>Ga0187862_10001824_pt1 | contig 22165 bp, 16 predicted proteins | sample June2016WEW_10_1_FD_133003 | JGI IMG/M metagenome (GOLD analysis project Ga0187862, IMG submission 133003) | Peatland microbial communities from SPRUCE experiment site at the Marcell Experimental Forest, Minnesota, USA - June2016WEW_10_150 | ecosystem: Environmental > Terrestrial > Soil >...
CCGTCACCGGGAGCTTGATGGCTGCCGGCAAGCTGCAGGAAATCCTGCCGCAGCGGCCCCTGACTTACAAGGGTCAGAACCTGGTCAACTTTCTGTTGCTCGCCGCCGCCCTGGTGATCGCCGTAACTCTAGTCCTGCATCCGGATTCACGGTCACTGTTTCCGTTCATGGTCTTGATCGCGCTGGCGTTCGGCGTGTTGTTGATCATCCCCATCGGCGGCGCGGACATGCCGACCGTCATTTCGCTGTTGAACGGCTATGCCGGTTTGTCGGCGGCAGCCATGGGCTTCGTGCTCAACAGCAAGCTGCTCATCATTGCCGGCGCGCTCGACGGGTCGTCGGGCCTCATTCTCTCCATCATCATGTCGAAGGCCATGAACCGCTCCTTCACCAACGTTTTGTTCGGTGCCTTTGGTCAGGTGCAAACTTCGGCCGCCGCGGGAGAAGAAGCGCGACCGATTCGCAGCGCGACCCCGGAGGAAGCCGCGGCCATTTTATCGGCCGCGAACCGCGTCATCGTGGTTCCCGGATACGGCATGGCCGTAGCCCAGGCGCAGCACAAAGTGCGCGAACTTTACGATGCGCTGACCAAGCGCGGCGTGGATGTGCGCTTCGCCATTCACCCCGTTGCCGGACGCATGCCCGGCCACATGAACGTCTTGCTCGCCGAAGCGGATATTCCCTATGACCGCCTGGTTGAGATGGACGAGATCAACGGCGATTTCCCTCAGACCGATGTTGCCCTGGTAATTGGCGCCAACGACGTGACCAATCCTGCTGCCCGCTCTGATGCTTCCAGTCCCATCTACGGGATGCCAATCCTCGACGTCGACAAAGCCCATACTGTGATGGTCATCAAACGCAGCATGAATCCTGGCTTCGCGGGCATCGATAACCCGCTCTACTATCTCCCTAACACCCTGATGCTGTTTGGAGACGCCAAAGCATTTGTCGGCAGTATCGTGCGCGAGCTAAGCGGAGGACACACCTAGTACCTGGTGCCGCAGGTGTGATTCGTATCAGCATGCCGTAAGCCGACGGTATCGGTAAAGCGATACCCGGATACGAATCGCTGCTGCACCCAAGTGCCAGGAAGAAACATAGCGGGCCGCAGCCTACGCGAAACGAACGTCGCGCAGCCTGCGGCCCACCTGGTGTTTAGGCTGCTTTTTTCATCTGTCTGATCTTGGCCCAACGTGCTTTCTGAGCCAGAGAAATTCTCCGGCGCCCTGCCGCGGAGAGTACGCGCTTGGCGCGCCGCGGCGCCCCGGCGTGCACGGTTAGGCCCGAACCTCGGGTAAGCTTTTCGAGAACCGAAATAGCTTCCCCAAGCTTCTGGACTTGGTTCTGAGCATCCCGGCGTTCCTCGCGGAGCCGGTCGATTGCCTTAGCAATATTTGTCATTAAATACCCCCTCGGGTAACTACCGTCGGACATTGTATTACTAAGTCACCGCTTGTGTCAGAATTTATTGCTAGCCGAATGGGGATTACATGGAGCGCGGTGACACGAAGATATGAAACAAGGACGATGGCACGAGAAAGGTGACCGGGAGATAACTATTCCAGTGCCAGACGGCCCGCCCATAGCCTCATCCCAAGGGTGGTAATAGTCCCGACGACCCGAACAGGAAGAGGGCGCCAACCGCCAGGCTATAGATCGCCGTCAGAGCGGTAACCACAAACTGGAAGCGCGGTAGCCGCGAACTGAAACCGAAAAGTCCAACCGCCGATGCGGTCATCACCGTATTCATCACCAGCAATCCCGCGATAAACATCGCCAGGCCGACAAACCCCTTGCCGACGCCGCCCAGATTGGCCGCCAGTAAGAAGATCATCAGTTGGCTCGGCGTCTCCGCACCGAGTCCATGCACAACGCCGATCATGAGCACGGTTTTCGAACTGTAATTCCAGGTCTTGTCCGTTGGGCGCGGAATATCGTGATTGTGCCAGTAGCTTTTCATCTTCCAATGCACCCAGCGCCCGGCCGCGGCCATAAGGTGAAAGCGGCTGCGCGGCGCTGCGTTCCCTTTGAAAAGCGATCCCAGAACGTAGACTCCCAGGATCAGCAAGGTCAGTCCCACCAACCGCTCGGCGACCCGATCAATGCCATGAGGCAGCGAGAGCTGAAACACGATGACCGCACTGCCCAGTGCGATAACCATGGCCGCGTGCCCCAGAGCATAGAGCAACCCAAGCCGCATGCCACGCCAACGACTGGTCTGCACGCTGGTGATGTCAGAGATGGCGGCAATGTGGTCGTAGTCGAACCCGTGACGGAATCCCAGGACTGCCGCCGAGAGGAGCGCAAGTTGAAGGCTGTTCGTTGTGACGGTCATGAATACGTGTCGGAAATCTGAATGCCCCTCATTGTTCCACACCCAGTGAACAATCGGAAATCCGCCCGGAAACGGAAGGTCCGTGCTCGGCAGCGCCAATCCGCCTAAATTCAGTTATCCTCTTTTTCTAGCCTGAAAAACGGCTACAATGACGGCTATCCAATCGTAATCGGAGGCAGCTGTGAAGCCAATTCGTCCTTATGGTGCTGTGGCAGCGTTGTCTGTGATCTTTTTCGCTCTCGTGCCGAGTATGTGCGCTCAGGAAGCAACTCCTCCCCGGCACATCGGAGTTCCGCAAGACTGGTCACAGCGCCATATCGTTTTCAGCCGCGATGCGCTCGCCCAGCACCCCGATCTGATTTACCGGGAACCGCGCATTCTCCATCAGGCGATGCAGCACTGGCAGACTCCGAATTTTGGCGTCTTCCAGGCTGCCGATCCTTTGCCGGCTGCCGTCAACAAGAAGAGCCTGCACCGCGATTGGGACGAGGCTTTAGCGGGCCACATTAACGCATATACGTTTCCGGCAAAGTATTCCTTCTACCCTGACGCTGCGCCCGATTGCATGAATGACTGGGTTGTGTTCGGACTGTTAAACCCCGAGACCGCCGGTGCCAGCGGCACCGGCGTTCATCCCAATCTTGTCGCCTTCAACAATCTCTATTCGACGCAACCCGCCGGTGGCCTGTGCGGCACGAACGGACCGACAGTGCTGTTTGCCTATAACATCACCACTGTCACTGGGGGCCGGATCGCAACCTCCCCGGCTCTTTCCGAGGACGGAACGCAGATCGCTTTTGTTGAAACTGTTCCTGCTGGATCCTCGGACACCATCACGGCTACATCGATCGCGTCAGACGTTCTGACGGTGACCGCGAGCAACAGTAATCTCACGGTTGGGGAAGAGGTACACATCGGAGGCACGGCTGAAAGTTTCCTAAACGGTAGGAATGTGGTAGTTACCAGCTTGATAGGCGCAGGTCCGACGTACACAGGATTCACCGCGAACTTCATCGCTGCGGATTACACTAAAGCTTCAGATACCGGCACAGTATTCCCTGACGGCCAATCCATTTTCCATGTCCTAACCTGGACCGCTGGCCAGGGCACGCTCGCCGCCGCCGCCGCACCCACTATGACTTCCGTGCTCCTCTCCTCGACCGCCGAAGACATCACGGCATGGCCATGGATAGATTACGGCGCGGATACGGCCTACACGTGCACGGACGACGGCGTCGTTTACCAGATTACGGGTGCCTTCACGGCAACGCCCACGCTTTCCGGATCTCCATGGCCGATTACGCTCAGCGCGGGCTACAAACTGAGTTCTCCCGTTCTCGACTCGCATCTAGGACTGTTGATGGTCGGGAGCTATAACGGAAACCTCTACCAGATCACCACCGCCACAGGCGCGGTCGCTCCCCCGGTCGTGGTTGGAAACAACGTTTCAACCCCGCCCCTCAATACCAGTCCTGGTATCGTGGCCCCACCGATTATCGATATCACCAACGGTACGACGTTCGTCGTCACCGCCAATAGCATCCTCGTCGGCACCGCCGCTATTGAAGAGGTTAACACCAGCAGTTTGGTCGGGCTGGCGGTAAACAGCATTGGACTAGGCTCCACCACTGGCACTAAGCTCAGCCTTCACGAGCCCGCTTTCAGCAACGAGTACTACACCGCTCCCACTAATTCCTCGAGTGTAATCAGTCTCTGCGGAACCGGCCTCACTGATACCACTCCCAACCAGTATGCCTTCGGGTTCACCCTGGCCGGCACCAAGCCCATCATGAATGGAATGCCTAACACCGGGTTCCCAAAGCAACTTTCCACTTCCGCTACCGACACCTGCACGGGTTGGACGGAGTTCTACAATCCCAATGCCAGTGTCGCCGGGGCCGATTTCTTTTTCTTCGGGCTGACCGGAGATTGTAAAACCATTTTGGGTGGCACCTCGACCACTGGTTGTGTGGTGGCGCTCAGCAGTGACCCCACGATCCGCACAGCGACGGCGGCTGTGAATGGCGGTCCCAGTGGAATTGTCGTCGATAACGACGGCAGCTCCATTTACCCGCAGGCTTCCAGTATCTATTTCACCGCCGTGAACGCGCAAATCGCGTATAAGTTCACCCAAAACCGCCTGCAATAGAAGTCTTTAGAGTTCTCTAGAGCCTTGGTTGTAGCGCCCGGTGGCTTGTGAGTGCGCCTCATTTTGCAATGGATTGCACCCGCGATGAAAAGGTCGGGGAGAAGTGCAGCTAACTTCTTGAAGATAAAGACGGGAAGTTCCGTTGAAACTGGAAGGCGAATTGCCCACACCCTCCGTGATGCTGTGTCTCTGGCCGAGCACGAAAACAACGAGCATTAAGGCGCTCGCGGCAGCCGTGGTGCTGGCCGGCTTCAGCGGCGTTCTCGCGCCGTGTTCAGTAACGTCTGCCGTAACCTCCCCGTCCACCATCGCTCCGCGTCATACCCAGCTCAGCCAACTGGAGAAGAGCCTGCGCCGTGTGCCCGCGCACATCTCCGAGTTCGCTCCCGTGTCGGAGCCGCTCGCCCTGCCGAAATGTGGAAAGGTCCGACCGCCCGAAGCCTTGCTTACGCCTGACCCGCTGCTGCACTTTCAAGATGACGATCTGCATGTGCGCGTCAGCTTCATTGTTGGCTCCGACGGACACGTGCACAGCCCCTTCGTCCTGGATAGCGGCGGCCCGGTAGAGGACCAGATCGTGCTGCGCGCAGTCCGTTTCTGGCGCTATCGTCCCGCACTTTGCAACGGCGTTCCCACCGATTCCGAGGCATTGGTAAGATTCAGCATCCGCTAGCGCGCGAATTCTCCTACAATGTCAGCGTCGAGGTTGCCGTGACCGCAGATCATACGAATCCTCCCGACCGAAAGCTCGACCGAGAGTCCGGTCGTGAGAAGGACCAGCTCGTCGAAGGCAAGGAGGTCGAAGAGTTCTTTCAACGGCTCCCCGGCAGCTTTCACTGGCCGAAGCCGAATGCCGAAGCCGTCGCGGCAGCCGTGGAAGCCATCCAGCGCATGGCGGGCGGCAGCGCGGCTGCGCAGGACCTGGCGGCGACCGGCGACGCCGTCGAGCCGGGGTACGCCTGCTCAGCCTGCGGAGGTTCGCTGCCCGCGGGCGCTCGCTTTTGTGTCTCGTGTGGAATCCCTCAGGACCCCACAGCGGCGGATACTACCGTTCCCCTGCCATCGCGCACCGGCGCGCAACATCACTTTCACCACCACTATCATCATCTTGTTCCCAGCCCTGCCGTCTCCGGCCATGCCACGGCATCCGGCGCGCCCGCCGCCGAGTCCGCTGCGCCTCGTGGCCGTGCTCCCGGTTCCGCCGGTGGTTCTACCGGCGGCCGGGCCGAAGCTGGTGCACGCCAGGTGGTCCAGGACTGGGCGCAGGCCTGCAATACCAGACACATCGACGACCTGCTCGAACTCTACGCGGCCGACGCTACGCTCATTCGGTCCAGCGTTCCGCCGGTTCGCAGCCTGCCCGCGATCCGGGAATTTCTTATCTCGCTGCTCGAAGCCGGATTGGGTGACGTGGAGATGGAATCGCTGCGCGTCGAAGTGATGGGCGAGATTGCTCTCGATCTCGGCCGTTGCAAAATGCTCGTGCCCGTTGCCATGGGAAAGCGTCGCGAAGAGCGCGGAAAATATCTGATCGTCCTGGTGCGCCAGCCCGCCGGCACATGGAAGATCCTGGCCGATTGCTGGTCCGCCGATCTGGCAGTCAGCGCCCCGCCGCCAGAACCCGCTGCCCGCAAGGCAAGCGAACCAGTTCCACCTCTGCGGAAACCCCGCTGAAAGCGAAGGCGCAGGTGAATGCCGCTCAGTCGTTGGGCGCTAGTCGTTGGTTGTTCGCGGTACAACTCGGCCACTCGCGCAAAACTCTTAGATAGCTTCGGCTTTTGCTTCCCAACGACTAACGACTAACGACGTTTTAGTGGTTGTACACCGTAGTCTGCGGATTGTAGTTCTTCCAGTCGAACCAGTAGTCCTTCAAGAAATTAATCTTCTGCAGGCACTGGCCCACGGCCGGTCCGCTGGTCGCGCATCCCGCAAAATTCCACGTGTTCCCCACGGAATCGAGCAGCCGCCACTCCGGACTTTTCCCATTACTCAGCCCATCACTCTGCCCATCATTCTGCGTGTCGCGGTAGAGCTCAATGTCCAGTCCATTCCACTGTGAGCGGAACACGCGCACCGACTCGCCGTCGGGCCCGGTCACCAAAACCACGGGAACGCCGGCAATCTTGTCCTCGACCGGGCTCACCCCGCGCACCTTCGCCAAAGGAAAAGCGCGTGCCTGGCCGTCCATCTCGACGCCCAGAATCACGTCGCGATCCTGCAGTCCCTGCCCTGGAAATGTCAGTGGCACCGGGTACTTCGCAACTTCCTTTTCCCACTCCTTGTCGTAATCCTTTTCGTGTCCCTTCACCGGCGCCAGCACCAGAAATCTTCGTTGCCCTTGCCCATGCGACGCTTCGGACTTCCACAAGCCGAACGTGAGTTCGTCATTCGGCATCAATTCCAGCGCGCTGCCTGCCAGTTTGCCCGCAATCGCGCGCCCCGTGACCTGCTGCCACCACGAGCCCGTCTCGCGATCGCGCATCAGAAAATTCTGGTTATTGATTCCCGCCAGGTAGAAATGCAGCTCGCGTCCTCGCGCCGTTCTTTTCCACACCAGACCGGTGTGACAGAGCGTTCAATAGGTGACGACGATCGGTACCTCACCCACCGTGTCGTTCAAAATGTGATGGTAGGCCATCTGCACGATCGGATAAGCGCGCGCTTCCTGCCCGATTCCGACCGCCATCACCATTTCCTTGTCGCCGAGGTGGGCATCGCCGGCCGAGACGAACCCGGCCACCGAAATCGGATGGAACATCCATTCAAAATAGTTCTGCCGGACCATCACCGCCGACGCCGCGCTTAGCACCAGCGCCACTACGAGGCCCGTCCGCAACCATCTCGACGAGTTCCGCCACCGACTCGAGCCCTGCGCCAACACTCCCACCAGGGCGGCCACCGTGAGCGCGGGCGCAATCCGCTTCACCGCGATCGCCAGCCCCAGTGCCCGCTCCGACTGGTGATGAAATGGCCGGATGACAAATGCCGGAACCAGAAACAGGCTCAACGAAAGCACCGTCAGCAGCCCCAAGAGCAGCCACAACCCACGATTCTCAGGTCTATTCATCGCTTCATCGCCCAGATCATCCCCCGAAATTATCTATCTCGATTGCGGCACGCCACTCTCAACTCGAGAAAATCAAAATTGAGGATAACATCGGCAGGCCAAACAAAAACCCCGATCCTCGCGGATCGGGGTTAAGTGGATCGGTTGAGTGGCGTCGTTGACCGGTACGTTTAATCGGTGCGTGTCGTAAGCATCTCCCGGTATCCCAGGCTGTTCACGTCGCGGAACATCGGCGTTCCGGGCGGCAGACCTTGCGGACTGGAGAAGTCCAAGTCGAAAATGTAATTTCGCGTTGGAGGGTTATATACGACGTTGCAGCACTTGTACACACCGGTGTCGTAGGTTGAGTAGTACAAGCTCACGATCGAGCCCATGTAATTCAAGCTGCCGTTCCAGTTTTCCAGGTAGCGCAGGAAGTTGTGCACTCCACCGTCGGTGCCGAAATCCTGGGCAACTCCAGTCCACGTCGGCTGCGGGAAATTGATGTTCTTCCCGCCCGCAACCGCAACCCGGTACCAGGCACTGGTCGCAACCCGGTTGTTCGTCACGTCGGTGACAGCAAGAATGCTGCTGCCGAGGCCAAAGCTGGCATAATCGTTCCAGCTGTCCGAGAGGAAAGTGACCGTGTCGGCGATCACCGCGGCGGACGAGTGACCGGCTTCGTCTACCAGCGGTGTGTTCCAGGCCGTGTCGGTCGAGTTGGTGTTGTAATCTCCCCAGACGTACACCGGATTCTCCGATGCCACCGTGAAACCGCCCGGGTCTGCTACCGTTCCGCCCGGGGCTGTCGGTACGTTGCCAAGCGAACCATCCACTAGTCTCAAAACGTGGCGCGCCCCGCTCACCCAGTTCTTGCGCGCGTTGATGCAACTCGCAATCCTGGCGCCGGCCGCAGTGCCGAAGGGATCGGGCGCCGCCGGACCAGTGCTGTTGATTTGTTTATTCAGGTTCTTGCCGACGTTGGCCACCGTAGTGTAAAAACCCAGTCCCTCGTTATACGCGCCGAAGTTATCCAGCACTCCATTCTCATTAGTGTCTTCGGGCGAGAGGCTCCTGCCGCTTGGAACCGGCTCGTAAACTCCGTCGGGTGTCCCCGCGGCACTGGCGGCGTTGACTACGTCCTCCAGGCCCGCGTCTCCGCTTTTAACCCCCGCAGGGTCCGGGTTAGTAACGTTCGGATTCGGCAGCATTCCCCGGCGATCCGAGAAATACAGCACGTATCCATTCTGATTGGTGTAGTTCACACTGGTACCGCTGGTTCCAATCGTCCCCGCCAGCCATCGCTTCAGGTTGCCCACATCGATTTCAACGGCATTCATCACGCCGTTGGTCGAGCAGCTGTTGTCCACCGCGGTGCTCGCCAGGCCATCGTCCGCCTGGGCTGTATTGTCGCGAACCTCGCCTTCGCGGGCATCGTAGAAGTTGATGGGATACCAGTTGTACTGCGTGTTGCTCTGCGTGGTTGGCGCGGCAGACGTAATGCCAAACTGCCAGACGGCGCTCCCCACCGTGTCCACCAGAACTTGCGGCGGCGTGCTGCTCCACGCTGAGCAGTAGTTGGTGGTAACGGCAGAGTGACCACTTCCGACTGTTACCGACGTCGTCGCAGTACATTGCGGGGCGGCCCCGACTGGGCTCAGACTTGCTTCTGAAACGACCGTGCCTGCGACCGTGCCCGCGATTGAAGGGACGCGATCCGCCGGTTGCTGCAACAGCAGAATCGCATTCGGATTGATCGGGTTCTTAGTCCCACCGGCAGGGGTACCCCCCCCACTGGCCGTAGGCGCCGTGGTGTCACGCGCAAACCCCAGTGACAGCCATTCCTGGGTTACGGGGACCCACGTGCCCGAGTTGTTCAAGTATTCGACTCGCAGCCAGCCATCAATCAGGTTCCAGGATGCGCCCTGTTGGGCCAGAGCCTGGGTGGCGGGATCCTGCGGGACGACGGTGCCCTCGACCACCACCGGCGTGGTGGGGTTAGTTGTGCCGGCCTCGGTGTAATACGGAGCGACCGGGGTCGCCGGGCAGCTTGCAGGTATGCTGGCTGGGTACGGAGCATAGCCTTGCGGAGCCACGGTTGCCGAAGGGCAAAAGGCAAATGTTGGCACGGTGGCCGTATTGACGCCCGAAGCATTAAGGGCACTGGTGCCCGAGACAAGCGGGGCGCCGGTCGGCACGAGCAGGGGATAAGGGCTGCTGGCTGCCGTCGCCAGCGCATTCGTCCAGGGCGCGGGCGGGTAGGGCCAGTCCGGAAGGCAAGTCATCGCATTACATGCGGAGGGTATCCCATTCGTCGCGGTGGCGAAGTACAGGTTATAGGTGTCGCCAGCCGGCGGCGCCGGGAACGACGGGCCGTAATTGCCCGCAGCGATCGGAACCCCCCAAGGAAACGCCGGCGTAGCCAAACTCGCTGCCGATGCCTGCGTAGTCGTCATGTTCGACAACCGGACATTTTGCGGATCCGACGCTCCCGTGCCGTTCAGAAACTCCGCCGGATTGTCGCTCAGCTCCACGTGAATCACCGCCAGGTTCCATTCGCGCGACTGGGCCAGCGCCGACGCCGGGGACTCGCCCACCTGTGGCCGGCGAATGATTTGGAAAGGCTGCACCCCACCGAGGGTGTTGCTCGCACCGCTCACGAACGGCATCTTAAGGTCTTTGGCGCCCGTTCCCACCTTAACCGTACTGCCATAATTCCCGTTGACGAGCTGAAGTGCAACCGTGCCTGTGGACCAATTCGTCCAGACTCCGCCGTTATAGGTCGCCCCGTTCTGCGCCGTAGCGCTTCCCGCACCCGTCACGCTGCCATCCCCGTCGGAAGAGGCGGTTGGCCCATCCATAAGCACGCAATTCGTCGTGGTTGAGCTGCAACCATTCGCGGTGTTCGGAATATATACGTTGCCGTTATAGTTGGTGGCTGCGCCCCACCCGTTGGCCAACTGGGTGCGAACCACGTTGCCGTATGCCGACAGTTTGTTGTGAAAAGTCAAAGAGCTGCCGGGCCCAACGAACGGATACAAATCCGCATTGGTGTGTACCGGGCCGACCATGTCAAAATTGGGACCACTGAAGAAGGAGAGATCGCTCTCCGAGAACACTCCGAACTGAAACACTGGAATCAGTGCCACCTGCGCTTGCCGCACCATGCTCACTTCCTGCCCACCCAGGGTTGAGGTGGCGGTCGCCAGCATGTTCACCGGGATGATCTGCGCCCACAATCCCGCGTTCGGTCCGCTGCCTGTGATCTGTCCCCAGGTCGCGGTCAGGGTTGAGGGGCAAGAGGTCGACTGCGCCGACCCGGGCATCACCGAATAATTAATAAACGTGAATCCCGGCAGCACCGGCGGCGTGTTGCCCACGGCGCAGATTTGCCCGGCAGTGGGGGCCATCGTGTTCTGGAACACCAGGGCCAGGTTCGAGTACATCGTCTCGATGCCGCCCTCGGCGGCGTGAAAGGCCACGTCGTTCCGCAGATCGGTTCCGCCCACCTTGCCTTCGGTGTTGACCATCATCATCATCCCGATCGCGATCCCCGACAGCAGCAGCAGCATCAGCAGGGCCGCTATCAGCGTGAATCCTTTGGTGTGCAGTCGCGCGCTCTTCATTCCGTAACTCCCCATGGTTTCACTCCCCATTACCTTGCTCCCCAGCGCCTTGTTCCACATTGTCTTGCTCCCCTTCGCGATTTTCGCCGCTAATTGGGATAGTTGTTGGTGTACGTCAGATTCCGTGCCGCTACCGATGTCTGCAAATCCAATCGTTGATAACCGGACTGATGACCGCCCTGATAGCCCATCTGCGAGCTATCGATCGCCATATTCAGAACGTTGATCTTGGTGATATTGATGGGGGTAAGTCCAGCCGAAGCGCCAGATGTGTTACAGCCGTCGGGAGAAGCGCCAGGGTTGCTGCAGTTCACCGCCGGCGTCGCGGTCGCGCTGTTGTAAAGGTCATAGCTGAACTTCAGGTAAACAATGTTCTCCGCCACTGGCATCGGAGTGTGTCCACTGATCTGCCGCATGAGTCGCGCCGGGCTGACCGTGCTGTCGAGGTAATACGTAATCACCAGAACGCGCACTGGCGCTGTTCCGGTGGCACCCACCGCTAGGGTGTCGAAGCCTTTGCCACCGGCTGTCTGGTTCATTTTCAACACATCGCTGTTGGCGAAGGGGACTGCGTAAGTGGCTCCCACCGCGTTTGCGCCAACCGTAATGGTGCCCGCCGTGACTTCGCCGATCACGGTGGAGCCGTTCAAGGTCATCATCACCAGATCGCCAGGCACCAGACCCACCACCGTATCGTTCACGGCTTGCGCCGCGGCCACGCCGGCCGGTAAACAACTCGCCGGCGGAAAAGCCGGAGGATTGCCGCTGACCAGCGGCGTGAGAGCTGGCGAGAAGGTGATTACCCCCGCAGCCGTGGCCGTCGCCGTGTAGCAGTTCAAATAGAAGCTGTTGTCCGTATACACCACCGTGACCGCGTCGGTGGCTCCCTGGGCGGTGACGAGCGTTGGCCCGAGGTCGTATCCTGGGAGCAGACCGTAAAGATATGGCGTGCCGCTCGTCACCGGATACTTCGCCGCCGCGCTTTGGGTACATGCGCCACTTGTATATGTAGTACAGACGTGGCACGCCAAAGTTTGATCACAGCCATATATCGGAGTGGTTCCGGTCGGCAGCGGGATGGGATTACCGTTGCCCAGGCCCGCTCCGGCCAGGCTCAGGTCCTTTGTCAATATGTCGGAGGCGGCCCGAAAATCCTCCTGCATCTCCGCCCGCTGGGTCACCGTCCAGGTTGCGTTCACTCCCTGGATGTAGATCTGCACCGCCGCGCCCAGCACCAGCGTTCCCAGGGCGACGGCGATCATCATCTCCATCAGACTGAATCCACTCTCGCGTTTTGTCGAGCGATCGCTCATAACTCCCCTTTACTAACTGTATTGCGAAATGAACGAATTCAGAATGTACGTTTTCCCCGTTTTCACCTGGGGGCTGCTGTAAGTCACGGTGATAGTGACGCTTCGCAGACTGGCCACACTGTTGCCCGCCGCGTCTAACACCGGCCCGATCAGAATTGTGCGATGGTAGCCGGTCAAAGGGATCAAGACATCGTCCGACGTTTGATAGATCCCATCTGCCCCCGGGTCCTGCAGCGTTTGCTCGCCTGCGGCCGAGTCATCGGCCGTGCCATAGATTCCGTCCGCTCCCGCGTTGTAGATCGGGCTCGCTCCATCTATGAAGATGCCACCGTTGGATACATTCTGGAGCATGGCCCAGGTGATCTGCGTCGTGTTGCGCGCGGTGATGATGCTTTCGTAGGACTCGTTCGCCAGTTGCTTGGCGATCATGTCCTGCTGTGACGTCTGCGTCGACGCCATGGCCAGCCCGAACACACCCAACATGCTCACCATTCCCACCGTCAGAATGGCCATCGAGACCACAACTTCAAGCAGCGAAACTCCGCTCTCCGCGTGTTTCCGCAGCCCGCAATTCCCTCTACGCCTGATCATTGACGTACCCATTGATAGCCTCCCGACGTGCTGCCGTAGAGCCGCCATCCGTGAATGCGACCCGTCCCGCCCCAAATGTCCACCGCCCGGTCACTCATCAGATTCCCGCTTTGCGCGATGTATACCACTCCGTTATCCCAGTTGTTGCCACCGGCACAACTTAGCGCCACCTGTGCCGAACCATCCGGGCAGAAGTAAATAACCGTTTGCGTCGTGCCTCCGGCGTTCCCGTTCGCCGTGTAGCCAAAGTCAATTGCGTTTTGCCCGGAGCCGAAGTTGTCTGGAGGCGTCACGGACGCGAGCTGTGTTGCCGCGTAAAACAACACATCATTGGGCAATTGATAGGTCACGGTACGCTGATCGCCGGCAAATGCCGTTACTCCCGAGGCCAACGCCGGCGCCACCACGATCGTGTTGGGCACGGTAGCGTTGGCAAAGGTCACCGAGTATGATGTCCGCTGCGAAACCGCGTTGTCGCGCGCCTGACGCATCGCCGACAGCGTTGTGTTATACGCATTGGTCTCATGCTGCTGCTTCATCGCCGGCATCAGGGTAAAGACCGAAACCACCAACAGGATGATGGAAATTGCCACCACCGAAATCAGTTCGATTAAGCTGAAGCCGCTCTCCCCATGCCTGCGATGCCCCGCGTTTGTTTTCAGGATTCTCATAAGCATTTGCCCTGCCTGCGGCTCCCCGCTCCGTGAAACAAGATCGTCCAAAACAAATTCGCGTAACTGCAATCGGATATCCCGATATCTCCCCGCGACCCTTTACGGATCGCAGTGCCGACGCCGGTTTAATTAACTCGATGTTAGGAACTGTCCCGCGGTACGTCAAAGTACCGGGGTACACCGGCCCTCCGTACATTGTCTTTTCGTAAGGTAATTCCAGGAGAGTTACGATCGTGTCAGATGCCGCTCGTTGCGAAGGCGCACTCCCTTTCACCGGGCCGCATACTCGAATCTTGTTCTGCTACCGAAAGGCTTGCGCCCAACGGAGAATGTCACGAACGCCCTCTTACCTTATCCTCAGCCAACCGAAACCGAAAGATGACGAAAGTGAGAGAAGCAAGTTACGGAAGGTACAAAGATTTAAGGAAGAATGGCTAAATCGCACCCGCAGCATGACACCGGTAACTTGTCATTGCCAGCGGTCTTCTCTTACTATGCGGTTACTATGGATCTTCGCGGCCTCGTGGTGTGCTCGGACCAGGACTCCGCCAGCCTGCTCACGCTCATCCTCTCCGAGCTGGGGATGGCGGCCGAGCATACGCCCTCGATCTCACGCGGATTAGAGTTGCTCGAAGGCCAGCACTTCGACGTCATCGTCCTCGATTATCACGGCGATCAGAGTTCCGAGGAATTCCTGGCGCGCTTGCGTCAATCGCCCAAAAATCGCGCCAGCATGCTGATTGTGATTGTCGATAGCGAGTTCAATGCCCGCCCTGTTTTCGGGCTCGGTGCCAACTTTGTTCTCTATCGTCCGCTCTCTTCCGAGCGTACCCGCATCAGCCTGCGCGCCGCCCGCGGCCTCATGCGCCGCGAACGCCGCCGCGCTCCCCGCACCCCCCTCAATTCGACCGCCAACGTCGCTTGTCCCGGATCGCCTGAACTTAACGCCGTTTTGACCGACCTCAGCGACGGCGGAACTTCGCTGCAAACTTCCAACCGAATTCCGCCCGCATGTAAGGTCTATTTCGAGTTTGCCCTTCCCGGTCAGCACCAACTTGTCCGCTTGTCGGGCGAGGTTGCCTGGCAAGACGCCAGCGGCCGCACCGGAATTCGTTTCCTCGACGTCCCTCAGTCCTCGCGCCGCCTCATTCAGACTTGGCTACAGCAGAACCATGCCCGCGCAGCCACCGGACTGCCCGCTCAGTCGTCGGCCAGCCCGTCCTCTGCGGCGCAGTCGTCCGCCACTCAGGCTCGCCCCACCTCCGAAACGAGGCCCGAGCCCAGAGATGCCACCCTCGTCTCCAACGCCGGCAACCGCCGCGGAGACTTCCGCCTCGCCTGTAAAATTGGAGCGGAAGTCTACCTGCTCGGCACCAGCGTTCCCAATCGCTGCACTCTGTCCGATATCAGCGAAGGTGGTTGTTACGTGGAGATGACGTCCCCATTCCCCGGGGAGTCTGGGGTGGAGATTCTGGTCCGCACGGTCGACACGAAATTGAGAATCAGGGGTCAAGTGCTGGCCACCCATCCCGGTTTCGGCATGGGCGTCCGTTTCACGTTCCGTGATTCCGTCGAGCGCGAAGAAATTCTGCGTCTCCTCGCAGTTCTCTCTGCCGGTCCGCAGCTGAACGAACTACCCCTCTGAGAAAGCTTGGAATTTGCCATCCTGAGCGAGCCGAAGGGATCTAGCGGCAGGCCCGCTGCTCTTTTTCCGCCACTGCCCGCCGAAAATATTCCAGCGAAAGCTTCAGCCCGCTCTCCAGCTCCACTTTCGGCTCCCATCCCAGTAGCCGCTGCGCTTTCGAAATATTCGGACGCCGCTGCTTCGGATCATCCTGCGGCAACGCTTCGAACTTGATCGGGCTCGCCGACCCCGTTGCCGCAATCACCTTCCGCGCGCACTCCAGAATCGTGAATTCCGTCGGATTCCCAATATTCACCGGCTCATGCTCCGACTCCAATTCCAAAGATCGTGCCAGCCGCAGAATCCCATCTACCTCATCGCTCACATAGCAAAAGCTGCGCGTTTGGCTGCCGTCGCCATACACCGTAAGATTTTCTCCCCGCAGCGCCTGCCACATAAAATTCGGAATCACCCGCCCGTCGTTGATCTGCATCCGCGGACCGTAAGTATTAAAGATGCGCACGATCCGCGTGTCCACCTGGTGATAGCGGTGATAGGCCATGGTCACCGCTTCCGAAAACCGCTTCGCTTCGTCGTACACCGACCGTGGTCCGATCGGATTCACATTCCCCCAATACGTCTCCGTCTGCGGATGTACCAGCGGATCCCCGTAGCACTCCGATGTCGATGCCATCATGAACTTCGCGCCGCACCGCAGCGCCGTCTCCAGCGCTTCGAACGTCCCATACGATCCCACCCGCAGGGTCTCAATCCCGTGTTTGGCGTAGTCGACCGGGCTCGCCGGACTGGCGAAGTGAAACACGTAGTCCAAATCCAACGTTCCCCACTCGCCGGGATAGCAAACATCTTTCTCCACAAACTCAAATCGCGAGTCCTTCCGCAGATGCTCAATGTTTGCCAGGCGTCCCGTCAGCAGGTTGTCCACCGCCACCACCGTATAGCCCTCGCCCAGCAGCCCATCGCACAAATGCGATCCCAGAAAACCTGCTCCTCCGGTCACCAGCGCACGTTGTCGGTTCACGGCTCGCGTTTTCAGGGGTCGCGTATTCACGATTTCAGGCGCGCTCCTTTTTCTGCGCGAGCGTCCTCGCCGGCAACTCCTCCGTCAACGCCGCCGGACGCCCCACACTGTAATAAGAGAATCCATGCTCCACCATCACCGCCGGATCGTACAGATTCCGTCCATCCAGCACGATCGGATACTTCACCAGCGAGCGCAGACGCTCCAGATCAAGTGCCGCGAAATCTTCCCACTCCGTCAGGATCAGCAGCGCATCCGCGCCCGTCGCCGCCTCATATGCATCCGAGGCAAACTCGACGCCCGATTTCAGCACCTCTTTCGCCCGCTCCATCGCCGCTGGATCATACGCGCAAATGCGGCAGCCCTCGCGCAGCAATTCCTGCACCAGCAGCATCGCCGGCGATTCCCGAATATCGTCGGTCCCGCCCTTGAACGCGAGTCCCAGCACGCCCAAGCGCTTGCCCCGGAAAGTCCAGAGCACACTCCGCACCTTGCGCAAGAACCGGTGCCGCTGCTCTTCATTAATACGAATCACTTCTTCCAGCAGCCGGAAGTCGTATCCGCTTTCCTTCGCCACCGCCCGGAACGCCATCAGATCTTTCGGAAAGCACGAACCTCCATACCCAATCCCCGGATTCATAAATCGCGGCCCGATCCGCGAATCCGTCCCGATCCCGTCGCACACCTGCTGCACATTTGCTCCCACCGATTCACAGACCGATGCCACCGCATTGATGAAAGAAATCTTCATCGCCAGAAATGCGTTGGAAGCATGCTTGATCAGTTCCGCGCTCTTCGTGCTGGTGACAATCAGCCGCGGCGGCGCTTTGCCCGTGGCCGCTTCCGGACGCGGAATCGCATCCCCACGCCCGTAATACCACGCGCTGGTGAGCGGCCCGTATATCTGCCGCATCACCTCCGCCGCGCGTTCGCTCTCCACCCCCACCACGATGCGGTCGGGATAGAGAAAATCTGTTACCGCCGTCCCTTCGCGCAGAAATTCCGGATTCGAAGCCACATCGAAGTGCGAAGGATCGGCCCCGTTCCTCATGATGATGGTCCGGATCCACTGGCTCGTGTACACCGGAACCGTGCTCTTCTCCACCACCACCTTGTACCCGTCTATGCCGCCGGAGATTTCCCGCGCCACCGATTCCACATACGACAGATCCGCGTCCCCACTTTCGGTCGGCGGTGTTCCGACCGCGATGAACACTGCCGCGCTCTCCCGCGTGGCCGCCTGCAAGTCGCCCGAGAACTTGATGCGCTCGCCCCGATGCCGCGCCAGCAATTCGGGCAGAAATCGTTCATGGATCGGCACCTCGCCGTTCCTCAGTGCCGCTACTTTCTTCTCGTCGTTGTCCACCAGGACAACATCGTGTCCCAGATCCGCAAAACACGCCCCCGTCACCAACCCCACATACCCGGAACCGACCACTGCGATGCGCATAGCGAGCCTTCTCTCCTTGAATGTTCATATGCACGTCCGGCTCGTCGGTGTGCACTTTCTTACTGTAGCAGTCTTTCCCGCCCGTATAGCCTCTTCATCATCATCGCCGCGTCTACCGAGCCCAGAAATGGGAATTCGAATCTCACAGAAAAAGAGTGATCGCTATCACCGCCTCAAAGTTGGCGCTCGTGCGCGGACAGTGACTTCACACTCCCAGCGACGAACTGCTTTTGAAGGGCCGCAACTAAGGCTGCGGAAAAACGCTGAGCTCCTCTAATTTCATCGGCATCCTCGGCGGAACGAGTCCAACTTTGCCCTTGGGCTTCGGGCTTTGGGCGGGAGCAAACGGCAGCAAGCGTACTTATAACTCTCTATTTTCTTGCTTCCACGATGAACGTTTCGCCAACCGGCCCCATTGCACGACTGAATGAAAGATTACCAAATCCAGCGCGCCTCAGTGCGATCCTCATTCCTCGCTCCGTCTGAAACGATTCCGTCCTCCCGTTGAAGAAACCCACAGTTCTGCCGGTGCAGTGGAACAATAGCCCGTTTGCCATGACGTATAGACGAAACAACGTGGGGACTGGTTTCGGGAGGGCATGGTGGAGAAACTCGCCCGTCGTGAAACTCGGAAGATGCAGGCTCACAGACAATCCGCCGCCAGGGACGAGGACGCGGTGAATTTCCGCGAGCGCTTTTTGAATGTTCATGTAGGGGAGAGCAACGGTGGAAATTACGCGATCGAAACTCTCCTTCTCGAAGGGTAAGCATTCGCCGGCGCCTTTTTGGTAAGTCCGGTTGGGAAATCGTATCCTGGCAAGCGCCAGGCGCTCGTCGTCGATGTCAAGTCCCGTAACCTCATCCGTAGCGGTGACCCCCCATGAAGCCAAATCCAGCCCCGATCCGCAACCTAAGTCGAGGACTCGCATCAACCGAGCCTCTGGACAACCATGATTTTCGTTTTGGCCTCCCGGCGGCCTCATTATCGTACCCGTGTTCCTTTATCACCGCCTGATATCACCGCCTGAACGGGGTACTTTCAGAACCGGTCGGAGTCGGCGCATACTTCAGGTGTCGGTTGCCAGACGGCTGTCGTCGAGGCTCCAAGTCGCGGGTTCCTCCCCGAAAAAAAAGAACCAAATGTGCAAACCTTTGCGGCTGCCCAGGAAGTGGCATTGCTTTCCACCGCTCTGTGTTGTATAAACACTCTCTAATTCCCACATTTCTACTCAGTGTTTTTCTATCCCCGTAACCCTTCCCTCGGCGGTCCAAGTGCTATCTAGCGAAGGAGCCCCCTGGCCGTTGAATTTTGGAGGAACAAGGCGATGCGCCACTTTTTGTCACACCGGCTGTCACACCACGCTGGAAAAAACTGTTTCGGCGCATCTTCCGCGTCCTATAGGCATACGGTGTTAAGTCCGACGTTAATACCGACGTTAAGTCCGACGTCAAGCGCGAAGTCCAGTCCGTTGCCCGCCCGCAAGCTTTGCCTAACGCTGCTCGTCGTTTGCATTGCTTTGCTGTCGTCTTCGCTCGCGCAGCCGTCACCGACACCAGTCCCAACCAGCCGCACCGATAACGCTCGCGACGGCGCCAACAGCAATGAAACTCTGCTCACCCCCGCCAACGTCAACCAGAGCGGCTTCCACAGAGCTTTTACCTTTGTCGTCGACTATGTGGTGATGGCCCAGCCCCTCTACGTGCCCCAGGTGAACATCGGCGGCGTAAATCACAACGTCATCTACGTCGCTACCATGGCGGATTCGGTCTATGCGATTGACGCCGACACCGGCGCCCAGCTCTGGTGGACCAATTTCACCAACCCCGCCCAGGGAATCTACACCGCCCAAGTCAGCACCGGGACGATGCCCTGCGGCACGGGTCAGGGTTACTACCAATCGGGCATCATCGGAACCCCGGTGATCGATACCACCACCAACACCATGTACCTGGTCGCCAAGACCGTCGTCAACGGCACGGTCCAGCACAATCTCCACGCCCTCGACATCGCCACCGGTATTGATGTGCACCCCCCCATCCTGATCGCCGCTACCAGCACCAGCACCGGTACCCTATACGCTAAGCAAAAAACCACCGTCTTCAACAGCCTCCACCAGATGAACCGCCCCGGCCTCTTGTTGCTCAACGGCGTTCTTTACCTGGGCTTCGGCTCGAACTCTTGCAACGACAGCAACACCGGCTGGGTTCTTTCCTACGACGAGGCCACTCTGTCGCAACTCAACGTCTTCAACACGTCGCCCTACCATGGATTGACTTCCATCTGGCAGGCCGGCAACGGTCTCGCGGCTGACGAGGCTAACAACATCTTCGTGGAGACCGCCGAATCCTGCGAGGGCTGCTACGATGTCCCCAGCGGCGGACAGACCTACAGCCAAAGCGTGCTCAAGCTTTCCCCTGATCTCACGCTTACCGATTATTTCACCCCGTGGTACGTGGCCTTTCTCACGGACAACGACATGGACTTGAGTTCCACCGGAGCACTCATCCTCCCCGATCAACCCGGCCCTTATCCCCATGAACTCATCGCCAGCGGCAAGCAGGGTATCGTCTATGTTCTGGATCGCGACAACATGGGACATTACTCCGTCGGGAACGATAGTCAGATCGTCCAGGAATTAACTCTTCTCCCGGGTATCAACGGTGACAGCAGCGGCAACCAAATTCAGTTCGGTTCCCCTGCCTACTGGAACAACACCGTCTACTTCGCCACCAAAGACGCGCCGCTCATGGCTTTTCCGCTGTCCGGCGGTTTGCTCGGCACACCCCTCACCACGACTGGGAAATATGTCGGCAGCCACTCCCCATCCATTTCCGCCAATGGCAACAGCAATGGAATTGTGTGGGTTATCAGCAGCCCGCAACTTTATGCCTTCAACGCCGTTACTCTCACGAAACTCTATGCCTCGGGTCAAGCCCCCGGCGGACGCGACACCTTGCCACCCCTCGGCCATTTCGTTACGCAGACCGTCGCCAATGGCAGGGTCTATGTCGGCACCCAAAATAGTCTGGTAGCCTACGGGCTGTTTGACCAAGTCACTTTTACCGGAGGCAGCGCCCAGACGGCTTCCGTCGCCACCACGCTGCCCCTTCCCATCCAGTTCCAGATCGGCAATCCCTACAACGGACTTCCCGACGCCGGTGTCACTGTTAATTTCAGTGATGGCTGCCTCAAAGCCGGCTCCATATCATGTGGCACGTTCAATCCCACCTCAGCCGTCACCGATTCCAACGGCAATGCCTTCACGAACTATACCGTTCCGCAAAAAGCTGGCACCTACACCCTGACCCTCACCGATCCCACCAAAACCAACTTCGGCACGGCCACCACTACCGCCACAGCTACGCCCGACGCCGCCATAAGGGTCATTTATTGGAGCGGGAATAAACAGACTGGCGCTGCCGGTTCCACTCTCGCCAAGCCCCTCGTCGTTCAGGCCCAGGACACCTACGGGAACGGCATCTCCGGTATCACCGTCACGTTCACCCCCAACAAAGGGACCGTTTCCCCATCTCCCGTGGTCACCAACTCCAGTGGCTTGGCCAGTACCACTCTGCAGTTGCCCACCACCGTCGCTACCGTGACCGTCATCGCCAGTTCTACCGGATTCAAGAACGCCGGCTTCACCGTGTACTCCGTTGCCGGACCCGCCGCCAACATCGCCCCAACCAGCGGCAATAATCAGACTGCTCCTAACGGAACCCAGTTGCCGGGGGCGCTTGCCGTGCTGGTGACCGACCAGTACAACAACCCGGTTTCCGGCGTCAGCGTTACCTTTAGCGACGGCGGTGCCGGTGGCACCTTCTCCAACGGCTCTACCGTCGCGACCGGCGCTAATGGGACGGCAACCCAGCTCTATACGCTGCCGGCGGTTGCCAACGAAACCGTCACCATCACCGCCACCGCCGCCGGGGTATCCAACCCTGCCGTCTTCACCGAATACGGCCAGTAGCTCCGCAAGCCGTGGACGTGTGGCGCGGGCGGCATCGCCCGCGCGCCGGCGGATCGCTCCGCTCCCCAACCGCAGAATCACCAACTGTCAAATCTTCTCCCCACCAATTGACTTCCCCCTCATTTCGCGGGAAACTCGCTCTGAGCCTGTGTTCCCCCGCATCACCGCAGGCTGCCGGAACAACTTATGTTCCCGCAACCTATGTCGAGGTCCGAGTTCCGCCCTGACGATTCGCATCTTGACCTGCCCCTTGTCCTCGAGCAGCACTTGCTCGCCGGCTTTCCGCCCGACCTCGCTCTCGATTTAGTCCTCAACGAACTCGTAGTCCGCGCCGCCGAAGC
>Ga0187862_10001834_pt1 | contig 22123 bp, 12 predicted proteins | sample June2016WEW_10_1_FD_133003 | JGI IMG/M metagenome (GOLD analysis project Ga0187862, IMG submission 133003) | Peatland microbial communities from SPRUCE experiment site at the Marcell Experimental Forest, Minnesota, USA - June2016WEW_10_150 | ecosystem: Environmental > Terrestrial > Soil >...
CAGGCGTTAGCACTCAAAATCCCCGGCCAACGTCAATGAGCGATATCGCGATTTTTCGCCAATTGAGTTCGACCCTACACACCTTAGGTTAGTATTGCAGCTACTATGGGAGCGACTACAGAATCGACGCTGGGCGTTCAACGAAGCGTTATTGTTATCTGCTTCGTCTTTATTTTGGTTGCACTTTCCCCTGCGCAAACCAAAAGCAGTCTCAGCGAACACACATTCCGAAACGAAGACGTTGGTCTGACATGGACCTTTCCCGAGACTCTAGTCCCAGAGGCACCAGACCAATTTCCCCGCGATCCAGCTAGCCGTGAACGCATCGTACTCGCGCTGTGGGACAAGGCACAGAAGACTCCGGTGCCGCTCATTGTGTTTCTATGGGACACAAGAAGTAGGCCGGATACTCGGTCCCCCTCAGCATGGGCCTTACAGTACCTCGCGGACCTCAGGCATCGACAATCCCTCAGTCCTGGTGAGGGTGTCAAAATGTCGGACCCGACAAAAAAAAATCGGTGGCCGGACGGCGTGGAAGATGAACTACTCCCGCCCAGATCGACCCCTACAGCCATTCATGTCTGCCATCACCGTGCCGACGAAGGGCAGGACCGTACTGTTCATTCAGATGAGCGCACGTTCCGAACGTGAACTGGACAGCTTCATCAACTCGCTCGCCGGAGTGAAGTTTGATCCAGAAGAGTAGCGGTTCTTGCATCATGGCTGACGAAAACAGGCGATTACACTCAGAACCCCCGTTTCTCTGCCCAAACTCTGCCCAATCGGTCGGAAAAAGATAACACAAGACGGGATAAAACGAGTCGCACGCGAGCAGACAGTTTTTGTCGGCAACTCTATGAAAGCGGCGTGTTTACTGGGGTTTCGCGAGAAAAGGTGAATGGGCTGGGACTGGAGCCACAGTCCGATGCTCTACCAGTTGAGCTACTCCCACCGCAGAGTCCGATTGTATAGAGTACGATTATAGCAAGTGTGGCCGCGTCCGGCGCTCGCTGCGAATCCTGGGTAGTGGCTCAGTTTGATTGTCCCCCAAACATGAGCGGGGCGAAGGACCTGCTTCTTGCCGGCTGCGGCACGCTGCTCCTTTACTTCTACACTGAGCCACAACCGAATCTCCTGATATCATCGCTGGTCTCAACGGAGCAACCATGCGCAAGCTGATTTTCTCTCTCTGCCTTCTAGCGTTCTCAACCACTCTCCTTCCCGCCCAACAGTACGATCTTGTGCTCGAAGGCGGACGCGTCATGGATCCCGAAACCGGCCTGGACGCCGTCCGCAACGTCGGCATCCGCGACGGAAAGATAGTCCGCATCTCGTCCGAGGCGCTGAGCGGACGGCGCGTCGTTCATGCCAGCGGGCTGGTGGTCGCTCCCGGATTCATTGACCTGCACCAGCACGGCCAGGACCTCGCCAGCCAGCGCGTCAAGGCACTTGATGGCGTGACCACGGCGCTGGAGCTGGAAATCGGTGCGCCTGACGTCACCCAGTTCTTGAAAGCTAAAGAGGACCGCTCGCTGATTCACTATGGCACCGCGGCCAGCCATGTGGCAGCCCGAGCTCTGGTGTTCGGTGCACCCCTGCCGGCCGGGGCCATCCTGCCCAAGAGTGGACCCGCGACCGATCAGCCCGCCACACCCGAACAAATCGAGGCTATACAGAATCGCCTGCGCGCGGAGCTGGACGCCGGCGGCCTGGCGGTTGGGATGGGAATTGAGTACACCCCCGGTGCAACTCGGCTGGAGGTGATTGACATGTTCCGTCTCGCCGCCGAGCGCAGGGTGCCGGTCTACACCCACGCGCGCAGCTCGGGCCGCGCCGAGCCCGGCCCCACCGTCCAGGAGATCAGCGAAGTGATTGGAGCGGCTGCCATCACCGGCGCTTCGCTGCACATTGTGCACATCAACAGCACCTGCCTGCGCGACGTTTTCGAGTGTCTCTCCATGGTCGAAGGCGCGCGCGCCCGCGGCCTCGATGTGACCACCGAGGCCTACCCCTACATCGCAGGCATGACTTCCATAAACTCAGCGCTGTTCAACTCCGGCTGGCAGGATAAATTTGGCATCGGCTACGGCGACCTCATGCTTCCCGAAACGGGCGAGCGACTCACCAAGCCGCGTTTCGACGAACTGCATAATTCCAGCACGACGCACTACGTGGTGATCTTCAACAATACCCAAAAAGTATTGGACCAAGTGATCCCTCACCCTTTGGTGATGATCGCGAGCGATGGCCTTGAAGGCCATCCCCGTAACGCCGGGACCTATTCGCGCGTGCTAGCCCAATACGTCCGCGAAAAGGGAACGATCACGCTGATGGATGCGTTGCGAAAGATGAGTCTCATGCCGGCCGAGATGCTGGAGCGTTCGACTCCCGACGCCCGACGAAAGGGCAGATTGCAAGAGGGCGCCGACGCCGACATCGTAGTCTTCGATGCTGCGACCATTACCGACCGCTCCACCTTCGAGAAGCCGATGGAACCGAGTGTAGGGGTGCATTACTTAGTCGTAGGAGGAACCGTGGTAGCCGACGAAGGCAAGATCGTGCCCGATGTGTTCCCCGGCCGCGCCCTGCTGGGCCCGGGAAAGCGCTCAGCATCCCACGACTAGGACTGGTCTCATAAATCGGTATGGGTAGGGCACGGCTTCAGCCGTGCCGTTCAGACCCGATAAGAACGTGGGCTTTAGCCCCTGAGGGCCCGACAGCGCGGGGACGGCGAACGCAGCCTGTCGTTTCACCGCATTGCTGTAACAGTCAGGCACAAGCGGGCGGCAATACCTGCAAGGCCTGCGGGAATGCTGGAGTGAAACACAGATACACTTACGGCTATCAGAGCGAGTCCGAACCAGAATCTCCACTGTGAAACGATCTTTGGTAGACCGTCAGCTCGTACATAATGCAGACCCTCAGGATAGTCAGCCGGGGTAATGTTCTGCTGCCGGGCTCGAATCTCCTGCTCCCACTGTTGCCGTAACTTTTCGCGTTTGTTGCTCATCGCATTGAACTAAATGCGAGCTACGGCCGTCCCACGCCCATGTACTGGAATCCCATGGCGCGCAGACGCGACGAGTCGAGCAGATTCTTGGTGTCGATGATGATCGGCCGCTTCACCAGATGACGGATCCTCGCGAAATCGAGCGTCCGGAACTCCGGCCACCCCGTAGCAACCACCAGTGCATCCACGCCTTCGGCCACTCCGTAGGCTGATTCGCAGTACTTCACCATACCGTTCAGTTGCAGCCGCGCATCGGGCATCGCCACCGGATCGTAAGTCCGCACCCGCGCTCCCCCAGCCAGCAAGCTCTGCGCCAGTTGCACCGAGGCAGATCCCGCAACCGAGTTGGTGTTCGGCTTGAAAGACAGTCCCAGAATGCCGACGTCCTTGTTCTGCACGGTATCGATCGCAGCCGATACTTTCTGCAAGAGCCGGTCCGCTAGGTTCAAATTCACTTCGCGGGCGGCGTTCAGCACCTTCAGGTCGACACGGTTCTCTCGCGCCAGTCCGGTCAGCGATTCCATGTCGCTCTCGGCGAAAATTCCACCCATGCCGGCGCCCGGTTGCAGGCAGCGCGGAGCAATTTTCTTGTCCAACCCCAGCGCCAGCGCCAGACCGACGGCATCGGCGTTCACGTGTTCGCACAGGCTCGCTATTTCGTTGATGAACGAAATCTTGGTCGCCACAAACGCCGTAGTCGCTTCGCGCGTCAATTCCGCCGTTTCGTAATTCGTGACCAGTACCGGAACTCCGCGCATCACCAGCGGATGAAAAATCTGTTTCAGGGAAGAGACAGCTTCGCTCGAAGGGGTTCCGAGAATAATCCGGTCGGGCCAGTTGAAGTCTTCCACCGCGCATCCGTTGGTGAAGAACATCGGTTGGCACACCAGCAAGCTCTTCAGCCCTTTCTCCTTCAGCGTTTTTTCAATCTTCGTGGTCGACCCCACCCGTACCGGCGTGACGATCGACAGCACCTGGAAGCGGCCCGCCGCACCCGCCAGACGGACAACGATTTCTTCCAGTCCCTGGGGCGAATCTTCGGCGAGAAAGATTACCTGTGCCCGCCGTGCCAACTCCTCCGGGTCCGCGGAATAAACCAGGCGTCCCGAACGCACGTTGCGCCGAATCACTTCCTGAAGATTCTTTTCGAAGAAAGGTATGTTGCCCTTGGCCACGTCGATGATGCGTGTACTGTCGGCATAGCAGCAGCAAACCGGCGTGCCGAAGTCAGCGAGACAAGCGGAGATGACGGTGGCGAGGTAGCCGGATCCATAAACCCCAATTTGCATATTCTCTCTTCCGATCAAACCCGCAGCCTGGGATCCGGCGCTTGGTTTCGAGCCCGTTGAATCTATGGTAATCCGCCCTATGGACTTGGCAACGGGCAGAAAGTACATGTCCCGCCGGACCGCGAAACTGCCCGCTAGTTCCGGGTTTTCAGGGGTTTTTGCGGACCTTGATTGGGGAGCTAGTTCGGGAGCTGGTTCCGAACTATGACTTGGATGACAACTGGCCGTGTCCCAGCGGCAGCGGCGCTACGTCCTGCCAGAGACCGTCTTGCTCGCGGACGAACATCAATTTATCCACATAAACCTGGCGCGTGCCCGGAAACTGCGCCCAGCGCTCCCGGGCGATCACCAAGGCCGCACGCGCCTGCTCATCCCGCTCCGTTTTCAAAATCGTGAGATGCGGAATATAGGGCCAACTTTCTTCGCAGCACAGCCCTTGCTCATTGAGCTGATCGTGCAGCTCACGCATCCGATAAGCAGCCCGCTTCACCTGGATGAACAACGTCGGAGTTGTAGGCAGAAACGTCTCCACATCTCCCAGTTCGACGCTGAAGGGGACGACGCGGCCACAAGCCTCTTCCAGAAATTCCAGCGCGGCCGTTTCCGTTGCCGCCAGCGCCCGCGGAGGCAGAATCGTGAGATGGGCGGGCATGTGCGCCAAAGTCGGGTGGAGTTCCCGGCGCAGTTGTTCCACAAACTCGCCGACCGGATTGCGTACGTAGGTGACCAACGCGTAGCGTGAACTGGGCATGACTTCCGAAGGTGAAATTATAGCCTGAGCGTGGCCGGCAAGGGCAGTCCACTTTTCAGGAGTTTCGCCGAGGTCACCCGCATCCGTCATTGTCGAGCTAATCCGTGGCGCTCGAGATTGGTCCGGTCCCATAGTTAAGGACTTCATGCTGCTTGCCCTGCATCCGCAGCCGCAGCCGGTCGAACGCCAAATAGACGGCTGGCGTGGTATAGAGCGTGAGTAACTGGCTCAAAATCAGCCCTCCCACAATCGTGATGCCGAGGGGTCGGCGGAGCTCATATCCCGTGCCCGTACCCAGCGCCAACGGCAGAGCGCCCAACAACGCGGCCATCGTCGTCATCAGAATCGGACGGAAGCGCAGCATGCACGCTTCAAAAATCGCATCGGTTGTGTTCTTTCCCTCCTGACGCTCCGCCTGAAGAGCGAAATCGATCATCATGATGGCGTTCTTTTTTACGATTCCGATCAGCAGCACTATGCCAATAATCGAAATGATGTTCAGATCCTGTTTGAAGAGCAGCAACGCCAGCATCGCGCCTACGCTCGCCGACGGCAGCGTGGAGATGATGGTCAGAGGATGGACCAGGCTTTCATACAAAATACCGAGAACGATATAGACCGTCAGGAGCGCCGTCAGAATCAGCAACGGCTCGGTGCCCAGCGATTGCTGGTAAGCCTCCAGCGTGCCGGCAAAAAAACCTTGCAGCGTGGAAGGCGCGCCCAGCCGCTTTTGCATCTGGGTGATGGCCAGCGTGGCATCGCTCAGAGAATTATCCGCCGCCAGGTTGAAGGACACGGTAACCGAGGGGAACAAGCCCGTATGGTTGATGGCCAGTGGTGTGGTGTTGGCTTGGCCCTTAGCCACCGTGAGCAGCGGAATATTGCCGCCTGCAGACTGCAGGTAGATGTCTTTCAATCCTTCCGGGCTTTGCCAATATTGCGGAGCAACTTCCAGCACCACGTAATACTGATTTAACTGGGTGTAGATGACGGACACTTCCGATTGGCCGAATGCACTGTATAACGCCGAGTCCAGCGACTGCGCGGTAAGGCCAAGCTTAGCCGCAGTCACGCGATCATAGTTCAGCAACTCATCCAGACCACCGTTTTGCTGGTCTGAGCTCACGTCCTGCAGACCCGGCAGGTGCTGCATCTGATCCAGTATCGCCGGTCCCCACTTGAAAAGGTCCGCCACACTATCGGCTTGGATCGTGTACTGGTACATCGCATTACTGGACCGGCCACCGATGCGCAGATCTTGCGCCGCTTGCAGGAACGCGGAGGCCACCGGCAGGCGGCTTAATTGGGGGCGCAAGCGGTTGATGATCTGAGTGGCGCTGACCTTGCGCTCCGCCAGCGGCTTAAGCGCAATGTAGAAGGAGCCGCCATTGGTGGCCCCACCGCCGCCAGTGAACGCAATCACATTCTCGACCGCCGGATCATTCTTGACCACGGCGCCGATCTGCCGAATGGAGTCGTTCATCGCCGGAAACGATGAATCCTGCGGTCCGCGCACGCTGCCGCTGATCGCTCCCGTGTCCTCTACCGGAAAAAATCCCTTGGGTATCTTGACGATCAGCACCACATTGAGCGCTATGGTGACGAAAAGAACGACCAGTGTGAGAGTCGGATGGTCGAGCACCCAATGCAGGCTGCTGCGATACACCGACAGCACCCCATCAAAAAACTTCTCCGTGGCCATGTAGATGCGGCCATGTTTTTCCGCGCGCTCGTTCTTCAACAGGTAGGCGCACATCATCGGAGTCGTGGTCAGCGAGATAATCATCGACACGAAAACGGCCGTCGAGAGTGTTACCGCGAATTCCCGGAAAAGGCGCCCCACGATTCCGCCCATCATCAGCAGAGGGATAAAGACGGCAATCAGCGAAATGCTGATGGTGAAGACGGTGAAACCGATTTCCTGCGCGCCCTTCAGCGCGGCGGCAAACGGCGCCATGCCGTTTTCCAGATGGCGCGCGATATTTTCCATCACCACGATGGCATCGTCCACCACAAATCCGGTGGCAATGGTCATGGCCATCAGCGAGAGGTTGTCCAGGGTATATCCGAACAGATACATCACCGCGAACGTACCCACGAGCGACACCGGCACCGCGACAGCTGGTATGAGCGTGGCGCGCCCGTTGCGCAGGAAGACAAACACCACGAGAATGACGAGGCCGATGGAAATGAGCAACGTTCTCTCCACGTCACTGACCGAGGCCCGGATGGTGGTGGTGCGATCAAGCACGATGGTGGTGTCGATGCCGAACGGAATGGATGCCTGCACAAACGGAAGCTGCTCCCGAATGCGGTCGACCGTATCGATGATGTTGGCGCCGGGCTGCCGGAAAATGATGACTGTAACCGCGCGCTTACCATTCAAATAGCCCGCAGCGCGTATGTTCTGCACCGAGTCTGTCACCTCAGCGACATCGGACACGCGGATTGCCGCGCCGTTTTTATATCCGATGACGAGCGGTTTGTAGTCCGCGGCGTGCGAGATCTGGTCGTTGGCCAGGATGTCGGCGGTCACCATGCCATCCGAGATTTGGCCTTTGGCTAAGTCAGAATTCTGCAGGCTCAGCACGGACTGCAAATTCGCCATGGTCAGTCCATAGCTCGCCAATTGCGTCGGATTTGCGTCCACACGCACCGACGGCAACGCTCCCCCTCCCACCGAGACTTGCCCTACTCCCTGGATCTGCGACAACTTCTGCGCCAGGACGGTAGACGCTTCGTCATAAATTTTGTCGGGACCAAATTTGTCGGAGGTAAGGCCGAGAATCATGATCGGCGAATCGGCGGGATTGACCTTGCGATAGGTGGGATTGCCCGGCAGGTTGGCGGGCAGATAGCTCCGCGCCGCATTGATGGCGGCCTCCACGTCGCGCGCCGCGCCATCAATGTCGCGGCTGAGATCAAACTGGATGGTGATTCCTGTGCTGCCGAGCGTGCTGGAGGAGGTCATCTCCGTCACCCCCGCAATATGGCCGAGTTGCCGCTCCAGCGGAGTGGCGACGGACGACGCCATAATGTCGGCGCTGGCTCCCGGCAAGCCCGCATTGACTGAAACGGTCGGGAAGTCGACCTCCGGCAGTGGCGCCACGGGCAGCACCTCAAACGCAATCGCCCCCGCCAGCGCAACCGCCACCGTGAGCAGCGTCGTGGCCACGGGCCGGCGAATAAAGGGTTCGGAGATGTTCATGCGGGCCCTGCCAGTTCTCCGTCACCGGTTTCCGCCTGCGCCGATTTGTGCCCAAAGCGCTGCGCCAGATTGTCAAAGAAAATGTAGATGACGGGCGTGGTGTAAAGCGTGAGCACCTGGCTCAACAGCAGTCCGCCCACCATAGCGATGCCCAGCGGCCGGCGCAACTCCGAACCAAAACCAGTTCCGAGCGCCAGCGGCAGCCCCGCCAGCAGCGCGGCCATGGTGGTCATCATAATGGGACGGAAGCGCAGCAGACAGGCTTCGTAAATTGCATCGGTCGCGTTCTTTCCGTGCTTGCGCTCACCTTCCAACGCGAAGTCGACCATCATGATTCCGTTCTTTTTCACGATCCCGATCAGCAAGACGATGCCGATGATCGCCACCACGCTTAAATCCTGGCCAAAGATTAGCAGCGCGAGGAAAGCGCCAACGCCCGCTGACGGCAGGGTGGACAGAATCGTAATCGGGTGGATAAAACTCTCGTACAAAACTCCCAGCACGATGTACACCGTGACCAGCGCGGCCAGTATGAGCAACGGCTCATTGGACAGCGAATTCGTGAAGGATGCCGCCGTGCCTTGAAAACCGGCTTGCAGGCTGGGAGGCATGTGCATGTCCTTCTGCACCTTGTCGACCGCGGTAATGGCGTTGCCCAGCGCGCCATTCGGTGCGAGATTGAACGATACCGTGATGGCCGGAAATTGACCCTGGTGGCTAATGGAGAGCGGCTCTGTGGTGTTCTCGAAGTGCGCGAAAGCGCTCAGCGGCACAGCATTGCTCATAGCCGAACTGGTCGCGCCGGCAGAGTTCGCTCCCGTGCTCGACGGCGACGAGGCGCTCGGCGAAAGTGCGTTCGCGGGATGCGCCACGGTATTTGCCGATGGAGTATAGAGAGCGGAGGCGGTCAGTGCATTCGATCCCGCCGAGGACGATCCGGAGGACGCGAAAGACGAAGACGCTCCCGTACCGCTTGCGCCGGCGGACGCATTGGACTGGATGTAAAGATGATTCAGATTGTTCGGATCTTTCTGAAATTGCGGTTCACTTTCCAGCACAACATGGTACTGATTCACCTGCGTATACATGGTGCTGATCTGCCGCTGACCGAAAGCGTCATACAGAGTGTTGTCGATGGTCGTGGGCGCGATGCCAAATCGCGAGGCGGTCACCCGGTCGATCACCAGGGATACGGCCAGCCCTCCCAACTGCTGATCGGTGGCGACGTCTTCCAGTTCCGGCAACTGCTTCAGCCGGTCCACGAAACGATTGGTCCAGTCATTGAGTTCATTGGCATCGGGGTCTTCGAGGGTGTACTGGTATTGCGTGCGGCTCACCCGGTCGTCGACGGTAATGTTCTGCACCGGCTGCATAAACAGCTGGATTCCCTGCACCTTGCTCACTCTGGAGTTGAGCCTGCGGATCAGGTCTGAGGCGCTGATTTTGCGCTGATCGAGCGGCTTTAAATTGATCGACAGCCGGCCGCTGTTAATGGTTGTATTCGTGCCATCGGCGCCGATAAACGACGAAATGCTTTCCACTGCCGGGTCATCCAGAACTGCCTTGGTAAGTTCCTGCTGCTTCTCCGCCATAGCCTTCGAGCCAATCGACTGCGCCGCCTGCGATATGCCCTGGATGACGCCGGTGTCCTGCACCGGGAAAAATCCCTTGGGAATGACGATGTAAAGAAAAACCGTGAGCAGCAGCGTGGACACCGCGACCAACAACGTAATCGTCTGGAATCGCAACACTACTTTCAGCGTCCGGCCATAGAACGCAATCATCCCCTCGAAAGCACGCTCCGTGGCTCGATAGATGCGTCCTTGCTGCCCTTTTGGGTTATGCCGCAAGATGCGCGCACTCATCATCGGCGTCAGCGTAAGCGAGACCACTGCCGAAATGACGATGGTGACGGCCAGGGTCACGGCAAATTCGCGGAACAGTCGCCCCACCACGTCACCCATAAATAACAGCGGAATCAGTACGGCAATGAGCGACACGGTCAGCGACAGAATGGTGAAGCCAATCTGCTCCGCACCCTTGAGCGCCGCTTCCATGGGTGGATCGCCCGCTTCGATGTAGCGCGCGATGTTCTCGATCATCACGATGGCATCGTCCACCACAAAACCCGTGGAGATAGTCAGCGCCATCAGCGATAGGTTATCCAGGCTGTAGCCCAGCATGTACATCGCGGCAAAAGTGCCGACTAGTGACAGCGGCACAGCCACAGCCGGGATGATGGTGGCGTAAACACTTCGTAAGAAGAGGAAGATGACCAGCACAACCAATCCGACCGTCAACAGCAATTCGAACTCGACGTCGGAAACCGACGCTTCGATGGCGGTGGTGAGATCGGTAAGCGTGGTCACCTGAATGCCCGCGGGCAGATTGGCTTCCAGTTGCGGCATGAGTTGCTTGATGCCCTTGACCACGGCGATCGTGTTGGCCCCGGGCTGGCGCTGCACATTCAGGATGACCGCGGGAGTCTGATTCATCCACGCCGCCTGGTTGCTGTTCTCGACGCCATTAACGATCTGTGCCACGTCGGTCAGCATCACCGGCGCGCCGTTACGGTAGGCGACGACGACTTTCCCATAGTCGCCGCTGGTAACCAGTTGATCGTTGGCGTCGATCTGGTAATCCTGGCGCGGGCCATCGAAGTTCCCTTTGGCGGCGTTCACACTGGCCTGGGTCAACGCCGCGCGCAGGTCCTCCAGGTTAATGCCGTAAGACGACAAAGCTGTAGGGTTGGCTTGAATCCGAACGGCCGGCTTTTGGCCGCCGCTGATGGTGACCAGGCCAACTCCGTTGAGCTGCGAAATCTTCGGCGCAAGGCGCGTGTCCACCAGGTCCTCAACCTGAGAAAGCGGCATGGCGCTTGAGGTGATGGCCAGGGTGAGCACAGGCGCATCGGCGGGATTCGTCTTACTGTAGGTCGGCGGCGCGGGCAGAATGGAGGGCAACAGGCTCTGCGACGCGTTGATGGCAGACTGCACTTCTTCCTCGGCGACATCAATAGTCAGAGTGAGGTTGAACTGCAGCACAATGACGGAGGTGCCGCCCGAACTGGTGGAAGTCATCTGGCTCAACCCCTGCAGTTGGCCAAATTGGCGCTCCAGTGGCGCCGTCACCGTCGTCGACATCACCGTCGGGCTTGCTCCGGGATAAAACGTGAGCACCTGAATCGTCGGATAGTCCACTTCCGGCAATGCCGAGACCGGCAGCTGCGTATAGCCAACAATGCCGACCAGCAGGATGGCAGCCATCAGCAAAGAGGTGGCCACCGGTCGCAAGATGAATGGACGAGATGGGCTCACGGGGTGCTGCTCCCGTTCGTGCCCGCCGCCGCAGTCTTGGTCGAAGCGCTATTCGAAGCGTTCGAAGCTTGGTTCGAAGCTTGGTTCGAAACAACCACCGCTAAGTTGTCCTGCAACTTATCGAAGCTGCTGTTGGCGACAACGTCTCCAGGATTAATGCCGTCAACCTGTGTCATACCGCCGTCCGCAACTCCCGGCTTTATGCTGCGCATGTGCGCGATATTGTTTTGAATCACATATACGAACGATGCTTGGCCATTCTGTTGAATCGCGGATGCTGGAACCAGCGTCACTCCGCGCAACGTATTCACCAGCAGCCGCGTGTTCACAAACTGGTTGGGGAAAAGCGCATCGTTCTTATTGGCGAAGATGGCCCGCGCCTTTACTGTCCCGGTCGTGGTGTCAATCTGGTTGTCAAGCGTCAACAGCTCCCCGCTGGCAATCGTCTTCTGCGCCGTCCGATCAAAAGCATCAACCGTGAGCTTGGCCTTTTTTTTCAGTTGAGCTGCCACCGGGCCCAGGCTGTCTTCCGGTATTGTGAAAATTACCGTGATCGGCTCCAACTGCGTGATCACAGCGAGGGTCACGGTTCCCGAAGCCTGCACCACGTTGCCCGGATCCACCAGCCGTAACCCCACCCGGCCGGCAATGGGCGCGGTGATATGGCAGAAATCGACCTGGACCTGGTCATATTGCACCGTTCCCTGATCGTTCTTTACCGTGCCCTCATCCTGCAGCACGATCTTCTCCTGGTCATCCATCTGCTGCTTCGCAATCGCTCGGCGCGCCCACGCGTCCTGGTAGCGCTCCAGGTCCATCCGCGCTTGGGCCAGCACGTTCTCGTCTCGCTCAAGCGCACCTTGCGCCTGCAACAGGGTCGCGCGGTACGGACGCGAATCGATGTCAATCAGCGCATCACCCTTACCAACCAGTTGCCCTTCCTTAAAATGCACGGCGACCACCAGGCCATTGACCTCGCTGGTAATCGAATCGGTATAAACCGGAGTGACCGTCCCGATTTCGTCAAGGTACACGCCGATGTCGCCTTGCTTAGCCGTCGCCGTTGTAATCGTGATCTTCACCGGCGCGGGCTTCGCTTTATGCGCGTCCTCGTAGTGGCGCCATAGCACCACGACTGCGACCACTACGATCAGCACCAGCACAATCGATAGGATGACCCACATTACTTTGCGCCGGTGAGGATCCGTACCGTGATCCGGGAGTTGATGGCTAGAGTCGACGAAGGGATGCTCAGTGCTGTCAACGGTCAATCGGAATCTCCTTTTCGCTCCGAATAGCCCGACATTATATGCCTCAGCGATGTTTCCGAAGTGAGCTGTTCTGCACAGTGTACCGAATGGGGAGTCAGCAGCCAGCAGCCATTTGGCGTGACGTCACGAGCGCCTGGGCTTGAAATAAATCCGCGAGCGAAGACTCGCCCGGTTTTTGTTGACGAGCGACGTTCTTGCAGAGATTTCTTAACCACGGCGCCCTCCGTGGCAGGTCGTCAATTTGATGCGTTATTGCTGGTAAACTGTTGATGACAGTCGGGGCGTAGCGCAGCCTGGTAGCGCACCTGCCTTGGGCGCAGGGGGTCCGCGGTTCAAATCCGCGCGCCCCGACCAATTTCTGGCGGCTCAACAAGTTGTGTGAGTTTCCTCCAATTCAATGCGGGTCAATTGACCCCATGCCTTTGGCGGCCGCCGTGGACCCACGTTTTGAGCAGTTCACCCAGGACGGAAATATCTCTCCAAAGTTTCCCCTCGCACAACTGAATGGTATTGCGCATCACTGAAATGGCTGGACAATCCTGCGCCCGATCAAGCTGCGCTCAAAGACTTCGTGATGCGGATGCGTAGTGCCGGGCTCAACGCCTCATCGTGCAACTGCCGCATTCGCGCTGTGAATGCTTATCTGCGATGGGCGGGGCGGTCACTCAAAGTGCCGCGCATGAAAGAAGAGCTGCGGATCTTGCCCACGTTCTCCGTTGAAGACATCCAGAAAATTACGGAGTGGAAGCCGAAGGATCTTTACGGGACACGGTTGCACGTTTTCATTCTTAGTGTTTGTCCCATTCCTTGCCTTGGGCCCACGAAGCTGGCTTTGCCTGCACCAGAAGGAAAAGCAGTACGAGCGCCAACGAAGCTCGCTTGCAAACCAGTTTGCTCTTTGACGCGCCAATGATATTGCTTGCGGCGTTCAACCTTTCTTGGCCTATAACTTGATCCCCACGACCGGGCGTCATATCCAGTCTTTCCCGACTGGACGTCCGCGGTCGTGGGGGTACCAAGCTGAGGACGACAATCAGAAGTCCCAAAAGTATTTCGTGAATACATTGTTGTCGTTCATCGTGATATAACGGACGACGTGGTTGGGGGATCTGCCTAGTTACTCCCTACAACCACACCCGCCACTAATGCAGCGTGATCCGAGGGCCAGAGTCCGTCAGCCAGCCGGCTTCGCGGATCAGCCCCAAGCAACGCGGCTCCCCACGGAGTTACGTCGCCGTGTGTTAACACCAGGTCTATTCGCTGATAAAGTTGCGAGGCGGGATTGTTGTCCGCTTCATCCTGACAACACGTTAATCCCGCGCGCTTCGGAAAGAGTTTGGACCAAACGTCGCTATAACCAGCAGACGTAAAATCCATATAGGTCGGGTCTTGCGGCAAGGGAAATGCCTGTGCATTTGAATCCATAGCGATAATCACCGGTAAAGTGCTGTTAGCCGGCCCCGCACGCAACTCACCCCCTTGCAGTTCCCGGACATTTGCGTCGAAGGACTCAAGATGTGTGTTGACGTAGTGGAAAGAGTGTCCGAAAAACTCTGCATCAACCGAGGCCCACGCCCTTGGATACGGCACTGGGCCGATCGGAGTTGGCAGAACGAGCTCGTTCACGAATTGTCCGGATTGCGGGTTACTCCACTGGAAGATCCAGGAAGGAATATCCTTACGTGCCAGAACAACGTCGTAATCAGTCACCGCGACGCAAATGTAAGTAGCCGGAGGAATCAGGCCCGGTGTAGGTGGAAATGCATTTTGCGTGACTTGCACCGCAACTTCGTAGTGCCCGCCCTCCGCGGCCAAGGCACTAAGGAGCTCCTGCAACATGTCGTACTCTAGCGTCATGCTTCCGCACGTGCCGGCAATCGGGTCGAAGGTTCCGGTGTACCACTGGTCTACTTCCTGCAGGCTTAACAACTCCGGCTGGACCTCTAGGATCTTTCTTGCAACCGCCTCCATTCGTTCGGGAGGATTGGTCCCTTGGACCTGCGTAAGTATCTGGCCAACACCGACCAAGAATTGTGGCAGAGTTTGGGCGCCCACAACCTGCAGAAAATCGGTCCCTTCGTTAACGTTGTACGTCATCACTGTGCCGACACCAGGGAGCAATTGGGCCATGGCGGGAACGGCCGCTGCTGCCCAAAGCATCGTTACGGAAACGATCACTAGCGTTGTTCGTGCAATGTTGCATTTCATAGTAGTTCTCCTGAATTGAGGTTTTGAAGCCGACAATCTAGTTACATCACACTTGACGACAAGTTACCCATCCGAGCGGTTAGTGCGAATTCGCGCGATAAATCGTGTGGTGGCTGGGCAACAGTGCTCCAACCACAGCGCCGACGGCCGCGCCCCCCACGAAACCGATCGCCGCGGCAATCCCGACCGACCCGCCTTTACCAACCGGTTGAATGCAGAAGCTTTGAGACGAGCAGGAGTGGAATGTCGCTGCCTCTATCCCAGCTCCCACACCGGCTCCCACACCACCGCCCACACCCATTCCGGCGAGGGTGTTGCGCACCCGGTGTTTGTTTTCCATGAGCTTCACGCTACGAACCTCTTGCTTCTGGATCGTCTGTTCGCCTGCCGTATCCTGGTACGAGATCTCTGTGTCGGAGACATTCACGAAGCTTCCGGAATGTTTCTTCGAATTCATTTCGACCACTTGAATTTTCTGTCCCGCCCGCAGGGCACTTAAATTCGCCCAAGATGCTTGATCGGTTTGGGCCCACGAAGCGCAGGGCAATCCAAGGACGCAAATCAGGAACGAGAGTCTTCGTACCTGCGCACCTACTCCCGAGCGGAATTGCCCAGAAACCTGGCGCCACTTGGCCCGCTTTTCTGTCACCGCTAGACTCACCTGAATCGCAAGCGCCTTATTTTTCATTGTGTTTCTCCCCAGCGGAATCAACCGTCGCCGCATCCTCCAACTAGTAGTGCAGCGCGAGGACCGTTTGTCCTGACAGTAGATGGCCAGCGAACGAGAGTTATGGTGAAGCCATGATGGTGCTATATTCCCGAGTGCAGGACTGGGCATGACTTTGAATTCAGAGAATCCGTCAGCCGAACACTTGTGTCTTCTCTACCGAGTGTCGCGAGCACTTCTGAAAGAAGGCGAGTACGGCGAACTCCTTTCCGGGCTTCTCGACACGCTGATCGAAGGACTGGGGGCCGATCGGGGATTCGTAGTCGTGCGCGAGGCCGGAGAGTTCCGAGCTACTGCGGCACGGAACTTTCGCAGCGAGGCGCTATCCCGAGCGGAAGAGGCGGTCAGCCGCCTGATTGCCCGGTCGGTGATGGAAAGCGGGCGAGCGGTGCTGATCGGCGACGCCTCGATGACCGAACCCTACAGCAGGCAGCCGAGCATACAGCAACTCTCACTTCGATCTGTTTTGTGCGCGCCACTGGTGGCGAGCGATGAAGCGTTCGCGCTTATTTATCTGGAAAATCGCGAGGTCACCAATTGTTTTACGGAAGAGCAGCGAGACTTGCTGGATGAAGTCTGCCGCTTAGCGGCGCCCCGATTGCGAGCCGCGGTGGCCATGAGCCAGGCACAACGTCGCGCTGAGGCGTTAGAGCATTCTCTCGGCCAATCCGACGGAATATTGACCGCCGACGCGGCAATGGCGCGCGTCTTGCAAACCGTCCACCAGATCGCAACGACCGATTTGCCGGTTCTGATCGAGGGAGAAACGGGAACCGGCAAGGAATTGATCGCTCGGGCTGTCTATCGTCATAGCGCGCGGGTAAAAGGACCCTTTATCGCGTTGAATTGCGGCGCCATCCCGGCAACGCTCATTGGCTCTGAACTCTTCGGTTTCGTGCAGGGTGCATTCACCGGTGCGAATCGCGATCGCATCGGTTTTATTGGAGCCGCCCATCGCGGCACGCTCTTTCTCGATGAGATTGGCGATCTCCCGCTCGATCTGCAGCCTCATCTGCTTCGCGTCCTGCAGTCGGGGGAGTTTACGCGCCTGGGCAACTCCCGCACGGAGCAGGTGGATGTCCGGTTCATCGCCGCAACTAACCGCGATCTGGAGCGCGAAGTGAACGCCGGTAGATTCCGAGCCGATCTGTTTTTCCGCCTGTCAGCCATCACGCTTCGTTTGCCCCCGTTGCGCGAGCGGCCCCACGACACCAGGTTGCTGGCCGAACATTTTGTTCGAGCCGCGGCGACACGCTTTGGCCGGCCAGTACCGCGCCTGACGGAGGAGTGCTTATCCGCGTTGTCGGCCTACAGTTTTCCGGGAAATGTACGGGAACTCGAAAGTGAAATGGCCAGGTTAGCCGCGCTGGCGGCCGCGGATGTCCCATGCGGCGCTGATTTATTGAATGAAAGAATTCGTAATCGTCGCAACGGCCAGTCCGCGGGCTCGTCGTCAGCGGCGACTGTGGCTCCGATGTCGCTGCAAGAAATGGAAAAGCAACTGATCTTGTCCGTGCTCGAACACACGGCAGGAAATCGTACCCGCGCCGCCGAGATTCTTGGGATCAGCCGCGAGGGGTTGCGGACCAAGCTGCAGCGGCTTCAAATTCCTGCGGCTGCTGATCCGCTTTCGTAGGTCCCGCGCTCACTTCTTCAAGCCCAGGCGTTCGAGCAAAGCGGGAAACCTGGGGTCGTTCCGCAGCGGATCGGCCATCGGGTCCGTGGGCAGATAGACCAGGTATTCACAACGCTCTTCGTAGGCCTTGTCGAGCCAGGCGAATGCCTGGTTCTTATCGTCAAGGCCTATGTAGATCATGGCCACGTAGAGACTCGGGACGTATCTCTCTCCGCCAATCTGCTGCAGTTGCGAAATAATTCCGCGCGCCGCCGCCTTCTGCCCGGAAACCGCGTACAGGTGCCCCAAGAGTGCGAGCAGGGCCGGGTCGTGCGGTGCGAACGCCAGAATTGACTGATAAGCCTGCAGTGCCTGCGGATACATTCCCATTTGCTCGTAGTTACGGCCGATTTGGATTATCGCCACTCCGTAGTGTGGATCAATCGACAAAGCCGCCTGGTAGGATCCGATGCTGTCGCTAAATCGATGGGCCTCATAGTACGCCTCTCCCAGCGCGACGTTGAGCAGAGGAGACATGGGTTCAATCGAAACGGCCCGTTTCCGCTCGGCAATCGCCTGTTCCAGGTACCCCATGGCAGTTAGATAATAGGCGTAATACTGATGTGCGGTCGCGTAATCGGGCCGTAATTCGATGGCCCTGCGGAATTCCCTTTCAGCTTCTGGGTAGTTCCGATCGTAGACCAGAGCGGCGTATCCCAGAGAAACATGAGCCTCTGCCAGGTCCTTGTCATAGGCGAGCGCTTTTAAAGCATTGGCCTTCGCCTTGGGAAAGGCTTCGCTTGGCGGCAGCGCAGTATTGGGTACTGTCCCCAACAGAGCGTAACAGTCCGCCAAACCGGCGTAAGACGGTGCGTAAGACGCGTCATATTCGATTGCCTGTTGAAAATAAGAAATAGCCCGCATCAGGCTTTGGGTAGTTCGCAGATTCCACTCAAAGCGCCCTTGCAAGTAAGCTTCGTAAGCCTTGGGGTTCACTTGATGCGCGGGTTGAACGTCCTTGGGGAGTGCGGCCAATATCTTCTGAACGATGTCGTCCACTACCGGACCCATGCCTGACCCCTCAGGATTCATGGCGTGTCGGTCGCCCACCATGCCGGTCTGGTCTTTGCATGACACCAGTTGATCGGTCATAGCCAATTGATTGCCGTCGCGATGAACGGCACCGGCTAGGATGTAGCTTGGGTTGCGACTCTCGCAAACTTGCTCAAAGCTGAGTTCGGAATCGGCGTTGGTTAGCTCAACCACTCCCAGTCTTAGGGGGTGAAGTTCGCTCAATCGCGTGAAGATCTCTTCTCTTGCAATCTCGGAAAGGCGGCGAGCATCCGGATCGCCCCGAGGGTTTTGAAAGGCTGGATAGCCAAAATCGTCCTCGGCGGTGAAAGCAACTCAATGACACGCGGAATACCGACATACGCGATGATCGCGGCGACGGTCGCGGCGGCGATCCCGAGAAGCAGTCTTGGCAGAAACGGCCGAGGCGGCCGAGGCGGCTTTGGAATAGGGCCAGGCGAAGGATGGACGACGTCGAGCCCCGGTTCTCTCTGCAAGCCCACTTGCGTCAGAATCGCCGAGAAGCGTGGATCCGGCCGCAAAGTGTCGAAAACTGATCCGACTTTCAAGTAGATCAATAGCCCGTCACGCTCTTCGACGGCTTTCGTCAACCAATGAAACGCATCGTCGGTCTTGCCCAAGCCGGCGTACACCACGGCAAAAGCGACGGGTGGCACGAAGTTTTTTTTTGCTGTAGCGAACAGCTCATTCAAGATCTTTGCTGCGTCTTCGGTCTTCCCCGCCGACGCGTACATCTGTCCCAGGAAACCTGACCAAAGGGGTCTTGCGCCCCCGACCGTCAAGGCCTGCTTGAATTCGGCGATCGCTTCATCAAATCTGCCTTTCCGCCCAAACGTTAGCCCAAGGACAACGTGAGAGAGTGGAAACTTGGCGTCCATGGCCACAGTGTCGCGAAGCTGCTCGATTGCCTCCTCATTCTGGCCTGAGGCATACAGCAACAATCCCAGGCTAAGACGCACGTCAGGCGACAAGGGGCTGAGTTGTCGTGCCATCGTCGCTTCCCTGAACGCTTCATCGAAGCGCCCCTGGACCAACAGGTAAACCGTGTACGGGTAGTGCGCCAGATAATAGCCGTGATCGATTTCAATTGCCCGCTTGAAGTGTTTCTCCGCGCCCTCCCAGTCCCACTCAAAACGGAACTTCACCATTGCCAATGACAGGTGCGCCTCTGCGACAGAATCATCGATACTCAAAGCTTTAAGGGCTGCCTCCTTCGCTTTCGGCATTACTTCGGACGGTGCCCTGAAGCCATATTCCCCTATACCCATCAAGAAGAGACAGTGAGCCAAGCCGGCATAGATCAGCGCAGATTGTGGATCGACCTCGATAGCACGCTGATAAAAGTCGACGGCTTTCCGGAGGTCTTCATCACTCCCCCGTTTGTTCCAGAAATATCGGCCCTTCAGGTAGAGGTCGTACGCCCTGGGGTTTATCGAAGATGGCTGGATGCTGTCGCTCGTGGGAACCGCCGTCGAAAAGAGCGCAGGATCCAGAGCAGAGTTGCTTGACGGGAAATACGGTTCAACCGGTAACGATCCAGTTGAGGGGCGTAGCTTGGCCCAGATCTCACTAGCGATTGCGGCGGCCACTTGCGACTGCAAGCTCAGGATGTCGCTGAGGTCCCGGTCGTAGCTTTCAGTCCAGAGATGCTGGTCGGTGCGCGCCTCGATTAGCTCCGCGGTGATGCGCACCCGATCGCCATCCCGGCGCACCGAGCCTTCTACGATGGCATCCACGCTCAATTCGCGCGCGATCTGAGGAAGTGTTTTATGGGCATGCTTGTACTGCATGATCGAAGTGCGCGAAATGACGCGCAACCCGCCGATTTTGGCAAGCGCCGTGATCAGCGATTCAGTCAGGCCATCCGCAAAATATTCTTGCTCGGGATCACCCGATAGATTCTCCAACGGCAACACGGCAACCGAGCGGATCGCAGGCAGTTGCCGCCTGAGGCCCGCTGATGGTCGCGGAGAGTGGCCATCGTGGCTCTGTTCGATGGCCTCAAGCGCAGCCTTTATTTCGCCAGCATGCTGATAACGTTGGCCGATCTCCTTGCGCAAGCAGCGGTATGTGATTTTCGAGAGCGACTCCGGCACATGTTCGGGCAGCGGCAAAGGGGCATCATGCAGGATCGCGGAGCCAAGCTCAATCATGGTGGCCCCTTTGAATGGCATTTGCCCGCTAGCCATTTCGTACAGCAACACACCAAAGCTCCAAATGTCGCTGCGGGTATCGCTCGGATGGTGTTTCAGCACTTCCGGAGCCCAGTAGGGCGGAGTCCCCACGATTACTTCCGAACTATCCTTGGTATCCGGGTTCTGCAGGGAACTGGGAACCTCGCTGCGGCGTTGCGTCTTCGAAAGGCCGAAATCCAGCAGCTTTATTTGGCCGTCGCGATTGAGCATCACATTGCCGCTCTTGAGATCGCGGTGGATAACGTCATTTTCGTGCGCGTGAGAAACGGCGTCGGCGATCTGGATGCCGTATTCGACTACAAGATCGAATGGAAGCCCGACATTGGCGGGGATGGCATTGGTGAGAACCTGACCCTCGACAAACTCCATGACAATACCGGCTTGGCCCGATTCTTCTATGACATCCTTGATCCTGCATATATTGGGGTGGTTCAGAGACGAAGCAATTCGGGCTTCCGTATAGAGTTGGCGGCGGGCCGATTCGTCGGGAATCGTGTCTTCGCTTACCAGTTTGATGGCGACGACGCACGCGAGTGTGGGGTCCCAGGCACGATAAACCACGCCCATGCCGCTAACGGCCACCAGCTCTCGAAGTTGGTAACGGCCGAAGGTTCTACCCGGTACTGGCGCATCGCCCGACAAACCTGCAGATGTTAGATCGGCCCCACGCGCAAGTCAATCGAATCCGCAGCACCAGCATGTTCCCCCGCGGAGTAATTTAGACGCGATCAAGTGCCTTATTTACCAATCGTCGAAAACCTGCCCGATTGTCGGGTGCCACGGATGGATGGATGGATGGGTGAAGTTCCAGCCCTTTCATCACAAACGCGCAGTGCGCCCCATCACAGACGTCCAACCAACCCGGAGTGACAATGTTCCCTGATTTGTCGCAGCCGAGGTGCGCCAACCCCAACCCAGGCCACCCCGGCCGCTCCAAGCCAGTCGCGAGTAACTCTTTGATACACATGAGTTGAGGCGATGGGCGGGCGTCAAAAGCCGCCAAATCTATGAATTTCGAGAGACTTAGGTAAGAAATCGATCCAAGTCCTTATTCCGGAAGATTTTGAATATAAGTCCTTTGCGCTCTAGATTTTGGCGGGGTAATTATCCCTTGACAGTATGTAAGAATCCTGCTATCTTTGGATGCAGGTAAAACGCCATGAACCGCAAACCCAAGATGCAGAGATTCCCATTAAAGGCTTTCCCGAATAAATACAGGCGATCCGCTCAATCCTCCAATTGACCTAGCTTCGATCAAATAGGCGTCTATAAATCTATTCCTCCATGGAATCTTTTCTCCGGGAATCATAGCAACCGTACCCGTGCGAACGATGGGGATATTTCTCGTGGTCTCCGTGATCTTTGTAAACAGGCCAGTGATAAAAACTTCATCGCCGATGCCAAGATTATTTCGTTCAATTGTGGCCTGATCTGCAAACA
>Ga0187862_10001838_pt1 | contig 22103 bp, 15 predicted proteins | sample June2016WEW_10_1_FD_133003 | JGI IMG/M metagenome (GOLD analysis project Ga0187862, IMG submission 133003) | Peatland microbial communities from SPRUCE experiment site at the Marcell Experimental Forest, Minnesota, USA - June2016WEW_10_150 | ecosystem: Environmental > Terrestrial > Soil >...
AACCGATTCAAACCGCGGCGCTGGACGATGCATTGGCAAGCCTCCCCGCCCGTCCAGACTTGAGCGCCGCGCGAAAGCCACCGGAGTGAAATCGTTGATCCTTTGACTGGCTTATTATAAGAGAGGGCGTTATGGTTCGATATTGGTTTGCAACTCTTCGGGCAGGCCGGCCGCCCTACGCCGCGAGCGTACGCTCACGGCGTGGCTTCATTCGTTCGGATTATAGAATCGGTCAAAGGTTGTAGCGCATTTCCGATATAGACAGCGCCCGGTCCTGATCTCCGTGTGTCTGTGTTGCCAGCCTTTCCGGGCGCACCATGGATTTTTATCCCCAGATTGCCTTCGAAGCGTCCATACGATTTGCGTTTTCGCCGATACCAATTGGACATATCCCGAATCCGTATATCACGGACCCCCGCGCTGGCTGGCGGCAACCGATTCGGCCATTCCGCTGCCGTTGCTGCATATCACCACCCAGGTTTCTTGGCTCTCGGCGTGTTCCCTTTGCCGATTTCCGGCGCAAATGCTGGTGATGACGGCTATGATACGCTTAAACCGGTGAAGGTTCACACTATCGGTATGCACCAAACCATCCTACTCGTTGATGATGACCCACAGATCCGGGCGCTATGCAGGACGACCCTCGAGGAAACCGGCTACTTCGTCAGCGAAGCGAGTAACGGCAAGGAAGCGTTAGAAGCAATTAAAGAAACAGTTTTTGATCTGATCGTGCTCGACTTGTGTATGCCCGACCAGGACGGTTTTGAGTTCCTGCACGCTGTTCGTGCCGAGTTGCCGAAGCTCAAGATCATCGTTATATCTGGATTTATGACTGGAACAATGCTTCCGGTTGCGAGACTGCAAGGTGCGGTTGCAACACTCGCTAAACCATTCTCTCCTGATTCGCTGCTTTCGGTGGTGGGCGACGTGCTGGGCACCAAAGGTCCAGTCGGTGCGTCCGATTGACCTTGAAGCCGCTCACGATCCGACGATCGGCTTTGAAGGATCGGCGAGCATTTCTCGAACCTTCGCTGCCAGTTCCTCTGGGCCGAACGGCTTATGAAGGAACGCCACGCCACGATCAAGTACTCCGCGGTCAGCAATCACATCCGCCGTGTACCCCGAGGTAAACAGTATTTTCAGATTCGGGCGCAATCCCTTCAAGCGTTCAGACAACTCCTTGCCGTTCATTCCCGGCATCACCACGTCGGTCAGCAACAACTGGATTTCTCCCGCATATTGATCGGCAAGAGACATCGCCTCGTAGCCATCAGATGCTTCGACGACGTGATAGCCATACTGTCTCAGTGCGGTTCCGGCGAAATGCCGCACGGTAGTTTGGTCTTCGACCACCAAGATCGTTTCCCGGCCCCCTCCCGTTGCCGCTCTACTTCCATCTTTATCGGGCACCGGACAGGCATCTATTCGTGGAAGATATACCTCAAATGACGTTCCCACTCCAACTTCACTTGACACATCAACCCACCCGCCGTTCTGTCGGATGATGCCGTACACGGTGGAAAGCCCGAGCCCGGTTCCCTTGCCAATTTCCTTTGTCGTGAAAAACGGCTCAAAGATCCGCTGACGAGTCGTTGCGTCCATACCATTTCCGGTATCCGTCACAGTCATCAGAACGTAGCGTCCCGGAGTTGCGGCAGGGTGAATGGCGGCGTTTTCTTCGTCAAGTTCCATGTTCGTTGTCGCGATGTCGAGTCTTCCGCCGTCTGGCATTGCGTCACGGGCGTTGACGACGAGGTTCATAAGAACCTGATGAATTTGATCGGGATCTGCCAGCACTTGCCCTAGACACTCCTCGAGTTGTGTTTTCAGGACAACGTCCTCGCCGATCAAACGTCGCAGCATGGGTGCAGACTCCCGGATGGTCATATTCAGGTCCAGCACCCTCGGTTCAATCGCCTGCCTGCGACTAAATGCAAGAAGTTGCTTGGTCAGACTCGCCGCACGTTCCCCGGCTTCTCTGATCTGGTTTGCATAGGACCTCAACGGATCAGTGGCTTTCAATCGTTTGAGCAAGAATTCGCTGTAACCATTGATAACCGTGAGAAGGTTGTTAAAGTCATGTGCCACGCCACCCGCCAGTCTACCGATGCTTTCCAGCTTTTGAGCCTGGCGCAACCGATCCTCCAGCTTGGCCTTCTCTCCTTCCACCCGTTTGCGCTCGGTGATGTCTTCAATGAAGCCCTCATAGTAGACCGTCTGTTCATCTGGGGAGACCTTCCGCAGATTGATGGACACCCAGACTGTGGTCCCATCTTTGCGCCTGAGTTGACAATCGAAGCCGCGGACGACCTCGTGATCTTCGAGTAGCTGCATACAGCGAGCACGCTCATCCGGCTCCATCCAGAGTTGATGGGCCGTGTCGGTAATGGCTGATATGAACTCCTCCGCCGAATCGTAGCCTAGCATCTTCGCCAGAGCGGGGTTCGCAGCCAGACTTCTCCCCTGAGGGGTTGTTCGATACATCCCTTCGAGCGCACCCTCAAATATGTCTCGATATTGTCTCTCAGCTTCCTTGAGTTCAGTGATGTCTGTGATGAATCCTTCCAACGCCTCTAGTTCGACCCCCGAAAAAACTCCCACGCCCTGTTCCCAAACCCACTTCTCACGGCCATCTGCTGCGAGGATACGATAAGTCAGCCGAAATGGAAGCCGCTGGGTCAGCGCCACTTGCACTTCGTGCCAAATCCGATTCCGATCATCAGGATGAATCAGCGAATTGTAGGTCCGAGCGCCGACCCCCACCAGTTCAGTGGCTTTGTAGCCGGTCAGGGCTTCGCAGCCATCGCTGACGAGTTCCATCGTCCAGTCTTTATCATTCTTGCAACGGTAGGCTAGGCCGGGGAGATTCGAGAGCAGTGTTGCCAAACGACGCTCGCTCTCGAGTAGGCTCCGTCCAGTCTCAGGTTGGTGTGCGCTGCTGGGTTGTTCCCCGCTCATTGGGGTTTCAGAACCGAAACTCCATCCTATTGTACTCCGGTCGAGTTCCGACGCCGCTACTGGACGTGGCTGCCGGAACCGGTTCCGCTTCAATTCTTCGGTTTCGTGAGGTGGCGGTAAAGCCTGAACCCCGGAAGACTCAAGAGCCAGCCGCGCGCCGTTCGATGAAGACCTTAACGATTGGCTTTGCGCTCCTTGTCGGCGCCCTGATTGGACTCCTGGCCGGGTTCACCCGCCATTAACTTCACAGCCCCCATCGCCAAGAGGATACTCGCGTCTGTTTGTGGCACTACGGCATCGGCGGCATTTCGCGGGGTGCATTTTCTCACGCCTTTGGGCTAGATAGCACATCTTCGCAGCCGCGCACCATACGTCGATGCAGAGGACAAACAGAGGAGAAACAAGTGAAAAGTCGATCTGTATTCCAGATGCTGGCGATTGCGTTCAAAGTAGGCCAATTCAGATGAACAAACCCGCAGGAAACCTCCGGGCAACAGACCAACCCCTTCCGGCAGTTGAATTCCGCTGGCGTAGTTTCCAATCCAGCGTTCGTGTTCCCATACTCACTTCCTCGTGCAGTTACCATTTCTGCTAAAACTGTTTGAAGTGGCGTTCCTCCGGCGAGACCAACCTCATGTGGAAATTTCTGCGATACATCACCAATAACGAGGCAAAATCCCGCCACGAAGAGGCCTTCGATGCGATCTTCTGGGTGATCGAAACGCTCGCCCTGATTTTCGGAATCTGGATCCTCGTCGAAAAGCACATCGCCGAATGGATACCGTTCCTGGTCATCGAATACTGCTGGGCAATGGACAATCTGCGACACAATCGTCCTTAGATGTTCGAACGCGGCGAGATGCCTGCCTTGCCGCTAGCGTCCTCCGCCAGCCGCGCGCCCGTTTCCGAGGGCTGGACGCGGGCAGGCCATGGGGATACCCTACAAAGCATGATACTTCGATTTGCGATTGTACTCCTGGTGGCGGGCGGCGGCTGGGCTCAGGACATCGCGCGCATGGAAGAGGTGATTCAGTCCTACGCGGCGAACCGGCAGTTCATGGGGTCGGTGCTGGTGGCGAAGGGCACTCAGGTGCTGCTGAGTAAAGGATACGGGTTTGCCAACCTGGAATGGGACGTGCCGAATTCACCGGCGACGAAGTTCCGGCTGGGGTCGATCACCAAGCAGTTCACGGCGGCTTCGATTCTGCTACTCCAGGACCGCGGGAAGTTGAATGTGGAAGACCCGGTCAAGAAGTATATGACCGATGCTCCGGCGGCGTGGGACAAGATCACCATTTATCACTTGCTGACCCATACGTCGGGGATCCCGAGTTTCACCAGTTTTCCCGAGTACCCTAAATGGGAGCCGTTCGCGGCCACGCCCGCGGAAGAAGTGGCGCGCTTCCGCGACAAACCGTTGGATTTCGCGCCGGGCGAGAAATGGAGCTATAGCAATTCGGGATATGTGCTGCTGGGGTACCTGATCGAGAAGATCACGGGCGGCAGCTATGAAAAGTTCGTGCGCGAGAATATTTTCGCGCCGCTGGGTATGAAGGACTCGGGCTACGACTCGAACTCCGCCATCATCCCGAGGCGCGCATCGGGTTACGAGCTCAGTAAGGGTGAGCCGGTGAATGCGGGGTTCGTGAACATGACCATTCCGTTTTCCGCGGGAGCGCTCGATTCCACCACCGAAGACCTGCTGAAGTGGGAGCAGGGGTTATTCGGCGGCAAGCTGCTTACAGCGGCGTCATTGTTACAGATGACCAAGCCGTTCCAAAGCAATTATGCGTGCGGCCTGTTTGTGGAGACGAAGGACGGGCGCAAGGTGATCCAGCACGGTGGCGGCATCGAAGGCTTCAACACGCAACTGACGTACTACCCGGAGGACATGCTGACGGTGATAGTGCTGGGGAACGTGAGCGGCTCGGCGCCGGGGGATATTGCCGCGAAGCTGGCGGCGTTGGCGCATGGCGAGGCGGTGAAGCTGCCGGCGGAGCGGAAGGAAATCACGCTGGATCCGAAGGTGCTGGCTCGATACGTGGGGACGTATGAATTGATGGCGGGCGCTAACATGCTGATCACGCTCGAAGGCAATCAGCTTTCGGAGAAGCTGGCGAGCCAATCGGCGTTTCCGATTTTTCCGGAATCGGAGACGATGTTCTTCCTGAAAGTGGTGGATGCACAGATTGAGTTCGTAAAGGACTCGAGCGGCGCGGTGACGCACCTGGTGTTGCATCAGGGTGGACGCGATCAGAAGGCGCCGCAGACCAGCGATAAGGCGGAGGGTCCTCCTCCGCGGAAAGAGATTCAAGTTTCGCCGCAACTCCTGGCAAGGTATGCGGGGACGTACGATCTGGGGCCGGGCGTTGACGTGACGATGACGGTGGAGGGCGGCCGGTTGATGACCCAGATCACGGGTCAGCCGAAGTTCGAATTATTCGCCGAGTCGGAGACCAGGTTCTTCCTGAAGGTAATCGACGCGCAGGTGGAGTTCTTTGTGGACCCGAGCGGAACCGTGACGCACCTGGTGATTCATCAGGGCGGGCGGGAAACGAAGGCGCCGAGGAAGTAAGTGCAGCGGGCGGCGCCGCACGGACCGGCGGCGCCGCCAGATTGCGAAGCCAAGCAGGGATAACCCAGGACCATGGTTTCGTACTGGTCCTACTCCCCCGTGCGCAACCGGCCAACCAGCTTGCCAAACCGAGCCCGTTGTGTGTAAACTCAATCCATCATTACGGTTCGCAGGTGCTTGCGACCCGGCGTTCTACTACTAAAACGTTTGGAGGGGATTACGATTCAGAGGCTCCCTTTACACCGTGTGATGGCGTGCCTGGTTTTGTGCGTATCCGCACGCGCCGGCATCCTGGTCGTCCGGTCCGAACATGGTCTCCAGTTCACCGACGCGGTATCGATCGCGGTCAATGGCAAAGACAAAGCTCTTAGCCTGGGCAGCCAGCCCACCGGCACCGCAGGTTCCAAACGGTCTTCGGCTCGCCTGGCAGGCACACTGCTCAAAGACGGCGACGCCGGCGTCCTGCTGGAGTACGATTCCGGCAACGCCAACTACCTGCTTCCCGAAGGCCTGCCTAAGAACGCACCGGACGACCCGGCGGGCGCCTGGAAGGAAGCCAGGATCGTATACAAACAGTCCTCCTCCGACAAGGCTGGAACCGAGGTTCCTTTCGCCAGCTTCGTGGCGTTCCTCCCGGCAGGAGTGGCGGATCTGGCCGCGTTGTGCAAGGACACCGGCGCGTTGCAGTTGATCGGCGGGAAGGGCAAGAGTTTTCCCACCCAAGTCGAATTGATGTCCGCCGCGGTGAAGGCTTACGGCACCGATCCGGCGATGGCTCCGCTCGAAAAGTATGTCGGAGAGGGGATGCGCAGCCGATATGAAGCCTTCGAAAACGGCGTGGGCGGCATCGACGTTCTGAACCAGGGGCTCGACTTCGCCACGCTGTCGCAATCGGCGTACCCCAAGTCGCTGGAGCAGGACAAACTGCGGCAGCTTCTAATCACGCGCAAGGCATGGCTCGATCGCAAGATCGCGGTCGAGAAGGCCTTCGCCGCGGCTGCCCAGTGGGATGCGTTCCTTTTAGGCGACCGCGACCTGGCGCGTTACCAGCAGGCTTTCCCGGAGATGGCGAACGATCACCGGCAGGCCCTGCAGGGCAGCCTCCAACTGCACCTGAAGCTCGCCACGGCACGCCAGAGTGAGGGTGACTATGGCGATGCGTACCGCGAGTTCCTACTGGCCGGTCTGCGCAAGCCATCGGACTCCGCGTTGCGCGAGCGCGCCATGCAGGCGTGGACCGAGTATTCGCGGCGGAACGCCATGGACCTGCAAGCAAAACGGACCAAGCTCGGCGCCGGCCCGCAGAGCACCGTAGATCGCGCTCTCTACTTCGCCGACCAGAATAAGCGGGAGAAGAAGCTCGAGGAAGCCCTGAAGAGCGTGCAGGATGCCGAAACCGCGTTGCGAACTTCCCAGCCGGGGGGCAGCATCAGCAACACGACCTTGAAGGTGTGGTACGCCGAGGCCGATATCCTGGCGGCGGAGGATCGCATTGCCGAAGCCCTGGCGGCGCTCGATACGTACGACCTGCATGCCGTCGACGAGGAGCGCGCACCGGCCGAGGCGCTGCGCAATCAACTTCTGTTCAACCTGAATGCGTCGCTGAAAAATTTGAAAACCAAGCTGCAGGCGGCCTGGTCCGAAGGGAATTTCGGCTTGGCCCATCAACTGTCCGCCCAAGGTTTGAGGATGGATGCCGAGGACGCCGACCTGTTGTATTATGCGGGCGTGTCGGCACTGATCGAGCGGGCGCCCAAACTGGCCCACGACCGTCTCACACACTACCTGGAAGCCTCCGACACGCTGGATGCCAACACCGAGCAGCGGACACTAGTCAGCCGGCTGCTGGCTTCCGTCGCGATACCCGCCGGCGCCGCCGGAGGCGACCCCAACTGGCTCTCCGGAGAGAAACTGCCCAAGGGGGTGTTCTATTCCCCCGTCAGCCTCGCCTTCCAGCCGCGTATCGACCACATCGACGGGTCCAACAAGTTTCACGTGGCGTTCGAATGGGATGGCGAACGGTTGAAGTCCGTTAGACCCACCTTTGAAAACGCCGCTCACGCGACGAGCGAGAAAACCATTACGTTCGGCTACGAAGACCATGTGCCGCAGGTGGTGTGGGCCACCGATGGCGAAGAAGCCCGGCCGCCCGTACCCGCCGATCCCGACGAAGCGTACAGACGCTCTACCGTACTCGTGCGCAACAGCCCGTTTGTGGACCCTGTCGCGGTCCAGCGCATCACCGGAAAGAACCTGGCGGTGGCCATCGCGGGCAACCCGTTCTTCAACCCGTTCGTATGGGAGAAGCTTTACTACTTCCGGATCGCCTACGACGATAGCGGACGAATCAGCCGCGCCCAGGAGCTGAGCGGCCCCGCGGGCTCCCCCGCCGAGCAGGTACTCGAATTCGAATGGAACGGGATGCAACTGACCGCTATCCGCGGCTATCTGGGGAAGACCAAGAACTACGAGCGCACAATGCAATATGAAGACGGGCGGCTGGTATCGGAAGAAATTCAGGGCCAGGGCAAGCCCTCGCACATCAAATACAACTACATGGCGAATCGGCTGGTATCGGCGGAGGCGGCCACCGACCCGACCCTGGACAACCGCAACCGCAAGGTGACGTTCCTGGCGAACTCACCTTCCACACTGGTGAAATGATGCAAATCGTTCGATCGACCGGGCGGGGCAAGTCTGCCTGGCTGAATTGCAGTCTGCTGTTTCTCGCGGCCCTCGCGCCGGCGCTCCACGCTCAGGAAACCGGCAGGCGCCTGGCGTTGATCATCGGTAACGATGCCTATTCGATCAGCCCGCTGAAGAACGCCGTGAACGACGCGCGCGCCATGGACAAGGCGCTCAAGAGCGCGGGCTTCCTGACCGTCACACTGGAGAACGCCAGGAAAGCGGACATGGATCGCGCCATCGGCGAATTCCTCGACAAGCTCGGCCCCGATGACACCGCCCTGTTCTTTTTTGCCGGCCACGGCGTCCAGATCGAAAACGAAAATTTTCTGGTGCCCGTGGACTTTCCCTCGGTTGCGACCATATCGGCTGCCAAGTTCGCCTGCATGTCGGTAGCCCGGATTTTCGATGAGCTGAAACGCAAACGGGCCAAGCGGAACATCGTCATTCTGGACGCCTGCCGGAGCAATCCGGTAGCTGAGAAGTACTCGCTCGAAGCCGGCCTGGCTAATCCGCAGGATGCTCCGAGTGAATCGTTCGTGGCCTTCTCCACGGGTCCTGGCCAGACCGCCACGGACAATCCGAACGGCCGCGACAGTTGGTTCACCGAAGCGCTGGCCGACTACATCTCGCAATCCGCGCTCACCGTGGAAATCAACGAGGTTTTTACCCGCGTCAAGAAGCGAGTCTCGCAGGCGACCGAAGGCCGGCAAACGCCCTGGACCACCTCCAACCTCACCAGCCGGTTCTACTTCCACATGCCCCCGAACGGCGACTCCGATAGCGATTCCACCGTGGCCGAGAAATGGATGGAGGACGCGCGGGTCCGGGAGCAGCGCGAAGAGTGGGCAGAGGCCATCGACCTGGTCAATCAGGTGCTGCAGAGGAAGCCCGGCGGAGCCCTCGAAACGCTGGCGAAAGAGAGATTGCCCTACCTGACTGCCCGCAAGAATGCCCAGGCGCGCTTTGAGGCTGGCGACTACCCGGCCGCGGCCAACTCTTACGAACAAGCCCTGAAGTTGGACCCGTTCGCGATGGATGCCGCTTTGCAGGGCGTGAACACGTGCCTGCTGCAGGACCATCTGCCGGAAGCCATCGTACTGCTCAAAGCCATGCGTCTCCGTGGAACCTCGGAGGCTGTCCAGACCGCTGACCTGATGTTGAAACAGCTTGCCGCGGTATCCCCCGAGGCCGCCACGGAGGTTCAGTCAGGCGTGCCCCAGCCGCCTCCCATCGAGGAGGTCTTCAGCGGCATGCACTTTGGAGTTCCCGATTGGGATGCCGGGAAGCGGCACCTCGAAACCGCGGAGGTCGATATCACGCGATGGACGAAGGACCTGAAGATGGAGGTTCCGATGCCGGTGCTGGTCGCGTCGGCCGCGACTGCGACACCGGCGCGGGCCGCCGAGACCACCGCGCAGGCTACCGCCGAGACGGCGGCCGACCACGCAGACGACGCGCAAGCCGCAGCCGTGAACAACGCCATCTTTCATGTGGAAGTGGTTCCCACTGGAGATACCAGGAACCTGCGGCTCCGCCCCGACGCCGCCGAGGAGTTCGGCTACGTGCAGTTCGACGGTCCCGCCGGCGAAACCCCGGTGGTGTTCGCGGGCAAACAGGTAGTGCTTCCCACCAAGCTCAAGCTTCCCACTGGAAAATACGAAATCCGCACCGTGGACGAAGGGAAAGTGGTCAACCGGCAGGATCTGGAAGTGACGCCACTCTCCACGCAAACATTCAAGGTGAAGCGGCCATGAAATATCTCGCTCTCACGCTGCTGTGGACGATTTGCGCCACCGCGGCCAACTGGACCGACCGCAAGGAATACGACCTGGTTCTGAACATCCGGGCCGAGACCTCGCCTCAAAAGAGGCTGGGGTTGCTCGACCAGTGGAAGAGCGAATACCCCAAGAGCGAACTCGGGCAGGCCCGCCTGGAATTGTACCTTGCAACCTATCAAGCGCTGGGAGACAGCCCGCACACGCTCAGCGTCGCCGGGGAGATGCTGGCGGCCCAGCCGGACAACCCGGTTGGCGCGTATTGGTTCACCCTATTGCTGCCGGAAGAAAAGTCGGCCTTACCCGAGCAATTGGCTGTGGGCGAGAAGGCCAGCCGTCAATTGCTTGCGGACCCGAAACCGGCCGGCGGTGTCGAATCGATGGCCCACCGCACCCTCGGCTGGATTCATTGGCAACGGAGCGAATACACGCAGGCCGAAGAGGAGTTCCAAAAGTGCCTGCAAGTGAATCCCAGCGCCGCCGAGATATCGGGCTGGCTGGGCACGGTACTCGCGACCGAGCAGCAGCCGGACAAGCGGGTGCCCGCGTTGTGGCAGCTTGCGCGCGCTTCGGCTTACCAGGATTCGGGGGCACTGCCCGACGGGCTGCGGCGCCAGTTCGGCGAGGTTCTGGAGCGCCTTTACACTTCTTACCACGGCAATTCGAGCGGCCTGGATCAACTGCGCACCGCCGCCGCAGCAGCGCCGTTTCCGCCGGTGGGTTTTGACATCGAATCGGTGGCGGCCGCAGCCCTGCGCAAGCAGGACGAGGAACTCAGCCGCACCAACCCGCAATTGTTGGCGTGGGTACGCATGCGGCAAAAGCTGGAAGCTCCCGACGGCGACAAATACTTTGCGGAAACCCTGCACAACAGCCCGCTTCCCAAATTGAAGGGCGTGCTGATCAAGGCCGACCCGCCCGGCAAGCCGAACGAGCTGACGATTGGCGTCATCGACCCGGCCCAGGCGGAGATCGTGCTCAAACTGACTATCGAGCTCCCGAACGATGCCGCCGCCGGAACCGTTCTGGAATTCGAGGGGGCCGTCGATTCCTTCGTCAAGAGCCCGTTTGCATTAACGGTCGTTTCCGACCCGTCGAAGATCTCGGGCTGGCCTGCCGCGCCGCCGGCTTCCCAAGGCGAACAGAAGTAGCGGAGCGCCACGAGCCAGAAGTTGGCCCTCTTAACGGTGGAGGATCTCCACCTTGGTCACCAGGGTAGCTGCCGGCTTGCCGGACCCGTTCACCACGTATACCGCATGCTGCGGCTCATTCTTGACCGCCGGTCCCGCAGATGCCTTCTGCGCCGAAGCCGGCTGGGCAACCTGCCGGAACGGCAGGTCGCGCGTGCCATACTGCTCGGTAATCCGTCCCACGGCGGAATTGATTCGTCCGGAGGCGGCAATCTGGGTCGGGCCTGACGATGGTTGCGGCCGATCCCCCGGACCCTTGATGCTTTCGGACAATTCGTCAATGTCGCGGGGGTCCCTCGACAGCACCACGAACAAGGTCTCTGTCCCGGGCGGGTCGTCAATTTCAAAGCAAGCGTGCTTCGGCGTCCGAACGATCCGGCCTGGGTCGATCCGATTGCTCTGATCCGACAGTTCCGGCGTGGGAAAAAGCGGAACCCAGTCGCCGCTCGACTGTTTCGACAGCACATACAGATACCCGGACCGGTTCGCCTCCAGCTCGACGGCCACGCAGTCGCCTTTGCGGAAGTTGCGATCCGGATCCACCGGCTGGCCGCGGTCGCCGCGCGCGCTCACCAGCAGCAGGTTATACCGAAGCCCCAGGTGCACCGCGCCAAGCGCCGCCGCCGAGCCGGACGTGGCGCGCCCCGGCTGCGAGGCTGGCGGTACGGTTGCCGAAGCTGCCTTGGCCGGCGCCAACTTGCGGACCGGAGGCAATTCGTCCTTCGGCGCGGCGCCGGCGAAAAAAAGTTCCCGTGCGCCCTCCGCCGGCGGCGGCTGTTGCGCCATGCCGGCAGTTGCACCAAGGGCCGTCACCAGGGCCAGTAATCTTCGCATCCGTTTTCTCTCCGTCATGCGTTTCGACCACTTTCATCCTGCATCGTCCGCGGCCGAAAGCTGTTATGGTATAGTATCGAAAATCGCATGCAACTGGAAGCCCCGAGTGATCGGAGCTGCTAAAGATTTCTCTCACTCTGATGCAACTGCCCGCCCGCCTCGGCAAGTACGAGCTGCAAGAATTCCTCGGTGGTGGGATGTCCCATGTCTACAAGGCCTTCGATACGGTTATCGGACGCACCGTGGCGGTTAAAATCCTGGTCGAGCCGGCATCGCAGGATCCCGAAGCCCGCGACCGCTTCCTGGCGGAAGCGCAAACCGCCGCCAAGGTAACCCACGAAAACGTCATCAGCATCTACGATTTCGGTACCGACGACGAGATGGGCCTGTTCATGGTGATGGAGTTCCTGCAGGGCGAAGACCTGCGGCACGCCATCAAGAACGGCCATACGGGCGACCTGCGCAGCAAACTGCAAATCGCGCTGCAAATCGCCCGCGCTCTCGATTTCATCCACAAGAACCGAATCATCCATCGCGACATCAAGCCGGAGAACGTTCACATCAACACCGCCGGCGTGGTCAAGCTGATGGATTTCGGAATTGCCAAGAGCGAAGATCTCTCGCGCACGCAGCCGGGCTATGTGCTCGGGACGCCCTACTACATGGCGCCCGAACAGGTGCGGGGAGAGCAACTCACCGGCCTGGTAGATGTCTATGCCTTCGGGGTCCTGCTATATGAACTGCTGACGGGGCAGAAAGTCTTCGTGGCGGATTCGGTGGATCGGATCTTCTACAGCATCTTGAATGTCCCCTTGGACGTGGCGCCGTTGCAGAGTGCGGGTGTGCCCCAACCGGTGATCCAACTGGTGTCGGCCTGCAACGCCAAGGTGGCCGCGGAACGGCCGCAGGGCTTCGCTCCCATCATCGCCGACCTGGAGCGCATGATCGCCAGCCTGTCTGGAGAGACGCCAGCAGCGGAGCGCCCGGCCGCTTCCCCCGCGCCGCGAAAAAACCGTACGCCTGTGCTCCTGGCCGGTTTGGCCGTGCTGCTGGCGATAGGGATGATCGGCGGATATTTCGCTTTCAAGCCCGCGGCTGCGCCCAAGGTGGTGGAACTGCCTAAGACCATCTCCACTCCCACCGGCGAGATGGTGTTGGTGCCGAGCGGGGAATTCCGTTTTGGGGAGAACAAGCAGGTTGCGTCCCTTCCCGCCTATTACATAGACAAGACCGAAGTGAGCAATGCCGCTTATAGCCAGTTCTGCCAGGCGACGAGCCGGCCGCTTCCCGAGCACTTTCCCGGCAACCAGCCGAACCTTCCGGTGGTATTTGTGAACATCGATGACGCGCGCGAATTCGCCAGGTGGGCGGGCAAGAGGCTGCCGAACGACCTGGAGTGGGAAAAGGCTGCGCGGGGCACCGACGGACGCACTTATCCGTGGGGCAACGTGAGCGAAATCTCGCGTGCCAATACGAACAATAGCGGGAAGTTCCTGCCGGACAGCGCCGATCTGCTGCGGCCGGTCGACAGCTTTCCATCGGGCGCCAGTCCATACGGCGCCTTACAGATGGTCGGCAACGCCTGGGAGTTGGTGGACAAACGGCGTGCGCCTCCCTCGGACCCGAGTCCCTTCAAGACCCTGAAGCCGCCCATGCAGCCCGGCGAAGCCTGGTACATGATCCGGGGCGAGTCCGCCTGGGAGTCCCTGGTTGACAACGCGATCTGGGATTCGAACGCCGTCCCCGAACGCTGGAAGGATCTTAGGGTGGGATTTCGCTGCGCGAAAGATGCGAAGTAAGCAGGGAGGGTGACTAAGGAGGTAAGTTGGCCAAAATATCGTTGAACAAAAGGATCGAAGCCACCAAACTCCACGAGCGGACAGGAGCGCCACTCGCCGGGCCGGAAGTGACGATACCCTTCGGCGCGCTGGTTGAGTCAATGGGGAGAGATCGCGATCGCGAGAAGTTTCGCTACCTGGGCGAGCCGTATTCGGTGCGCCGCGAAACATTTCTGGAGGCTACCAGGCCGGATGAGGCTGCCGCGTCGGCCGCCGCGCCAGCAGTGGCTCCAGCACTGGTGGAATCGGGACCATCCACCGCACCGGGCGCCAAAGAGGCCAAACTGAAGTTTGAGCGGCTGGACGCAGGCGTCTATGCCGTGGCGCGAGCCAAGGTTCCGGGCGGATGGCTGGTAGCTTGCGGCACCGGTGTAACGTTCTACCCCGACCTGGGGCACGAGTGGGATGGATCGTCGCTGGAGTGAGGCCTTTTAGTGGAAGCTTCTCTTCCGCGGCCACAGTGCTGACGCTGTGGGCTGTTTTCTTTCGCCCTTACGGGCGGACCCTCGGCACCCTCTTTGTCCCGCAGCCTCGCTAGTGAGAACCTCGCCAGGTCCAATTGTTGGATAGAATGTAAGGCGCGCGACGAGGAGGTATTTCGGATGCCGATGCAGGTCTGCATGGGAGCCAACATGATGTGCACTTTCGGGATGGCGCCCAGTTCGCTGGTGGTGTTGCCGGTCAACCGGGTGATGACGAGTGAGGTGCCGGACGCCAACATCATGGATCACATTCCGATGGTGAACATCATGCCGTTCGGGATGTGCATGTCGCCGTCGAACCCCACCGTGGCCGCCGCCACCGCCGCAGCGCTGGGCGTACTCACTCCGATGCCCTGCATTCCGGCGACGACCGAACCGTGGACTCCGGGCGCCTCGAACGTGCTGCTGGGCAACATGCCGACGCTCGACAACGTCTCCGAGTTGATGTGCATGTGGGGCGGCGTGATCACATTCGTTACGCCCGGCGAAATGACGGTGATGGTCCCGTAAGCCTCAGAGCTTCGGCAGAGTCGGCGTCTTCGGCAGAGTCGGCGTCTTCGGCAGAGTCGGCGTATTCGGCGGCTGGGTCACCTTGTATCCCGGTGGGATCTGAAAGGCCGCCGGGTGCGGCTCGCCGGGAACGGCACTGTGACACGCCTGGGTCATTTGGCCGAAGGGGCCCTGCATTTTGGTGAGCATGGGCAGGTGCATCTTGGTGCTGGTCCAGGTTTCCACCGTGGTCGGCGCTGCCGGCTTTTGAGCCGCGGGAGCAGGCGGCGCTGCCGGCGCTCCGGGGAGGCCCGGGGGTTTCGGCGGCAGTGGCGCCGGCATCTGGGCGGCCGGCGCGCCGGGCATTGAAGGGGCTTTTGGCATCCCCGGCATCTGCGGCGATTTTGGCATACCGGGCAACTTGGGCGGCGGTGGTGGCGGAATCACGTAACGTGTGCCCTCCACTTCATGGCCCTGGAAGACGCTCTTACCCAGGTTCTGCGACTGGATGCCAGGCGGTTGAGGCGGTGCGCCGGGGAACGCCGGAGGGCTGGCCTGCGGCATCTGCGGAGCCGCCGGCTGGGGCGCGGGCGGAGGCGTAGGCGTCACCAGCGCGGTCTTCTTCAGATGATCCAGCACGATGGTGTGCCCGGCGGCGGGATTCGAAATCACCGATGTGGTGCCGGAATCGACGCGCGTCTTTCCATCACTCGCGCGGGTGAACCGATGCGCCGTCTGTACCGGCGGAAAGCCGGGGCTTGGCGGCTGAACCGAACTTGTGTATTCGGCGGTGGCGGGCGGCACGGAGGGCGACATAGCACTCACACATTATCACGGGCGGCTGCCGGCAGCATCGCCGTTAGTAGCCACGCTGTCACGCGCTGGCGCCACCGTCTTCGTCATCCGCCGATGCCAGTTCGTTGGGGTCGGAATCGTCCGGACTTGAGTTGTCCGCGGTAGTGGTCGACGACGCATCGGTCCCGGACTGGCCCGTGGCACCCGTCGAACTGGCGCCCTGCCCCGTAGAAGATGGTGGGCACAGAATTCCCAAAATGCGCCGAATGAGATTGAGCGTGATACCTTGGACGACGGTGTCGGAGAACGCGGCGGCATGCTGCACGCCCGTCACCTGGAACTGACGCGCGCTGCTGTTGCAGATATCCGCGGAAGTGTAAGCCTGGCCGGGAAAGAGCGAGGAAGCGCTGGTGGCCGGCACAGTGCCATCACCGGCGGATCTGCGCTGTTGAGCGTCGGCGTACCTGTTGGTGCCGCTCGAATCCTGCAGGAACCGAGCGTCGGTTGTTTCGCCGCTGCCGTAAATCGCAAATGTCTTATCGTGCTTATACGCGCCCAGCTCTTTATGGAACGCCTCGGCAACATCCAAGCGGAGCGCCAGATCGGCGGGTACAACCGCCGTTTTGGTCGTCGGACCACCCAGGCCCGGCGGATGCTGCGAGCACCGGAACAGCGAGGCGGGCCACTTCATGGTATATACCAGGTAGATGTTCGAACCCCCTAACGAGACTGGAGTGGGAGGCGGTCCGGGTACCGTGTAGTCCAGCCACGTTGCCTTCCACGATGCGCCGGCGGGAACGTCATCCACGTAATTCGCATTCGGCAGAAGCTCCATCGGGCCATTCAACCCGGAAACGATGGTGGCGAACTTATCGGCCGTATCTCCAAACACGGTGCATTCGGCGGAGGTGGCCGCATCCACGTTCTGCACCATGCCGGTGTAGAATCGCCGGTACAGCACCACCGCGCCGGTGGCTGGCTGAAAGACATGGATAATGCCGAGCAACCGCCCACTTAGTGTCGCATTCTGAAACAAGGCCGACCGCGTCGCCAGCCCACCCATGCTATGACTGACGATAATCACCTTATCGGTCTTCTCGGCGTCAATGGCATTGTTGATGCGGGTGGCCAGGTCGGCTCCGGACACCTTGTTGGACTGTCTCCAATCGTAACCGAAGACATAAACGGGCGTCTGGAAAGTGCCGAATTTTGTCCCGGCCAGAAGACGCGCGAACGGGCCGTAGAATGACCAGACGATGCCTCCATAGCCTTTGTTGCTTTCGTCCGGGGTCAGAGGAGGAGAGATCTTTTTGCCGGAGTTTCCTACGATGACGTTGGCGCCCTTGTCGAACTTGAGTTGGGCGCGTTCGCTGTCCGCGCCTGCCATGTACCATCGGGACATCACGCCCGTCATCGATTTGTCGTCCGGGTCCCACGAACCCCCGGCGGTAAAGCTAAGGCGTGAGCCCATGACTCCGGGCACGAAGGCTATCACAACCTTAGTGCAGTTCAGCGAGTTGTCGCCTTGTTTGCAGAGATCCGCCATCGCCTTAGTTCGCTCCGCCGATTCCTTCCAGGATTCCCTGGACAGTAGCTTGCATTTGTGCACCGGAGGCCACCGGCGCGCGCCCGTATACGCTAAGGGTCGAGCCGTCGCCGAACACCACGCCGGCGCGCCGTACCGCTTGTACGGGCGAGCCAGGCTCATGGCGCGTGAAGACGTAATCCACCATGGTACCGAGCCGTCCGTTGATGGCGGTGTGGCCGGACCGGCTGTCGTCAACTTTCCCAATGACCGCGTCGGCGGCAACGGCAGCATCCACTGAAGTAGCGCCTTGTCCGACACCGGTTAACGTCACCTCAATCTCCGTCTGGCGGTCGCGGGAAACAAATGTGCAGGTGTGCGGCGTACGCAACGAAGTGGGAATGTTCAGACTGACGCGTCCGGCGTGGTACGGCCGGAACCCCGCCGTAGGCGGGCCGGCAGGCGATTCCGCAAACCGCAGGCTGCCGAGCACCTGGCGAAACTTGTCGCCGGATCTCTTCCCATCGTGTCCCCCGTAGCTGATCTGAAAGTACTCTTCAGGGTCCAGCAGCACCACCACCAGCCAGCCGTCGAAATCCGGATCGTCCTTCACCGTGAAGTGTAGCCGGCTCGCCGGATGCCCTTGCAGCGTGCCGGAGCGCAGCCGGAGCACCGTGATCGGAGTCTGCCGCTTGAATTCCAACTCGTGGCGCCGGTCAGCCATCACGTCATCCACGTTCCGCGCGCCCTTCGGGACGGAGCCGTAGTCCAACATCAGCATCTCGTGCTGTTGGTCGTCCTGGAAAAAGTAGCCGGTGGCGTCCAGAAAGCCCTCCGGCGCGGTGACCGTGATTCCGTTCAGGTCCACTTTCATGGGTGCTCCTTCACTTCGCGTTCCCTGGCTGACCGCGCATCGGCACCAGCAAATAGCGAGCAGCAACAGAACGCGGGCAAGCATGCGGCCTCAACTCCCATACGCTGCCTTGAGCGCGCTTTGAGTGGCAGAATCCATAGTGCCAGTAACGTTCAGGTTCTTACTGGTCTGAAAAGCCGCGATGGCTGCCTGTGTAGCGTCGTCCATGGTGCCGCTCACTTCTCCGCCATAGAACCCGAGACTCCGCAGCCGGCTCTGCACGCCGCTCACCTGGTCGATCGGGTCCAACTGCCCCAGCATAAGGTCGTGTGTTTCGCCCGAATCGGGAAAGGTCAATTTGCCCTGCTTGGCGTCGGGCTGAATCGGCTGCACGATCCAGCCATCGCCGTCGGTAGATCCTTCGACCGTCTTCCCATCGATCTCGAGCACATACCGCTCATTAGACTGCGGCTTATCATTGCGCATCATCCGCAGTCTCAACTTAGCCGGCACTCCTTTCAGCGTGAAACTATGGGTCTGATCGTGAGCAGCATCCGGCTGCTTGATGGTCTTATCTGGAATGAAGACCACATCGCCGGGAAACAGCACGTTCAGGTCCTTACGAGTCGCCTTCAGTGCGGCATTCTGGCCGTGATTCCAGATCGTATCGGGAGCAAACCCGAATTGGACTGCAATGCTGTTGATGCAGTCTCCCTGTTGCACGGTGTAGTTAGGCATGACGATCTATCCCCAGGCGTCCTGGTCCCGATTGGGAAAAGTAACTTTAGACGAACCAGCGTCGAGGCCCTCCACGCGAGCGGACCCCTTGTCATCCAGTGTGCCTTCGGAAACCGTGCCGTCCGGATGCGTGATGCGATACGGCTCGCCCGCAATCGGTTTGCCGTCTTCTCCCGCCAGCTTGATCTCGATCCAGTGCGGCTTGTCCTTGTTCTCCGGGGAGTTTGGATCGTGAGTCGGTGCATTGGATGCGGGTGAGGTACTGGAAGGCGGCGCGGCCGGCGAGACCGTTGAGACGGTCATGCTGGCCTGCGTGAACCCGGCGCCTGCCGGCGGCGACATCTGGCCGGCCACCGCTTTGTCGGCCTGCGCAGGATCGGTGGGGGATAGCGGTGACACCAGCGAACCGGCCGAGCCGGACAGCGCGGATCCGCCGCTGTTGATCTGCACGATCGGGCCCGAGATCGCAACTCCCCCGGCGTTGACGGTGATGAAGCTGCCGCCAACCTTCAGGGTTAGTCCCGCCGACGCTTCAATCACCACCTGCATCGCCTTCAAATACAGGTTCTGCGTCACTTGACTGCTGTGGTTGCCGCTAAACTGCTCGATCACGTCGCCGGTCACGGCCAGGGAGTTCGAGCCGGTGATCTTGACGGCGGCCTTTCCGTTGATGGTCACGTGGTGGTCGCGGCCGATTTTTTCAATTTGGTCGCGAGTGATATCGGTATGACTGTCGCGCTGGACTTGCTCCATCTTGTCGCGGGTGACGATCAGATGCCGGTCCTCGCCGATCCATTCCTTGCGATCGTTCTCGATGCGTATGTCGATGTCTTTTTGGCTGTGAATGAAGATCTGCTCGCTGCCTTTTTTGTCTTCCAGCCGGATTTCGTTGAATCCGCCGCCGCCCTTGGAACTATACGACTTGACGGTGCTCTTGGTCTGCTCGTCGGGCAGTGCATAAGGCGGCATCTGGTCGGCGTTGTAAACCGACCCGGTGATCAGGGGGCGATCCGGGTCGCCATCGAGGAAGCTGACCACGACTTCCTGGCCGATGCGCGGGATATAGATCGAGCCCCACTGGTTCCCGGCCCAGCCTTGCGCGACCCGAATCCAGCAGGAGCTTTTTTCGTCGGCTTTTCCTTCCCGATCCCAGAAGAATTGCACCACTATGCGTGAATACTTGTCGGTCCAGATCTCTTCTCCGGACTTACCGACCACAACCGCGGTCTGGGTGCTGGGGATAACCGGTTTGCGGGCCAGGCGGGGCGGGCGAAAGGGAACCGAGTTGGGAATGGCTTCGAACTCATTCGAATACTCAAACGGTTCCGGCTTTTTGGAACGGTAACTGGCGTTCTTGCCATGGTGGCGGAGCGCAAGCAAAGTGTAATCCTGGTTGGCCTCATCGCGGTAGTAGTCCTCCAAGGTGAACTTATAGCCGCACTCGAAGCCCATGCAGTTGCTTTTGCCCCGCACGGTGACCAGTTCCACTTCCCGTTCTTCCAGACGAGTCCTGGCATAGCGGTCGCCATCATCCTTGGTGTCGTACTTGCCGGGATAATCATAGTACTCGGCCGGTTGGGCGCTGGAAAGGGTGGCAAAGAGACTGGTGTTGGGCTTTGTAAAGTCGTAGTCCGTGAGCGAAGCCGTCCCGGTATTTACTTTGTTTTCCTCTTCGACGGTGAAAACGGTGTCCGCATCGAGGACGGCGCCGAGGGACGGTGTATATTGAGCTTTGGCCTTGTTAGGGCAGGCCTTGAAGGCGGCCTTATCGTCCGCGAGCACCAGTGTGTGCTTGTCTTCAGTCTGTTCGAAGAAATAGAAAATGCCTTCGTCCTCGAGCAGCCGCGAGACAAAGTTGAAGTCGGTCTCACGGTATTGCACACAATACTCGCGCGGCTGATAGGTGCCCTGGAGTTTGAGCTGGTAATCGGTGAAGCCCCGGTCCTTGAAAATCTTTTCGACGATGTCGGGCACCGTTTTGTTCTGGAAGATACGGCAGTTGGAATAGAGGGTGAGGAACCAAAGCCATGGCACCATCTCGGCCTGGTAGGCGGCCATGCCGTCGTCGCCGTACTCCATGAGCGAAATGCGGTTGATGAGCCCGTGAATGTGCCGTTCGGTGTCGTCGTCTAGCTTGATGGACAGGACCGCGGGCTTCGTCAGCAGACCCTTCATGTCGATGTTCGGATCCCCGGCAAGCAGTTGCAGGACGAAGCGGTAGGGCGTGGAGACACGCTCGTCGCCGGTGAAGCTGCTCAACAGCAGGGCGTCGTCGCCCAGCGTCGTCTTGATGCGGAATGGACGTTCAATTTGCGTTGGGGACAAGTTATCGTCCTCCGGCCGGCCCGGCGGACCGGGCCTGCGCCTGATGCCGCTTACGAATAAGCGAATTCTCCGTTTTCGCCGACCGCGACATGAACCGCATCGGGTTTGAGTCCTTCGGCGATCTTCCCCAGGATTTGAGTGGATATCTCAGGCAACATCGTATTGGTCAAGATATTATCCACGTTTCGAGCGCCGCTTTCCACTTCGGTGCAGCGGCGGGCCACTTCGTCGACCAGGGCGGCGTCGTAGGTAAGCGCGACGCGGTGGCTTTCCTGGAGCCGGCGCTGGATCTTGGCGAGCTTCAGCACGATGATCTTCTTCAAGGCTTCATCGCGAATCGGGAAGTAGGGGATGATCACCAGGCGTCCCAGGAAGGCGGGCTTGAAGACCTTGTCCAACTCCGGCTTGATGGCTTTGACCAGCCCCTGCTGGGAAGGCGCGGTTTCCGGGTCGGCCGTAAGCTTCATGATGCTATCGGTGGCGGCGTTGGAGGTCAGGATGATGATCGTGTTCTTGAAATCGATCTCGCGGCCTTCGCCATCTTCCATTTGCCCCTTGTCGAACACCTGGAAAAACAGCTCCAGCACGTCGGGGTGCGCCTTCTCGACTTCATCGAGCAACACCACCGAGTACGGGCGGCGGCGAACGGCTTCGGTGAGCACGCCGCCTTCGCCGTAGCCCACATAGCCGGGAGGCGATCCCTTGAGAGTGGAGACCGTATGGGCTTCCTGAAACTCGGACATATTGATGCTGATCAAATTACGCTCGCCGCCAAAGAGGAGGTCGGAAAGCGCCAGTGCGGTCTCGGTTTTACCGACTCCGCTGGGGCCAACCAACAGAAACACGCCGACCGGTTTACCGGGATCGTCCAGACCCGCTCGCGCGGTGCGCACGCGCTGGCTGATTCCGGCGAGAGCGTGGTCCTGGCCGATGACGCGCGCGCCCAGGTGCTGCTCCAGCTTGAGCACGGTGGCGATTTCATCCTTGAGCATCTTGCCGACCGGAATTCCCGTCCAGGCGGAGACCACTTCGCCGATG
>Ga0187862_10001839_pt1 | contig 22098 bp, 17 predicted proteins | sample June2016WEW_10_1_FD_133003 | JGI IMG/M metagenome (GOLD analysis project Ga0187862, IMG submission 133003) | Peatland microbial communities from SPRUCE experiment site at the Marcell Experimental Forest, Minnesota, USA - June2016WEW_10_150 | ecosystem: Environmental > Terrestrial > Soil >...
GTTTCGTATGAGCGAGGATCAGGCCTTGCGGGTGATGATGACTGCGCATCGGCGCGGCATATGTGTCGTCGCTGTCTACACGAAGGACGTCGCGGAAACCAAGGCTACCAACGCCACTGATGCGGGTCGCAGCAAAGGCTACCCGTTGTTGTTTACCACCGAGCCGGAGGAATAGGGCACCGACGCTGTGACACAGTTTCACGCATCGGCCGCGTAGCGATGCACGTGCTGTTGGTCCATTGCCATCCCCGACCGGACAGTTTCAATGCCGCACTGCGGGATACAGCGGTGGCGGGCCTGACCGCCGCCGGGCATTCTGTCGAGCAACGTGACCTCTACGCCGAGGGCTTCGATCCGGTGCTGTCGACGTACCAGCGTGGCGTCTATTTTGACGAGGCCGCCAATGCGCCTGGCCTGGACGATCACGTCGCAGCACTACGGCGGGCCGAGGCGTTGGTGTTGGTCTACCCGACCTGGTGGTTCGGGATGCCGGCGATGCTGAAAGGGTGGTTCGACCGGGTGTGGCTCCCGGGAGTGGCATTTCGACTGGGCGGCCCAAAGGCGCTGGCGCCGTTGCTGACCAACATTCAAAAGATCGCTGTTGTCACGACCTATGGCTCGCCGTGGTGGCTGTTATGGTGGGTGGGCTGGCCGGATCGGCGTGTGGTCAGGCGAGGCCTGCGGCCGCTGTGTGCCAGCGGATGCCGAATTCATTGGCTTGGCCTGACTGCGATGGACGCCGACAGCCCATCGCGACGGGCAAAATTCCTGGCCCGCGTCAGACGGCAGCTCTCGGAATGGTAACGGAATGTATTGTTGCAGGCGTCGGGTGGAACCCTGCAAAACGACAAACTTCAAAGCGTGGACTGCTGTGCCGTCTTGTGACCAACCGGAATTATTGGCAATGACGGTGACGAGCAGCCCGGCCAGGGCTATATTGCCTGCGGACAGGTCCGGCCCAACAGGATCAAGGGGTAAAGTCTGATGCAAAATCATGTGCCTCTCGATCTTCTGACCGCAGATCAGCTTCGCGAGCGGGCGCGCGAATATCGCGAGATGGCCAAAACTGCGACTTCGGACGTGACGTCGACTGGCCTTGTCCGACTTGCTGAACAATTCGAAGCATTGGCACTAACCCGGCAATCGCGTGCCGCGGCTGGCTAGCTCGTTCGTTACAATATCAAAAGTCAACCAGCTGTGGTCGCCCGGGCGGTTGGCGATCAGGCCATCATGCCGCCTGACAGGTTCGAAACCTTCCGCTGCAACGCGGCCATCAACGCGGGCGCACCACCACTCGCCAGCAGCTCCCGGAAGTCCGAACGCTGCACGGCGACACGGCTGATCGACCCATTGGCCAGGACGTCCACTGCCTTCCAGCCCGCCGGACCATAACGCATCACGTAATCGAGTGGCGTCGCCGAACCATCGGCTGCAATGAGCTTGTTCTGCACGATCACCTCGCCATTGCCCACATTGCGGACTGCGGGCGAAACCAGAAACGACTGGCCGTTGTAACGATTGAAATTCGCCGTGTAGCTGGCCACCGTGTAACGGACGAATGCCGCCCGCAACTGAGCTTTTTGATCGTTCGGCACAGTGGCCCAACTCAGCCCGATCGAGGCAGCCAGCACCGCATCCAGATCGAAGGTTTGCTCGATCACCGGCGTCAGTGCCGCAAACCTCTGGGCGAACGAGATACGTGGCCCAGACTGCATCGCAGCAAGCAATGCCGCATTAAGTCGTTCTACCGGTGCGATGGCTCCCGTGTCGCTCACGGTTTCAGCACGCACCGGCTGCCATGCGGCGGCAAGTCCGCCGGCGGCGATTGCGACACCGAGCAAATTGCGGCGTCCCATCGCCGGGAAATGATGGTTCATCGCTGCTCTCCTGCATATGGCTGGCGGCATTCATGCCACATGGCGTGTGATGATCGGATGTCCATTGTGCCTACGTCATATCTGGGTAGCGCAAGGCAATTGCCTGGGTCGCCACCCAGACGGCGAAACCGCACCGCTTACTGTTCAGCCTGCCGGTGACTGTGCACTGTAAATGGCGCTACGGTTTGCACATTATTGGCACCCGCGAGCCCTGGTTCATGTCAGGCCGTCCCGATCACCACGCTCTCCGCGGCAGCCTCCACGACGCCAACCGTGACGTCGTCGACCCCGTTCAATTCGAGCCCGTTCAATTCGAGCCCGTTCAATTTGAAAATGCGATCGATCTGTGCGAGTGGCCGGCGAAGAAGGCGAGGCAACGCCGTTGGAATAGTGTCACCGTCGACACGGCGCTTCCTCACCAGGCGCAAGACACCGCAGTTCGACGCGGAGCTGCGGCGAGCCAGGCGCGGCGGGACAACCCAATATTGTGTGGTCCTGAGATCGCGGGTAGGCTCCCATCTTCGATGGCCGAGGGGGAAGAACATGGTAACCCCATTGCTGAAGCAACGCGGCGGCGTTGTCGTTGACAAGGCACTCATAGACACATTCCAGAGTGATTTCGGCGGCCAGGTTATCCTGCCAACCGACGCCGGCTATGACGTGGCGCGACGCATCTGGAATGCGAGCATCGACAAACATCCTGGTTTGATCGCCCGCTGTTCCGGGGTTGCTGATGTCGCTCGCGCCGTGAAGTTTGCGCGGACGAACGATCTGCTCGTTTCGGTCAGAGGCGGTGGCCACAATGTCGGCGGCCGAGCGTTATGTGACGATGGCGTCGTCATCGATCTATCGGCGTTGAAGGGCGTTTTCGTCGACCCACGCGCGCGGACAGTGCGTGCCCAGGCAGGTGCAACGCTGGGAGATGTTGATCGAGAGACGCATGTTCATGGTCTCGCTGTTCCCTTTGGTGTCGTTTCCCGGACCGGCATAGCGGGCCTCACTCTGGGAGGCGGCGTCGGTTGGCTCGTGCGCAAGTACGGACTTACCTGCGATAATCTGCTTTCCTGTGAGGTCGTCACCGCGGAAGGCGAGGTTGTCGCCGCCAGTGACGAGATCAACGCGGATCTTTTCTGGGGGCTGCGCGGCGGGGGCGGAAATTTCGGCATCGTGACGTCATTTCTTTATCGGGCACATCCAGTATCCATTATATTAGGTGGCCTCATCGTTCACGCACGTGACCAGGCGGGTGCTGTGCTGCGCCACTATCGCGACTTCATGGCATCGGCGCCCGAGGAAGTGACTGCGTACGCTGGTCTACTGTCGACACCAGATGGCATCCCTGCTGTCGGACTGATCGCCTGTTACTGTGGGGATCTGGCCGAGGGTGAGCGTGTCCTCAAACCGCTACGCGAATTTGGATCGCCACTGCTCGATGCAATTCAGCCGATGCCTTTTCCGGTTATGCAGAAGCTTATTGACGGCGCGTTTCCCGACGGCAACTACAATTATTGGAAATCGACTTTCCTGAAGGAGCTAAGCAACGCGGCCATCGACGTGATTGTCGAGCAGGCCAACAGGGCCGGCTCTCCACTTTCCACCGTCGTCATCGAATTCTATGGCGGCGCGGCGGGCAGAGTTGGCCACGTCGAAACGGCATTTTCTCATCGTCAGGCGCAGTACAATGTCGGCATCCTTGCGCAGTGGATGGATGCCGGCGAGACTGCGACGCACACCGCCTGGGCGCGCGACCTGACGGACGCCCTCGGACCGTTCTCAAGCGGCGCCTATCTGCTGAATTTCTCCAGCGAAGAAAATCCGGAAGGGATAGGCGAGGTTTTCGGATCCAACAACGCACGACTGGTAGAGCTCAAGACCAAGTACGATCCGACGAACTTCTTCAGCCTTAACCAGAATGTGGTGCCGGCGCATTAGTCTGCGCCGGCGGGGTTTCTAGGCCTTTGCCACAGCCATTCCCTGCGGGAAATGCTGCGTCGCCGTCGCCACTTCAAGCCACGGATGCATTGCCTCTTCCCAGATAGACAAGGTCGGCGGCGGAAAGTCTGGATCGGCGAAGCTTCCGACCGTAATGCCATAGCTGTCGGGGCTTCGGTCGCCTTCCGAAAAAACGTTGCTTCCGCACTTCGGGCAGAAATGGAAGCGGATTTTCATGCCGCTGGCAGTGTCGCGCTCGTAAACATTGTGATCGCCCTCGATCCGAACCTGGCTTTTCGGATAGGCGCAACCGGAATGGACGACGGCCCCGGTCCGACGCTGACAAGACCGACAATGACAAACATAGACGAATTGCGGTTCACCTGAAGCGACGAGCCGAAGCGAACCACAGTGGCATTGTGCCGTTCTTTCCATATTCTCTCCCCTCCTTAGCCCCCTGCTACAAGCACGGTCATTTTGTTTGGAACGCAACACTTGTCAATCAGTCCGCTTCCGTTCAGCTGGCTTGTGCAGGATGCTCGACCTTCGGTGCCGCGTCGGAAAGCTCGGTCAGGACCGGTGGTTTCCGTCTGACTTTAACCAGGGCCCAATGGTGCCAAATAATTTGCAAAGCCATAGCTGACCCCAGCACAAATTACCGAAAATTCATGCAACCTTGTCGCATTATCCTGCATGTTGGGCTGTGGCGCTTATGCCAGAGGGAGGCGGGTGCGCTGAGACCAGGCATCTCCCGACTTTCTCGGTTGAACTGTCATCTCGGTGTAAAAATCGGCGTCAGGCAGATGAGTTTGCGGAGTTTCGCATGAAGCTGGTGGCCCTCCACCCAAGCGGGCTGATGTACACCCGCGTCTTTCTGACTTTGGAACCGCTCGGCCTTGAGTTGGTCGCCGCCGCGGCTCGCATGGCCGGGCACGAGGTGCGCATCGTTGACCTCCAGGTGGAACAACCCAAGACTCTGTGGCGGCTGATCGAGCACTGGCGGCCGGATGCGGTGTGCATAGGCGGCAATTACCTGGCCAATGTCCCGGAGATCATCGACACTGCGAAGGCGATCAAGGCGCGATTGCCCGACTGCTTTGTGTTCGTCGGCGGACATAGCGCAAGCTTCGTCGCCAACGACCTGCTGATGCACGGCGCCGGCGCGATCGATTGCGTCATCAAGGGCGAAGGCGAGGCCGCGGTCCCTTTGCTGTTGCAGGCCGTGCAGAGCGGCGGCGATCTTACTCAGGTGCCAGGTGCGGTGAGCGCGGCAGGCGAGGGACCGCCGCCGAAATTTGTCGAAACCCTGGATGCGATCCGACCCGCGCGCGATCTGCTGACACGGCGGCGGCGCTATTTCATCGGCACGCTCGACCCTTGCGCCTCGATTGAGTTCGCGCGCGGCTGCCCGTGGGATTGCACGTTCTGCAGCGCCTGGACATTTTACGGTCGCACCTATCGCGTTGCCTCGCCCGAGGTGATTGCCGAGGAACTCGCCAGCATCCGCGAACCCGGCGTGTTCATCGTCGACGACGTGGCCTTCGTGCACGCCGAGCATGGCATGGCGATCGGCGAGGCGGTCCGGCGACGCGGCATCCGCAAAGAGTATTACCTGGAAACCCGCGGCGACGTTCTGCTACGCAATCTTGACGTCTTCCGCTTCTGGCGCGATCTGGGGCTGAAGATCATGTTCATCGGGTTGGAGGCGATCGACGAAGCCGGGCTGCAACGGTTTCGCAAGCGGATCAACCTGGATCGCAACATGGCAGCGCTGGAGGCAGCCCGATCGCTCGGCATCAATGTTGCCGTCAACCTGATCGCCGACCCGTCGTGGGATCGTCAGCGGTTTGAAACAATTCGGCAGTGGTGCCTGGAAATTCCCGAGGTGGTGAACATCAGTGTCACGACACCGTATCCCGGCACCGAGATCTGGCACACCGAGGCGCGCAAACTAACCACGCGGGACTATCGGCTGTTCGACATTCAGCATGCAGTGCTGCCGACCACACTGCCTCTGCCGGAGTTTTATGCCGAGCTGGTGAAGACCCAGCAGGTGTTGAACACCAAACATCTGGGCTTTGCCGCGGTGCGCCAGACATTGGGCATCGCCGGGAAACTGCTGTTGCATGGCCAGACCAATTTCCTGCGCATGATCTGGAAGTTCAATTCGGTGTTCAATCCCGCCCTGCAACTGGCCGATCATGCACGGCCGGTGCAGTACGAGTTGCCGCTGCGCCCGGAATTCAACCCGGCTGCGGACAAGCGGACGCTTTATGTGCACCGGCCATCTGGGCGCCGCGGGCGCACTCTGGACGATGCGACCGAGCAGTTTGTCGACGCAACGCGTTCGGGTGCCGATGCGGCATAAAGCGGGTTCTATCCGTTGCCGGTATCCGATTGTGCAATGGCGTGAGGAACTGCTTTGACGCCCGGTTTTGCAGCTTCCGGCCGCTCCATTTTGATCTCAAGCGGCCGCTGCAACGCGGCGACGGTGATGTTCGGCGGCATCATTCGTATGCCCTCCTGTTGAAATGCGAGCTTCACCCGCCGGTTGAATTCCCGTTGGACACCCCAACGCGCGCTGTCAGTACAAACGATCTGGCCCGCAAGCGTCATCGTTGCACCGTCGACTCGGTCGACGCCCCAGAGTTGCAGATCGCTCAGCATGCCGGTCGCGAACGCCTTGTCGCCGCGCATCTCCTGCACAATTCCAGTCAAAACGGCAGCGACATGTTCGCTGTCCTCCTGATAATCGACGGTCACCGCAACCGAGGCATTGCCCAGACCGCGATTGGAATTGGTAACGGTTGAAACGGAACTGAACGGGATCAGATGCACCGACCCGTCGCCCGCACGCAGCCGCAGCGTGCGGATCGACAAATTCTCCACCGTGCCGGAAAGCCCGCCGGCGGTAACGGAATCGCCGACCTGCATGGCGTTTTCCAGGAGCAGAAAGATCCCGGTGATGAAATCCTGCACGAGCTTCTGCGATCCAAACCCGATCGCCACGCCGAAGATACTCGCACCTGCCAGCAACGGCCCGATATTGACGCCAATCTCACTCATCGCCGTGAGCGCAATCAACACCATCAGCACGATCAGCAGCGAATTACGCAGCAGCGGCACGATGGTTTGCAATCGCGCCGCGCGGACTGCGATGCCCTCCCGTGAAAGCCGGTCCAGATAGATCTGCATCCCGACGTTGACGGTTTCCCAGAGCGCAACGGCAACGCCCAGTGTGACCAGGAGGGTAACGAATGTGTCGGCAAGACGGCCGCCAAGCTCGCCTTGACGAAACCAGCCAAAGACATCGATGCCCCAGAGCTGCAAAAGCGTGACGGTCGCCAACGCGCTGATCGTCAGCCGAAGCAGGACGCGCAATGGCTGGTGATAGTGGCTGACCCGTTCCTCGATGTGCGCGTAGGGGGAGGCGCCGTCGTGCGCGACCGAAAAGCCGCGGTCGAGGGCACCCACCAGTACGATGTCCGTGATCCGCGCGCACAACGCCACGACGATGGTCCAGACTATGAAGTGGATCAGCTCCGTCAGTCCGTCACGGACTTCATAGGCGTAAATAACCCAGGCGGCAACAATGAACGTAATGGCATAGATGTGCCAGGCGCTGGCCAACCGGTGGCGCAAGGTGCCCCAGAACCCCTGTCCTGTGCCGCTCAGCCACACGGCAACGCTCGTGCGGCTTTGCAGCACCATTACGATCAGCATGACGTGGATCAGCAAACTGACCAGGCGCAGCACGGCCTGGCGCGTCTCGTCGTCCATGCCGAACAGCGCACCGAACTCAGAGGCCGCATAACCAACCACGATGACGGTGGCGATTCGCCGCACCCATGCCATCAGATAATGCGCGGTTTCATCCGAGACCGGCAACAGGCGCAACCGTGCAGAGGGCGCGCCGAAAGTCGCGCGTGCCACGGCACTGACGATGCAAACGACGACATAGGCGTCGACAACCGCGAGGAACGCCGCACGGGCATCGCTCGATCCCACGAGCGGCGTGTCTGCAATCAGAGTCGCAACCGCCAGGAACGCGAGCGGCGGTAGCAAATCGACGGTAAATGCCATGAGGATGATGGGCAATCGCAGTAACAGCAACCAACCGTCCTGCAGACTCATCAGATGCACCGGCTGCGTGGTTGCGGTCGAGGCGACGTCAGCGTCGCCATCGGCCTTGGCAGCACCATCCTGGCGGCGCGCATCAGCCGCGAGCGAGATGTAGAACCGGCGCGTGAGCCGGCGGACCAACCATTGGCCACCGAGCGCCAGCAATAACACGCCCAGAAGACTTCCGGCCGCGATGGCCCCATCCAGCAGCGTCGCCGGATCCTGGGCAACGTCACGGAGCCAGTCCAGTAGGGCGGGAATATTGGCCGCCCCTCGGACGGCCACCAACACGCTGCTCGAGACGGTGTCCGCCAGCCGCGAGCCACGCGCGATGAGCTGCGCGCCGAGGCTGTTGGGGCTGAGCGCGGCTGTCGGCGTCTGCGTCGCCGGTTTGGCCGCCGGGGTTGGCGTTGCCGTCGGGGCGCTCGTCTGGGCGGCTTTTTCCAAATTCTCCAACGTCTTGATCAGGGCGGCCCGGCGGCCCGGATCGCTCAAGATATCGACGAGCTGTCGCGCATCGGCCGAACTCATGATCGGTGCCGGGGCAGCCGCGGAAGTCGTGTCAGTGCCACTGGCCGGTGAGGCAGCAAACGAGGGCGCGGCCGCGAACAGGCCCAGAAGGACCAGCACTAGCAAACGACAATCAGGGCGCATGTCGAATCTCCATCAACGGGACGCGAGACTGTTCCCCCGGACGCCCAGCCAACGCGCGAATGGACGGGCAAAGGTCTTCCAATCGTCAAACCCGGGAACGTTGTTAATGTTCCGCCCACTGGCAGCGACGGCCGGACCGGACCGCTCGGCCAATGCGAGTTATATCCAGTACCCAGAATTGTTGGACCGCGACGCACAGGACGTCATCCCCGCGCTTTTCGCGGGGATCGCACGCGGCAGGGTGCTGGAATAAATCCCCGCGACGAGCGCAGGGATGACGGTGGCATCGCCTTGACCCGCGCTGCACCAGAGCGTGATCGCTTTGGGCTGCAATAGGCAATTACAGCGTGATCGCTTCAACCTGATGCGATCACGCTGTGGGTACCAGGGCCGTGAGACTTTGGTCATGCTGGCCATAGGGTGGAGAGGTCGGTGACGACGGGTTGGAACTCCAGTCCGTTCGTATTGAGGTCAGAACGTCACCCGCACTCCGCCATATCCCGCGATCGGCGGTGCCGGCGACAGGCTGCGGGTGTTGCTGGCACCCGGCACCTCCACGATCGGAATGCTCGCGGTATCGGAAAATGTGCCGTAGGTCTCATATTTTGCATTCAGTGCGTTCTGCACCAGCCCGAAAACCTCGATATGCGGAGTGATCTGGTACTGCGTGTTCAGGTTCAGCACCACGTAACCACCGACCGGCGATGTCAGATTGGCCTCGTCGCCGAACAAATATTGGCCGCTGCTGGCGATGACTGCGCCGCCGACCGTCCATGCATCGGTGACATGATAACTCAGGCCGAGTTTGAGGCGGTGGCGCGGCACGCCGGGCAGCTGGTTGCCGGGAACGACCTGGATTTGTCCGTTGGCATTGGCGGCCGGGTTCAGTGGACTGTCTTCGGTGAACGGACTTTGGAAGGTCGCATCGGTGAAGGCATAGTCCAGCCACGCCTGTAAGCGCCCGCTGCGCAATTCGAGGCCCGCCTCGATACCCTGACGGCGGGTCTGGTCGACATTTTGGAAGAAATCCCGACCGGGAATGGTGGCCGGCAAGAATACGATGTCGTCGCTGACATTCGAGCGATACAGCCCAAAATTCCAGCGTAACGTCGCACCCTCATAAGGTGTCACTTTGCCACGCAGCCCGATCTCCACAGTGTGCACAACGACCTGCTTCAAATCCGGATCGCCGACAAAGAAGTTGGCGAGCGTGCAAGGACTGGTAATGCTGGCGCAGGACAGTTCGGCGGGCGTAGGTGCTCGGTTGGCGATCGAGAAGCTGGCATAGACCGAGATCGCCGGCGAAAACGCATAGGTCGCACCAAACCCGGGATTAAAATGCGCATAGAAGTGATCGCCGTTCAGCGCGGTGCCGATCTGATCATGCAAATCGATCTGCGCCACATTCAACCGGCCGGACAGGTTCAGTGACAAATGCGGCGTCACATCCAGAATGTCGGTGGCATAAATGCCGTAATAAGCGTTCGTGATGCCGACCCGCACCGGGGCAACCGAGCCGTCCGCCTGGTCGATGATAATGCCCGGTCCCAGAAAGTTGCGTTCCGGCGTCATCCCGCCCGCGGCCGAGGCGGCGGAAAATGTCGTGACACCGCCGTCGAAACTGACACCTGAAACGAACTGATTGTGCAGACCGAACAGCGGGTCCTTGTCGGTGGCTTGCAGTGCCGCGCCATAGCCGTTCGTGTTGATCGTCTGGTTGTCCAGCTCGCCGTACGGTCCGCCATTCAGGAAGTCAGGAATTGGTTGCCCCGAGCGATCGGTCAGGAAAACGCCTGGTTGCTCACAAAGGAAGTCCCCGCATACCTGGTAGTTGGGTGTGTTGCTGTTGATCACTTTCTGCTGCAACGATGTATAGTACAGCATGCCCTGCAATGATGTCGTGTCCGAAATACTGTAATTTCCCGTCGTACTCACGCGCGCGAAGGTGTTCTGCACGGCGTCCGGCACGGTGAACTGCGCATCCCGATCGACATCCAGCAATTGCACAGGAATCGTTCCTGGGCCACTCAACCCATCCCGCGCTGCCAGGATATTGACGTGCAGTTCGGCTCGATCGGTTCGCCAGCCGGCGTCACCGAAAAACTGATGTAGGTCGGTGGATTGGCTGTCTCGCCAGCCGCCGTCGTGCAATATGCCGCCGGCCGTGTAAGCAGCGAAATCGCCGGATTGCTTGCCATACTGAAATGCCGCTTGCGCGCGACCAAACGAACCACCGCTCAGCACCAACTCGCCGCCGTGATAGGTGAAGCCGTTCTTTAGTTGCACCGACAGCGATCCACCAAGCGCATTGAGGCCAAATACTGGATTGGACCCCTCCACGTTCAGCGTATCGATCGCCTGGCCCGGGATCAGGTCCCAGTTGACCGTATCGCCAAACGGCAGGTTGAACCGGGCGCCGTTGACGTAGACGGCGAGGCCTTCCGCCGTGCCGTCCAGGGGCGAGGCGGTGAAGCCTCGATACAGCAAGGCCGGCTGGAACTGGTTCCCCGCCGCATCGTCCAACGCCACGCCGGCCACATGCTCATCCAGTGCACCGAGCAAACCTGGCATGCCGCTCCGCGAAATATCGTCGCCCGTCAGAACGTGAGTCGTCGCCGGAACTTTGCTGCGATCCACGCCGGAACCAAGCAGCGGCGCGGCGCCGACGATGTCGACCGGCGGCAGCTCGACAACCAACGGGGGGGCGGTCTGCGCTCTTGCGGCGCCACACAACAGAACGATGCCCGCCACGATACCGGGTCCGAACCGCACGCTGACATCCCCCGGTCGCCCCGTTGCCGGCAAGATAAGGCCGTATCTGCTGTGGCTGCGCAAGTCTCAGCCGTTACTTGACGCCACCCATGGTCAGGCCCGCTACCATGTAACGCCGCAATCCAAAATAGATTGCCAGCGGCGGCAAGGAATACACCAAGGCGGTGGACATCATGTAATTCCACGGCGCCTCATCGCTGTCGAAGAACTGGTCGATCGCCACGGCCACGGTGGTGTTGCGCGGCGATGAGATCAGCAAGTACTGGTAGAGATATTCGTTCCACGCCAGCAGCAAGGCGTAGACTCCGACAGCCACCAATGCCGGCGCCATCAGCGGCAGATAAATGCGCAGATACACCTGCAATGGCGTGGCGCCGTCGATTTTCGCCGACTCGTCCAGTTCCGTCGGGATCAGCTTGCCATATTGGTGCAGGATCAGAATGGCATATGGCGTGGCGAAGGTGACCTCGGCCGCGATCACTGCCCACAGGCTGTCGGTCAGTCCGTACACATGCATGAGGTGCACAAACGGGATGGCCAAAAACGCCGTCGGCAGCACATAGGTCAGCAATGCGAAGTCAGTAACGACCCAGCCATTACGCAGCCGCATCCGGCCCAGAGCGAAGCTGGCCAGCGAGCCGATCAGCACGGTCAACAGCATGGTCGCGACGCTCATGTACAGGCTGTTGCCCAACTGGTGCCAGAAATGCTCGAGGTACCAGTAGCCTTCGGTCCATACGACCTGGAAGCTATGCCAGTTCCAGTCGTCGGGCCAGATCGCGCCGGTGAACTCGTCGCCGTCGTCGCTCAGCGCGATCAGCACCATGTTGTACACCGGCAGCAGGGTCCAGATCAGCAAACCAATGCCGAGCAGCACCGCCGGCACTTTGGCGAAGCCTCGCCGCCGTCGGCGGCCGGAACTCAGGGCCATGCTCATAGTTGCACCCCGGTCAAACGGATCCGCCGCATCAGCAGGATCACCAGCGGGATCAGGATCGGCAGCGCCGACATCATCGCGGCCACACCCAGGTTGGGATAGCCGAAGTCGAACGCTTCATGGAACCCATAGGTGGCCAGCACATCGGTGGTGCGGGCCGGCGCGCCGCTGGAAACGAAATAGACGGTGGGAAAGTCGCCCAAGGTCCAGACCGTCGAGAGCAACGTGCAAATGAGGTAGACGTTCGCCAGCAGCGGGAAGGTGACGTGGACCAGGCGGCGGAAACCGGTGGCGCCGTCGATCTCGGCCGCTTCATAGATGTCCTGTGGGATCGCCATGCGGCCCGCGAGGAAGATCAGTGTCCAGAACGGCATCCATTTCCAGATGTAGGAAACGATGTTGGCGCCCATCGCCAGCGGTTGCGACACCAGGAACAGCGGCCCGTCGTGGCCGGTGACCGCGCGCCACAGGCTGTCCAGCAAGCCCCACTCGGTGACCAGCATATAATGGATCGATAAAAATACCGTCAGGCCCGGCAAAACCCATGGCAGCAGGTAGATGGCGAGCAGTGAGCGTACCCACCAGCTGCGGTTCATGAAGAAGCCGGACAGCAGGAAGGCCAGGAACATCTGCACGTTCACGCCGATGGCGACGAACAGCAACGTGTTGACGAGGGTCGTCAGATACATACGATCGGAGAACAGCAGGGGGTACAGTGCAGGGTTGCTGCCCATCCACAGCCCGTAAATGATGGGATAGATCACGAAGGCGGCGAAAATCGCCACGTACGGAACCACGAAGGCGATGGCCCAGGTGGTGTCGGAGCCTTGCAGCCGGACCCGCCAGGACGGGCGCGGTGGCTGGCTGACCGCCACCGGTTGCCCAAAGCCAAGTGCCTGCTGCGAGCCACTCATAGCTACACCCCGCGTTGCCGCGGCCGTGGCGTGTTCAGCCGCTCCGCCGCCGTGGCGCGATCAGCCGCTCTGCCGCCGTGGCGCGATCAGCCGCTCCGCGGCGGTGGCGCGATCAGCCTTTCACGCCACCCATGGTAAGGCCTGCCGCCATATAACGCCGGAAGCCGTAGTACAGGATGATCGGCGGCATCGCATAGATGATTGCCGTCGCCATCATGAGGTTCCACGGCGATTCATCGCTGTTAAGGAACTGCGCCAGAGCGACTGCCACGGTCATGCTGTCCGGCGTGGACAGCAGCAGGAAGTTATACAAATACTCGTTCCAGGCCAGCAGCAACGCATAGGTGCCGACGGCAACCAGGGCCGGCGCCATCAACGGCAGATAAATGCGATAATAGATCTGGAACGGGTTGGCGCCATCAATACGGGCCGACTCGTCGAGCTCCATCGGGATCGACTTGCCGTACTGCGAGAAAATGAAGATCGCGTAAGGTGTGGCGAAGGTCGACAGCGCCAGGATCACCGACCATAGATTGTTCGTCATGCCGTAGATCTGCATGATCCGGTACATCGGGATCGCCAGGAACGAAGCCGGAATGACATAAGTCATCAGTGCCGCGTTGCTGAGCATCCAGCCGTGTTTGATCCGCATCCGGCCGATCGTAAAGCTGGCCAGTGAGCCGATCGTGAGCGTCATGAACATTACCGCAAGGCCGACGTAGAAACTGTTGCCGAACTGGTGCCAGAAACGCGACAGATACCAGAAGTCCTGGGTCACCACGACGCGGAAGCTGTCGAGCGACGGATGATCTGGCCAGATGGCGCCGCTGAACACATCGTCGTGGCTGTCCAGCGCGATCATCCACATGTTGTAGATCGGCAAGAGGGACCAGATGGCGAGCACGAGGCCGAACGCAATGGCCAGAGCTTCCAATGCATAACGCTGCAGCCGATAATGCAGTTTGGTGTGCAGCCGTGCCGACGACCGAGCAACAGCCGGTACTTTGTCCGCGCCTGGTTGCCCGGCGAAACCTGCACCCGCGCCGGCGGTCCGTCCGTATGTTACGCTCATAGCTGCCCCTCCGACACGCGAAGTTTGCGCATCAGTATGTAGACGAGTGGGATCAGGACCGGCAGTGCGGTCATCACCTCGGCGACGCCGAGGCGGGGCAAGGCGACGGTATAGGCATAGCGAATGCCGAGCGTGGCCAGCACCTCGGTGGACATCGCCGGGCCGCCGCCGGAGACGAAGTAGGTAGCGTTGAAGTTCCCAAGCGCGAACACGGTGGCGAGCAGGATGCAGACGAAATACAGGTTCGCCATCAGCGGATAGGTGACATGGGCGAACTTGCGAAGGCCGGTGGCACCGTCCACGGCGGCAGCTTCATACAGTTCCTGCGGAATCGACATCCGTCCGGCGAGCAGGATGATCGTCCAGAACGGCAGGTTTTTCCATATGTCGGCACCGATATTTGCCGACAGCCCCATCCAATGCGAATTGAGGTAGACCGGGCCGTCGATGCCGAACACGAACCACAACAGGTTGTTCAGCATCCCCCACTGGCCGTCGAGCAGCCAGTGGATCGACATATAGGCGGGCAGCGCCGGCGTCGCCCAGGGCAGGATAAAGACGACGAGCAATGCTTTGACCCACCAGCGCTTGCGTATGAAGAAGCCGGACAGCAGGAAGGCCAGGCCCAGCATCAGGTTCACGCCGACGCCGACGTAGATCAAAGTATTGATCACTGCGGTGAAGTAGCGCGGGTCGGCGAACAACTGGCTGTACAGTTGTGGCTCGCTGCCGAGCCACAACCCGTAACAGATCGGATAGATGACGAAAGCGAGGAAGATCACCACATAAGGCACCGCGAAGGCCAAAGCCCAGACATAGTCCGCGCCATGAATCCCGGAGAACATCCCCCGACGACGGGCGAAACGCTGCTCAGAGAAGCCGCGGTCGATCGCTACGGCCTGCTGTGTTACGCTCATGATCTCACCATCGCTTCAATCGCCACCAGTCTCAGTCATAAAGTCATCTGGGCGAAAATCTGTTCCGTCCGCTTGAACGCTTTGTCGACTGCGTCAGCGACCTTCATGCCATTCTTGATCACGTCGGCATGTGCCTGGCCCCAGAGCTGCTCGGCGTTCGCCTGACCCCAGGCCGGTGTGTAACCTTCAAAGACCGGGAGGGTCGGATTGATCACGCCTTCCTCGACATAGGGCTTGAGGCATGGCTCAGTGGCATCGGACTGGAGCCAGAACGGGTCGCTTTTCACCAGCGACGGAATGGCTGGCAGCCAGCGGCCCAAACCGGCCTTCAGATTATCGTTCATCACCTTGGGCTGCATGAAGTATTTCATGAAGTCCTTGGCAACCTCGATGCCCTTGGCCCCCTTGGGAATGAAGCCGCCGCCGGCGTTGACCTGGGTCTTCATCGGCGTGCCGTCATTCTTGAGCTTCGGCGCGATCGTCTTCATGTCGTGTAAGAACGCCTGCTTGTCCTTGAACATCGCCAGCTCGGTCGACAGCGTGCCGTCGAAGTCCATCATGAACAGCTTTTCATGGAAGCCGTTGTTGTCGTCGGCGTCGTTCCAGCTCAGCGCCTCCGGCGGCACCACGCCTTCCTTATAAAGGTTGGTCATGAACTCGACGGATTTGATTGCCGCCTCGCGGATTTTTGGATCGTCGGTGTGCAGCTTGCCATCTGGGGTGACGATCCCCTCGCCCCCGTTGGCGATCAGGAAATGGGTGAACACGTTGTTGCCGTCGTTCGGGCCCACCGTGGTGATCTGCAGCCCACAGGCATAGATCTTGCGCATCCCCTTGGCGCGCAGCGGCGCCTGAGCCTGCTTGAGATAGCTCCAGACGCCGTCCCATTTTTCGGGGATCTCCGACATCTTGAGCCCGGCCTTCTCAACCAGGTCACTCCAGACGTGGAACGGGGTTGCGCCTTGCTTGATCGGACACAGGTAGTAATCGCGCTTCTTGGTCGTCTTGTTGTAGAAGGTGGAGCAAAGTTTCGCGGTGTCCGAAAGTTGCGACTGGTACGCTGCGACGACGTCGGACACGTCGGCGATTTTATCGTCGTAGCAGTTCTGCGGCAGGATCGACGACGGCGCATCGGCGAACACCAGGTCGGGCACGTCGCCGCTGGTCAGCGCAGAGATTATCTTCTGGTTCAACGCCATGAACGGCATGATGCTGTAGTCCAGCTTGTTGCCGCTGGCCTTCATGTAGTCTTCGCAGACCTTCGTCATCGCCTCATCTTCCTGCGGGATGAAGCCCTGATTCAGCCAACAGACAGCGGTCTTCGCCTGAGCATTGGCAATGTATGGACGTGACAATGCACTCGCGGCGGTGATGCCAACGGTGCCTGCGAGCACTTTACGCCGGCTCAGGTTCCCCATGGCCGTTTCTCCTTCCCTTTTTTTGTCGGATGATAAGTCCCGACTCTCTCCAAGACGTCTTCGGTGAAGCCCTGTCTATCCGGCCGAAGCTAGGACGGTTTCACTAACGAGGTCAACCTCATATTGTAAACGGTACAGCCGTACCCGGGAGGCGGTTGCCCCCGGAAGAGGCCGGGTTTTCGCCACGGCGTGCCATGGCGGAGAGGGGCAGGGGCGGGCAGGCAGCCCGCCCGCACTACCCTAACGTGTATTTGGCAAAAATGGCGTCGGCGCGCCGGAACGCTTTGTCGACTGCGTCAGCGACCTTCATGCCATCCTTGATGACATCTGAGTGTGCCACGCCCCAGATTTGCTCTGCGTTGACCTCGCCCCATGCAGGATTGAACCCATTGTAGTTGGGGACCGTCGGCTTCAGCACGGCTTCCGTTACATAGGCCAACCGATGCGGGTCGCTCTTGGTATCCGTCCAGTACGGATCCTCCTGCACGATCGAAGGGATGACCGGCACCCAGCGACCCAGGCCGCCTTGTAAATTTTCGTTCATGATCTTCGGTTGCATGAAAAATTTCATGAAATCCTTGGCGACCTCGATATTGGCCGCGCCCTTGGGAATAAATCCGCCACCGGCCCCGACCACCGCGCGCATCGGCTGACCGTCGTTCATGTTCGGCAGGCCTCTCACCGCCATTTCCTCGTAATAGGCTTTCTTGTTGTGGATCATGGCCAGCTCGGTCGACAGCGTGCCATCGAGATCCATTACGAACAGTTTTTCATGGTAGGCATTATTGTCGTCGGCGTCGTTCCAGCTCAGTGCCTCCGGCGGCACGAAGCCTTCCTTGTAGGCGTTGGTCATCCAGGTGACCGAGCGGATCGCTGCCTCACGCACCTGCGGGTCGTCGGTGTGCAGTTTGCCGTCCCTGGTGACGATGTCGACGCCGCCATTGGCAATCAGGAAATGGGCGAACAGGCCGTTGCCGTCGTTCGGCCCGACGGTGGTGATCTGCAGGCCCAAAGCGTAAACCTTGCGCAGGCCTTTGGCACGCAGGGCGGCCTGGGTCGGCTTGAAGAAGTCCCAGAACGCGTCCCAGGTTTTCGGCGCGTCTGCCAGGTTCAGTCCGGCTTTGGTAACCAGATCGCCCCAGATGTGGAACGGGGCGCAGGCCTGCTTGACCGGCACCAAATAAAACGCCCGTTTCTTGGTGGCGCCGTTGTAAAAGCTGGAATTCAGGATCGCGGTCTCACTGAGTTGCGATTTGTAGACCTCGACGATGTCGCTGACGTCGACCAACTTATCGTTCCAGGCGTTCTGCGGCAGAATCGTCGCCGGAGCGTCATGGAAAATGAGGTCGGGGACCGTGCCGCTGGTCAACGCCGAGATGGCTTTCTGGTTGAGGGCCTGAAATGGCATGACGCTGAGGTCGATCTTGTTGCCGCTCGCTGCTTCGTAGTCCGCCACTGTTTTACGAAAGGCAGCGTCCTCCTCGGGAACGAAGCCTTGCACCTGCCAGAGCGTCGCGGTCTGCGCCCCCGCGTTGGCGAGATACGGGCGCGACAATGTGCTGACGGCGGCGGCGCCGAGTGATGCATGGATGACGGAACGTCGGCGCATGGTTAACATGACCGTTCCTTCCCTGTTGCCGGATGCGTTGTCACGGCTCTCCAACAAGTGCGTTACCGGGCACTTGCGTTATTGCACGGAACCCTAAGGCGGGGTTGCGGGTCAGGTCAATCCTTGGGCAAGGATGCGCCCTGCTGCAAGGATGCGCCCTGCTGCAAGGATGCGCCCTGCTGCAAGGAAGCGCGGCCGGAATATTGCCGGTTCGGACGTTGGCGGTCACCTGCCGGCCCGATCCGGTCGGACCCTGACGGAAAGGCACAGGAATTTTTGCTCCAGATATCAGAACATTTTGCGATAGACCGGGAACCCGGAACGTTCCGAATCATCAAGAGTGGAGCGGCTGCGGACACGAAGCAGCAGAATGACGCAGCGCGTTGGCGGATCCGACTTTCGCGCCGCTGCAAACGGAGCGTTCCTGCGTGTCCTCCGCGCCGTCGGTGAAATTAACCCGCCGGCGCCGCAGCACGGACCATCGACCTGCCGCTACGGCATGTCCTGCCGTGCCTTGTGCTTCAACAGTACGGGACATCGTGGCGGCCAGCCAGGGTCATTCACGCAAGCGCCGCCGCTACCGGCCCCGCGGCGGTTGCCTCGCCGCAAACGCCTCCGACAGCCAGCCAAAAAACGCATGCGCTGCCCGCACGCGAGACGCCCGCTCGCTTTCCGGCCCGATCAGCGCCATCGCATCCTCGGTAATCTCCCGCAATGAGGCCATGCCGATGATACGCTGACGGATCACTCTTTCCCAGGCACCGTCATCGATACGGAAATAGGTCGTGCGTTCGCCCGGCCGGTGCCGCCGGCGCACGAATTCGCCCGCCGTCAGCAACCGCATACTGGTCGTCAGCGAGGCCCGGCTCGCCCCGATCGCATCAGCGATTTCTCCGGCCGATTGTTCCGCTGGCTCACAGATCAGCAGCCAGCCCAGGATGCGTCCGGTGATCGGCGGCAAGCCGAAATGCTGGGCGAAGGCAGCCGCGACGCGTTCAACCCAGCTTTCGAGCTGCTGCGGATCGGGCCGGGTCGCGGGCGTCGCCACGGGCATTGACTTTCATATGATGCTAGCTATTTCAGTATGAACTGAATTATGGTGCGTCACAAGCCACGCCCGGGTTCTCCATCACGAGGACCGGGTTCGGGTCAGGGCTGACCGAAGTGACTTTTGTCCAGAAGGACACGAAACCGTGACCCGACGCGTTTGGTTGGTGGTCCTGCTGCTGATTGCGGCCGGCGGCGCCGGTATCTGGTGGTGGAATGCGCGCCGCCCACAGCCGACCATGTGGCAAGGTTACGCCGAGGCGGACTTCGTCAAGGTCGGACCGACCCAATCCGGACTGCTCACCGCGGTCAACGTGGCGCGCGGCAACATGGTCGCGAAAGGCGCACCGTTGTTCACCCAGGATGATGTCGCCGACCGCGCCGCGCGCGACCAGGCCAGGGAGCAACTGGCGCAGGCGCAGCAGCAACTGGCCAATCTCCAGGCAGCCATGAAGCCGACGGAAATCACCCAGGCGCAGGCTAATCTGGCTGATGCGAACGCAACCCTTGTGCGCAGCGCATCCGACCTGGCCAGGGGACTGGCACAGCTTCCATCGGGCGCAGTCTCGAAGCAAACGGTCGATCAGATGCGTGCCGATCATTTGTCGGCGCAGGCCAAGGTGGACGGGATGCAGGCGGCGCTGGCCCAGGCGGAGGCTCCGATGGGGCGAGAGGACGAAATCCAGGCCCAGAAAGCGTCGGTGGCAGCGTTTCAGGCCGCGCTGGAGATGGCCGAGTGGCGGCTCGCGCAACGCCACGTGGTGGCGCCTGCCGGCGGACGTGTGGACGATGTGCTCGCCCGATCAGGGGAGATGATGACGGCGGGGGAACCGGTGGTATCGCTGTTGCCGCCCCAGAATATCTTCGTGCGGTTTTTCGTTCCGGAACCGTTGCTTGGTTCGATGCATCTCGGCGATCAGGTTGGACTGCAATGCGACAGTTGCGCTAACGGCCTGACCGCAACGATCTCGTTCATTTCGCCACAGGCAGAGTTCACCCCGCCATTGATTTACAGTGAAGCCAACACGGCCAAGTTGGTGTTTCTGATCGAGGCCAGGCCGCCGCCCGATCAGGCTATCAAACTCAATCCCGGGCAGCCGGTTGAAGTGCATCCGTTGGCGGCGCACGCGCCATGACCAGCGACCTGGTGATCGACGTGCACGATCTGCACAAGAGTTACGGATCCCGCCGGGTTGTCGATGGCCTGACGCTCGCGGTGAAATCGGGAGAGATTTGCGGCTTTCTGGGTGCCAACGGCAGCGGCAAAACCACCACGATCCGGATGCTGTGCGGTCTGGTGAAACCGGACGGCGGTGGCGGTACCTGTCTGGGCCTGGACATCCTGCGCGATGCGCCACGGATCCGCCTGCAGGTCGGTTACATGACGCAACGATTTAGCTTCTACGAAGACCTCACGGTCGCCGAGAACCTGAACTTCGTTGCTGATGTCTATGACATCGCCAACCGGCGCGAGGCAGTGCAGGCGATCATGGATCGTATGGGTCTGGCGGACCGCGCGGATCAATTGGCCGGCCAATTGTCGGGCGGCTGGAAACAACGCCTCGCGCTGACCGCCTGTGTCTTGCACAGACCGAAACTGTTGCTGCTGGATGAGCCAACCGCCGGCGTCGACGCCAAGGCCCGGCGCGAGTTCTGGGACCTGATCCACGACATGGCGGCCGACGGCCTGACCGTTTTGGTGTCGACGCATTACATGGATGAGGCCGAGCGCTGTGCCCGCATCGTCTATTTGTCGGACGGCAGACTGGTGGTGCAAGGAACGCCCGATGAGGTGGCAAAGGGCGGCGGATTGTTTGTGTTCGAGGCAACCGGCGCCGATCTCGATAACGTCGCTCGCCAATTGCGTGGCGCAAATGGGATTGAAGCCGCCGCGGTGTTCGGGCAGCTGTTGCGGATCGCGGGCACCGACCACAAGGCGCTCGAACAGGCAACCAAATCCGCCGAGGCAAGCCCGCTGATCTGGCACGAGGTCACAGCGAAACTCGAGGACGTGTTCATCCATCTGCTGAGCCAAAAGCCCGGAGGTGACACATGAACGGCTTTTCCTTCCGGCGCTTTCTGGCAGTCCTGCGGAAAGAGTGGATCCAGGTTCGCCGCGACCCTTTCACCTTGCGGATGATTGTCGCGTTGCCGGTGATGCAGCTGTTTTTGTTTGGCTATGCTATCAATGCCAATCCGAAGCATTTGCCGACCGGTTTGCTCTCGGCCGATCATTCGAAATACGAGCGGACCATCGTCGCGGCGCTGAAAAACACAGGATATTACGACATCAGGGAATTGTCGTCCGAGGCGGAAGCGGAACGCGGCCTCGCCGATGGCGAACTGCTGTTCGTGGTGAACATACCGGCAAATTTTGCGCGCTCGGTCGATCGCGGCGACAAGCCGGCAGTCTTGATGGATGCCGATGCCACCGATCCCTCGGCGATCGGCAACGCTGCCGCCGCGCTTGCTTCGTTGACCACTGCACTGGATCGCGACCTGCCGCCCTCGGTCCGCTCGCAGCCCGCCAATCTGCCATTTCAGTTCGAGGTGCACGCGCGTTATAATCCCGAGCAACTGACCGTGCTGAACATCGTGCCGGGCCTGATCTGCATGGTCGTGACCATTTCGACGCTGTTCGTCACGACATTGTCGATCACCCGCGAAACCGAGCGCGGCACGATGGAAAATTTGCTGGCCATGCCAGTGCGCCCGATCGAGGTGATGCTCGCCAAGATCGTGCCCTATATCGTCATCGGTTATGTGCAGGTCGTGCTGATCGTGGTGATGGCGGCCGTGGTGTTTGGTCTCCCGGTCCGCGGTTCCA
>Ga0187862_10001843_pt1 | contig 22083 bp, 8 predicted proteins | sample June2016WEW_10_1_FD_133003 | JGI IMG/M metagenome (GOLD analysis project Ga0187862, IMG submission 133003) | Peatland microbial communities from SPRUCE experiment site at the Marcell Experimental Forest, Minnesota, USA - June2016WEW_10_150 | ecosystem: Environmental > Terrestrial > Soil >...
CCAAGATTGTGCCGGAGGAGGACATGCCGTTTCTGTCCGACGGGACGTCGGTGGACATCGTGCTCAACCCGCTGGGGGTGCCCTCGCGCATGAACGTGGGCCAGGTGCTGGAGACACACCTGGGCTGGGCGGCCAAGCTGCTGGGGCTGAAATTTGCGACGCCGGTATTCGACGGGATCAAGGAAAAGGAGATTCGGGATTATCTCAAGGAGGCCAAGCTGCCCGAGCACGGGAAGACGCTTCTGGTTGACGGGCGGACGGGGGAGGTTTTTGACCAGGAAATTGTGGTGGGCTACATCTATATGATGAAGCTGGGCCACCTGGTGGCGGACAAGATCCATGCGCGGGCCGTGGGGCCGTATTCGCTGGTGACCCAGCAGCCGCTGGGAGGCAAGGCGCAATACGGAGGCCAGCGGTTTGGGGAAATGGAAGTGTGGGCGATGGAGGCCTACGGCGCGGCTTACAGCCTGCAGGAATTGCTCACGGTCAAGTCTGACGACGTGCAGGGCCGGACGCGCATATATGAAAGCATTGTCAAGGGGGACAACTGCCTAGAAGCGGGGGTGCCGGAATCCTTCAATGTGCTGGTCAAGGAGATGCAGTCGCTGGCCATGGACGTGAAGGTGGGATATGCAAACCCGGTGGAACAGGCGGCGGCGGCGCAAGCCCAGACCTTGAGCAGTTTGAAGTGAGGGGAAAGAGTTTGCGCGATTTGCGCCAGATTTAAATTCACATGAATACGACAAAAGAAACAGCCCGCGAATTGCTGGGCCTGGACAAGGTCAACCAGGTGGAATATGTGGCGATCTCGGTGGCATCGCCCGAAGCGGTCCGGGCCTGGTCCAAGGGGGAGGTGAAGAATCCGGAGACGATCAATTATCGCACGTTCAAGCCCGAGAAGGGGGGGCTTTTTTGCGAGCGGATTTTTGGGCCGGTGAAGGACTGGGAATGTTCGTGCGGGAAGTACAAGCGGATCAAACATCGGGGCGTGGTGTGCGACCGATGCGGGGTGGAAGTGACCCTGGCGCGGGTGCGGCGGGAGCGGATGGGGCATATCGAGCTGGCGGTGCCGGTTTCGCACATCTGGTTTTTCAAGTGCATGCCGTCGCGGCTGGGGCTGGTGCTGGACATGACGGCGCGGAATCTGGAGCGGGTGATATATTATGAGGATTACATGGTGATCAATCCCGGCTCGACCCCGCTGAAATTGCATGGATTGTTGAGCGAACATGAGTATCGGGAGGCGCGGGAGACTTACGGGGCGGAGGCGTTCACCGCGAAAATGGGGGCGGAGGCGGTGCGGGAGGCGCTGGGGAATGTGGATTTGCAGAAGCAGATTGATCATCTGGCTTTGGCGATGACGGAAACCAAGAGCAAGCAAATCCGCAAGAAGGTGGCCAAGCGGATCAAGCTGCTGACGGCCTTCCAATCCTCCAAGGCGCGGCCGGAATGGATGGTGTTGACGGTGCTGCCGGTGATTCCGCCTGATTTGCGGCCGTTGGTCCCGCTGGAAGGGGGACGGTTTGCCACGTCGGACCTGAATGACCTGTACCGGCGTGTGATCAACCGGAACAACCGGTTGAAGAATCTGCTTCAGCTCAAGACGCCCGAAGTGATCATCCGCAACGAGAAGCGGATGTTGCAGGAGGCGGTGGACGCGTTGTTCGACAACGGACGGCACGGGCGGGCGGTGACCGGGGCGGGCAACCGCGCGCTCAAATCGCTGAGCGACATGCTCAAGGGCAAGAGCGGGAGGTTCCGGCAGAATTTGCTGGGCAAACGGGTGGATTATTCGGGGCGATCGGTGATCGTGATCGGGCCGGAGCTCAAGCTGCACCAGTGCGGCCTGCCGAAGAAGATGGCGCTGGTGCTGTTCGAGCCGTTTATCATCCGGCGGCTGAAGGAGTTGGGTTATGTGCATACGGTTCGATCGGCCAAGAAAATGATTGAGCGGCAGTCGCCGGAGGTGTGGGACATCCTGGAAGAGGTGACCAAGGGCCATCCGGTGCTGCTGAACCGGGCGCCGACGCTGCACCGGCTGTCCATTCAGGCGTTCGAGCCGATTTTGATCGAGGGGGAAGCCATCCGGATCCATCCGCTGGTCTGCACGGCGTACAACGCGGATTTTGACGGCGACCAAATGGCGGTGCATGTGCCGCTGTCGGTGGAGGCGCAATTGGAGGCGCGGCTGCTGATGATGGCGCCGAACAACATCTTCAGCCCGTCGAGCGGACGGCCGATCATGACGCCGACGCAGGACATCACGCTGGGTTGTTTCTACTTGACGGCGGAGCCTCGGGCCAAGAAGGAGGCGGCGGCGCCGATGCTCTTCGGCTCGAAATCCGAGGTGATATTCGCCTACAGCGACGGCGGGGTGAAGCTGCACACGCGGGTGCGCCTGGCCAACCCCGACCGGGGCCGCAAGACGCACTACGGGGACGCGGAGCGCAGCGCGATTGAAACGACGGTGGGGCGGGTGATCTTCAGCGAAATCTGGCCGGAGGAGATGGGGTTTCTGAACCGGGTGGCGGGGAAAGCGCAGTTGGGGGAACTGATCTGGACTTGTTACAAGATTTGCGGGCACGAGAAGACGGTGATCATGCTGGACAAATTGAAGGAGTTGGGCTTTCATTCGGCCACGCGCTCCGGGTGCTCGATTGGGATTGATGACATGATCATTCCGAAGGAGAAGGAAGCGGAAATCCACACCGCGCAGAAGCAGATTTCCGATGTGGAGAAGCAATACCGCAAAGGGGTGATCACGCCGGGGGAGCGTTACAACAAAGTGATTGACATCTGGACGCATTGCACCGACCAGATCGCCAATGTGATGTTGCGCACGCTGGAGGCCAACCACGGCAAGGCGGAATACAACCCGGTGTCGCTCATGGTGGATTCGGGTGCGCGCGGGAACCGGCAACAGGTGCGGCAACTGGCGGGAGTGCGCGGGCTGATGGCCAAACCGAGCGGGGACATCATTGAAAAGCCCATTTTGTCCAACTTCCGCGAGGGACTGACGGTTCTGGAGTATTTCATCTCCACCCACGGCGCGCGGAAAGGCCTGGCGGACACGGCGCTCAAGACGGCGGACTCCGGTTACATGACGCGCAAGCTGGTGGATGTGGCACAGGATGTGATCATCCGGATGGAGGATTGCGGGACGAGCAACGGTATCTGGGTGCAGGCGATTTATGAGGGCGAGGACGAGGTGGTCAAACTGAGCGAGCGGGTGGTTGGGCGGATCGCCTGCGACGACGTGGTGGATCCGGCCCACTTGAAGAAGGTGCTGGTGCAGGCCAACGAAATCATAGACGAAGTGAAAGGCAAGGAGATCGAAGCGGCCGGGGTGGAGAAGTTGCGCATTCGTTCGGTGCTGACGTGCGAAAGCAAATACGGGATCTGCGCCAATTGTTACGGGCGCAATCTGGCCACCGGGGGCATGATCAAGCGCGGGGAGGCGGTGGGGATCATCGCGGCTCAATCCATCGGGGAGCCGGGGACGCAGTTGACGATGCGCACCTTTCACATCGGCGGCACGGCATCGCAGGTTTTCAAGCAGCCGCAGATCAAGGCGAAGTGCGACGGGATCGTCAAATACAACGAATTGCGCCTGGTGGAGCTGGAGGACGGGAACAACATCGTGCTCAACAAGAACGGCTCCATCGCCATCCTGGCCGACGACGGCCGGGAACTGGAAACGCACACGCTGGTGATCGGGTCGGTGATTTCCGTGATGAACGGGGACCGGGTCAAGAAGGGCGAGCCGTTCGTGCAATGGGACCCTTACAATGTCCCCATTCTCTCGGAGAAGGCGGGCAAGGTGAAGTTCGTGGACATCATCGAGGGGGTCACGATGAAGCAGGAGGTGGATGAGACGACGGCCCAGGAAGCGATGGTGGTGATCGAGCACAAGGAGGACCTGCATCCGCAGATCGTGATCTGCACAGACAAGGGCGAGGCGATTGCCAATTACCCGATCCCCTCTGGCGCGCACATCGTGGTGGGGGAGGGAGATAAAATCGTGGCGGGCACGTTGATGGCCAAGACACCGCGCAAGTCGTCGAAGACCAAGGACATCACGGGGGGACTGCCGCGGGTGGCGGAGTTGTTCGAGGCCCGGCGTCCGAAGGACGCATCGGAGATTTCCAAAATTGACGGGGTGGTGGATTTCGGCCCCAGCGTGCGCGGGAAGCGGACGATTCTGATCAAGGACCCGCAGACCGCGGTGGAGGAGGAGCATCTGATTCCCATCGGCAAACACGTCATTGTGTTCAAGGGCGATTATGTCAAGAAGGGCCAGCAACTGACGGAAGGGCCGGTGGACCCGCATGAGATCCTGGATATCTGCGGCCCGCAGGAATTGCAGGAGCATTTGGTCAACGAGGTGCAGGAGGTGTATCGGCTGCAGGGCGTGACCATCAACGACAAGCACATCGAAATCATTGTGCGGCAGATGTTGCGGAAGGTCCGGGTGACCGAGCCGGGGGACACCGAGTTTCTCTGGGGCGAACAAATCGACAAGATCGAATTTGAGAAGGAGAATGCGCGGGTGGAAAAAATGGGGGGAAAGCCGGCCGAGGCGCAGCCTGTGCTGCTGGGCATCACCAAGGCCTCGCTGGAAACGGAAAGCTTCCTCAGCGCCGCGTCTTTCCAGGACACCACGCGTGTTTTGACGGAGGCGGCAACGATGGGCAAGGTGGATTATCTGAGGGGATTCAAGGAAAACGTGATCATGGGCCACATTATTCCGGCGGGAACGGGGTACACCCTGCACCGGCGGGTGGATTTGAAGCCTTTGGTCGAGCCAATCCCCGCGGAGGAACCCGCCGCCCTGGAACCTTTGTCGCTGACCGGGCAGCCGCTGGCGGGATAGGGTTGGAAGATTCTGTGCGACGGGCAGGCCTTCGGGCCAGCCCGTTATATGACCTGCTCTCTTGAGTTGTAAAGCGGCTTGGCTTGCGCCGGCAAAACCGCAATTTCCATGCTTGATTTATTGGCGGCAGCATGAGAGAAACTCCGCCCGTGACACCTAATCCATTTCTTGGCGTATTTCTGCATTGGCTCGGCGGTCTGGCATCAGGGAGCTTTTATGTGCCTTTCAAGGGAGTGAAAAAATGGTCGTGGGAGACCTATTGGATGGTGGGCGGGGTTTTCTCGTGGATCATCTGCCCGTGGGCGTTCGCCTATTTCCTCACGAGCGACCTGATGGGGGTGCTCAAACAGCAGAGTTCGAGCACGCTGGAGTGGACGTTTTTCCTGGGTCTGCTGTGGGGTTTTGGGGGGCTGACATACGGGTTGACGGTGCGCTATTTGGGATTGTCGCTGGGAACGGGTCTGGCACTGGGATGCTGCGCGGCGCTGGGGACGTTGGTGCCGCCGATTTTCAAGGCGCTCCAGCCGGGGTTTTTTGTGTTCGAGAACAGCACAAGCATTGTGGAAATCGTCAAAACCACCGGGGGATGGGTGACGCTGGGGGGCGTGGCGGTTTGCATGGCGGGCATTTGGATCGCGGCGCTGGCAGGTTACACGAAGGAATCGGAGATGGCGGAGGAACAGAAAACGAAATCAATCAAAGAGTTCAGTTACAAGAAGGGCATTTTGGTGGCCTTCATTTGCGGCGTCACGAGCGCTTTTTTCGCGTTCGCGCTGCAGGCGGGCAAGGGGATCAACGCGGCGACGCGCGCGGCGGGCACGCACGAAATTTGGACCGGCCTGCCCACGCTCCCCGTGCTGCTGCTTGGCGGCTTCACCACCAATCTGATCTGGTGCGTGTGTCTGCACCTCAAGAACCGGACGGGGTATCAATATCTGGCGTCCCATGTCCGCGAGGAGCACGCGCACCACAGCGGCAGTGACGGAGGGGAGCGCAGCGCCGCGGCGACGGCCGCCGCCGCGAGCGGGGGCGCGCAGGACCTGAAGATTCCGGTGCTGGGCAATTATATTTTTTCCGCGGTGGCGGGGACGACGTGGTACTTCCAGTTTTTCTTTTACACGATGGGCGCGTCGCAGATGGGCAGCAAGTACGATTTCGCGTCGTGGTCACTGCACATGGCGAGCATCATTATTTTCGCCACGATGTGGGGCTGGATTTTCCACGAATGGAAGGGGTCGAGCAAGAAGGCGCACCTGCTGATCGCGGGGGGCATCGCGACGCTGGTGCTGTCCACGTTTGTCATTGGGGCCGGAGTCGGTTGGACCAAGCTGATGAACTTTCTGCAGGCGCTTTCCCACACGAGCTGACTTCCGGGCGGTCAACAGACGCGGATGACCTCGATTTGGAGGAGTTTGCCGAGTTGGCCGATTCTGCCGGCCAGGCGGCCGACGCCGACGGCGCAATGGTGGGCGGGGCCGTGGCTGTTCCAAGAGTTGACGAATTGGCGGGCGCCGAGGCTGAAGCGATAGCGGCTGTTGGTGTTGCCGATTTCCAGGATGGGGCCGGGGACCGATTCGGCCTCGGCCACGAGGAGTTGCAGTTTGCCCTCCACCGTCTGCACGACGGACAGGAGGGTGACGGGCCCATGGCGGACAGACATCTCGACGGAGAGGCCGCCGCCCAATTTGCCGTGAAAGACCCGGAGTGGGCGGACTTTGGTCTTGCCTTGGGCGATGCCAAGGTGGCCCGGCCCGTCATGGCCCATTAAAACCACGTCGTCCTTGAAGTCCATGGCGTAGAACTCGGTGAAGGAGCCGCCGGCGTTGAAACTGTCCATGATTTTCATGGCGAGGACATTTTTGACTTCGTATTCCCCGGCCACGGGGATGCCGCGCGCGGTGAGGAGGGAATTGCCGAGGATAATGGAGTTGACGGCCTCGGCGTTTTCCGGGTTGCCGGCGCCCATGTAATAATAGGCCAGGGAACCGAGATCGTGGCGCCGGACCAAACGATCCAGGGCCACGGAGGTGCGGGCGGCGCGCTCCAAATCGCGCGGGGGGCAATCGGGCTGGATGGCGAAGACGCGGCGGAAATGAGCCAGGCGCGCCTTGATCTGGCTGGCGGGCGCTTCGCGCCGCAAGGCGGCCAGTTCGTCCACTTCGATGTCCTCCACATGACCGCCGAAGCAGGCGCAAAGCTGGGTGATGTCCGAGGCGATGTCCAACATGCCGCAGTAATAATGGCCCATCAAGCCCAGGCGATTATGGGAGAGCAGATGGGCGACGCGGGCGGCCTCGATCCACCCGTCCACTTCGTTCCAGCAAGGGGGATCATCGTGCAACATGCCGGTGACCTGGTGGAAGGCAATGCCGGAACGGTTGAAAACACTGGCGATCTCCGGCATGGGGCAGGCGCCGCAATGGGCCAGCCATTCGCCGGTCATCGCGGCGCGGTCGCCAAGTTTGTTGAAGGCGGCGTAATCAATGGCCGGGGCGGGTTGGAGATTAAGGACGATGACCGGCACGCGGGCGCGCCGCACCACCGGCAGCACTGTGGAGGAAAGCGCGTAAGTGGTGACGTGCAGGAAAATGATGTCCACGTCCTCCCGGCGGAACCGGTGTCCGGCCTCCATGGCCTTGGGGGGAGAGTCAATCAGGCCGAGGTTGACGATTTCCACGCCGGGTCGGGCCAGGCGGTTGGCGACGGTCCGCAGGAAGCCCTCCAGGCGGGTTTTCAAGCCCTTGAACTGCGGCCAATAGCTGTCAAGACCAATGCCAAACAAGCCGACGCGCAAGGGCCGTCGGGAGGAGGCGGGGGCCGGGACGTTTTTCATCGCCTGATTTTCGGCGCGGCCGAAAGCGTTGTCAAGAACCGAGATGGGCAAATCGGCGGGGAGTGTCAGCGCAGGGATTTACTCCGGGGCCTTGGCGGGTTCATAGCGGGTGACGAGACTGGATTTGCGGGCGACTTCGCGAATTTCGGACAAGGAATTAATTTCACCGCTGGCCCGCACCTGCACGAGCAAATTGCCCAAGGCGGTGGCTTCCACGGGGCCGGCCAGGACGGGGCGCTGGCAGGCGTTGGCGGCGAACTGGTTGAGCATCTTGCTTTGGGAGCCGCCGCCGACGATATGGATGATTTCGATGTGTTCGCCGCCAAGTTCCTCGAGCCAGCCGAGCACTTGCCGGTACTTGAGGGCAAGGCTTTCGTAGGCGCAACGGATCAATTCGCCTTCGGACTTGGGGACGGGTTGTTTGGTTTCGCGGCAAACGTCCTGGATGGCCTTGGGCATGTCCTTGGGGTTGAGGAAGCGGGCATCATCGGGATTGACGATGGAGCGCATAGGAGGGGCTTTGGCGACCATGAGATCCAGTTGGGCGTAGTCGAATTTGCGGCCGCGGGCGTCGAAGCTGCGCTTGCACTGCTGAACGAGCCAGAGGCCCATGATGTTTTTGAGGAGGCGATAGGTGCCGTCGAGTCCGCCTTCGTTGGTCATGTTGAGTTCGAGCGCGCGGGGGCCGAGGGCGGCGTTCTGAACTTCGACGCCCAGGAGGGACCAGGTGCCGGAGCTGAGGTAGGCCCAGTTGGCCCGGCCGGTGTTGGCGGTGGGCACGCCGGCCACTGCCGAAGCGGTGTCGTGGGTGGGCGGGGCGACGACCTGGACGCCCGACAGGCCGGTGCGTTCGGCGAGCGACTTGCGGAGAGCGCCGAGCTTGTGGCCCGGGGTGACGATCTTGGGCAGGAAATGGGTGGGCAGGCCGAACTTCTTGAGCATGGCGAGCGACCAATTGCGCTTGAGCGGGTGCATGAACTGGGAGGTGGAAGCGTTGGTGAATTCAACCACGCGCGAGCCACAGAGGCACCAGTGGAAAAAGTCCGGCATGAAAAGCAGGCAATCGGCGGCGTCCAGCAGGGCCGGAGAATGTTGCTGCCAGGCCAGCAACTGGTAGAGCGAATTCAACTCCATGAACTGGAGGCCGGTCTGGGCGAAGATTTCGGCGCGAGGCACTTTTTTGAAGGCGCGCTCCAGGCCGCCGCGCGTGCGCGCGTCGCGGTAATTGTAAGGCTGGCCCAGCATTTCGTCCTGCCGGTTGAGCAGCACAAAGTCCACGCCCCAGGTGTCGGCGCCGACGGAGACGATGGACTTGCCGTATTTCTTGGCGGCGAGGGAGAGGCCGTTCTGGATTTCAGCCCACAGTCGCATCACGTCCCAGCGCAGGCTGTCGGCCAGGGGGACCGGGCCGTTGGGAAAACGGTGGACGTCTTCGAGCTTGATGGTTTTGCCGTTCCACAGGCCGGCGATGACGCGGCCGCTTTCCGCTCCGAGATCAATACCGAGATAAACACGTTGTGCCATAGGTCAATGAATTAGGGTTTGTTATTGGATGGTTGAAATGGCGCGCCGCCCGCAGGCCGGCTGGACGGCCGGACCGCGGCGCGCACGGGAAGTTCACTTGGCGGCAGGCGCCGTCGCGGCGGGCGGAGCTGCTTGCTTTGCCTCGTCCTGGCCGAGTTTGCCGCTGTAGCCGGAGAGGACTGAGGAGCCGAGCAACACGGCGAGTCCGAAACCAAGCAGTGTGCGGGTCTTGCTGCTGGTGCCTTTCCATTCGCCCAGAAGCAGCCCGAGCACGCCGCTGAACATGATCGAACTGGCCATCAACACCGCCCAGCCGACGTAGCTCTGGTCGCCCATCCGCGGTTCGCCGGTCTTGAAAGCAATGAACTGGCAAACCCAGATGGCGCCGGCAATCGCGCCGAAGATAATGTTGGGCACAATTGGGGCGTCCTTTTTGCTGTAATCGCCAAACGTCTTGTTTTTGGCGTTGAGGAAGAGGCACCAGAGGAAGTTCACGGTGAAGCCGCCGAGCAGCGCGATGACGAGCACGGGCATGCCTTTCCAAATCTCCGACGTCTGCGGTGGGGTGGTGAGGGCCAGCTTTTCAATCGTGCCTCCGCCTTGCAGGCCAAAATTGAGCGCCGCGCTCATCAAGCCGGAGAACAGGGCCACCAACATGCCTTTGCCGAAGTTGTATTCGGCCACGGCCTTCTTTTTCTCCTCCTCCGGCAGTTCTTTTTCCTTGGACATGCCCGCCAGGCCGACCAGCACAATGCCCAGGAGCGATACCAGGACGCCAACGAAAGAAACTTTTCCCGCGTCCGATTGGAAAAGCTGGCCGAAATCGCCCTTCAGAATTTTCGGAACGATGGTTCCCGCCGCCGAACAGAGGCCGCAGCCCATGGCCAGACCAAGGCCCACGCCGAGGTAACGAATCATCAATCCCCAGGTCAGACCGCCGAAGCCCCACGCCGCGCCGCAGAGGTAGCAATACAGAAGCTCCTTGCCAGGCGCGGCTTTGAGCACGCTGAAGGTGTTGGGTGATTTGATAAGAGCCAGCGCCCACGGCACGATCAGCAGCGCGAACAGCGCCCAGAAAAGCCAGTAGCTTTCCCAGGCCCAATTCTTGACTTTTTTGAGCGGCAGATAAAACACCGCACCGGCGAGTCCGCCGAGGACAAAGATGAGGATGCCCAGGGCGGGATTGGCAGTCATGGCGGCAGGTTCGTTCATAGCTATTTCCGTTTTGAGAGCACGTCTTTCTCGTATTTCTTGACTTCGGCGAGCCAGTCCTCGCCGACGGGCGCTCCCATCTGGAGGCAATAATAATCCCACACCGCGGGGAACGGCATGCTCTTGGCCTCTTCCATGAGCGCCAAGCGGGAGGTGTAGTCGCCTTCGAGTTCGAGCTTTTTGAGCTTGTCAATGGGGTCGAGCATGGCGATGCAGAGGGCGCGAAGCATGTTGCGGGCGCCGATGACCCACGCGGCGACGCGGTTAATGCTGGCGTCGAAATAGTCCAGCCCGATGTGAGTGCGGCCGAGATAATCGCCGCGCACCAGTTCCTGGGCGATGGCCATGAGGGGGTCGTCGAGAATGACCACGTGGTCGCTGTCCCAGCGGACACCGCGGCTGACGTGGAGGAGAATTTCCGGCACGAAGCAGAGGACGGAGGAAATTTTGTCCGACATGTTTTCGGTTGGGTGGAAATGGCCGGCGTCGAGGCAGACGAGCTTCTGGTTCTTCACGGCGTAGCCGAGATAGAACTCGTGCATGCCGACGGTGTAGCTTTCACAGCCGATGCCGAAAAGCTTGCCCTCGATAGCGTCGAGATTGTGTTTGGGGTTGAGGGGCTTCTTGAAGACCTGGTCCAGCGCTTCGACGAGGCGTTCGCGCGGGTCGCGACGGTTGGCAGGGGTGTCCTTCATGCCGTCGGGAATCCAGATGTTGGTAACGGTGGTGGAGCCGAGCGCCTTGCCCATAGCCGCGCCGATTTCGCGGCAGAGGATGCAGTGCTCGACCCAGAACTGGCGGATGGCCTTGTCGGGATGGGAGAGGGTGGCGTCGGCCGACTTGGGATGAGAGAAGCAGGTGGGATTGAAGTCGAGCCCGATGCCGATGGACTTGGCCCAGTCAATCCAGCCCTTGAAATGCTTGGGCTGAATTTGGTTGCGATCGACTTTTTCGCCGTGGAATTCACCGTAAATGGCGTGAAGGTTGAAGCGATGGGTTCCGGGAATGAGGGAAAGCGCCTTGGCGGCATCGGCGCGGAGTTCGTCGGGGGTGCGGGCTTTGCCGGGGTAATTGCCCGTGGCCATGATGCCGCCGGTGAGCGTGCCGCCGAAGCTTTCAAAGCCGCCCACGTCATCGCCCTGCCAGCAGTGGAGAGAAACGGGCACTCCGGGGAGTTCTTTGAGGACTTTTTCGGTATCCAGGCCGCATTGGGCATAACGCTCTTTGGCGATTTGGTAAGCTTTTTGGATGTTCTTTGTATTGCTCATAATGATGCTGTTTTCGTTTCTGATTTTCGCCGGATGTGCCGGCTCATGCGCATATTGCTTCGATCACAGTGCTGAAACTTGGGCGAGAGTAGCAAGGGCAATGCCGGCATTCAAGGTCTTTTTTCGGCGGCGCAGCGGGCGGGGGGCGAGGCTTTTTCATCGCGGGGCGAGAGAGACGCCGCCGGTTTGGGGGGCATCCAGGAACAGGCCGAAGCCGTTGGTTTGTTTCTGCAATACCGCGCCGCTGAAGGAAAGAGACTTGCCGTCTGCATTGGTGGCGCTGCCCTGGAACAGGCCGGTGGCGGTGGTGAACGTGAGGCTCAATTTGTTGCTGCCGGTCGCTTTATTATTGGCGCCCAAGACGAAGAAGTTGCTGATGGGCTGCGGCAAACCGCCGTTTTCCAGGAGCACAAAGCCGTTGGTCAAATCCAACACCCGCGCGCCAGTGGCGAACAGATACGCGGACCCCGCGGCTTGGATTTGGTTGGTAAATCCCGCCGGGTAGAAAGGGGTCCCGGGATGGGAAGGTTTAAGCCAATGCAGCAGCCCGTCCAGGTCGCGGTCCGGCTCGTTGGTAAAGGTCAGCCAGCCCATCAGCAGGCCGTTGCCGCTGTCCAGGGAAATGTAAAGCGGCCACTGGCGCTGCGCCGAAACGGTGGCGGAGGGCGTCACCTTGGTGCCGTCCCCCAAATGGCCGCTCAAGGTCACCGCGCCGTCGGGCTGCACGGCCACCGAGCCAAAGCCAGCGCCGCCGGGGAGTCCGGGGGAGTTTGTGCCGGGGAGGACGAGGGTGTATTTGCCGGCCTGGGGCGCGGGATTCGCAGCGGAAAAGACCACGCGGCGGGCGTCCAGTTCGGAAGTCCAGCCGGCGTTAGTCAGGCCGCCGGTCAGCGCGTTGGCACCTGTCAAATCTAACGTCAGCGACACCGCGACGCCGCTCCAGGCCGGGAGCAGTTTGGCGGACCAGGCGCCAAGGAGGGAGAACCGACCGGACAGGGAATGGGTGGCGCCGCCTTGGAGGAATTTGGCGGTGAAGCTGCCGTCATTGGCGACCTGCGCGCTAAAGAAGCCGGAGCCGGCTGGAACTGGAAGTGTGGCATTGGTGTCGTAGAACAACCCCTGGTAAGTCCCCGCCGCCGGGAGGAAGGGATTGGGAATGAAATTGGCGGTGAAATCCAGGTTGCTGGCCATGATGAACTTGAGGGCGGGGCCGTTGGTGAGGTCCGCGCCCGTGCCGCTAATCCAATTGGAAAAGAGGTAGCCTTTGCCCGGTTTGGCGGTCATGGTCAAATGGCTGCCCAACTGAAGAAGGACATTGCTGTAATTGGGTGAAATGGTCCCCAAACCAGTGATGCTGACCTTTGGCCGGTCGCTCTGGATGTAGAAGAACCGCACGGTGTTGGTGAGGGAATGATTGCCGGCGATGTCCACCGCGTACGCTTTGATGGTGTTGGTGCTGATGGTTTGGTCGCCGGAGGTCAGCGTGACCTCGGTGTACCAATTGGCAAACTGGTTGGTGGAAGTGACATTAGTTGTCCAAGGCGCAGCGTTGAATTGAACCCAGACGTTGGAGACGGCCACCAGGTCGGCGGCTTTGCCAGTGATCCGGAACAGGCTGTTGCTCCAGCGCAGGCCGGAGGCAGGCGCGGTGATCGCCAAGGTTGGTTTCTCCACGTCCAGGAAATTCGCGGTGAAGTGGAGATTGCTGGCCATGGTGAAACTGAGGCTTGACCGGTTGGTGATCAAGCTCCCCGTCCAGCCGGTGAAGGCAAATCCCGCCGCCGGCTTGGCGGTGATTTTGTAGGGGAAGCCCAGATTGAGTGACTGTCCGTTGGTCGCGCCGGAGATTGTGCCCCGGCCATTGGTGTTTAAGGTCAGGACAGCGCCGAGGTCGTAATCGAAAACACGCGAAACCAGTGCGGAGACATTGCTGCTGGTGTCAATCGCCTCGAGGGTGACGGTGTTGGGGCCGGGAATCAAATTGGTGACGGTGGCGGACCAATTGGTCCACTGGTTGGAGGTGGCGGCCAACTGCCAGGCGTTGGTGCCGGTGGAGTTCTCCACACGGTATTGGACGCTCGCGACGGCCACATTGTCGCTGGCCTTGCCTTCGACCAGGACCGAGGAATTGGTCAGAACCGTGTCGGCGGCCGGGGAAGAAAAGGAGACCTTAGGCGGCGTCTTGTCCATGGTAAATGTGAAGGTGAAAACGGCGTTCCCGGCCTGCCCATCATAGCCATCCAGGGCGATTTGATATTGAGTGCCAGGCACGGCAACGAACTTGACTGACGCCCTGCCAGAGCTGGCATTAGCACCATTGTCGCTTGTGACGACCGTAAGGTTGGTAAGCGAGGAGCCGGTAAAAACGCCCAGGAGTGTGTCAAAACCGCTGCCGGCGGTGCTGATGTTGACGATGCCGATGGCCGGCGCGGTCCATGTCCACCAGACAGAGTGGCCGCCGACGTTGTCGGCGATATTAGGCTCGCCGGTTTCCTTGAAGGCGTAGGTGGTGTTGAGGTCATCGGTGGTTCCGCCCTCGGGAATGAGGGTGGCGTCGGCAAAATGAACATTGGGCGGAATATCCGCCGTGGTGGCGGCCAGGAGGCTGACATTATCAATGTTAAAGGCCGTGAGGGAGCCGTAGTTTGGATCGGTGGTGAGATAAAAGTAAACTTCCACGGTTTGGCCGGCGTAAGTGGACAAAGCGCCCTGTCCTGCGTAAGGCACCACATTTACCGAAACGACTTGATAAGCGCTGTTTGGGGATGGATAAGCGTTGGACAAGAATCCCACATTGACCAACGTGCCGGGAGGCTGGTTGGTGTTGGTGATGTAAACCTCCACAGAATCAGATCCCGATGTGTCCTGGCTGATGGTATCGTAATCAAAGCTCAAGGTGGCGGCGATGAGGTTGGTGGGAAAGGTGATAATTTGATAAGCGGCTCCCTGCGCCCCGTTGACGTAACCCATGGCCAGATATTGCGAGCCGCTGGCGGCGTAGCCGGGGGCATTGCCGATTGCGACTCCCGTTCCCTGCAACACCCACGGGGCAGCACTGGTGGATTCAAAGCCGCCATTCTGAATCAACTGGACCGTGGCAAGAGCCGACTGGAAAACGGCCAGCAGCAAGATCGCCGGGATGACAACGCGACTCCTCATGTCGGCACATATTTGCACAGAGTTGACGGTCTGGCAAACCGCAATGCGGAAGAACATGGAAGACGCGGAATGGTTGAGGTTTTAACGCCGGGTGTTTTTTCACAGGTTGGATTGACTTGGATTGACTTGGATGGGATGGAGTGCGAATCCGAAAGCAGAAAGCAAAAATAAGACGGATGGGATGGAAACGACCCAACGATACGGTGGCGAACCCGCGCGGCTTCGCGGATCCAAACTTTGACCTCCTCCAGCCGCACATGGCAGCGCAAGGCCCTGAGCTGGAGCATCAGTTCCGCCGGATTCCGCCGCGCCAAGTCCCCCACTCCCTTAACGCCCAACTTTTCCAGCGCCAGCGCGTTCTCAAGCCCCATTCCCTTGAGTTCCCCCATGAGCGCGACGCGCCGCATGCGGGCAAATAAGGCCGGATCAATTTGGGGCGGGCACTCCTTCAATCTGAGAAACTGATCTGCTTGCAACGCGTTGCTTTGCCGCAAGGCCAGCACACCTGGCGACCGGAGATCCGAGGAAAAGTACCAGTCCAGCGGCGCCGAGTAAGAAGCGACGGTTCCGCCGATCATGATGGCGGCGCCGGCGCCCAGGATGGCCAGCGGCAGGAACACCGCGCCCAAGGCCACGCCCCAGGCGGGCATGCCGCGGCGGGCGCGGTTTTCCGGCGCGCTGAGTTCCCAATTCCGACCATTGCGAAAGAGGCTCAAGAAGTTGAGGAGGGCGTAACATTCCAGGGCGAAGGCCGGGAAACCCAAAAAGCCCAGCAGCGGCATTTCGCCCAGTTTGAGTTCGTCAAAGAAAGGGATGGAGTAAATCCATTTGGAGCGCGCGCCGAGGTTCCAGGCTTCCCAAAGGCCGCCGCAGATGAATCCCGCCACCAGCAGCGCGACGAGGCGGGTGTTGTCGCCGGCGGCCAACTGGCCCAGCAGGCTGCGGCCTGCGTGGTTCTTCTCGGCGCGCCTGATCCAGAAACAGATTGGGTCGGTCAGAAAATAGGCAAAGCCCCACACCAGGCAGAAGCAATTCCTGGGAAAGAGCAACAGCAGGGCCAGCATCGCCCCGCCCAAGGCCAGTTGCAGGACAAGGTTCGAGCGGTTGACGTCAAAGGGCGGTCCCTGGATTCTGCCGCCGGGCACAAATTTCTCCATCAGCGCGAGCACCAGGGAGGTGGTTTCAAAAATGGCGGGCACCACTGTGGCGAAGGCAAGCACCAGAAAGAGCATCCCCCAAAGGCCATAGGGCGCCATCACGTAATACCAGTTCTGGAGGCGCAGGTTTGCCATTTCGAAGAGCAGCCACACCGGCACGGACCATACGGCGAGGAACAAGAGTTCGCGCGGCTGATCGCGCAAAAGGGAATGCCCGCGCAGACGATAGACGGCAAAATCCACCGCAAAGATGTACGACCACCAAAGCAAACAATAGATGGACGAATAAAACGGCTCGATTTGCGCCACCAGCCAGTAGTGCGCGAGCGGCAAACCGATCCCCCCCGCCACCCATGCCAGGCGATGCAGTTTCATTCCCCGCCCATTATGGGGGCGTTGGGAAAAAGCAAAAGAGCAAACGGCGCGAACCTCTTCCTGCGAGGGCAAAGCGAGGCGGTCAGGCGGGCGTCTTTTCGCGGACTTGGCGGGTGGCTGCCTCCCATGTGCGGGCAAAACCGGGGAGAATGCGGCGCAATTGATCCATCCGTTCGTGCAACTGGTTCACCGAGGAGTGCGCGCCCACGGCAATGAGTTGCCGGTACCATTTCAGCGCTTCGCGGCTGATCAACGGCTCGTCGGCCGGGGCGAATTGGCGGAGGCAATCGCCGGCGAGGAATTCGCAGAGGACCAGGGCGGCCATCTGGCGGGCGGGGTTGGCGGAGCGGGCCTTGCGCCACAAGGGCAAGGCGCCGTCCATGTCTTGCGTCAGAAATAAGGCTTCGGCGCGTTGCAGGAGGAGGGCGGGATGATTGGGGAAATGTTGCATGGCGGCGCCGGTCCAGTTGCGGGCGAACTCCAGAAAATCGGGGCGCCTCAAGGCGAGCTGGCCGCCGAATTCCCAGACCGGGGCGTCCTTCGGGTCTTCGGCCACCAAACCATTCAAGAGCTTGAGGGCTTCCAGCGGCCTGCCCTCGTCGGCGTGGAACCGGGCAAAATCAAAGCGCAACGGGCGCGAGGACGGTTCTTCGCTAAGCGCGGCGGCAAAGGCCTTACCGGCGGCTTCCATCTGGTGGAGCGCCATCAGACACCGGGCCAGGCAATGGTTCGGGCCGGCTTTGAGGATGGCCGGATTGACGGGCGTCAGGACGGGCTGGCCGCGTTTGGCCAGGCATAGCCGCATCTGTTCGGCGCCTTGGGCGGGCTGGTGCAATTCCATGTGCGCCAGACCCAGGCCGAAATGATGGGAGGCGGTGAGACTGCCGGCGTGCGCGGCGGGGGAGTTGAAAACATCCATGACCTTGGCAAAATCCCTGGCGGCCAGGAGATGGAGGGTCAATTGGCTCAACAGAGCTTCCCGCACTTCGGGGATGATCTGGGCGCCGGGAAGGGCCGACAGGCGGTTCAACGCTTCGATGTATTGTTCCAACCCGGCCTCCAGTTGACCGGAACGAATCAACTCCAAGCCAAGGTTCATGAGGAGATTCGGGTCGTCGGGCATCTCTTCGAGGGCCAGTTGCAGGAGGCGCAGATTGCGGGCAATTTTGTCGCGGCTGGCCATGACTTCCTTGAGGTAGCCGTGGTGGAGGAGGGTGGTCCTGCCCAGGTTGTTTTGCAGGCCCCATTCCTGGCAGCGGGCGGCCAGGCTGCTGAAAACCTGCTCATGCACGCGGCCGACAAAGAAAAGCCCCGGCGCGTTGCGAAACAACCTTGGCACATGGTTGCAGCCTTCCCGTTCCCTGCCCTTGTCAATAATTGGCAGACGATACCCCATCACTTCGGGGGCCTGCATTTCCCGCAGGAGCGTGGGGCGGTGTTCGGGCAATAATTCCTCGTCGGCGTCCAGGCTCAGCACCCAGTCGCCGGTGGCGTGTCGCAAGGCCTCGTTGCGGGCCGCGCTGAAGTCATCTTTCCAGGGGAGGAAATGGACATCCGCGCTGAATTTTTTGGCGATCTCCACCGTGCGGTCGGTGGAGCCGGTGTCCACGACGACAATTTGATGGGCGAGTTCGCGCACCGACTGCAAACATTGTTCCAGGAATTGCTCCTCATTTTTTGTGATCAGGCAGACGGTCAGGCGCGGGGACGCGGGGATTTCCGGCAGGCTGGGCCAGGCGACAGGCTGGCCAGGGCGCACGGGGATTGATTTGATGAATTGCCGGACCGGCTTCCAACGGGGCGCCAACTGGCGGGCGCGTTCGGCGCAAGCCCGTGCCTGGCGCATATCTCCGGCGGCTTGGGCGATTTGGGCCAGCAGGAGGAAGGCTTCGCAATGAAAGGGCCGCACCGTCAAGGCGCTCAGCGCCTGGTTCCACGCCGCTAGAAAATCCTTTTTTTGGAGGCATTGGCGAGCCTGGCCCAGATGGCCGACCTTGGCCGTTTCCGGCAAGACGATGGCCGCCGATTTTGGGGCGTTGGGTGAGGCCGCAGCCGCTACCTGGGCTTGCTGGCGGGCGGCCAGATCGTGCAAGCGCCGGGCAGCGATTTGGGCGGCGCGTTGCCAAGTCCATTCCCGACGAACATAATCGCTGGCGGCGCGGCCTTTGCGACGCGCCTCTTGGGGATTCCTTGCCACCCATTTCATTTTTTCGGACAGGGCGGGCAGGTCGGGCTCCAGCAGCCAGCCGTTGCGCAGGAGTTTCATGCCGCTGATTTCCGGGCCGATCCGCCGGCGTCGGGAGGCAATGCGCCAGGCCTGTTCATCCCCCGCGAAATCATCAGTCGCCCCTCCGCTGGTGACGATGACTGGCAGGCCGCAGGCCATGGCTTCCAAAACCGGAAGGCCGAAGCCCTCGCCGCGATAGGGATGCACCAGACAATCGCACGCGGTGTAAAGACCTGGCATGGCGTCAAGGGGTAGCTCCTCGTTCAAGTATAAAATCTCCGGGGCACCCGGTTGGGATTGAGCGGCTTTGATTTGATTTTCAAAAGTCTGGCCCGCATAAGCGCTTTTGCCGCCGAAATCTTTGATGACGAGGCACATGTCGTCCGCGGCGGTAAAAGTGTTGAGATAGGCTTCCAGCAACAGGTCGGGGCCTTTGCGGTGGATGGTTCCGCCCACAAATAAGAATTTAAAGGTTTTGAGGGTCGGCAATTTCATCGGGGGAGAAGCGGGGTTGAATTTTTCGGGATCGACGCCATTGGGCACAATTTTGACCTTTTGGGGATCGACTCCCGAATCCACATAGACGCGGCGCACGTATTCCGATGGCACCCAAACCTCATCCACGGTCTTGAGTTTCTCCGCCCAATCGGCGGGCAGAACGCCGTATTCCCAGGGCTGGATGAGCACCCACGCGCCGGAGGCGGGAGGCTGCCAGTTGGGCGGCCAGGCATGACGAACGGTGACCGAGACCTGCCGCGGCGGCTGGCGTTGAATGAGGCGGGCCGACTTCTGCAAGTCAGGCAGGTGGGCCAGAGTGGGGGCGAGGATGTCCGGGCTGACACGAGTCAACTGCAATGTTGGAATGTGGCCCAGGGCGCGGGTCAGTTCGCGGTTTACCAGGGAAAGGCTGCCCAGGTCCAGGAAAGAGCCTTCCCAGGCCACCCGAAGGGTTTGGGACTTTTGGGCAGCAGGCATTTCGAGGCTTCGCGCGGTCGCCGCCGGGCAGGCGGGCGTGGTGAGCTTGCGCTCGATTTCGCGCAAACGGGCGACCATCAAATAGGTGACGGGCGTGCGGCTGTAGTGCCGCACCATGTGGCAGCGGGCCAGGCGGCCTATTTCGCGGGTCTCGGCGGGATTTTGCTGCACACGGCGCATCAATTGGCGCAAATGCTTTTCAGAAGGGTTGGCCCAGCGCTGGCCTCGAAAAAGCCAAATGCTGGCCTCCAGGTTTCTGGTTTCCCCTAATTCGTAATCCAGGAGGTAGGAGTTTTCCGCGTTCATGAATTCGGTGTTGCCGCTCCAATTGGTGGCAATGACGGGCAGGCCCATCATCATCGCTTCATGATGGGGACGCCCCCAGCCTTCCCCGCGGCTGGGCGCCACCAGGCAATCGGCGGCTTTGTAAAGCCGGGGCAGATCGACCTGCGGAGTTTGCTCGGCCAGAATCTCAATGCGCGGCCACGGTTTGTCTCCCAGGTTCAACGTCGCCGCATGTTCCCGGATGAGCCGCTCGATGGCTGCGGTCGGATCGCCGTCCGGTTTGGCCACCAAATAAGTGCGCAGGTAAAGGCAAACATCGTCCGCGGCGGAAAACTCGCGGAGATAGGCGGCCAGCAAGACATCCCATCCCTTGCGCTGGGACCACACAAAGACGGAAAGGAAATTGAAGGCGGCCCGGTTGGGCAAGGGCAGCGGCTGGTGTTTGGCGGGATCGAACTCCTTTTCATCCAGCGACTGGGGCATGACCACCAGTTTATCCCGCTCCACTCCGCTGGCGGCGAAGGTCTCCAGGTTGAACTTGCTCGGCACCCAGATTTCGTCCATCTGATTGCAAGAGGGCACCCAGTTCTTGGGAATGCGATCCGTCTCGAACATGGTCCGGCCGATCTGATAAACGGCATCAGACAAACGGCTGAAACAGTAGGCGGGAGCATGATCAATGACGATGCCGCCAGACATGGTCCGATATTTGTCGCGCAGGGCGAAAAGCGTGGCCCTGTCTTTTTCCGCCAGACCGGCCACATATTTTTCGGAATACACAGTTTTCAGAGGCAGAAGCCCCAAATCGACCTGCTCCGCCAGCGGCAACAGGTAATTGATCGCTTCCGTGGCGTACCCGCAAGGATCGAAAACAGGGCCGCGCCAGCGGACTGGCAGGGACACGCGCCTGGCGCTCGCCTCGTTGACCACCTCGTCGCAGGCGCCCAGCGCATTCAGCGCCCGCAAACGCTTGTAGAGGGCGCTGGCCTCCTCCAATTTGCCTTCGCGCTCTTTTGCGAACATGGTGTCGCGAATGTCCTTCGCGTTCATCGCTACGGATCCCATTTGCGTGTAGCGCGCATCGGTGTGAACCACCGTGCTGAAAGGGTTGAATTTTATGGAAATCCCCGCCTCATGCAGGCGGCGGGAAAAATCAACGTCCTCCGCCTGATAGAAGCCGAGCTTTTCATCCCAACGGACTCGGGCCGCCACCGCGGCTTTCATGACGCACAAACCACCGGTCACATAGACGTGCGGATCCGTTTCGTTGTATTCCAGGAGCCGGTGGCCGCGCGGGCCGCCAATGGTAGCCCAATCCCAGAAGCGGGTGCCGTCCAGATTCAAAAAGCGCACGCAGAGAACTTCGTAATTGTCGCCGTACTGGCGCAGGCCCTGGTAAAAGTCGGGCTGAAAGAGCAAATCGTCATCGGCCATGACCAGGTGGTCGTAACGCGAATGCTCGATGAGCCGGTTGCGCATTTCCCCCAGCCGCCCCGCCCGCGCCGCCTCCGGCATTGGGACGGTGATGACGCCTTGCATTGCGGCAGCCACATCGCCCCCCACCAGGATTTCGCAGACGGGAATTTGGAGGGCGCGGATGCTTGCGATTTCCGCGGCCAGTTTCTTGGGCCGTTTGCCATTGGTAATGATGCAAAATGAAAAACCCTCCGGTTTTTCTGTGCTTTGGGGCAGACACTGCGGGGCTTTGCCCGGCGAGGTAAGGGCCGGGGTTGTCGGCACAGGCGGCCTCTGGGACGCGCAAACCTGGGAGATCGGCAGCAAGGGTTGGTTCCGGGCGGCTGCCGGGTCCGCCACATCTCTGCGCATGCGAAACTGACAGGTCGCCTCATTGATGTGAACGGGGGTGCAAAGGCGCGAAAGCTGGACCCAATAGTCCCAGTCTTCGTGCGGGCGGGACAGCTCATCAAACTCGCCGGTGGCGATGCCGATGCGGCGCTCATGCAGGAAGCAAAGAGCGGGCACGGAGTTTTGCCGAAGGAGGCCGTCGTTGTCACAAATGTCGGAATAGGGCACACGACGCCGGACTCCCTTGCCGTTGCCATGGGCCACTTCCTCCCCGGCGCACCAGGCGTCGGTAAAAGCCGCCTTGTGTCCGCTGTTTTCCAGGCAGTTGACCAGTGTTTCCAGATGGTTCGGCAGGAACAAATCGCCTTCATCCAGGAATGCGATGTAGC
>Ga0187862_10001850_pt1 | contig 22033 bp, 24 predicted proteins | sample June2016WEW_10_1_FD_133003 | JGI IMG/M metagenome (GOLD analysis project Ga0187862, IMG submission 133003) | Peatland microbial communities from SPRUCE experiment site at the Marcell Experimental Forest, Minnesota, USA - June2016WEW_10_150 | ecosystem: Environmental > Terrestrial > Soil >...
TGAACCCCCTCCGTTCTATTTTGCCTTCACAAATCGGCAATGGCGCAGGGGTTTGCGTTGATCATGACATGGCCGATTGTATCACCGCCGTTTTTGGCAGGTTTGCTGGCCGCCCGCAATACCGCAGAGCGAGACGGCAAACTACACTTACGATATTGCGGGTGATCCCGCCATATTTACGCATTTTAACGGCATAATAACGACCTACACTTACGATGCGGCAAAAAGGCTCCTCGGCATGGGCAGCATCGTATCCAATTATCAGTTCACTCTGGACGAAGATGGGAACCGGATACATTCGTCCGAAACCGAACCTGTTGCGCTACTCCTTCTGAGGCTTCAATTTCCTATCGATACAACTCGCAGGGGAACCGGCTGCTTACAGCCGGAAGCCTGAACTATATTTACGACGCAGAGGGCCAGCTTGCAACCGCCGCCGGTACCGCCTATACCTTTGACTACGACCACCGGCTGGCCGGGATCGGAAGCGATACGACGTTTTCATATGATGGCATCGGTAATCGATTAAGCGCGACAAGAGCGGGAGTTACCACCCATTACGTTTATGATCCCTGGGGAAATCTTTTGGCCGAAGCAGACGCATCTAACAACATTACGCGCAAATACATCTATGGCAGGGGCCTTCTTTCCGTGGCAACACATTCTGCCCGGTACTTCTACCACTTTAACGGAAACGGGAACACGACAGCCCTGTCCGATATCAACCAGAACATTGTTAACAGCTATGGCTACGACCCTTTTGGCAGTGTTTTGACCCAGCAGGAGGCTATCGCTCAGCCTTTTAAGTTCGTGGGCCAATACGGGGTAATGGCGGAACCCAACGGTCTTTACTACATGCGCGCAAGGTACTATGATCCGAGTGTGGGGAGGTTCATGAGCGAAGATCCCATAGGGTTTGACGGAGGGGATGTTAATTTGTATGCATATGTTCTAAGCAATCCTATCATGAATGTTGACCCATCTGGTCTGGATCCTATTAGTTGCTCAGTGGCAACTTGGAAGGCTCAACAGGCGTGTGGCCCCGATTTCAATGATGCTTGGAGGTCAGCTCAATGGCGTCAACAGTGGTGTGAGGAGTCCTTCTACTATTGCAATGGGGTCGGTGATCCACCATGCCCAGCTCCGAGTGCAAGCCAGTGTAAACAATTCCGTACTATGGATTGGGCATCTGATGCAAGGGTAGCATGCCTGGGTTCACCTGAAATGAACAAATTGTTTAATCAATCAACCAAATGCGCAGCAGCAATGGCAAATCTTGTAAAGATCTGCCCGTGACAAACATTAGGGAGTAGCTTGTTTATTTAGGTACTTGGCAGAGCTAATACAGAAATGATTCACGTATTGATCGATATGAGTGGTATATGGCTCCCTGCGCTTGAGTATATGAATAACGCTGCACTGATGTGCTTTGCGTGGCAGTTATAGATGCCAAGAGGAATTAGAATGGTGCATATTAAGAGGATTGTCTTAATAATAACTACATTGGTAGCAGGGTTCATTTTAGCCGAGGCTATAAGCTACTTATATTACATCATAAATATGGACATCTTCTTTACGAGATGTCTATCCAAAAGAGGGAAGACGATTTCACACATAATCCACGTCTGACAGATTGTATGACTATAATGGATCACTATGTATTACTCAAACAAGATGAGAGGGGGCTCTATTATGCGAAATACTGCGTAGGGCTTGGAGCGGATATGACGGGGTTGGGGTGGCTCGTACACCTCAAAATGGCATTAAGCTACTCACGAATTGGTGATTCACAAGAATCATGTAATCAGGTCAGAAAAGCACTGGAATTGGATACGCAGAGAAGAATTTGTGAAACCAATGTGATTGAACGTTTGGAACTTCAGCACGTCTTTTATGACATATGCGCCGCTGCAAAATATTGCAAGTAATGAGCTCCATTGGACACTAGAGGCCGAGCTGTACGTGAATGGAAAATGGATTCACTCAGCCGAAAAACAGGTTTTTACAGCGACTCCTTTCACGTCCGACTCGAAAGTCTACGGATACAACACGCAGAAAGACCGCCTGCTCTCAGCCGGATCTTTGAGCTACTCGTATGACAATGAAGGGCAACTGGTAAGCTCGGGAGGCACTTGCCTTACCTTCGACCACAACCACAGCTTGGTGGAGATCGGAAGCGATACAGCGTTTTCATATGATGGCAGAGGTAATCGATTAAGCGCCACAAGATCGGGGGTAACAACTCACTACGTCTACGATCCCTGGGGAAATCTTTTGGCCGAAGCAGACGCATCTAACAACATTACGCGCAAATACATCTATGGCAAGGGCCTCCTTGCCATGGCGACAAATTCTGCCCGGTACTTCTACCACTTTAACGGAAACGGGAACACAACAGCCCTTTCCGATATCAACCAGAACATTTTGAACAGCTATGCCTACGACCCTTTTGGCAGTGTTTTGAACCAGCAGGAGGCTATCGCTCAGCCTTTTAAGTTCGTGGGCCAATACGGGGTAATGGCGGAGCCCAACGGTCTTTACTACATGCGGGCGAGGTATTATGATCCGACTGTGGGGAGGTTCATCAGCGAAGATCCGCTGGGGTTTGGTGATGTTGGCCTTTATGCTTACTTCAATAGTATCGGAAAACCTCTCAAAGGTGACAGTCTATCAGCATACGCAGCTCTTTCCGGGAACTTCAACCTTGAGACGAATCCTTACGATTACACGGATAATGTCAGGAGATCGCCGATTGGGGCGAATTCCCTCACTCACATGGATGTTGTTACCGCTTCCTTTGCCAGTATGAATCTTTACATTTATGCTTCGGATAACCCTATTAATTGGATAGATCCACTGGGTTTATTTACCGTCCCTTGTCAAACTCAGAAATTCTATTGCCAAAGAGTGTGTGTTGCTGCATGTTTTGCTTCTTTCGTTGAAGAGACAGGGCCTTTTGTTATGCCGCCATGTATGATATCTTGTAAGATAGCGTGTGATTCGGCATTTCCATGTAATAAAAAGCCGTGTAACTAAATTGTAATTATATATATTTATATATTGTTAGAGTATTATATGTTCGAACAATTTAAAATGGTCATCTTGTATATTCTGGGACTGTGGATTGCATTCGTATTTATCATTATATTCATAAAACGAAATATTATAGGCTTTTTGCTAATTGGATTAAGTATAATTATAATGTTCATACCTAGTACACATTATAAATGGTTAATTTTAGCAATTAGCAATTTTCCATTTATTACTGGCGCTATATTGCTAGGTACAATTGAAAGAGATAAAGTGCGATTGCTTGGGGTGGAAACAACTTTGTTAGATCGCGCCCTAGGGCGTATCCCATCCATAGATAAATATCGAGCAGCACCGCGTTTTCAATACCGTGAGTTGTTAATAATAGCGAGCAGTTCGCTTCTGGTTGTAGCGTCATTAATATACTTTTTTGTGTACCATACTGCGTTGAGTATCGTGCTACCGATGTTTGTCATTGGAGTTGTGTTGGGGTTATATAGTTTGATCAAAAAGTAGGTGGTGCTGGGGCGGAATGATAGAAAACCACGAATCTGGTGCCCCGGCATTGACTATACTCGGCCCCGCCGGCCAGTGTTGCTTAGTTGAAATACCGTCTCCTTTCAGCCGGAGCTTTGAATTATGCCTACGATAATGAGGGGCAGCTTGCAACCGCCGCCGGTACTGCCTATACCTTTGACTACAATCATCGGCTGGGCATCACATGATCATTAGCAGCGGCGTCTGCAAAGAATAAGAGGTTGAGGTATTTTGTGCTCGCAATGATGCAACTGAACAGGGTTCCGCATACTAACCGCTGTCCCTGGTTACATCCACCAGGTCGAAATCGCTCCCTTACCGGACAGATATTTTTACTCGATCGCAAAGACGGCATCAAGGAGTCGAGCAGATTTTTAATCCTGCCCGCCATACCATCAAGTCCACCGCCGATCACTCGCCTCCCGGGGCAGACTATCTCAACCAGGACCTGCGAATCAATTTTTTATCAACAGGATCATCTGTTCGAACTTTTCCCCAATGCTGATGTAACCCGTTTCAGGGGTGCTCCATCTCCTCTTTTACGAAACTTTTTATGGGCTCCAGGCCCTTTTTACCCGTCACGGCCTCCTCGATGCCAAGGAAGAAAAGTACCGAGTCCTTTTAGAACTCTACCGCCGGCTTGAGGGCGTCCGCCGGGGCACTGATCCGTTCGATCAGGTTCTCGACACTGTGGCTCAATACGAAAACATGATTGTCGGTCATCATCTTGCTGTACTGCTCTATCTCGTTTTCCAGGTCCCACACCGCGCGAGTCGTCGATTCAGGGAGAGCTGTGCCCGGAGGGTTTCGAACTTCCTTTTGCGAGATCTTCTAAACGCAAGGGCGGCAAAAAGCTCCCTGATTTCAGCGCATTCTATGTTCTTCCGGCTTTCTTCGCAGAACTTCCTTCCATTTTCCTCAACCGGAATGGCGACTTGAAAACCCCGCCGGCATTGAAGCCGCAACCCATATGGAAATTCCCGCTTTCTTCACATCTCCCCCATGGTAGCAAGGCCTCGTTCACCAACCAGTATGATCTCGGTATGGGAAAGACGGTTCCGTACCACTTTTGCTATGGCACGCATAAACTTGAATCCCAGGGCTTCGTCTTCGTTCAGTCTCTCTCTCAATTTTGCCGCCTCAAAGGCAACTGCTTCCAACTCATCAAGACTGCGCACAGTTCTGGTATAAAGATACGGTTCGACCACAGAGGACCATCCCAGGCTTTCACCCTTCGTCACAATATCGACGGTGACCCGTATCGGCGGTGTATGGGATCCTGATTCAACATCCAATGTCATGAGGACCTTCCCCTTAACCAACAGGAGGAGACTGTTCGCCGGGTCCCCCTTTTTCCATAGCTGGACACCCGCCTTATAAGACACCTCAGTGGCAATGTCCGCAAATTTGCTTAGATCTCCATCACTGAAACCTTGGAACAATGCAAAACTCTTTAGCAGATCTACCGATATCATATGTCATTCCTTCCTTTTCTGAAAAAAGATACAGGTTCTAGTGTTGTTGCACACTTACCGCTCTTTTCCGGTAACAGCAGGCTACGGACGAAATCCATGCCTTTTTTCACGCACTTGTGCCGAGAGGCAACGAAGTCGCCAGTCGGAGAATATATTCTACTGCCGGCTCCACAAGAGCCTTGGTATCCGCAGAAAGGTCACGGTGGAAGTCAAAGTCGTAGCCGCGGATAGACACAAGGTGTCCAGTGGGGCAAGGACAGTGCAACAACTCGAGCAGCGCAAGAAGCATCGCCGGGGTCATGTGGTGAGTGAATGTAGACTGGGCGAATTCCGGAGATACGGGTGCGCAATGGAGATTGTCCAACCTCTCACGAACATGTGCGTCCACGAAGATGACCTGATGGTAACCAGCCAGCACATCCATTATCTCGGGCACCAGTTGAACCAGGAAGATGGAATCCACCTCCGCGCCAAGTTCATCCAAGCCGGTGTTGTCCTCGCTCAATATTTTTTGACCCAGGCGCCGTCGCAGCGCATTGACTGCGCAAAAAGCAACACCATCGTCAGCGCGGTCTATGTTCCCGTAACCAATAACCAGGGTGCGAGGTTGTTGTTTCTCAAGTTTCATGACATCTCGATCGCATCAGAATCTTTCATCCCGGGATATCCGATCCAAAACCGTCCCATCCGCCGACATAAGCGTGATTTCCAGCGGCATTTTCCCCAGGGCATGCGTGGCGCACGACAAGCATGGATCATAGCACCGGATGGCCGCTTCTACTCGGTTCAACATCCCTTCGGTCAGCTTTGTGCCATCGATGAAAGCCTTTGCAACCATTCCCGACGCTGTGTGCATAGCCCAATTATTGTTGCCTGTGGCCACGATGAGATTCACCCTGCTCAACTGCCCATTTTCGTCTGTACTGTAATCGTGGAAAAGGGTCCCGCGAGGAGCTTCGATGACGCCCACCCCCTGGCCGGGGAGCTTGGTTGGTGACGGATAGGCGCGGATATCGCTGGACATGATATCAGGATCGTCCAGCAACTGAGCAAGGCGCTCAAGGGCATATACAAGCTCGATCAACCGGGCGTAGTGATAATAGAGGGATCCTTCAACAGGCTTGCCACCGTTGATCTGCTTGAAAAGCTTAAACTCCTCGTTGGCCAGGGGCGTACCAATTTTCTCTGCAACGTTCAGGCGCCCCAACGGGCCGACTCGATAGGTCCCGTTCGGCCAGCCTAATTTTCGATAGAAGGGAAACTTGAGGAATGACCAGGATTCCACATGTTCCCCCACATGGGACAGGTAATTATCCGGTTTGAACTGTGCCATCAGTGTGCCTCGGGAATCCTTTACCCGGATCTCGCCGTCGTAGAGCTGAAGGCCCCCTTCCATATCCACCAAACCCATGTAGCTGGAGGGAAAAGATGCGAAGGTTGCAGCCAATTCTTTGTTGCTTCCCAGCCAGTCCTTGCCGATGCTCACTGCCACCTTGGCAATTTCGACCATGGTATCGAATTCGGCAAGGATTGCGTCGCGGTCTTGCGGAGTCAGAGTTGAGCTCACTCCACCGGGAACGGCAAGACTGGGATGGACACGTTTTCTGCCCAACCTTTCGATGATCTGTTGACCGTAGCGGCGCAGGTTCACTGCCTTCAACGCCAGTTCAGGGTTCGCCTGGATGATCCCCACTACATTGCGAATAGCAGGATCGGCGTCGAAACCCAAAACCAGGTCTGGAGCCGCCAGGTGGAAGAAATGCATCCCGTGCGACTGTATGTATTGACCCATGTGCAGCAATTCGCGCAGCAGCTTGGCCGGCCGCGGTATTTCCACTCGAGCGACGCCATCGCACGCCTTCGCTGCCGCCAGATGATGGCTTACCGGGCATATACCGCAGATGCGCTGAGTGATTTCCGGCATCTCAAAGTATGGGCGGCCTTCGCAGAATTTCTCCAACCCGCGGAATTCATCAACGTGGAAGAACGTCTGTTCCACCTCGCCCTTTTCATTTAAATGGACTGTGACCCGCCCGTGACCTTCGATGCGTGTCACAGGTTCGATGGTGATCTTTCGAGGACCCATAGCTCTTCTCCTCAATCATATTTGAAATATTGCGGTGGAAAAACGGGAACGCGCCCGGCAAGCAGTTCCGACAACGCAAAGAAGATCGAATCAGCACTCGGTGGGCAGCCGGGTATAAACAGATCGATCTTCACCACGTCGCCAACGCCTGTGACCCTGGCGAGGGGTTTGCCGAGCTCCGGGGAATCAGGGATGAGTCCATCCACCACGCTCTCTGCATCCAGGTAGGCTCGCTTCAATGCTGCGTCTGTGCCCACGAGATTGCGCATGGCAGGCACATTTCCAAAAGTAGCACAATCGCCAAGGGCGATAAGAATCTGGCAGCGCTCCCGCATCAGTTTGGCAACATCGATGTTGTGGGTGTTGCAGATTGCCCCTTCGAGAATGCCCACGGTTACACCTTCTTTGGGCGGGTGTTTCAGGTCCGTCACCGGACTCGATGTAATTTCAACCGCTTCCAAGAGCGCTACTATACGTTCATCAATGTCCAATATTGACATGTGACATCCCGCGCAGCCAGCCAGCCAGTCAGTGGCTATCTTGACTTTTGCCATTATTCATTCTCCTTTCACTTGAGTTGCTGGGACGCGTTAGCAGAAATCTCGTCCAACGAAGCCCCAAGCCTCTTGCCCAGTTTTTCTGCCAGTAAGGAGAGGACTTCCCAGTCCGGCTTGGCTTCTCCCGCGGGCTCTACCGCTTTGTTGACTTTCTGCACGCGGCCCTCTGTATTTGTCAGGCTGCCTGTTCGCTCCGACCATATGGCCATCGGCAGCACCACGTCAGCCCGCTGGATCAGGGGAGATATGAAGCTGGCCTGCACGGCGATAAATGCGTTCTTATCGACATTCTTCAGCACGTCCTTGCCCTCAAAGTCTTGCTCGCCGAGCAAAGCATAGAGCACTTTGACGGTGGACGGCTTGAATCCGTTAGCTAATCCGAAGGCCACCGCAGCATTGGTGTTGACACCAGGCTCAAGTGCCACGAAAGCAGCCTTCCCTTGCAACTTTTTCAGGGCTCCGGCAGCCTCCTCTGTAACACCGGCCCCATACAGCACGATTGGCTGTTCTGCACGCTCGGCGATTTCAATGGCCTTATTGATTTCAGACATTTCCAGGTTCATAGATGCAAAGGGCGCCAGCCCATTTTCCTTGCCGTCCACCACCACGAGCCGCGCACCCCTGTCAATGGAACGCTTGACAAGGAAGGATAAGACCGGCTGATCCTTGACCGGATTGGCGCCGACCACAAGAATGACATCGCTCCTGGTGACCTCGGCAAGCGAACCTTGCGGTTTATCAATCACCTTCGGGGCAAAGTCGTTGAGTAAGCCAACGTTGGCTGCCTTCAGTTCTTGACGAAACAACTTGCCCAGCAGGTAAAGCGCCTCATTCGTACAGTTACTGGAAGTCAAAACCCCAATCTCATCGGCTTTAACCCTGCCTACACGATCGGCAACCGCTTGCAATGCTTCATCCCAGCTTACCGGTTCAAGTTTGCCTTCTCGTCGGAGCAAAGGCCTGGTGACTCGCCCGCGCTCATCGTATAGCGGATCGAAACGGCCATATTGGCAAAGCCGTCCACCGTTGACCTCTGCGTCCCAATCACCTTGAATACTAAGGACACTGCCGGCACGGGTTATGATTTCCGTGCCGCATCCCACGCTGCACTGGCTGCATGTACTCTTGATGCTTTCCGTCTGCACCTCGCGGCCCATGAAAGAGCTTCGACGATTGAATATGGCGCCAGTAGGACATACCTGTGAACATGTACCACAGGAGATACAGGTAGACTCGCCCCAGGGCAGACCTGCATCGCAGTGGACCATGGTGGCATTGCCGCGGTTTCGCAAACCCAGCGTGTAGTTAGCGGCAAGATCGCTGCACGCGCGCTCACACCGTCCGCATAGGACGCAACGGTTCTGTTCCATAATTAAGTACTTGTGTGAGGCATCTATCGGGAAGGGTTTTGTATAAGTCGGGTAAATCCAGTGATCCAGGCCGTAGCGATATCCCAGGTTTTGCAATTCGCAGTCCCCGGACGCCTCGCAAAACGGACAGTAATGGTTTCGTTCCGAAAACAACATGTCGAGGATGAACTTTCGAGCGGTAACCACCTTTGGAGATTCTGTCTCCACTACCATTCCCTCAGTGATAGGGAAAGTGCATGCCGTCATTAACGTGCGCTGTCCTTGAACATCTACAACGCATATTCGGCAGGCACCGATCGGAATCAGTGCAGGATGGTCACACAGGGTCGGGATGTCTATACCCGCCTGCTTTGCAGCCTGGAGAATCGTACTGCCAGGCGGCGCGCTGACTTTTTGGCCGTTCATTGTTATATTGACCATCATGGTTTGTGACTTCTCCCTTTATGATTAGTGGATGATATATGACGTTTTGTTTCTTATGGTAACAGCAACAGTTACTCACTTTTCACATCAGGGTTCATCAGAATCAAGGGATGCAGCATCACATCGCAGGCAGCGGCTTGCCTCCTTTACAGCCTGCATCCTCCCGTAACCCTGTTCGACCTCTTCGAAGTCACGCCTCCTCCTCAGGACATCCAACTCCGGCATCTTCGCTTGCGGCGCCTCTATGGATTCTTCGTCGATGGCGAACGGGACCACGATCTCTTCTTCCGGTGGTTCCTCGTATGCCGGCTCACCGTTGATCTTTCTGATGTAGCCGTCCATATCACGTGCCGCCTGGTGTCCTGCAGCAATGGCGCCGATCACAGTGTCCGGCCCTGTCAGGGCATCGCCTCCCGCAAAGAACTTCGGATTTTTCGTTTGAGACTTGCTTCCAGATGCCAGCTCAAACGTCGACCACCTGCTGACACTTACGCCGCTGTCCTGTTGGACAAAGGTCATATCCGGCGCCTGGCCGATGGCCGAAACAACAGCATCCACACTCAGGGTGAACTTAGATCCCTCAAGCGCACCTGGTATCTTTCTGCCGCTCTTATCAAACTCCCTGAGTTCCATGCGCTCACAGGTAATCCCGCAGACCTTGCCATCCTTTTCTTCGATCTTCAACGGGGCGACCAGAAATTGAATTTTGACTCCTTCTTCTTCAGCAGCGAGGATTTCCTCTTCCGCTGCCGGCATATCCTTTTTTTCGCGGCGGTAGAGGATTGTGACATCCGCACCCAGACGCAATGCCACACGGGCGGCATCGATAGCTGAATTACCGCCGCCTATGACGGCTACTTTCGACCCCAGCGTTTTCTTGCCGCTCAACCAGGCTTCTTCATTGGTATTAAAATCTCTCAGGAACTCTACACTGCCGAAGACACCCTGCAGGTTTTCTCCATCCACGCGCATCGACTGGCTCCGATGAGCGCCCGTGGCCAGGAATACGTAGTCGAATTCCCTGTCCACCTGCTCGAAGGAAATCTCTTTGCCCACACGGGTGTTGCATTTGATTTCCACACCGAGGGCCTGGATGTTATCGTTGATTTCACTGGCCAGAATATCCCTGGGGAGTCTGTAGGCTGGAATTCCCCATCGGAGCATCCCACCCGGTTCAGGGAGTTCTTCGAACACGGTTACCTTGTATCCTCTGAGCGCAAGGTCTCGTGCCGCGGTCAGACCGGCAGGCCCTGCGCCGATAACTGCGATCTTTTCCTTTCTGGTTACAGGCACCGGCGCAGTTTCTGGCCTTGGTGCGTTGTCGGCAACAAACCTCTTGAGGAATTTAACGGCAATGGCTTCGTCAAGAGTGCTTCTGCGGCACTTCGACTGGCACTTATGGTCACACACCCTGCCGCATACAGAGGGGAAAGGGTTTGTTCTTAACATGATCTTATAGGCATCTTCGAAGCGTTCTGCACGAACCAGGGCCACGTAAGCCGGTACGTCCATTCCGGCAGGACAGGTATGCTGGCAGGGTGATTTGAACAGGGCCGAACATACGACCGCCTTGCACTTCTTTTCTCTTATATGTTCCTCATATTCATCCCTGAAGTAACGGATAGTGCTGAGGACCGGGTTCGGGGCCGTCTGCCCGAGACCGCACAGAGAAGCGTTTTTAATGATAGCGCCCATTTCTTCGAGAAGTTCTATATCTCCTTCCTTGCCCCTGCCTTCGGTGATGTCGGTCAATATGTCGAGCATCCTCTTCGTTCCTGCCCGGCACGGGGTGCACTTCCCACATGATTCGTCCTTGACGAAATCCATGAAGAAACGGGCCATATCGACGGCGCACTTGTCCTCATTCATGACGATTAGGCCGCCGGAACCCATAATGGCTCCCAGCTCTGTGACCCTCTCATAGTCGATCGGAGTATTGAGATGCCCTATTGGGATACACCCGCCGGAAGGGCCCCCCAATTGCGCGGCCTTAAACTTCTTACCGCCGGGGATACCGCCACCGATGTCATAGACGATCTGCCCGAGGGTAGTTCCCATGGGGACCTCGACAAGACCGACATTCACAACATCGCCTGTCAGTGCGAAGACTTTTGTGCCTTTGCTTTTTTCCGTTCCTATCGCGTTATACCAGGATGCCCCGTTTAAAATAATCTGACCGACACTGGCAAATGTCTCAACGTTGTTCAGGACCGAAGGCTTGCCCCAAAGTCCGGCAATGGCAGGAAAGGGCGGCCTCGTTCGCGGCATGCCGCGCTTGCCCTCGATAGAGGTCATCAGGGCTGTCTCTTCACCACAGACAAATGCGCCCGCACCCTGATAAACTTCAATATCAAGGTCAAATCCCGAACCCAGGATATCCTTTCCCAAAAGTCCGTATTCCTTCGCCTGTTTGATTGCAATATCCAAACGGTGAAGGGCCAGAGGGTACTCTGCACGGCAATATATATAACCCTGATGAGCCCCGATGGCCTTGGCGCCAATTACCATCCCTTCAAGGACGGCATGGGGGTCGGCTTCGAGAACGCTTCTGTCCATAAAAGCGCCGGGGTCGCCCTCGTCGGCATTACACAGAATGTATTTCACCTCACCGGGCGTCTGTGCGCAGAACCTCCATTTGAGACCGGTAGGAAAGCCTGCACCTCCTCTTCCCCGCAATCCCGAGTCGAAGACCTCTTTGATGATCTGTTCCGAAGTCATTTCAGTGAGGGCCTTTGACATTCCGGCATAACCGTCTCGGGCAATAGTCTCATCAATGTTTTCCGGATCGATCACACCCCGGTTCTTCAACACTATAAGCTTCTGGAGGGCGAAAAACGGAATGTCATTCATTCGTGGAATGGCTTCTTTTGTGATCGGTTCTTTGTAAAGAAGCCGCTCCAGAATTCTTCCCTTCACCAGATGTTCTTCTACGAGTTCCGGCATGTCCTCCGGGACTGCCGACAGATAGACGATGCCCTCCGGATAGACCACTATTATGGGGCCAAGGGCGCAAAATCCATTGCAACCGGTCTCAACGACCTTGACTTCACCCGAAAGTCCCCTTTTATCAATCTCTTGCTCCAAGGCGTGCTTTACATTGATGCTTCCGGAAGAGTGACATCCGGTTCCTCCACAGATCAAAAAATGCGAACGGAAGACTTTCATTTGGATACTATCCTCCTGCATGTGTTGATATTATGCTTAAGCAATGAAGCACTCATCTCACCTCTATGAATTGTCCCGCAGCCTCAGCTTCTGGCCATTGCAAACATGGACTGGACCTCCCCCTGGAGGACATGCCGCCTGAATACCTGGCGCATCTTGTTTGCATCCATTTGTCCGTAAAGGATAGTTTCCTGCCCCAGTATTTCCACCGTGACCATGGGTTCCCGACTGCACATGCCTGCGCAGCCGGATGTCGTCACCATGAGATCTGCTACCCCTGCTTCGGCGATTTCACTCATCAATGTGTCCATCACTGCTCTCGCACCGGCGGCAATACCGCACGTACCCATATGCACGGTTATTTTTGCCCTCTGGCCCCCTTCTCTTACGGAGATCTCGGAAAGGACCTTTTCCTTGATTTTCTTCAAATCCGATATCGATAATTTTGCCATAGCTGATCACCTCATCCCTTCACTCGTACTGACGCAGTACTTCTTTAACCTTCGCCGGCTTGCACCTGCCATGCACGTTTGAACCGACAAAGATCACGGGTCCCAATCCGCAGGCTCCAACGCAACGCACTGTTTCCAGGGTAAAAAGCCTGTCGGGGGTCGTTTCTCCTTCTTCCACTCCCAGCTCTTTCTTGACCGTATCACAGATGGCCTTACCGCCGCGGACATAGCAAGCTGTGCCCAGACACACGCGCATGGTGTGCTTGCCGCGCGGCGTCATCGTAAAGAATGAATAAAAGGTCACCACTCCATAGACCCGGCTCAGAGGCAGATTAAGCCCGGTGGCGATGATTTTCAGGATCGGCATCGGGAGGAATTCAAGCACCGCCTGAGCCTCTTCCAAAACGGGGATCAATGACCCGGGCTTGTGTTTATTCCTGACTATGATTTCGTCCAACTTCTTAAGTTGTTCCGCTGTGAATTCCTTGGATATGTCGATCTCATCATTTGTCACTTGTGCCTTCATACAATATCTCTCCTTCTGAAGGAAAATTCAAGCCTCGGTTCCTATGTCTTTGAGCCCTCCCTCGATATCCTTCCTAATGAAAGTTAGCGCTTTCACAAGCTCCATGCGCAGATCACCCATTCCTTTCTTGATAACTCGGGTATCCAGGATATATTCCCGGCCGTTGTGTCGATGGCGGTATATGAAATCAACGTCCGTGTTGCCCGCCACCAGTGTCACCAAAGTACTTGCGATGTTCCCAAGGGGTTGCCGATCAATGTGGCTGAGCTTGAATTCGGCTACAACTCTCGTTCCTTTTTCCCCATTGGATTCCATGGTCAATCTACCGCCCGTTCTTTCCGCGGCCTGAGCAAGCATTGGAAGCCCTAACCCGACATTGCGAACCGTTTTCGTGGTGAAGAATGGATCCGTGGCTTTTTTCAGAACATCCTCACTCATGCCGGATCCATTGTCCCGTATTTCTATGAATAACAGGTCCCTTCTTTTGTCTTCTATAATGTCGATATAAACCCTTTTAGCACCGGCCCGCGTTGAATTTTCCACAATATCAAGGATATGGAGGGAAAGCTCGACCATCTATTTCTCCTGGATATATCTTCCTCTTCGATGCTCAAAGGCCATCTTCAACTCGGCAATCGTTCCTCTTTCGAGAAACATCGTCGTCACCCCTTTCCCGATATCCTTGATAGAATGCGCATCCGATGATTCGACAAATGGGAAACGGGATAATTCGGGATATTTTGACCGGGCATCTTTTATCCCTGTCCGATAAGTTATCTCGAGAGCATCAAGAGGAATGTGCGGGTCGATAAAACCTAGCTGGCCAATGATGCTGAAACTTTCCCGATCAATATGGGACGCGATTGCAAGTCCACCGAAGTCATGAATATGATGAATTATTTCAAGTAAAGACAGCTCAGTCGCCCCGAGAAGGAATCTGTCGTTAAAACCCTCTACTTCGTCTAAATCGTTGACGATGGCCTGACATCCAAATATCTCCTCTCGATTCGTACCGGGGAGATGATCATAGACAATATTCTGGATCTTCATCAGGTCGTCCAATCTATCAAAAAGAGCCAGCAGATGAACTTCTTCGCTGCTTGTTATTTCCATCCCGGGGAGGACAGTAAGGGGCTTCCCTTCAATTGACCTCAATACGAATTGCACATTTTCCATGGCATTGTGATCGCATATCGCAATTACATCCAAATGTTCTGCGATGGATTTTTCAACCACAGCGCTGGGATACATGTCCAACTCTGCACAGGGTGAAAGGCATGTATGTACATGAAGATCACAGCGGAACGCCCTGTACATATCGCATCGTTATCCAAGGTTAGGCACCGTTACCTCTCCGGTGACTATAAAAAAGTAACGATAACCGGGTTTTAACTCAGCCCTGAAAACCAGGTCTTTTTTGGCTTCAGCCGCACGAGCGACTTTCAATCGCAGCAAAAATCTACCTCCTTTCAGATGGAACTGGTGTAATTAGGTTATATATTCTGCCCGATAGCTCAAAACCAGACAGATCTGATACAAGTATCGGGATACCCTCTTTTATTGCTTTATCGAGGGTATCCTTCGCGGGTTCACAACCTTGCACGAGGATGATTCCAGCGTGTTCCTTGAGACTGGCGACAGCAACGATGTTCTGATGAACCTGACGGGTGATCCAGATGTCACCCACCTTACTGTTGCCCAGGACATCGCTCAGCAGATCTCCTGTGTATCCTCCCAGTATCTCTGCTTTCAGCTTGTCTGCGCAGGATTTGATTCTTAAATCCAGGGCTTTGACGATAGACTCTAAATCCACGTCATCCTACTCCTGTTCTCAAAGTGCACAGCTTTTGAAAGCATCTCTTTGACTTCCTGGTCGTACCTCGTGTGTTCCACCCAACCGCTCCCTTCCTGCAGTGCGGTTTCGATTATTAGTATGATCCGGAGATCATTCTGGAGCCACAGCAGCGGGCCGCTTTTCTTCGGTGACTATGGCAGTGTGGTCATATACACCGGAGCAAAGGATCATCTCATCGACTTTCTCAAAATAAACAGTTTTAGGAAGCCATTTCTTTACTATGGGATGATACCAACTATACGTTACCCAGCCACTGCCACAGGCATTGGCAGTATCGACGATCTCTTTGACAAAGGTTTTGCCATCCGAGTCCTTTTGGTCGATAAATTCCTCTCCGACGTATTTTTCGTTGACTCCGTGCGCCAGCATGGTCCCTTTACAACCCAGTGCGAAAATGTACATCTCGTCTTCGACAAATGCTCCATCGGGATTACTGAACTCAGCCAAAGCCACTCTCTTGCCGGAAGATTTGTAGAACTGTTTCGCTTTCTCGACCCATCTCTTTGCGTCGGTCTTTAATCTCATGGTGTTCTCCTTTAAGTTCCATTCCTGTCTGAGGATCCCGAAAATTTTGGGAGAAACACTAACTATCAGGTCTGCAAATCTTCTTGATTAGCTTGAGCTGTTCCGGGGTCAATTCTCCCACATGTTTAGTCAGCCATTCCAGGTCACCGCTGATTATGGCTGCTTTGGCCTCACGCTTAAGAGTAGAGTCGTCGAGAGCCGCAAACCCATTTTCCATAATATTTCGCGAGAATTGCTCATCTTCAGCGGCCCGCTTCAAAACAGCCAGAACTTCCCGCTTTTCGATGGGGGCGCCGGCCCGCAACTCTTTTCTTTGGAGCTGGGCATTCGCGACAGCCTTTCTCATCTTTTTTTTCAAAGTGGACACCACAATGTTTTTGAGTTCATCCCTGGTGAAGGGCTCGGCAATGTACTCTTCGGCGCCCGCCTTCATCGCCTCCACGGCGGAGAACACGGAAGGATTTGCCGTAGTGACTATAACCTCAGTGTCAGGCTGCTCTCGCCTGACTCTCTTGATGAATTCCATGCCGCCAGTCTCCGGCAGGCAAGGATCGACAATCAGGAGGTCGAAACATTTTCGCTGGAGTTGCGCAAGGGCGCTTTGAGCGGTTGTCACCACGTCAACCTCGTATCCCTCCTCGCTCAAAACCGTCTTAAGTTCTCGAGCCAGGCTGACCTCATTTTTCATTACCAGAATTTTTCCTTCTGCCTCATCCCTCGATCCGAACACCTGCCGTCCTGCGTTCATCGTCATATGCTCTTCACGAAAGGAAAAAGTTCAAAAATTCACAATTGAAGTAAAGCAAAAGCGTGCGACACTTTGTTCACATGGCAATTCCTGTGCCAATACGAATCCGCTGCTGTCTTCGGCTGGTATTTACCGAAATATCGGCTATTTACATTTAATCAGTCATGGATCGGATCACCGAGAAGAGGCCCAATCGCGGACAAACCGTATATGACAGCATACGCGAAAACAGATTAAATAGCTTTATGTGGCGCCAGTGGATTACCAAGGAGGCGTATGAGGGTTTATACGATAAAATTGCCCCGTATACGCTGCCAGCTTGGGTGAACTATGCTGACCTGGAAGAAAAGGAGCTTAATGGGATTTTATGTTTTTTTACCAGAACTGAGAAATTTGACCTTTTCATGCCTACTCTTTGGGCGGCCAAACTGATATTGCCCTCACTCTCTTTGAGGGCCTTTACGAGAAAGAGTTTTTCGAGTTGGCCGAAAGCCTGCTCCATGATACGGTTCTTCATAGCCATGAGTTCCTGCCTGGTTATCGGCACGTCGCTTTCGTTCCAGAATTCTCTAGCCTGCAGATTGCTCGAAAGATCAAGCATATCCACAACGTGCCGATCGGCCATGATGACCAATCGCTCGATAACGTTCTTGAGTTGTCGTACGTTTCCCGGCCAATCGTCGTTTACCAGTGCCTCGAGCGCGTCCTCCGTGAACCCGTCGATACGTTTGCCGACCTTGGCACAAAAAAATCTCAGGAAATGGTAAGCCAATCTCGGTATATCGTGTTTCCTTTCCCGAAGAGGGGGAATGTGGATGGGGAAGACACTCAGCCGATAGTAGAGGTCCTCTCGGAATGTCCCTTTTTTTACCATGACTCGCAAGTCGCAGTTGGTAGCGGAAATGAGCCTTGCATTGGTCTTGTTGAAATGGGTTGCGCCCACGGGCTTGTACTCACGAGCTTCCAGGACGCGCAGGAGCTTTGCCTGAATGTCGAAGTTCAAATTGGCCACATCGTCAAGAAAGAGCGTTCCGGCACTGGCGAGTTCGAAGATGCCGGCTTTGTCCCGCAAAGCACCGGTGAAAGCCCCTTTGACATGGCCGAAGAGTTCGCTTTCGAGCAAGGTGGGGGTCAGGGTATTGCAGTCAACGGCCACAAATTGCTGGGCCGCCCTCTGGCTTGCGACGTGGATCGCCCTTGCGACAAGCTCCTTTCCCGTCCCATTCTCACCATTGATTAACACCGTGCAGTCCGTCGGGGCCACTCTGGTTATTTGTCCAAATATGTCCATGATCTTCGGGGTTTCACCGACTATATTGGCAAATCCGAAGCGGTCGGTCAAACCCTTGCGCAGCGCCACATTCTCTTCGTTAAGGTGCTTCTTTTCAATGGCTCGCCCGACACACAATATGAGTTCATCGTCCGAAAACGGCTTGGCAAGATAATCGAAGGCCCCCAGCTTCATGGCCTGTATAGCGTTTTGTACTGTAGAATATCCGGTGATTATGATGACGCTCGTTAGAGGTTTCTCCTTCTTTACCGTTCCCAGAATTTCCATCCCATCCATGTCGGGAAGTTTGAGATCCAGAATGATGACATCGTATCCACCCTCCCGAATCATCTCGAGCCCGCTGCCGCCGGAATTGCAAACATGCACGGTCAGACCTTCTTTCATCAGCACCATGCGACATCCGTCCCGCACAACAGGTTCATCATCGATAATAAGAACATTCCTCGAATTCATTGCGATCACCTTTCGAACCTTACTGAACAATATCGTGGTAGATCGGGAGCTCTACGATGAACCGAGTTCCTTCGCCCTGGCCGCTGAACGCTTTCAGCTCCCCGCCGTGGCTTTTGATTATTCCGTAAGTCATTGACAGACCGAGGCCGCTTCCTAATGGTTTCGTAGAGAAATAGGGATCGAATATCTTCGGCAAAATTTCATGGGGTATTCCACACCCCGTATCTTCGACCTCAGTCACTATGCAGTTGAAATCAGGATTAAAACGGGTGCGTACGGTAATTAGTCCATTTTGTCCGATCGCTTCGACTGCATTGAGCAGCAGATTAAGAAAAACCTGTTCAATCTGGTTCTCGTCCACAAAGCAATCCGGCAGTTTCGGCTGCAAGTTTCTGTGCAATTTGATACGATTGACCAGAAATAAGTTTTCCAAAAGACCCAGTGACCTTTCAAGGACGGAGTTTATACCGGTCGGAGCTTTTTGGGGCTGCTTTTCGCGTGCAAACTCCAGAAGGTTCTGAATAATGTCTCGACACCGGATGGTCTCCCGGATGATAATGTCGAGACATTTTTTCACCGGCCCATCCTTCTTGATCTCTTTCCTCACACTCGTGCTGAAAAGTAAAATTCCGGCAAGAGGGTTATTTATCTCATGGGCGATCCCTGCCGCCATTCTGCCCAGTGCCGAAAGCCTTTCCGTCTGCACGACGAGCCGTTCATACCGGATCTGCTGCTCTTCGAACAACCGCGCCCTCTCAAGAGCGTACGCGCACTGACGGGCTATAGCGACAAGAAAGTCCAGGTCTTCCGCGGAGAATTTCCTTTTTTCAAAAAAGAAGATACGAATGATTCCGATTACATGTTCCTTCAGAGTGATAGGGAGGTCCACTGTAGTAGTGATACCCTCATCCCGTGCCTCCTGCGGGTACTGAATGCGGGGGTCTTTCCAGATATCGTCGATGATGGAGACCCGGTTTTTTTCGTAGAGTTCCATGACCATTTTCGAGCTCAAGACCGGGCCCTTGCTCAGATATTGCTCGCTTAAACCGTAAGAGGCTCCAATCTCCAGTTCATTTTTATGCACGTTCAGAATTCGGAGAATAGCCCCCTTGGCTTGCAGGATTTCGCTCACTTTCCATACAATAATATCCAAAACTTCCCGCATATTGGTGCTGGAATGCACCACGGCGACAATCTCTTCAAACACCTTATAAAATGTTTCTGCTCTAACTATTTTCTGCACGGCAAACCTTCAAACTGAAGAATCTTTTGCGCATACAGGAAGATTAAGCGCGAAATGGAGAAGCCGACCCGCATCAGGCGAACACGGCTTGCCGCCAAGAATTCCACTATAGCCCTTACTGAGTGGCAATTGCAAAAGATTTCACTAGTTCACTTTGCAAAAGGCACGCATTATTGCTTTTTTTAACAAATCGGTGACTGTCGGGCACCCTCTAATTATCCAGTCATTACTTCGGAACAAAAACGTTCAACTTTGAACAGACGAATCGTGCGTAATTATTCAACTTTTTAATGCTTTTCGAAAAACTCAGGCACCGCGTATGAGGTCAACTGCCTTGTGGCTATTGCTTTGCTTCTCAATGCACAGGCCAATCGCCGGAGGAAATACAAAGCTGGGCGCTTCCAAAAAGTTTTTCGGCGCCGGGTTTGGCATGAATGTAGACTCTGCCCTTCTTTGTCATCGCCTTCGCTCTGCCTGTCCCGGCGGCGGCGCCTGATCAAGCCGAAGCCAAATCGAGTTGACTAAGTGACCTGTTTCTATATAATTAGGTGTTTGTGCAGAGCAAGGTGAATCATTCAGTTTGTGCCCATCCGGAAGTTTCTGCCAATGAAAAAGGGGAAAATCCAATGCGCTCAATGGATTATTTGACGCCTTTTATAGAGGTAGGTCGCGGGCTCTGTGACGGCGCTGAAAGCAATTGCGTGATGGACCTTATTGCAGGGAAGATAACAAAGACCCTTAATCTCAAAGGGTGCTTCATCAAAATGAAACATCCTCATGGCGACCACATGGAGTTGCTTGCGAGCTGCGGTCTGAGTGAGCGCTTCCTGTTCAGCAGGTCCGACGATACACCCGGCTGCGTATGCTCACACCTGCCTGGAAAAACTATCTGCGTCCCAAAGCTTCAAAGCGCGGAAATCACTGCTGAAGCAGAACTCATGATGATGGAAGGCATTCAAGCCTTCGCCGTGCTGCCTATCGAAGTGGAGCGGGAGGGGATTGCCATGGCGGCGCTCTTTGCCGGCGCTCCGCGCGAATTCACAGAGAAGGAGCTTAGCTTTGCCAGGACCCTGGCCGGCCAGGGCATTCTGGCCATTGCGTGGAAACGCCGCGTGGAAGAGCTCATCGAGCATGAAAGACAGTATTTACGGAGCTTTCAGGAAATCAGCAGCACCATTAACGCAACCCTCGATATCGGTAAAGTTCTGGAACTGGTCGTCACAAAAATCACGGAGGTTCTGGGCGTGAAGGGCTGTGTGGTCCGCCTGCTCGACCCTAAAACCCAGAACCTTTACGTGGCGCGAAGCCATGGCCTGAGCCAGGACTTCCTTAACAAGGGACCCGTGGATGCTCAGAAAAGCATCGCGGAAAACATGGCTGGACGCGTGGTAGTGGTAGATGACGTCTTCACCGACCCACGTCTCCAATACCCGGCCGAGACCGCCGAAGAAGGCGTCCGTAAGGTTCTGTCCATTCCGTTGATGGTCCGAGGCAAGGTCATCGGCGTGCTCCGCATTTATACAGGAGAGCGGCCCCCGTTCACTAAGCGCGAAATTAACCTCGCCGTAGCCATAGCGCAACAGTGTGCCTTCGCCATCGAAAACGCCCGCATATATCAGCGGCTGCAGTACGAATATCAGCAGTTGCTCACCGACTTCGGCTACGAAGGAAGCAGCCACTAGTCGATTATGGTGCTCGAACCTCCATTTGAGTGAGATGAGTGAGATAAGGAAAAATGGAACAAATCAATGTCCTGTCAATTCAGCAATCCTGTGATGTCGATTTCATCCATCGAGTGGAACAAGCCAGCGAGCAAAAGGTGAGCAAGTGTTATCAGTGCGGCAACTGCATCGCCAGTTGCGCCTACACCTTCGTGTACGACTACCCGGTGAATCAGATCATGCGTCTTATTCAACTGGGTCAGAAGGATATTGTCCTTAAGTCCCGCTCGATCTGGCTTTGCGCAAACTGCCAGGCATGCACCACCCGCTGCCCGAACAATCTCGACGTTGCACGGATCATGGAGACCCTGCGTATCATGTCACGCCGGGAAGGGACGGTATCAGAGCCGGATATCCGCACATTCTATGATGAGTTCCTTGTATCCGTGAAAACCTTCGGGCGTGTCTTCGAAACCGGACTGCTCCCGGTTTACAACTTCAAGGCCAGGAAACCATTCACTGATCTGGACCTGGCTCCAGGGCTCCTGATGAAAGGAAAGCTCACCTTTATACCCTCCAGGATAAAGGGGCGAAAAAAAATCGCTGAGATTTTTGAACGCCTTGGAGTTCACCGCA
>Ga0187862_10001854_pt1 | contig 21991 bp, 19 predicted proteins | sample June2016WEW_10_1_FD_133003 | JGI IMG/M metagenome (GOLD analysis project Ga0187862, IMG submission 133003) | Peatland microbial communities from SPRUCE experiment site at the Marcell Experimental Forest, Minnesota, USA - June2016WEW_10_150 | ecosystem: Environmental > Terrestrial > Soil >...
GGAAAGGAGGCATTTTTCGTCCTGGCAAGGAAATCGAGGGGTTGCGCGGAGGCGTACCTATGTACGCCGCACAAGAAACCCCGAAGATTGACACAGCAAGGGCGGAAAAGGACCCTTTCCGGACGGAAACTAACTGAAAGCCCTTTTGTCATCTAATCCGAGTTGGCAGGCCCATGAGTGCTTCGACGTGGAAAGATATGAAGTGCAAACTCGCTATCCTGACGATTTTCATGCTCATTCTGAGATATACGGGCCCGGCTTCCGTTGAAGCTGCCACCAGCACCGCCCACGTGACCGTGAGTGTTACAATCGGGCCCTCCTCACAATTGACTCTTAATGAAAATTCCAACGATCCAAATATAAAATCCGCCGGGAATCGCCGCGTTTCCGCCGCGCAGGACAGCGCCGGGGCGATTGCAAACGTCAGGACCGGCACGGCGCCTGCGATTCTCACGGTTGCGGCAATCGATGATTGGATCACCGGCACGGACGCCGATCCAGCGGCCGCTGCTACGGCGACGGTAAAGGACGCGAGTGGTAATTTGTTTCTTGCCGCTCCGGCCGCTCGAAATGACACTGCCCCCCCCGCTGCTGAGGGCCAGGGATGTTCGGCGTCTTATTCGGAGACGTTTAACTGGTATCTTGAGAAAAGTTGGAGTTGCAACACCGGAAAGCGCACCGTTACGGTAATCTATACCCTTACTTCGCCATAACCCCGCTCGACAACTGCGATATGGATCGCGCTATAACGGATATCTGAAGTGCAGGTGTGAAAGAGGGTCGCAAAATACCCTGAGGAACGCATGGTTTCGAGATGTTGGGGGTCATCTTCTTCGTTGAGGACCCAATGGTCCATAAACCGCTTGCCAACCAATGACCTTTTTAGCGCCGCCGTGGAAGGCGGCGCTAACGCCGGAAGGTCTTATTTTGAGTTCAAATTCAACCCTAACGCCGCCGCTTCGGCTCTTATAGGGGTAGACCCAACAGTCGTGTCACCAGGGGCCATTTGGATTATTTGAGCAGCAGACGGGTATTCATGTCAAGTTCGAAGCGGCCATACGGGTTGACATGATCCCAAATGAGTGGCGTCAGGGCGCTCAGATCTCTGATGGTGAGCTTTCCCTCCCAATGCGGTTGTGCGAGCACTTGTTGAAGCATCAGAGTATTGATATAGACCATGCAATTCTGCAACAGATGTAATGCCAGCATGCTCACCTCGTGATCCTCGCGGCGGTTGCTAGCAAACTCACCGCGGCGAGCGAAAAAGACGAAGTCGTTAGCTCCATTCCATTGCTCGATGACATTGAGTCCCTCTTGGATTTCACGGCGCATGGCTTCGCTGTAGAGGTATCGGCACAGGAAGATCGTCTTGATCGCCTTGCCAAGCTCGGCGAATGCCTTGTAAGTAGGGTGCTGAACATTGTTTCGGGTAAAACGGCGCAGGATCGCTTCGGTCTCAGCCGTGCCGAGGCGCAATGCCGTTGTGTACTTGACCATCTGGTCGTACTGCTGGCGGATTAATTCCCAATTGATCGGTCTGGTCAGTACCAACTGCAGGTGCTTGTAGGTATCTGGTTGTCCGGTATCAGGCCGATACAGCTTCTGAGAATGGATCGCCTTCAGCCGTGGCATGAGCTGAAAACCAAGGAGACGACAGAACGCAAAGGCAACCGTGCTCTGACCGTGAGAATCAACGTATTGTCGATCAACCTCCATTTCGGTGCAGTGGCGAATCACACCCTCGATCATCGACGCAACCTCAGAGGATGATGGCGATTTGAGTTGGGAATGAATGCACAACGATTTTCGTTCTACATGCCAGTAGATCATGATACCGCGGCCTCCATAGCGAACGTGCCACTGCGTCGTCAGATTCTGATCCCAGGAGCTGAAGTGCTTGGAATCGGACGCGCAGGCTGTCGTGCCGTTGCCCCAGATTACTGGGTCGCGGGTATGCAGCGTGCCGTTGGTCACGATGGCGATGGCCCGACGTAGCGCATCGAGACCGACATATCGGTGCCGCACATAGGCCAGATCCTTGTGGGTCATGCCTGACTGGTGGCCGGCCATGCGTTGAAGCCCGGCATTGGTGCCGAGGCCATGGAGGCAGAGCAACAGACGGGGCTGAAGGACAGAGCGATCCAATGTCTCGTAAGCCGTCGGACTCTTCAGCGCATCGGTAAAGTTAAGGCGCAGATCGGCCTCCTTGACCATATCAAGCAAGCTCGTCATCGGCCAGGTGGCGGTGGTCTCATTTTTGAGCGCGTTCAGATTGGGCGGCTCCGGCTGAGCATCGAGCGGCGTCAAAGCTATCCAGCCACCGCGCTTTTTGCTGATCCGAACATAAGGATTGTTAGGCAGGCCATTATCAAGAGTCTGGAGTGCCTCACGCATCTCGGCCTGTAGATCGGCGATGAAGCATTCAGAATCAAGCGGCAAATTTAGCGCCTCATAATAGGGCGTGCGCTGAGCTTCGAAGTCCGCAGGCAAGTCTTCATCTGGGTTGTGCCGGGAAGATGGTTCTCACCATCTTTGCAGGCATTGCCGAGTTTGAGCGAGATCTTATCCGGGACCGGACATCAACCGGCCGGACCGCGGCGAAAAAACGCGGCGTTCGATTTGGCCGACCTTTAAAGCTCAACCCTGAACAAAAGGACCTGGCCGCCCATCTTTTTGAGGAAGGCAAATCAGCCAAGCAGATTGCCAAAACTTTCAATGTCCACCCGGCAACTATTTATCGTCTCGGATCAAAGGATGTATAAACCAGTATATTCGTATAGGATGTTTTCATTGGCCCTTGTTAGGGTCCTACAAAGTAAGATGGCGCCCTGGGTGCCCATGAAGGTTCTATCCTTGGTTCTGGTTCCAAACCGAAGCGCCAGAATGGCCCCAGAATCGATTTTTTCAAGTTGGGCAGTATGATTCATCGCCTTACCCCCCACGTCTTCTAAGCTGCTACGGAAAGAAATAGGGATTTCCCCTTGAGTACATCTTTGTTTACACTGTTTCAATGAGAAAAAAAAATCTTAGATTCAACATCTTACCCGAAAAGTTCCGGTTCGTTTTTAAAAACGGAATTTTTATTAGGCGAAAAACGCAGTTATGTTTTCATTGTTTTCTTTGGCCCAAAGATGAGAATTGCAAATATGATCTGCACATAGAAACATTCTGGACGGCTCACCGCACAACGCCATATAGGATAGCTGTACTTAAGCTGGCTTCCTTATCCTGAACAGTGTGTCAACCTTACCGCCGGATGGATTAGAACACTATGCCGGCCAGCGTTTTCAGAAGTTCTTCCAGTGGCATCATGGTGAGTGTCAGCGGTACTACCGGAGCGAGTGTAGCAGCCATAAGATAGAGAATGTTCTCTTTCGTGAAAGGCGCGATGCGCATGGTCCGAACCACTTCGAAGCTATTTCCCAGATCGGCGAGGGATTGGATGTCGCCACTGCCTATGAACGGCTCATCCGGAGGCGCACCGCCTCGCAGCCATTTGTCATCGAACTGGCGCACGTAACGCTCCGCCAGCGTCCCATATTCGCGAAGGCCTGTCCGTTTGGTCTGGGCAAGTTGAGGCGCAAACACGAGCAGTGGGCCGAGAACCAGGCAAAGGATAAAGAGGACCATGGCGGCAATCTCGCCTTTGTAGTGAAGCAGTGAGGCCCCGAGGAAGAAAATGCGATTGGCGAGAAGCCCGGAAAGTAGCGTGCCGTGCGCCAGCGCAAGCAGAGTGAAGGCGTAAATCGTGTTGAGGAGAAACCCCAACCCGCCGATGCGATCCGGATGCGTTGGAACCAGGCTTAACTCGATGAGTGACACCTGCCAGAGAAAGCGCATCCAGATAAATATTCGAAAATACCAGCGGCATAGCAGGAACTGGAAAATCGGCAGGCTCACATAGCCATACCACATGCCGGCAAACGAGAGTTTCGAGCCCCCGACGGACGGTGTTGCGTACCATGTGACCGTGTCGAGTCCAACGTAGTGACGCCAGACGATCTGTACGCCAACGCCATACACAAAAGCGATCAGCACTATCTCGATGAGCACAGAGTTGCGCAGCCGAAGTATGGACGCGATCGCGGCATCGAAGCGCGCCATGGCGCTTTCGGGAATCAACCGGCGCTCCAGAAATCCCTTCAACACGAAACGCATGCGCCGGTGTACCACAAGTTCAGCAGCGATCAACAGAGGCATCGCCACCAGGAAGCGTACGTGAACTTCCACGTCCAGCAGGAAAGGCATGGCCGCACTTCCGCCCAATGCCTTTCCTTCCATTGCCGAGAGCACCAGGAGAGGCAGCCATGCAAGCAGTGAGATGACGATGACGCGTTGGCGCGCCAGCGTTAGCGAACTGTTGGACAGGTGCGCCCGGCACAGAAGTTGGAAGAGCGGCCCGCCAAGGACCAGTGAGAAGTCTTGCTGATCAGGGGAACCGAAAGCACCACTGGACTTTGATGTATGGGATTTCATTTGCTGTTTCTCCTTGCGGGGGTTTAGCCCGCTTTCCAACAGGTGCGTGAAGGGTCCGGACGGAATCAGCAGGAACATTCTGCCGTGGTGAACCGAGATCTGTTCTTCCTTGGATCAAAAGCGCCGGGCAAAACCGATAAAGGCGCTAAGGTCGTCAGCATCAGGCGTTACGCCTATATTGGCTCCAATGTCAAAGACCAGGTTCTTATTGACCTTGTATAGGAGCCCCATATCCACCGACGCCACCCACGGCGAACCGTTATCGAAGCTGTTGTTGCTGGCGATCTCGAGAAAGCCTTCAAGCTTTTCGATGAAAAGTCGGTGACTTACCGTAATAGAGTTTGTCCACTCCAGGTGGTGGCCTTCCCCCGAGGCGTTGTTTATGGCGTCGAACTCGGTCATCATCCCGATCGTGAAATCGTGCGGGGCCTCCAAAGCAAACGGTACGATCAAGCCCCCCGTGAATTTGTTGTTTCCTTCCCCCACTCGGTTGGTGGGCAGGCCAATCCAAGGCAACAAGGCCATCGCAGTGTCTCCTTTGTCGTTTCCCCACAGGTTTGTCTTGGCCCTGATCCGGGTGTCTCCAAATCCGGATTGCTCCTCATGCATGTCAATCCCGGTTTTGAATTTCTGCCAGGCAAAAGGCTGGAACACGAGTTGAAGCTCCATATTGTTCAGTACACCGACTCTGAAGTTGGTTTCCCCAACAACGATTTGGTGCTGTGGCCGGTCTGGGTCAGGAACCCCGATAGGGTTGCAGGTATAATTTAAGATAGCCGTCTCAACGGCAAAATGGCCGGCGTCGACGGTATGCGGGCCCTCGGTCACATCAGGCCTGTCCGGCTGGTACTCGCGCATCTGTTCGACAGGGGTAGGATTGAAAAGCGTATAATCGCTCTTGTCCGCGACCGATCTTATCTCCTCCGCCGATAAAACCGGAAAGGAGAATAGAAGGTATGGGCAAAAAAGCAGGAGGGTCGAAATAACAAGCAGTGGAAGAAGCGCCACATTACCTTTCCTTTGTGAGAGAGACATTCCTTTCCCCTATTGCGTCACATCCCTTAGTTGGAGAGATCCAGAAGTAAAGGTTTCGACGATTCCAGAAAAGGCGGAGTCTTTTTCCACGGATAACCATTCCGGGCAAGATCATGGCCGTATTCGAACAGCGCCTTCATATAGACGTTATCGAAGTCTTCTTTGTGCACGGTCTTGAATTCTGGTCCGATGAAGGCAAGGTTGAAATCTACGCCGTCCCTTTTAGCCACCAGATATATTCTAAAAAGGTCGCCCACACCCTGCGAGTGAATGAGGGAGGATATGGACCGACCGGCGATGCTTAGCAAACGGCGATCTACAGTGGCCCATTCCGGATCGAGGCGACCATTACGAATGACGTAGAGATTCCTTTTACGGATGTCGGTCTTGATATTCTGGCTGCGTGCGAGATTGAAGAGCGAGGGAGGGTATACAAAAACCTGTGCGGTTGCCCCTCCATCCACGTGCATTTCCTGGAAGTGTTTCCCATTGATCTCGACTGGAATCATGACCGGAGGAAATACTCCGGGAATGGCTGCCGATGCCAGCAGGATACTGTCAAATAAGTCAACAGCTCTGGGGTCTTTGCTGGAAGCAATCGCCCCCATATTCCATATTACAGGCCGGCGGGCATCGAGATTGGTCGTGCCGATGAGCAGAATTCGCCCTTTCTCGTATTCTGCCGCGATTTCATTTAACATGTCGCGGTTTACAAGTTTTCTCACCAGATTCCAGAGCGGCTTATTGTCGCTCAAAGCATCGCTTGTTATCGCAGATAAAATGTTTCTGGTCACGTAGATGTCTTTTGGACCGACGCCGGTATAAAATTCCTTTAGAAGGTTGTCATAATGAGGACCTAGAAATGCGAAAGGAGCAATCAACGCGCCGGTGCTGATACCTGTGACCAATTTGAATTGAGGCCGGGTCCCGGATTGAGTCCACCCCACCAGCAGACCTGCTCCGAATGCGCCGTCGTCTCCTCCACCAGATAAAGCGAGGAAGTTCGCAGGCGGCATCTCCCCAGCATGTCCTGATTTGGCCAGAAAAGCTTTTTCGCGATCGAGCGCGGCCATAACTTCGTTCAGATACGGTGACAGGTCGTCATCCACAAAAAAGCGGGCGTTCGGAATTCCCAATACATCAGCACGAGTCGTACAGTCCGCGGGAACTGCCGGAAGCCGTTGGAGAGAGGCGCAACCCTGCAAGACGCCCAGCAGGACCGACACAAACATTAAAAAAGGTACAGTCTTCGCCTTCATACTAGTCCTTCCTTTACAGGCTGGTTGCAGGCTCCGGGGCATTAGATATGCTCCCACCAGGAACGGAACCAAGTTATTGGCAAGATCGAATCGGCGCGACGTAACTTCCCTTGGGGGTTGCATGGCTTCCGCGAGTGCCGGGGGCAACTGATAACCACACTGGCCGGCGTGGTTCCGTAGGGTAATTGGAGGCGTTGCCTTAGTCACAGTCCGAGCCATTTCAGACCTCCTAGCGTGAGTCTTGCAGGTCTTCGAACATCAGAAAACAAATCCCACCTTGAACCATACGTAGTCGCCTTTGAGAGTGTACTGGGTATCCGTTTGAGGCAACCACTTCACCTCGGCCACAAGGGTATGGCCGCAAATGGGGGGCGAGATGTAGGAGAGCACTGGCCCAATGCCGATCATTTCAGTTTCGAAAGGGCCAAGCCTCGCGCCGGAGCCGCTGTCGGCGTAAACTGCTTCCAGTAGAATGCATTGGCGCCGATCCCGATGATACCGCACCCGAACAAAGGCAGATGTTCGGCAACGGTTGCATCTATGTGGAACACCTCGCCGCTTTGATAGTCGGTTGCGCCGTTCTCCGTATTGAAATCGAAACCTGCGGTGCTGCTGATTTCGAGTCCGATCTTCTTGCTTATCCAACTGAACGACGCTAAGGGTTCAAAAGTCCAGTAATTAAGGCCCACATTAGCCAGCCGACCGGTATTGTATGCGCCGGTAGGGGCGTAAATATTAAGTTGCGTACCCCATTTGAAATCGCCGCAGGTCCAGTTGAGCCAGAAGGGAATCAGTATCGTGTCACCGATACCGTCAGCCGAGTCGCTTCGAGTGAAGGTCCCAAGCCGCCGGGTGGTAACGGCGCCTGTCACATCCACCCAGATATAAGGGACGATTACACCGGCCGCAAACTTGCCGCCGAGAATACCGTAGGGCGTCGTGTAGGCTGCGCCTACCATTTCCGCGTTACTGGTGGCTTTTAAGTTAGCCGCAATAAGGCCGCCAAATTCCAATTGTTTGCCGCCCCGGCACTGCCGTTATAGTAGTTGTACCAATTCATAAGCGCTAATCCGGATGGCGGAGCCATGTCGCCGAAATCGGCCAAGGCACCTGGGGCGTAATGTCCGATGCCGCACTCTGCGGCATAGACACTCGAAGGCTTAACGAGAAAAACGCAGAACGCGAAAACTACGATGACGAAAATCAACAGTTTCTTCATGGCTAAATTCTCCTGCCTCAATTGGCTTGCCCTTCTTAAGATTGCTCAGCATGGCAAATCCAGGACATCATTCTACTCCGAGTAATTAGACTTGCCTTCGTGGTTGACACTTCTTGGCACTGTCTGCTGATTCCCCTTCGGGGCTTACTGCTTGCCGCTCGAAATTTCTTAAAGGAGCATTTCGGCATCCTTAAACCCTGGATACGTCTTCACAATTTCTTTCAATCTTTTTATAGCCTCATCCCTGTCGCCTTTTTGGTTTAAATAAAAGGCAAAAGTGAATCCGTATTTTGGCTCCTCAGGCCTGAGTTCCGTAGCCTTTCTGCACCAGCTCACCGCCTCGCTGATGCGGTCCTTTGACGTAATAATACAGAGATTATAGGCGGCCTGGGCCATTTGGGGATCGGTCTTGATGGCCTTCCTGAGATACGTCTCAGCCTGCTTGAGATCATTCTCCTCGGCTTTGAGCAGGCCCATGTTGAAGTTTGCCGCAGCGTTGTCAGGGGACACATTTAAAGCCTTCTTTAAAGATTCGTCTGCTTTCTTGCTTTCTCCCATGCGCGCATAGGCCATCGATTCGTTGACCATGGCCAGGACAGCCCGAGGTTCCAGCGTCAGCGCGGTGTCATACGAAGCAACGGCCTGCTTGAAGTCCCGGCGGTCCAGGTAATAGTTCCCCAGATTGTAATGAGAAGCCCACTGGTCCGAGCGGGAGAGGATCGAGGCGAGGTACTCCTCGTTTGCTGCTGCGACGGTTTTCTTGTGCTCATCAACCAGGGGCAGGTTCTGATATCCCGCAAGGGACGAGGCGGCCCGGACGCGAACCAGGCGGTACTCATCCCCCGTCGCTTCTATAAGGGCTTGGACAGCTTCTTGGGTGGGGACGCTCTGAAGGGCTGTCGCCGCTGCGGAGCGCACCAGGGGCGATGGGTCCCTGACGGCTTCGATCAGTACCGGAACGACTCGCGGGTCCCTGGAAGACGGGACCATGCGGATGAGCGACGTAGCAAAGATCTCGTCTCGATCCTTGCTGGTAATGTAGTCAAGCATCGCAGGCAGTTGCTGCCAGTCCCGCTTGCGGGCCCCATCGATGAGGGCCGCCCGTTTAAGCACCGGCGCCTGATAGTCCCGTGTGTGCCACTCGCGGACGTATCTGACTGCCCAGGCAGCCTCCTTATCGGTATGGCAGAGATTGCAGGCATTGGGGGACTTGTAGTCGATGCTGGCCGAGGGTGTTGGCGGCAGCATCGAGTGGTCGGTCCGGTTCATCCGGGCAAAGGAGGTCATGGGCATGTGGCAAGAGATGCACTTGTTCCCGTTGCTCCCCTGCTGGTGGTGAGAGTGTGCCGTTGCGTTCTGCACATTATTTTCGTGGCAGGGCATGCAGGCGTCGTTTGCCTTTTCCTCGGCATTGAACCGGTAGCGGCCGCTCGATGTGTGGCAGGCCACGCAATGGAGCTTCCCGGCCTTCGCGCATGGGCTCATCATCCATGAGGTGTAAGTGTAGTTCTCCCCCAGGTCGCGTCCGTCCGGGTAGAAGTCGGGGTCCTCCAGGGTCGTGAGATCGAAGTGGTCGAAAAACCGGTCCCCCGGCGCAAAAGTGGAGGTAACCGGTGAAATCTTCGCGTGGCAGATCGAGCATGCCGCGTTTTTTTGCTCGGGGGTGAAGTTCTTCCAACTGACGATCTTGACGGCTTTGGGCTTTTGTTCTTTGGGGGCTTCCCGGAGGACGCGATTGTGCTCTGCCGACGGACCGTGGCAAGCCTCGCAGTTGATTCCAGGTTCGGCCCATGTGGTCCTGTACGCGTCGGTCTCGAGATCGTAGTTCGTCGTGAGCTGGCTCACGTGGCAGCCGTAGCAGGAGGTGTTGAAAGTGTACGCCGGATCTTTCCAGTCGACCTGCTGCCCCGCTTCCCCTCCAGGGAAGTGGCGGACACCGCTGCCAGCGGTGTCGAACCACTCCTTCTTTTGGACATCGTAGGCGATGGGAAGGGTCTGCAGCCGCCCCCTCCCCAACGGTGTCAGGAAATAGTAGACATTCTTGCCGCCAAGGGCTTGCTCGATCCGGTATTTCTTCTCTCCGCCTGGCCCCCGCTCGCACACCGAGCCGGTCAAGCCTGAAATGTCCACACGGTAGGAAAACTTCCCTATCTTGATCTCGGCTGATTGAGGCCTAAGGCTCTTTTGAGCGAATCCGGCCGTGTACGGCTGCATCGCCAAACCGTGCATGGAGGTGGACCAAAGTTGGTAAAACTTCTCGTGGCACTCCTTGCAGCTCTGTGAGCCTGCATAGCCGCTGGTTGGCTCCTCTTTAGCGATGGTCTCTGCTGACCAGACAAGGACCGCTACAATAAGAAGCGCCAATATGGACCTTTTCCTTGTCATAATGCTGTGCCTCGGTACATTTAGACGCAATCGCCCATTGGTAGGCAACGACCAAAGCCGAAAGAATAAATCCAGGGTCGCCGATATCCATAGTCGTTCATCATGGTTTAATCAGACAACGCTTTCTTAAGAGCGGCTTCAGAGCGGAGCTTGTTCTCCTCCACTTTGTCTGCCTCCTTAATTTCCTTCAAGTCAATGGTGACTTTGTCGATCGTGCCGGTGAATTCATAGGGCACCGGGACCCCATAGTCCTCTACAACAGGTGTCTCGCCGTCTTCACCCACGTCTGCCCCTTCATCAGCCGAGAAAATCATAGCCTGGGTGCGATCGATCCGTCCCTGAGCCACTTGTTCCCCATTGACGAAGATCGTCCCAGTGCCTCCTTTGCCAAATCCGCCTCCGTCATAGGCAAACTCGAAGCGGATCGTTGCTTTGCCCGCGGGCACAGGCTGTTTGGCAGCGATTGTGAAGCGCTTCAAGCCCAGCCAGTTGTATGCGTACACCGGCATGCCGGCCTTCAGGTACAGACTCCATCCCCCAAACCTGCCACCCTGGGCAAGTATTACGCCCTTGGCGCCGCCCTTGGGGATATTCACTTCAGCAGTAATCATATGTGTCCGATTCTTTGTGTTTATGAAGACATTCTCCGACATCCCTTTCATCCCCTCGTAGACTGTCAGCGACGTTCGGCCAGCCATAAGGTCGGGCCGCCCGACAAGGGAAGCGTTAACGCGCTCAATGGAACGGTCATCGATGGGCAGCACGCTGTACTTGACCGCTTCCTGCATGAACAATTGCTGCATCTCCTTGAGCTTCTCGGGGTCTCCACCGGCCAGATCGTTTGCCAGGCTGAAGTCTGCCCTTGTGTCGTAGAGCTCCCACTTGTCGTTTTCGAGGGTCGCGCGTGGTTTGGGTTCCCAGGGCGCCTTGTGGACCGTACCGGCAAGCCAGCCATCACTGTATACGGCCCGATTGCCGAAAATCTCGAAATACTGGGTAAGATGGCGGTCCGTGGCTTTGGCATCATTGAAGCTGTAGAGCATGCTCACGCCTTCAATAGGAGTCTGCGTGATTCCGTTAACCACTTTGGGCTCGGGCAGTCCGGCTGCCTCAAGGATCGTAGGCGCAATGTCGATGACGTGGTGCCATTGCGAACGCACCTCACCCTTCGTCTTGAAACCCTTTGGCCAGTGAATGACCATCCCGTTGCGGGTGCCACCATAATTAGAAGCGACCTGCTTGGTCCAGCAAAAGGGCGTATCTCCAGCCACAGCCCATCCCGCGGCATAGTGACTGTATGTATTCGGACCCCCCAATTCGTCGTAGTGCTTCAGCACGTCCTGGACCGTTTCATTAACTCCGTTGAAGTAGGTCATCTCGTTGAACATACCGTTCATCCCACCCTCGGCGCTGGCCCCGTTGTCGCCGACGATATAGAAGATCAGCGTATTGTCCAGTTGACCCATGTCCTCAATGGCCTTGACCAGTCTCCCGATTTCCGTGTCGGTATATTCCCCGAATCCGGCGAATACCTCCATCTGACGGGCGAAGAGCTTCTTCTCGTCTGCGGTCAGCTTATCCCAGTCCTTGATAGCCTCGGGCTTGGCTGCCAACTTTGCGTCTGCAGGGACTACGCCGAGCCTCTTCTGACGGGCCAGGGTCTCTTCGCGGAGCTTGTCCCATCCCTGGTCGAACTTGCCTTTGTACTTTACAATCCATTCCTTCGGCACATGGTGCGGCGCATGAGTGGCGCCAGGAGCAAAGTAGATGAAGAATGGCTTATCCGGCGTGAGCGATTTCTCGGATGTCATCCACTTGATCGCCTGGTTGGTCATGTCGGTCATGAAGTGGTAGTTGGGATCGTTTGGCGCCTCGATCTTAGTCATACCGTCGTAGATCGCAGGCGCCCACTGGTTCGTCTCACCCCCCATAAACCCGTAGAATTTGTCAAAGCCTGAACGGGTGGGCCAGCGGTCCGTCGGGCCGGAAGGACTGACCTCCCAGGCAGCGGTCTCGTGATTTTTCCCGAATGCGGCGGTCGAGTAACCATTATACCGTAACATCATTGCCAACGGGGCCACGCTCTCGGGGCGCTGCCCCGTATTGCCGGGAAAGGCGGTAGAAGTCTCCATGATGGATCCCGTGTTTCCCATGTGGTGGTTGCGGCCTGTGAGCAGCGCCATACGGGTCGGCGAGCAGAGCGCCGTTGTGTGGAATTGATTGTAACGAAGGCCGCCGTTGGCCAGGCGGTCCACTGTCGGCATGTGGATAGGCCCGCCAAATGCGCTGGACTGTCCGAATCCCATGTCATCAATCAAAACAATGAGCACGTTCGGGGCGCCCGCCGGCGCCTTGACTTCGAATCGCGGCGGGGGTGTGGCATTCCGGACATCGAGCACGGTGCTATGCGGGTACTGAGGTTCCGGGATGGGTAGGACCGTGCGGTCGGTCGGCAGCACATTGTTCGCGTTTGGAGCGTTCTGAGCGGCGACAGGCGTTAACACCGTCGTTGAAAACAAAGTCACCAGCGCGAGGCTGATGGCATATACTATCGTATGTTGTCTCATAGACTCTCCTTCCTTGATCCAGGCCTATTACAATTCGCTCTTATTTCAACAGTTCGATCTCTCCTGGCCGCCATGTTTTGTTGAACCAGGGATCGAGCGGGCCATAGAGGCGCAGAAGCGTATTCCAGCCCTTGCCAGCGGGTGCCTTAGGTCCAAAGTACACATCGACCGATCCGTCCGGATTAACCAACAAAGCCTTTGCACGGCGCGCTGGAAATCGAGGTTGTCGTAGAGCTTTTCGACCGTCGCGTCGTCGGGAAGACCGTCGAAGAACTTCAACGTGCCGAGGCGGGTTTCCACTTTGTCCGGCATCGCTATGCCCTCGGGAATCGGGGTCGTCATCTTGTACTGCTTTCCTGCTTCTTGTCCGAAGCTGGAGGACGCAGTGAATAGCAACAGCAAGGCCAGAGCAGCCCCTATAGTTTTTGATCTTCGGGTTCTCATTCATTCCTCCTTTCGGTGCAAGTTATTAAATGATATATATGTTATCGGGTCGAAAAATTCGACCTACGGGCCACCAGCATTACTCACCGAAGACATTCCCCTTTATAAGCTTCGGGATAACGGGGGTGAAGGACAGTTGGATGTTCCACTGCTGCCCGAAGGAGTCCGGATGTATGGGCATGTATTGTCCCGCGATACCGACTCTGATGGGAAGCTTGCCGAACTTCACCACCTTGTTGACTCCCAGTCCCAGGGGGACGGTCCAGACGTTGTGGGAATCGGCCGTCCAGTTCGCCAGTATGTTGCCGGAATATCCGATGCTCCAACCTTCGCCGAAAAAGTACGCCGCGATGGGTTGAAGATTCATCTGGTTCGCACTGGGCCTGCTGCTGTCGCCCGCAAAGGATGTCCAATTCTGGACAAATGCCCCGAGAATCCATTTGGAAGAAAGGTAGCCTACAACAGCCGAAGGACCGGCCTGCCACTTTCCCGCCCCGGTGAAGTCTGTGGAAGCCGTAGGAAAGATAAAGGTCGGCCCGACTCCGAGCAGCCAATTCCCGGCTATAGACGGACCCGGTGAGAGCATTTCCAGCAGTATCATGTCACCGAACCCAGTCGTGGTCTCACTTCCCATCCGAGGCGGAGAGCCTGCCACAACCGGGTGTGGTTGGGACACAAAGAGCGGTATCACCGGCCTCGTGAGCAGATTCCAATCGCTGGTCAAAGACACCGGCAGCACGGGCTGGAACTGCAGGTTCGGGCTGTAGCGGTTCGGGTTGTCCAACAAGTAGTTATTTTGCTGAATTGCCAGGGACCAAAAACTGCTGACCGGATTTGTGAGTTGCTTATTAACTTCAGTCAAGGATTGGGCCCCAGGGGCCTCCGCTTCAGCCTCCAAGGCTGCGCCCGTCCCGGTCGGGTCCGCTGGCCACACGGGATGTTCGCTCAGTCCAACCATAAACATAATAAGGAGAAATACCGATGCTCGAACTCTTGTTTTCATTTTCTATCTCCCTCTTTCCCCACATAAATTTTAGAGGCTCCGCAACTGGATGCGAACAAACCTGCAAGTTGAATACTCCAGCCGCCGCCTCTCCTTGGCTACCAGATCACTATTGCAGATCATCGTCGCACAGGAAACCACCGGTCCGATGCTTGTTGTGAGACCCTCGAAACTGCAGGGCCTCACAGAGTTGACATCGATCGAGCCCAGCGTCGAAGGCTTTTGAGCTGTTTCTTCCTGGGCTATCCCCCCAGCCGCTCACTTTTTTATCTTCGTAATTTTCGAGCCCTGAAGCCCCATGCCTGCCATTAGACCTTTCTGGTCGAAGATGAAGGCGTAGACATCGGACTTGAGCGTCGTGGTTGTCAGTGCGCGGGCCTTGCCTTCGTCCACCACAACGATGCTAGGGCCGACTCCGATCTCCCAGCCGCCACTCCGGTTGAGATATTCGACCGCGGAGTTCGTCATCAGGAAGAGGACATAGCCAAAGGATTGAACGCCCGCCTGCAGTCCGTATGATCCCGCAACGGAGTTGTAGTACCCCACAGTCCTGCCCTTCTTTAGCATAGCTCCTTCCCCATACTGGGCGCCCACCAAAAAGCCAGCCTTTACAATGTTCGGAAAGACCAGTATTGCAGCGGCCTTTTGCGAAAGCATTTTTGCTGCAGGCTGATCCGCGTAAAGCTTCATCAACGCAGCGTCAACGTCGCCATCAATCCCGGCGGCAGATGCCGCGCGTGCGACTCCGTTTCCTTGTGTGAACACCAGTACCGCCGTCAACACCAAAGCCGTCAGTATTGTTCGTTTCATTGTTGTTCTCGTTTTATTTGCTTTTCTCATGGCTTGTGTCTCCTCTTATTTTCAATCATTGCGAGCAGGAATTGCGGCACACCCGGAGGCTATGCCGATAAAAGCGTCTGTTAAAAGTATTGATAGTGTGGTGCGCGAAGTATCGATGAGCGTGTCGATAAAAGAGGGCTACGTCTCCTTCCACCTACGGGCACTCGGAACTTCCGACCGGATTTGTGAGCTGCTTATCGGCTCCTGCTCCAGACAATCCAGGATTCGTCATGGAGCCGGACCTCCGGAAATCCGAGGTAACGAAGGATGAAGAAGGCGTCGCCGGCAGCGATGCCGCTGTCACAGGTGGTGACGATGGTTTTGTCCGGCGTTATGCCTCGCGTCCGGAGCATCCACAGGAGCTCTGCCGGAGGCTTCAACACACCGTTGTCCATGATGAAAGCCCCTGTTTGCAGCGGCCGATGACGCAGATCCCATCGACCGTCGGGCAGCCTATTCCATTATATCTCCGCTAATTTTGCACCCAGTTTGCCGGTGCTGAGCTGATACTTTATCTCCGACTCCACACAGAGCACTTTCAGCATTCCCATAAGGACGCTGAACGGCTCGGATCGTATATATCGCTCCATAGAGTCCTGTGTTGCCCACTCTTGGATCAGGTAAAATACGCTGGAATCGGTCATATCCTGATAGAGAGTGGATTTCGACAGGTCTCCTTCTGCCTTGAGATTTTTCTGTATGGACTGCAAGGCCTGAAGAAGCTCTTCACGCTTTTCAGGACGGACCCGAAGCAGTACGTTGACTGTGCTCACGTTTCCTCCGTTTGATCCAGATAAGAGACGTTTCCGGGCGACCGAAAAGTATGCTGCTGAATCTATAGCAAGACACACACCAGGGAAGGGAGAGCGCATGGACTAACGTATCAGATTGAAATACCTTGATTAATTCAAAGGAGTGGATAAGAGGGGGTTGAGAAGTAGGTACAAGCCACGAAATAAAACCACGAAATACCGCGATGCCCACGATAGACCGTGGGTTATCGGCGGTACCTGCTTATTAGCTGTTGATGATATTAAAAGATAACAATGAAAGATAACAATGTACCGATCAGATTTCTCTGGATTCTATTGACTGCTGGCCAAGTACCTTCCGGATCAGAAGATTTCCGGCCGGCTAATATTGAGCTTTTCCATGCGAGAGCGAAGGGTACTGGGCTTAAGGCCGAGTGCATGGGCGGCCCCGTTCGGACCTTCTATCTTCCACTTCAGCGCTTCGAGGGTCTTTTGGATATGGGACCGCTCCACGTCAGCCAGGCAAGAGTGTGTTGTTTCTCGAACCTCAGCCGTGGGCGGCAAGACGGCACCAAGTTGCTCCGCAAGCTCCAGCACCGGTCCACGGCTCATAATGACCGCTCGCTCAACGATGTTTTCCAGCTCACGCACATTGCCTGGCCAGTGATAGCTCTGAAATGATCGCATGACCTCCTGGGTAACCGTGGAGATGCGTCTTCCCAACTGCTTGTTCAGACGCCCGATGAGCGCATCAACGATCAGCGGGATGTCCTCGGTCCGCTCCCGGAGGCGCGGCACGGTGATGGGAAAGACATTCAGCCGGTAGAACAGGTCTTCGCGGAATCTGCCTTTGCGGATCTCCTCATCGAAGTACCGGTTCGTAGAAGCGATGATCCTGACGTCTACCTTGATGGTATGCGGATCGCCGAGCCGTTCCAACTCGCCATTATCGATAACCCTAAGCAGCTTCGCCTGAAGCTCAACAGGCAGCTCGGCGATCTCATCAAGAAAGATGGTGCCTTTGTCGGCAAGTTCGAAACGACCGATCTGTCTTGCCTGGGCTCCCGTAAAGGCGCCTTTTTCCCTTCCGAACAGTTCACTCTCGATCAGGTTCGCCGGGAGCACGGCGCAGTTAACATGGATCATCGGACGGTCTTTGCGCAAGCTCCCCTCGTGCACGGCCGCAGCGACCAGTCCTTTTCCTGTTCCGGTCTCGCCGCTGATCAGTACCGTGGTGTTCATGGGCGCCACTTCGCTGATGCGGTACAGAACGTATTTGATCGGATCGCTCCGGCCGATTATGGTCTTTTCATGGCTGCCCGTGCTGACCTCACTCCTTAAATAGGTGTTCTCGGCCTCGAGCTTGTCCTTCAACCTGGAGATCTCATCATAGGATTTCCTGATCTCCTCTTCGGCCTGTTTGCGCTCGGTGATATCGATCGACACACCCATCAAGCAGGCGGCTGATCCAGGCGTTGCCTTATACAGCCGACCCTTTGAGAGTAGCCAGCGAATGCTTCCGTCGGGTCGCACGATACGGTATTCGGCACTGATATCACTTCCCGACTGTATGGTCACTTCCACAGATTCGTGAAAATCCTCACGGTCTTCGGGGTGAACGACACAGAGGAAGCTCTCAAGGTTCATATCGCTGTCAGGGGCAAAGCCCAAAAAAGCCTTGGCCTTATGTGTAGTCCAGATATGACCTGAGCCCACATCCAGGTTCCAAAGCATCGCCCCGGAAGCATCGGCCTCCAGAGTGAGACGGGCTTCGCTTTCTCGCAATACCAGGTAAGCTTTTCTGCGCTCCAATGCATTGATAAAGATCTCCCCCAACAGCCGCAGCCGCGGAATGTATTCCTCGGGCCAGGAAAGCTCCTCGCGCACGGCGTTGAGTACGAAGATGGACGAGACCCTCCCTTCGAAGAAAAGGGGAATGTTCAGGTAGGATCGGATGCCCATGGCAATGCAATTCGATCTGTCCTGTCCGGCCCCCTCCGGCAGTTGCTCCAACCTGTCAATACGAGTTCGTTGTCTCTGCAACACAAGCCTTTCATAGGTCCATGGGAACAGATTGGCAAGTTCAATATCCCCGGGAACACGCTCGATACCTTCGGCATAGGCGGCATGGGTGACATGCACTCGTTTCAGGTCAGGAGATAAACCGAGCAGAGCGCAGCGGTCCACCTGGAAGAATTCGAGAACATGCTCCAGAGCGAGCTCAATTTCTGCGTCAATCTGGTCAGAAACAATACTAACAAACCGTGCCGAGAGGTCGGAAATCAGCCTTTCAAAGCGCAGATATTCGCCAGACAAATCCTCTTCGCGCCGCACCAATTGCCCGAGCGTCTCAGCATCTCTTGTTCCGGGGTGCAGATTCTCTTTCCTTAGCATCGCCCTGCTCCTGATATCAGGCAAAGCACACTAACTATACATAAGGCGGAAGAATTGCGGAATCTCAGTTCAAAAATACTCTCATGACCTGATCGCCGAGGCGGCCATACTTGTCACGGATAATCCTTAAAGGGACACAGAGATCTTCTCCGAGATCCTCGGTGCAATCTCACGAGTGCTGATCAAAACCTCACAGTCATACCGGTCAAGGAATTCACTTCATCTGCAGACCGAGTGATGCCAAGATTGACGCCACAGTCGAGTTGGATGTTTGCCGTCAGTCCATAAGTCAGCCCTACGTCCGCTGTCCCCACCCAGCCCCAGCGGGGCGGCCAAGAAGATACGAGATGGTTTTGTCATTATCATTGTCTCCTTGTTATGCTCTATTGCTGTGCTCACTTACCTCCGTCAAAAAACAGCTTCAAGGAGTTTGGCGATCAGTTCTTCCAGCGGAATCATGGACAATACCAGCGGTAATCCCGGTAACAGGATAATTACGACAAGCTACTTCTGCACGTCAATATCGGCCTGGAAACCATCGATAGGGAAACGCTGGCCGGAATGATGGTTTGGTATCGCAAAGTTGCCTCTTGCTGAACGGCTATGTGCGTGCTTGCCTTGTGATGATGTGAAGCCTGCGAAGTGCATTTTTTGATGGCCAATGCTCTATAATCGGGTTTCTTGCAATATTACTGTCCTGTCTCTATTCTGCCGCTGCACGTAACAAATCTTTGGAATACCTGTCAGATTAAACTCAGCGAAAGTCAACCCTGATTGCCACTGTGAGAAAGTCCGATGTGGCCGAAGTGCATAACGGAAATGATTTGAATATGTTAACTCACGTTGCTGAAAGAACAGGTAACATGTCAAGTTACCCAGTTGAGGAATCTCCGCCCTGCTGACGATACGTTTCGTCTACCTCAATCCTAGATGATTTCCACTTGGCTGGCAAAAACCCCGCCACTGAGCTATTGATTTGGGATCATGTCAACCCCTATGGCCGCTTTGAACTTGACATGAATACCCGTTTACCGCTCAAATAATCCAAATGGCCCCTGTGGTGACACGACTGTTGGGTCTACCCCTTATAGCCGCAACCGGCCGGTTCAATTTATCAGCAATTTCATTCACAGACATGTGCTGCTGCACATAACTTTGCAGTTGCGCCAATTGTTGAGTGGTCCAGGTCGTCTGTGAGCCCGTTGATGATGACGTATAGACAGTTCCGGATATGCTGTTTATCGCCATTGGAGCCTCCTTCAACCAAGTTTGTTTGGATCTGTATCGACCTCCCGGTTTTGATATATTCCTGTTCATCCAATCGGCAAGTGTTGGAAAAAAATTAACGTAAAAATGATTCCAACCGATATTTTCCAAATTCCCCGGGTAACCGGCGTGCACATTTTTTTGGCGACGACTCATCACCATGAGAGATGCGGAACAAGGCGCCACAGGCATTGAAGGCGCCCGAAGCAGTATTGCGGGAAAATCATATTCTAACCAAATCGCGTGGATAGCCGGTAAGAAGCTCGTTCTGCCTTTCGCCCACATGAATGACATCCGTAATTCTGGGGCCACCGATGCCTTTGCGATAAATTGTCGGAAGGAGCAGGTCGATCACCATGCCGATTTCTATGATTTCAGTGCGGCCACGCCCAATGATCGGATAGAATTCGGACTGGCGAAGTCCGACCCCGTAGCCGACCGACTCAAGGTAGGATTTCCCGAACCCTGCTTGTTCAACCACGTCACGGGCGGCCGCATCCACTTCGCCCGACGTGGACCCGGGTCTCAAGGCCGCCTCCGCTCGCTCCAGGGCTCGCAGGAGCAGAGCATGAACATCTGCCTGCCCTTTGGGCACAGCGCCTACGGCGGCAGTTCGCGCCATTTTTGAGCAGTAGCCCTCGCATGTCGCCCCAAGGTGTACTACAACCACTTCGCCTTCCCGAATCTTCCTGGAGCTTGCGGTAGGGTGCGCAAGCAGGGTTCGATCTCCCGAAACCACCTGGGGACGGAAAGATGAACCTCCGGAGCCGGCCCGCAGCATTGCGTATTCAGCTTCGGCAAGCACGTCGAGTTCGGCTGTCCCGGCGCGGACAGCTTTCATCGCCGCATCCATGCCCTTGCAGACCGCTTGAGAGGCGTTCCTGATCAGGTTCAACTCTTCGGGTTCCTTCACGGAACGCAGCCGGTAAAAAAGATCTCCCGCCCCGGCGAAATTCTGCTCGCAAAACGCCGACCGCAAAGCGTCGTACACCGCAAAATCAACGAAATATCTTTCGAAGCCTATTCGTGGGTCTTTGTAGCCGAAAGAGTGGATTTTTTCGCAAATCACAGGACCGATACTCTGGCGGGGAAAGAAATAGGCATGGGTCGTAAGTCCCGACTGCTCGCGAACGTAATCGGCATCGAGCCAGAGAGCTACAGCACATGCCTCGTTCTGCCTCGGTATTAAAATGGCCAGGCATTCGATCTGGGCAACCCCGGTAAAATAGATAAGATTTTCCCTGTTAGTCACGACCAGGACGTCGAGTCCCGCCACGGCCATGGCCCTCTGAGCCCGTTCTATACGACCTGCAAATCTGGGGGTCATTTTCTTTCACCCTTATTGTCGAGAAGCCGCCCCGTTTCGCCCATCCAAATCAGAGTAAGAAGCGGGAAGCGAAATTATCGCTCCTCGCGCCTTGCTCTTTCGGGGGCCGAGCGCCGGGACGGCCGATATGATTTTCCGGCTGCTGCCACACCTGATGAAACAACCTTGCGGTTGCCGGTTTTGAATTCAGGGAAGCCGTGTTCCCTGAATCAGGCGGCGACCGGCCTGGCTAAAACACCGCGTTGCCTGAGCCACTTGGGAATAAGCACTTCCTCGACGCGCCGATTCACTTCAGGGGCTTTGGCAAGCAGCAAATCCCGAAGCGGCGGGCTCAAGTTGATTCCGCCCGGCGCACCGTCGAAAATGAGCACCTTTTCGGCGCCTGTAGTCTTTCCCGCAAAGTCCATGGCTGATTGGGTCGACTCCGACAGGACCACATGTTTCATATAATTGAGGTTTTGCGGGTCCCGGTTGAAGAGGTCGGCCTGCTCCTGCCCTACAACCACGGTCGGGATATGCTCGCTGAAAAAGGCACTCGGATAGCCGGTCCAGGCATAGCTGTGAACGCACATTTTGATTGCTGGGTTGAGTCTTGGGATATCCGGCAGGAGGGGAAAGCCCTTTCTGCCGTAGAACGCCTCGGTGTACCAGGTGTATGGGGAAAGGGGCGATTCGAGATCGAACAAATCGGCGTTGGCGCCCACAAAGTTGGCGTAGACAACCCCGGCGGAGAATACATAAGGGACAGGACAGGGAAAATCCAGGGCGACAATACACTCGTCTATTTCGCCGAACAGGGTCATCATTTTACCGTAGTAGCGGCACCCCACTTCCGTGATGCGTTCATTGAGGCTATACAAATCGTTATCGGCATCGACTCCTAGGATGCCGTGAGGAACCACCGTCAGAAAACAGGCGAAGGCGAACTTGTCCTGGACGAAGGGTGAATCAAAAATCGCACGGGCGATGAAGTTTGCGGCCCTCGGCCCTAGGTTTTGATGGTATGTAGACCGGGTCTCGATCC
>Ga0187862_10001858_pt1 | contig 21977 bp, 22 predicted proteins | sample June2016WEW_10_1_FD_133003 | JGI IMG/M metagenome (GOLD analysis project Ga0187862, IMG submission 133003) | Peatland microbial communities from SPRUCE experiment site at the Marcell Experimental Forest, Minnesota, USA - June2016WEW_10_150 | ecosystem: Environmental > Terrestrial > Soil >...
CGTTGCAGGCCGTGTGGAACGACAAGTGGGTGAATGGACCGGCGACAGCGAAAAGCAGACGCACGGCGCCGCCAAGCAAGCGGAAGGCAAAGTGCAAAATGCCTGGGGCAAAGTGAAAGACGCGGCCAAATCTGCCACGAAAGAAACTCGCCCCCCCCAGTGATGTCGAGGATACCAACGCCGAAGAAGCCAAAGACCGGAAACTGAGATCCGAGAGAAAGGCTGGATAGTCCGAGCAGAACCTAGATACATTCTCCTGAGAACCCTCAATATGCCGCCGGTCGCTCTTTTGCCGGCGGCTTTTTCGTACGCAAAGATAGAGGTTCGATGTGTGTTCGCAAACGAATTTACTGGGTTCCAGAGTTCTCCCGAGACCGGTCTCCGGTCGGCGTTTGCACCTGAATAATGTCGTTCTTGACTGCGTACAACACCAAGTCCCGGATGGAATGAAAACCCAGTTTCCGCATAATGTTGCTGCGATGCGTTTCGGCGGTTTTTGTGCTGAGGTTGAGCGCTGTCGCTACTTCCTTGGAACTCTTTCCTTCGGCGAGGAGTTGAATTACCTCCCGCTCCCGAGGCGTCAACGTCGGAAATCGGGGCGCTCCTCCACGGGGCGCTACTGTTCCTTTTTCCAGAAACCCGGCTAATACCATTTCATTCACTCGCGGAGTAAAGAACATCTGCCCGCGTTGCAGGGCTTCGATGGCGGAGACTAAATCCCGCACCGCATCGGACTTCAGCACGAAGCCCCGCGCTCCGGCTTCCAAAGCCTCTCGTATCACATGATCCGAATCAGTGATGGTCAGAACGATAATTTTGAAATTGGGATCGTGCTGTGTCAGTTGCCGAGTGGCTGCCAGTCCGTTCAGGTTTGGCATGCCGATGTCCAGAATCACAAAATCCGGTTTTAGTTGCTTCGCCTTCTCCACCGCCTCGCGCCCGTCCGACGCCTCGGCGATAACTTCCCAGCCTTCATGCGCCTGCAACAGAGACGAGAGACCCCGACGAACTACTTCGTGATCGTCTGCTATCAGGATCCGGATCTTCAACCCCTGCCTCCTACGACTTCCCCGACAGTCGCGTGCGACAATATCGGGTTCCCCTTGAGAAATGTTTCCTCCAGCACGGAGTTGACAGGATGGAACCTAGCACCGTTAGGTGTCGCAATGTTCGTTGCGAGAATGCATAGGCGTGCTGGTTGCACTCGTTTGAGGGTCAATGCGAGTACACTTCACCTTTTTGTTCGCGTGTACTGAATACAGGAGCAACCATGCCGAGGCAATCAGGTCTTTCCTGTATTACCATCGCAGTTAAGCCAAGAGCCTCTCCGTGCAGCAGCGGGCGTTCTGCTAGCATGCGGAAGTTCATAAGCTGTGGCACGAACTTCGGCTGCAAGGTAGGATTGAAAGAGTCAATAGGTCGTTAAAACCGTCCGAAAACTTGGGGTAGTAGGACGGTGAGTGAAGAGTCCATTAGTCAGACGAAAAAGCCGGACTTCGTATCCATCCTCTATGTCACCGCGTAAGAATGCACAAGTGGCATTCGCATCAGCTGTGGCCGTGCTGCTGCTCAGCGCGATCGCCGCCTATGTCACCATTGCCCGCCTCCGCGAGAGCGCCAGCTGGGTGGTGCATTCCTACCAGGTTGAAACCACACTCGGTGAGATCGATTCCTCGATTGCAAGACTGGCCCGTGCGCGCAACGGCTATGCCAGCACAGGAAATGAAGCCCTCCTCGCGGGATTCGATGCAGGGGTTCCTGAAGTGCACCAGAAACTTCAGGAAGTGCGAAAACTGACCGAGGATAACGCCAGGCAGCAAGAAATGTGCACACGGCTCGAGAATTTGATCGATCGCAGGATCAGCTTGTTCCGCGACTCGATCACCCTCAAGCGTTCCGCTGCCCACGACGATGCAGGACAGAGCGCTCTTGCAGCCCAAATCCTGAGCCTTGCTTTCGAAAATGCTTCTATCACGCAGCAGATGCGTCAGCAAGAACAGCAGCTCCTGCAGCTTCGGACGGGAATTTCCAACCGCTTGTACAAGCTGACGGTCATCATCCTGTTTCTCTCCTTCGCTCTTGCGCTCGTACTATTGTTTATTCACTATCGGCTTCTCACCAGCGAACTCAAAGCACGCGCCTTGGCGGAGACCGTGGCTCGAGAAGGCGAAGCATCGCTTCGTCAACTCACTTCCCGCTTACTGCAGATGCAGGATGAGGAGCGCCGCAAGTTTTCCCGCGAGCTTCATGACAGTCTTGGCCAATACCTCGCCGGCGTGAAGATGAGTCTTGACATGTTCTCGCAGGCGAGGCCGACCGACGAACTGCTGTCGAACGCAATCCTACTTCTCGACCAATCGATTGCAGAGACCCGGACCATATCCCACTTGTTGCATCCTCCGCTTCTGGACGAAGTCGGGTTCGCATCCGCCGCCAAATGGTATCTCCAGGGTTTTTCGGAGCGCAGCGGCGTCGAAGTGAAAGTAGAGATTCCCGATAATCTCGGCCGTCTTCCCCGTCATTTGGAGCTCGGGCTTTTCCGCGTTCTGCAAGAAAGCTTGACGAACATTCATCGCCATTCGAAGAGTTCAAGAGCCGAAATTACGCTTAAGCCTTATGCAAACAAAATAGTTCTACAGGTGAAGGACTACGGGAAGGGAATACCGCAGGAATTGTTGAATACATTCCGGACCAAAGGGACAACTTTCGGTGTCGGCCTGACGGGAATGCGCGAAAGGGTCCGGGAACTCGGCGGTCAGCTGGACATTCAGTCCAACCCCGTCGGTACACAGATTTCGGTGACATTGCCTCTCGCGCCCGTGGCGAAAGAATCTTCAATTTCCGCAGCGGACTAAACGTCTCTTCACGCCATCCGTGGCGAGCGCGGTGAGTCCGTTAGACTCAACAGCTTGTGCCCGCCGGTAATCTCAGGAGGCAGCTGTCGCGAGTGGCCCAACCACCAGCTTTTGTCCCGAGCCTCCCGGTGTACGCTTTCTCCCAATTCTTTTCTTGCCGGACGCCAACAACTTTCGCATCTTCAGCCGGGCTTTGTGCAGTTGCGATTTCGAATTGCCAATCGAACAACGCAGAATCCCCGCGGAAGCTGTTGAGTCCGCGAAATATCTGAATGAAAGCGTCCTGCGTCAGATCCTCAGCGTCCGAAACGTTCTTGGTCATTAGTAAGCACGGGGAGTAAACCCGTCTTCTATGTAAATCAAAAATTGCCGCGCATGCCTGCGGATCTCCATCCTGGGCACGAGCAATGAGTTCAGAATCGGTCTTTACTGGAGGAATCGCATTCGCGGAGGGAGCGCTCACTGGAAAAGTCCTTTCTCGACGTTGATCCCTGAGCGGCGGCGATCGCGTCGACCTGATCGGAGCATAAAAGGACGCGCTCGGACGTTCCTATGGGGTTGTACCTGAAATTAAGAGGTAGGCCGTACCTACATCGTTCAGTCCGTTGGTCCGATCGCCTAGCAGGAAAAATCCGGCAATCTTCCTCACCGCTTAGCCGCGGAATCGTTCTTCTCTCCGGTCTGGGCCTCATCCTTGGGGTGAAAATCCAGACCAAAGTGTGGGGCTGATTCTGTTCCCGTGATCTTGACGGGAATCTCCGTCCCCGCCCCGTCCTTGCTGAAGAATCGATCGACCGGTTTCAGAAGGATGGACTTCCACCCCGTCGTCATTTGCGACAACTTTGCATCTAGACGCGCCTTGCCTCGAAAGTCGAAAGTTCGCCCGTCCAAACTGTATTTACCGGTCATATCGACATGCGTGCCTGGGATCACGAAATGAAGTAGCGAGAAGGACAAGGAACCGTTGTCTAAGGCAAACACCCCCCGCAGGTCGACGGAGACATCTTCTTCTACATGGTCATGCGCCTCCTGGGGCTTGCCCTGGGTGCGAAGACTCAACGAGTCCAGCCGGGATTGCACTTTCTCATTCGTGAAGTGCGCGCCGAACACCTGAAAATTACCGGCTAACTTCAGTCGATTCGCAACATCCGCCTCGCCAGGGTGCAAGCTGAGCTTGGTCTTCATTGCTACCGGGCCGGTCATCACCGGCGGATTCGTCCGCACGCCGAGTTCAAGCAGGTCCTCGATCTGTGCATGATCCATGACTATATCCGGTTCTACATCGTGCCCGTGCGGATGGCTGACGCGGGTTGCCGATCCGTTTGCGGTAAATGACGAATGAAGCAGAGTGGCGTTCACCGGTTTGAGGTAAGTGTCCCCATTGGTGCCGTCGACAATGGCATGAAACTCCGTATGTAGCTGCACCGGGTGACCGCTTGTCGCGATCCGGAAATCGGGAGTATCGGTTTTTCCATCCACCACGATATCGTCGAGAGTCCCGGAATATTGACCGGTGGACGAGAGTATTCCTCCGATGCCCTTGATGGTGCTCAGATCGGCATTGCTGAAGGAATAGTCCCCCTGCACCGGCGTGTCCCGTGGGCGGTTTTCATCCCACGGTCCGAATAATCCGGTGGAATGAATGTCTCCCACCGGTTTCGGGTTGACCAGTGTGGCTTCAAATCGCATCGGCTGGCCGGGACCAACGTCTTTCATCCTCAAGTCACCGATCGCAAATTCCAGTGGCGGCTTCCCCGGCTTCGAAGTGTTGATCAACAGCTTCGTGTCCTCGCCAACGAACGTGTCGACGAAAATCGACATCTTCCCTGTCCGCGAACTGATGTTCGTAAATTCCTGGCGATTTTCCTTCGGAGGAATGTTCAGCTCCATGCCTTTCACGTAAACAGTGTCTACGTGTACGTTGGAACGAAACAGGTTTCGGACTCCCGTGTGAAAGTGGAATTCTCGCAAGCTGATGAGCGGCTGCACTCCCTGGGCGTAAGGATTGGGATCGGTCGGCCCATAAATCTTCAACCCGCTACCGGAGACCTCAAGCCCTTTGATCACGGAAACATTTAGCGTCGCCAACTCCACCTTGCCCCTGAAACGATTCGATAGAGTTTCGATAACTCTGGTCCGCAAAATCGGTTGCGCTCGATCAATGACCACCCGAGCGATGACCGCCGCGCCAGCCAGAGCAATACAGACGATTACTCCGAGCAACTTCCATCGGCGAGAATTCCTGGACGGTGGTGTGGAAGATTCTTGCATTCCAATCTATTAGGCTCGGGTGTCCCGTGTAGCATCAATACTGTCTTTCCTCTATAGATCGCAGGAACACCGCATATTCCGTCTTCTCGGAGCGGCCTGCCTTCCACCTCCAATGTCTTTCTGGTACTGTTTTGAAGTCCGAGACATCAAGATCAGGTGTGATACTTGTCACGAGCTATCAGTATCGCTCACCGGTAGGATGTGCTGTTGCGTTCGCTGGATGATGATTTTTTACGGGAAAGGACGACCACGTGATCGTTGGAGTTCCTAAGGAAAGCTATCCCGGAGAGCGCCGAGTCGCGCTGGTTCCCGCCGTGATCCCCACTCTCTCCAAGGCCGGACTCGAAGTTGTGGTCGAATCCGGCGCAGGCACCCAAGCTGGCTATCCCGATTCCACCTACGTCGAGAAGGGCGCAAGAATTCTCCCCGAGCGCGCTGCTGTATTCGCCGACGCTGACATTATCGTGCAAGTGCTTTGCTACGGTTCGAATGATGTCACCGGCAAAGCCGATCTTCCCTTGCTGCGTCGCGACCAGTTGCTCATCGGTTTTCTGCGTCCTTTTGGCTCTGCCCAAGTGATGCAGCAGATTGCCGCCGCCGGCGTCACCTCATTCTCCGTCGAACTGGTTCCCCGCACCACACGCGCACAAAGCATGGATGCGCTTTCCTCCATGGGAACCATCTGCGGATACAAGGCAGTGCTGCTGGCTGCTGAAACCTCCATCAGAATCTTTCCCATGATGACAACGGCCGCCGGCACCATTACACCGGCACGCGTCTTCGTCATCGGCGCCGGAGTGGCAGGCCTGCAAGCCATTTCGACGGCGCGTAGGTTAGGCGCAGTAGCATCTGCATACGATATGCGCGCCGCTTCCAAAGAACAAGTGCAGAGCCTCGGTGGCCGCTTCGTTGAATTACCAATTGAAGCGAAAGATGCGCAAGACGCCCGCGGCTACGGCACGGCTCAGGATGAAACTTTTTACGCCCGTCAGCGCGAGCTCCTCACTCGAGTGGTAGCGGAAAGCGATGTCGTCATCACCGCAGCCGTGATTCCGGGCAAGAAATCGCCGGTGTTGATCACCGCCGACATGGTCAAAGGCATGGCCCCGGGCTCGGTAATCGTCGATCTCGCATCCGAGCGCGGCGGCAACTGCGAACTCACTCGCACCGGAGAAACCGTGAAAGCACATGACGTGACGATTATCGGCGCCATCAATCTGGCCAGCAGCGTCCCCTACCATGCCAGCCAAATGTACGCGCGCAATGTCGCCACGTTCCTGGTGTACATGGTGAAAGACGGCAAGCTGCAACTCAACCTGCAGGACGAGATCATCCGCGAAACCATGGTTACCCGCGGCGGCGAGATCGTAAACTCTAGAATGTGTGATTTTTTCAAACTGCCGGCGTTAGCAGTGAAATAAAAGATTGCTATCGGAATGGTATTGGATACGCGACTGGTACTGCGGAAGAGCGGCGCTTCAGCGCCGTGTACCGTGTCCAGAAGCAGAGGGCTTTAGCACCGGGGGAGTACATGGGTTCTAACCTGATCGACGCGCTTTTCATCTTCATGCTGGCCTGCTTCATCGGCTTCGAAGTCATCCGCCACGTTTCGCCTTTACTCCACACGCCTCTGATGTCGTTGACCAATGCCCTCGATGCCATTGCCGTCGTCGGCGCAATCGTGTTGGTAGGCGAGCGCAAGAGCGGATTCGCCACCGTGCTGGGTGTGATCGCTATCGTTGCTGCCACCAGCAATGTCGTCGGCGGATTCCTCATCACCGACCGCATGCTCAAGATGTTCAAGTCCAGTCGCCCAGTGAAAAAATAAATGAACCCCGATTTCGCCGGAAGCCAATACATCATCGAAGTCACCTACCTCATCGCCAGCGCCCTATTTATCTTTTCGCTGAAATGGATGAGTTCGCCCTCCACTGCCCGCCACGGCATTTGGGCCGGCGAAGTCGGCATGGTGCTTGCCATCGCCGGCACTCTGCTCCGCCACGGCATCGTTGACTGGAAGTGGATCATCATTGCGCTCGTGCTCGGCAGCGGCATCGGCATCCCGCTCGGCATGGTGCAGATGACCGCCGTCCCTCAGCGAACCGCGCTCAGCCACGCCTTCGGCGCACTCTGCGTTACCCTGGTCGGAACGGCAGAGTTTTATCTCCGCACCCCGAACGTTCCCAAGTTCATGATGTCGGTGCTCTCCATGGAAGTGATCCTCGGAGGCCTCACCGTCACCGGCAGCCTCATGGCGGCCGGCAAACTCCAGGAGATCCTGCCTCAAAGACCCATCACATATAAAGGACAGAACTTCGTCAACTTCCTGCTGCTCGCCGTCGCCATCGGCAGCGCCGTTTATCTCGTCCTGCATCCGGAAGCCAAACAATTCTTCCCGCTCATCGTGGGCATCTCGCTGATTTTAGGCATCTTCCTGATCATCCCGATCGGCGGCGCGGACATGCCCACGGTGATCTCGCTGCTCAACGGTTATGCCGGCCTATCGGCCGCAGCCATGGGATTCGTCCTCGATTCCAAGCTCCTGATCATCGCCGGCGCCCTCGACGGTTCTTCCGGACTCATCCTTTCCGTCATCATGTCGAAGGCGATGAACCGTTCGTTCACGAACGTGTTGTTCGGTGCCTTCGGCCAGGTGCAAGCTGCAGCCGCCGGTGGCGCGGAAGCCCGGCCGGTGCACAGCGCCACCGCCGAGGAAGCCGCTGCCATCCTTGCTGCCGCCAACAAAGTGGTCATCGTCCCCGGTTACGGAATGGCGGTTGCGCAGGCGCAGCACAAAGTTCGCGAACTCTATGACATTCTCACCAAGAAGGGAGTCGAGGTTCGCTTCGCCATCCATCCCGTCGCCGGACGCATGCCCGGCCACATGAATGTCCTGCTTGCCGAAGCCGACATCCCCTACGACCGCCTCATCGAAATGGACGAGATCAACGGCGACTTCCCGCAAACCGATGTCGCCCTTGTCATCGGCGCCAACGACGTCACCAATCCCGCCGCCCGCACCGATGCGACCAGCCCCATTTACGGCATGCCCATCCTCGACGTCGACAAAGCCCACACCGTCATGGTGATCAAACGCAGCATGAGCCCTGGCTTCGCCGGTATCGATAACCCGCTTTACTACCTTCCTAACACCCTGATGCTCTTCGGCGATGCCAAACAATTCGTCGGAGCAATCGTACGCGAGCTAGGCGGACACTAGAGCCGGCCTTCGCGCATCCCTTCTCATTCTGAGCGCAGTTGAAGGACCCTCGCAGCTTAGCGATTCCTGAGTCTTATTAAGCGTGATATTCTATTAACTACCAGCTGCGTACCGTTTTGGCGGAAATTCCTCGCAGTTTCAGAAGCAGCTTCCTGAAGAAGCTTCCCTGTAGACGCCCAGAAAACGAAGCCCAGAAGAGAACTTAGAAATCATGCTTTCAGTCAGTAATGTTTCGATGCGCTACGGCGCCAAAATTTTGTTCGATGAAGTCTCGGTGGCGTTCACGCCGGGCAAACGCTATGGCCTGACCGGTCCCAACGGCGCGGGCAAATCCACGTTCATGAAGCTGCTCAGCGGAGAACTGGAGCCGCAAAAAGGCACCGTCGTCCGTCCGCGAAAGCTGGGGGTGTTGAGCCAGGATCAGTTTGCCTTCGACGCCTTCACTGCAATCGATACGGTGATCATGGGCAACAAGCGCCTCTGGGCCGCCATGCAGGAGCGCGACGCGATTTACGAAAAGCACGACATGACCGACGAAGATGGTATGAAGCTGGGCGAACTCGAAGGCATCGTCGGCGAGGAAGATGGATACAGCGCCGAGAGCGACGCCGCGATCTTACTGCAAGGCCTAGATATCCCCGACCAAGCGCATGCCCGCAAGATGAGCGAACTGCAGGGTGGACAGAAAGTCCGCGTGCTGCTGGCGCAGGCGCTATTCGGCCATCCGCAAGCCCTGCTGCTGGACGAGCCTACCAACAATCTCGACTTGGATTCGATCCACTGGCTGCAAGGATTTCTGAATTCCTACGATGGCGTAGTCATCGCCATCTCGCACGACCGGCATTTCCTCAACAGCATTTGCACCCACATCGCCGACATCGATTACGAGACCATCATCACCTACACCGGATCCTATGACGAAATGGTGCTCGCCAAGACGCAAGTCCGTTCGCAGATCGAATCGCAAAACGCCCAGCGCGAAAAGAAGATTTCGCAGTTGAACGAATTCATCGCGCGCTTCGCCGCCGGCACGCGGTCAAGCCAGGTACAGTCGCGGCGCAAGGAAGTCGAGCGCCTGCAGGTCACGGAGCTTGCCAAATCGAACATCCAACGCCCGTACATTAAGTTCGAGCAGAAGCGGCCCTCCGGCAAGCACATCCTGGAAGTTGAGCACCTCAGCAAGGCTTATGGCGACACTCCGGTCATTCGCGACTTCACGGCCAGCATCACGCGCGGAGAAAGAATCGCGCTCATGGGCCGCAACGGAGTAGGGAAAACCACGCTGGTGAATGCGCTGCTGGCGAACTCGCCGACCACGCCGGAAGCCGAGTTGCGCAAAACCAGCGGCTACGACGGCCCGTTCGTCGATTCTGGCAAAGTGATCTGGGGGCACGAAGCGTCGATCGGATACTTCGCCCAGGACCATCGTAGCCTAATCGAAGGCGGCACAACCGTTCTGGAGTGGTTGCATCAATGGAATCCGGCAGCGGTGGGTGAAGAAATTCGCGGCCTTCTAGGGCAGATGCTTTTCCAGCGCGAAGAGGCGACAAAGTCCACCAGCGTGCTTTCTGGCGGCGAAGCCGCGCGGCTGCTCTTCTGCAAACTCATGCTGCAGAAGCCGAACGTACTCGTGCTCGACGAGCCCACCAACCATCTCGATCTCGAGGCCATCAACGCGCTGAATATCTCTCTGCAGCGATATCAGGGAACGGTGTTTCTCGTAACTCACGATCACGACTTGATCGACGAGTCCGCGACCCGTATCTGGCACTTCGAAAGCGACCATAAGATCACCGACTTCAAGGGCACCTACGAGGAATACCAAGCCGCCGTCGCCGTCTAGGGGCGGCCGAAAAAGCTCTGTGCTTCCAGCCCCGCCGCGAGGAACTAGAAACTCTTGTCATTCCAAGCGCAGCGAGGAATCTATGTTTGCACCGTTTTCGCGGCATGTAAATCATCCAGGTTCTCCACAGATTTCCACAAGGGTTTACTGTTGCGTTTATGGCCGCTGGTTGCGGATAATGGCGACGGTGTATGCTTGCGCTAAATTTCAGCGCGAGAGGTTGTGAGAGTCGTGTACAGTCGAGCTGATTTACTCAGAATTCTTCACCTGACTCCGCGCCAGTTGGCGAACTGGGAGCGGGCGGGGCTGATCGCCGCCTCCCCCTCATATTCTTTCGCCGACCTGCTCAAGATCAAGAAAGTCCGCGACTTGTGCGCCATGAAAGTGCGGCCAGCGGTGATCCGCGAATCGCTCGAGGCGATGCAGCAAGCAGCGGGCATGGGAAATCCGCTCGTCGAAGCAGGTGCTTCGTCCACCAGAAGACATCGCGTTGTCTTTCGTCACCAAGGCAAATTGCTCGAGCCCATCGCGGGACAGTTTTTGATGGATTTCGCCACCCAAGAAAAGATTGTTACCACCACCACGATTCCTGATTCCGAGCCGACTCCACGTGAAGATGAAGCCGCGGCCTGGTTCGCGCGGGGTATCGCACTGGAAGAAGATCCCGCCACGCAGACCGAAGCGCTCGCTGCCTACCAGAAAGTGCTCGAGTTTCAGCCCGACCATGCGGCCGCGCACATCAACCTGGGAACGCTTTACTACAACCGCCAGGATTTCACATTGGCGGAAAAGCACTACCGCGCGGCGTTGGAAGCTGACCCTCGTTACGCACTGGCGTATTTCGACTTGGGCAACGTTCTCGACGAAACTGGTCGCGTGCAAGAAGGCATTCGGACCTACAAAATGGCGGTTCAACTCGCCCCCACCTACGCCGACGCGCACTACAACCTCGCGCTCGCCTACGAAAAAATTCGCGAGCCCCGCAAGGCCCTGAAGCATTGGCAAGCCTATGTCAAGCTCGATACCGCAGGCCCATGGTCGGTGCATGCCCGCAATCAAATCCAGCGTATCCTGCAAGCCGACTCGCTGAAGCTGGTGCACAACGGGAGTCGGCGATAGGCACCGAACCAGGACCGCGCAATCCCTCCCGCTGGAAACTAACGGCCGCCTGCTTGCTTACTCTCCCGATTTGGTTGGCCTTGGTCGTCGAGGGCATAGGGGCCGCCGTACTCCGAAACGCCGTTGCGCACCGGCCGGCTTCGGAATGCAATCGTTATGGGACAGCGACGGTCGCCGCAATTTCGCTGTTGCTGTGAACCGCGGCGGCGCTGATTGGATTCAGCGGTGCGAGAGAATCAATCTTTCTGCGAAGTTGGAAAAGGGTGATTCGGCTCTTATGGACGCCGGCGTTCATGTCTACCATGTTTAGTTGTGTGTGGTCTTGCGTAGGGCATCCAACCTGGATAAAGGGCTAGGGCAAGGGTCGACGGTGGCCGTGAATCGTGTGCAAGCGCTCTCCAGGTGCTAAAATTCTTACTCCGTTACCTCCCGACGAAGGTACCTTCATGCCCGAGACACTCCAATCCACCGTCCCAACGCCCCTGACCACCCTCACGGAAGATGAGATCCTTTTCCGTGACAACATCCGCCAGTTTGCCGACGACAAAATTCGTCCCCTGGTCAAAGAGATGGATGAAAAGGGAGTCTTCGAGAAGAGTCTCATCCACGAATTCTTCCAGCTCGGCCTGATGGGAATCGAAATCCCCGAACAATACGGCGGCGGCGGAGCCAAGTTCTTCGAAGCAATCCTCGCGGTGGAGGAATTATCGCGCGTGGATGCGTCGGCTGGTGTCGTCGTAGATGTCCAGAATACGCTGGTAAACAACGCTCTCTTGCGCTATGGCAACGCCGAACAACAGAAGCGCTATCTACCCAAAATGGCCGCCGACACCGTCGGCGCCTATGCCCTCAGCGAGGCTGGCTCGGGCTCCGATGCCTTCGCCCTGCAAACTCGTGCTGTGCTCAAAGGCAGCGACTACGTCATCAACGGCCGCAAACTCTGGATCACCAACGGCAAAGAGGCTGGGTTATTCATACTCTTTGCCACGCTCGATCCCACCGCCGGATACAAGGGCATCACAGCATTCCTGATAGAAAAAGACTTCCCCGGCTTCTGCGTCGGCAAGAAAGAAGATAAGCTCGGCATCCGCGCTTCTTCCACCTGCGAACTCATTCTCGAAGACTGCCGCGTCCCCAAAGAAAACGTGCTGGGCGAACCTGGCAAGGGCTACAAGATCGCGATCGAAACCCTGAACGAAGGCCGCATTGGCATTGGCGCGCAGATGATTGGCGTCGCCCGCGGAGCCTGGGAGTTCGCCGCTAAGTACACACAGGAGCGCAAGCAGTTCGGCAAGTCCCTCTCGGACTTTCAAGGCATCCAGTTCCAGATTGCCCAGATGGCCACTGAGATCGAAGCCGCCCGCCTCATGGTCTACAATGCCGCCCGCATGAAAGATGCCGGCGTGAACTTCGTCAAAGAAGCTGCCATGACCAAGCTCTTCGCTTCGCAGGTCGCCGAGCGTGTCACCTCCCTGGCGATCGAAATCTATGGGGGTTACGGCTTCACCAAAGATTATCCCGTGGAGAAATACTGGCGCGACGCCAAGATCGGCAAAATCTACGAAGGCACGTCCAACATGCAGTTGGCCACCATCGCCAAACTCGTGCTCGGCGGGAAGTGAACTTCGCACCAGGTGGATGAAAATGAAGAAATTGGTGGAAGTCGTGCTTGCGTGCGCAGTACTCTTGCCCTTTCATACCGGCGCGCAGGAAACAGCGGCCAAGCCCGCCGCATTTCAGGCTGTTCCCGAACTGCCCTACCGGGCCGTGCCGAACTTCTTCAAATTACCAAAGGGATTGATTCCCGGGGAAGCCTCTGCGGTCGCGGTGAATTCGAAAGGCCACATATTTCTATTCCAACGAACGAAGCCCATGCTCGCCGAGTATGACGCGAAGGGCAACTTCGTTCAGACTCTCGGCGACGGTCTCTTCTCGCATCCACACGGCTTGCGCATCGACGCCGACGACAACCTTTGGACGACCGATGACGGCAGCCATCTTGTGCTCAAACTGGATCCCTCCGGCAATGTCCTGCTGGTCCTGGGAAGAATCAACACCGGTGCAGAAGCAAATTGGTTGTTCAACAAGCCGGCCGACGTAGCTTTTGCCAAGAACGGCGACATTTACGTCGCCGATGGCTATGGCAATTCCCGTGTCGTGAAGTTCGATCATGACGGTAATTACATTAAGGCTTGGGGGAAATATGGAACCGGCGTCGGCGAATTCAACTTGCCTCATACTGTTGCGGTAGACCACCAGGACCGCGTATATGTTGGCGATCGCGAGAATCAGCGCATACAGATCTTTGATTCGGACGGCAAATTCATCCAGGAATGGAGGGGCATCGGCTACCCTTACGGTCTGCTGATTACACCAGACCAGCACATTTGGATGGTGGACGGCGGATATGACCGTATTGTCGAGCTGGATCAGAAGGGCAAGATCGTCGGCGCCTTCGGTGAGCCTGGCCATAAGCGTGGCCAGATGGCGTGGGCTCACTTCATGGCCATCGGACCAGATCAAACGATCTACGTCGCCGATGTGTTGAATTGGCGATTCGATGTATTCGCCCGCACGGCGCCGACTAGCAACATGACCAAATACATCCCTTCGGTAAGAATGTTTTGGGGCTCCGTGCCGAGCGTCGGATGGACCTCACAGCAGACCGCCATTCCTTTCAAATAGATTTCCAGCAAGATGCATCCATGGTCTCGCGTGGTCTCCGATCCGCGGAAACCCGCGTCGCGAGCCTGTTCCGGCGCGTCGGCGCTCTTCCTTTCAACAAATCCTGTTGCTCATTATGTGCATTCCCTTGCACTTGAGGCCCCAAAGCCGAGCCGTGCGAAATTCGCTAACTTGCATCGACTCAATGGCTTCCAGCCGCTCCTGCTATTGGAGTACAAGCTGCAACCTCCTCTGTGCCTGCCCTGGCAGGCCAGACCGGAGTGGCACTTGACGACTTTGTTCGCTAACACACCCGTGGCGCCAGTTGCGGCTCCGAAAAAGATGAAGAAGTGGAGCCTGCTGCCGTTACTCACCGTAGTCTTCGTGGCTTCCTATGGTCTTATGACCCTGCTCATCGTCGAACAAGGCGAAACCATTCAAGCGCAGCGCAACCTGATTAAGATTTTGCTCGTTGACAGCAAGCAACTTTGGACCATGAAGGGCCATGCCCTGGCGGACAAATTAGCCCAGGCCCAACCCCAGGCCCAGAAGCCTTCAGCACCAAGCCCGTCGACCCACGGGCAAGCTCCATCGGTTCGGACCCCGTTAACCCAGACCCCGTTAACCCAGGCCCCGTCAACCCAGGTACCACCGCACCGTTCCCAGAGCCGTGCAGGCAAGAGTGCAAAACCCGACATCCAGGTTCCACCTGTGCCTGCTTCGGATTTGGGAGATCAACGTCGAGTCGTGATTACGCTTTAGCACCACGCGGATCCGTCGGTAGGATGTTGCAGCAGAGTTGTAGAAAGTTTGAAAGCAGTGAAGGCCCTGACCCTAGCCTTGTTGTTCAGCATGACGGTTGCGAAACCAGCGCAGCCAGACCGGCGTCCGTCCGGCCACGTGGAGCAACACTCCAAAAGTGGACGCTGGTACTTTGCCGCCAGCGGCCACGCCGTCTACTGCTACGGACCCGTAATGACCCTGCCTCAAGCCAATGGTGATATCCAGAAGGTAGCCACATTTTGCCGCGACGGCAGGGCCGTCGTGCCGCTCAAGGACTAACGGAAGTTTCTCGTCCGCCCACGATCCACTCCCGCAGTGCATTCCACCAGGAATCCTGCGAACCGCTTGCCTCATCAAACGGCAGACACATGCCCGAACTCCCTGAAGTGGAAACCATCGTCCGCGGCCTTGCGAAGCGCGTTTCCGGCGATGTCATCGAATCTGTCTGGCTGGGTCAGAAGCCCGAGGTACTCAAATCTCCCGCGCAGGAAATCGCCGCAGCTCTGGAGGGTAGCCGTATCCCGACCGTCCGCCGCGTCGGCAAACACATTGTCTTCGATCTGGCCCGTGTGGCGCGGGCGCTCCCTTCGGCAGACTCAAGGCAAGCCTTCTCCAAGAAAAGCCGTAGCCCTAAATCGGGGCGACCGGCTCCAGACGCCTGCGCGAAAATCGCCGGGCAATTCATCGTCCATCTCGGCATGACCGGCCGCATGCAGGTCTGCGATCCACAATCAGAAATTCTCAAACATACTCACGCCATTCTGAAGCTGGCCTCGGGCAGGGAATTGCGCTTCGTCGATCCCCGCCGCTTCGGCCGCTTGAGCGTCGTCGCGGACGGTGACTTTGACGCAGGCGGCATTGAGCCGCTGGAAGCCGATCTCGAACGCTTCCTCACGTTATTTCGCGGCCGAAAGACTCCCATTAAAAGTGCTCTGCTGAATCAGAAACTCTTGCGCGGGGTGGGTAACATTTACGCCGATGAATCGTTGTCCCGTGCCGGAATTCGCCCTCGCCGCCGCGCCTCCACCATTACTCGCGACCAACTCGCCAAGCTGCTCACTTCCGTAAAAGAAGTTCTTCACGAGGCGATTGCCTTGGGTGGCTCCTCCATCTCCGACTACGTTGATGCTGAGGGTGAAGAAGGCTTCTTCCAGCTGCAGCACCGCGTCTATGGCCGCGAAGGCGAGCCTTGCCTCGTCTGCAAGAGGCCCATCAAGCGCGTCGTGATCGCCGGCCGCAGCAGCCATTACTGCCCGACGTGCCAGAAGTGAGCCTTGTCATCCTGAACAAGCATTCCTTGCGCAGTGAAGGATCTGGGCGAGCCTCGCGAAGGATCCTGCCCTGAGCAAGCCAGGCGCGCCGAAGGATCTCGTTCTTCGCGACTCACTAATCGCGCGTCTGGCTCGCTTCCCTTCAAGACCACTCCGCCGCAATTCTGATAACCTTCCCCGCATGCCTGATTTTTCCATCGGCGTAGATCTCGGTGGCACCAATCTTCGCATCGCTGCCGTTAGCAGCGATGGCCAGCTCCTCGAGAAAGTTACGCTCGGAACCAAAGTCGCTCTCGGTCCTCACCAGGTTATCGACCGCATGTGCGATGCCATTCAACATCTCTCCGAAAAGTACAAGCCAACAGGAAAGCTTCTCGGAGCCGGCGTCGGCATTCCGGGCATCGTCGATCTGAGAACTGGAATGCTACGGAAGTCGGCCAACCTTCCCGGATTTGAAGAGTACCCAGTGCGCGCGGAAATTGAGCGTCGCCTGGGCACTCGCGTTGTCCTCGAAAATGACGCCAATGTTGCCGCCCTCGGCGAGCAGTGGCTCGGCGCCGCCCGCGGCATCGCCAACGTTGCGGTCGTAACCCTGGGAACCGGCATCGGCGGCGGACTCATCCTCGAAGGAAAGATCTGGCACGGCATGAATGGCATGGCGGGCGAGTATGGCCACGTCACCGTCGAACCCGAAGGCCCTCCCTGCGGTTGCGGCAATCGCGGATGCGCCGAGCGCTACGCTTCCGCCAGCGCGATCGCCCGCATGGTGCGCGAGGAAATCGCCACCGGAGAAGCGCCATCCCTAGCCCAGGCCGCATCCTCCGACGCCGAACTCGGCGCCAAGTCGATTTACAACCTCGCGATCCAGGGCGACGAGCCCGCGCGCCGCATCTTCCGTACTTTCGGGAGGTACCTCGGCATCCTGCTCGGCGACCTAGTCAACACCTTGAATCTCGAAATGTACGTCCTCGGAGGCGGCGTTGCGAGCGCCTGGGACGCTTATGCCCCCGCCATGTTCGAAGAGCTGCGCGCTCGCTCGCTGGTCTACGCCGCCACCGCTCCGGATGATCCACTAGGCAACATGTGGGGACAGCCGCCCTCGCCTGCCCTGAGCAAAGTCGAAGGGGCTGTCCAGGCCGGGCGCAGTTCGGCAGGCTTCGACAGTCCCGGCAACTCCGGATTCTCTCCAGGAAAAGATGCCGCGGCCCTGCCGCAAACCCGAAGTCACGGTGAACGAAGAACCGTCATCACTCTCGCCTTGTTAGGAAGCGATGCGGGACTATACGGAGCCGCGAGAGCGACCGTGCTGGAGGGGTAGAGCTTCCTTCCGGGGGCAAGTTAAGCCGACCCCGCTAGGTCCATAAAACCTGTTTTAACAGTAGGATGGATAGATCAAGATTTTACTTGATCTATCAGTATGATGAGATAAGGCAACAGGCAGGTGGAGACTTGCCAGCCCCGACCACGAAAAAATTCACCCCCGAGATTGACGCTCAACTCTTTGACGAATTCGTTGCGGTTGCCGAGAAGAATGGGCAAACCAAACGACATGTTCTTGAACAAGCGCTGAAGTTCTACCTGCACAACGTGGTTCCCTCCCAGCACCTCGTCCGCCCCGAAGTGATGGACCCCTTCGAGCAGTCGGTCGCTCGTAACCGTGACCGGTTGCAGCGTCTCGCGAAGTAAATGGCGGACTACCTTACGGTAGCGGAAGTCTAGCGCATGCAGTATCGATTAATCGAAATCTTCGGGGGCTTCCTGGGTGTCCGCGATCAGGGCGCTGTCGAGGCCGCCGTTTTTCGTCCGCAGACCGGATACTACAGTTCCTTCGAAGAAGAAGCGGCCGCGCTGATGGAATCGTCTGGAAATAACCACGGCTTCCTCGACGGCAACGAGCGGATCGCCTTCACTGCTGCCGACGTCCTTCCTCCGGCGCAATGGCTTTTACATCGAGGTCGAAGCCCTTCAGGGTTACGAGTTCATTGCCGGCTCGATGGACGGGCGAGAATTCCGGTTCGCCCAAATCCTCGACTGGATCCGTCAGCACATAAAGCCCCTTGTGGTAACTGGTTTTTTCTAAGCTTTAACCTGCTTGCCTTCCATCGGACCTCGTCTTCTTCCACCCGATGTTCTCGCCGCCTTTAAAAACGCCTGATTCTGCTCTCCCGTCCCAATCGTCACGCGAATGCAATGCGGCGCTCCCCAAGGCCCCATTGGCCGTACGGCCACACCTTCCTCCAGCAAGCGACCAGCGAAGGCCGCAGCCTCTTCTCCCAGATCGCAAAACAGAAAATTCGCCGAAGTCGGAACCACGCGATATCCGAGCGCCGACAATCCATCGGCGAGAATTCGCGACTGCGCGGCATTGTTCTCGACCGCTCTTTGAATGTGACTGTCGTCATCCAGCGCTGCCATCGCCGCCGCTTGTCCCACCGACGACACAGAAAATGTATTGCGCATGCGGGCGCAATAACCCAGCAATTCCGTCTGGCCCAATACATATCCCACGCGCAAGCCGGCGAGTCCATGCGCCTTAGAAAATGTTCGCAGCACCACCACGCTGCCACCTTCTCGAACATACTCGAGTGAGTTCGAATGCGTAATTTTCCGCAATGCCGCGAAATGCATCGCGAACTCGTAATAAGCCTCATCGATTACCACGACCACATGGTCAGGAATGCGCGCCAGAAAGCGTTCCACCGCAGCCGCCTCCAGCACCGTCCCCGTGGGATTGTTGGGGTTTGCCAGAAAAACGATACGTGTATTCGCGTTGATTGCGGCGAGAATTGCTTCCAGGTCGAAGCTGTCGTCGCGCATTGCGGCTTCCATCAACTGCCCGCCCGCTGCCTTCACTGCCATCGAGTAGACAATGAAGGAACGCTCGCTGGTCACGGCATTTAGTCCCGGCGCGAGCAGCGTCTGGCAAAGCAGGCTGATCAATTCGGTCGAGCCTGCGCCCACGAGCACCTGCTCGGGAGGTAATTCGTGACGCGCGGCCAACTTCCAGCGCAACTGGCTGCAATCATCGTCAGGATAAAAGTTCGCTGTAGCGATCGCCTTCCGCATTGCATCGACGGCACGCGGCGAAGGCCCAAAAGGATTCTCGTTGGAATCAAGTCTGATGACCCGCGCCCGCCGCTCCATCACCGCTGGCGCCGGAGCGGCATTCGAGGTGCCCATCTCACGTGCCGGCTTGGAGACCAGATCAAGAAAGCGGCCCATATCCGCAGCTCATCATGCCACGGAGGTCTTCGTCCGCGCCATCGGTTTTCCGCAGACGGTGCGCAAGCGATCCACTTCCTGCGTGGTCAACGAGCGGAACTGGCCCGGTGGTACATCTAGAGTTAGCGGCCCGTAGCGAACCCGCTTGATCTTCTCCACGTGATGCCCAACCTTTTCAAACATGCGCCGAATCTCGCGATTGCGTCCTTCAATTAACGTGACTTCATACCAGGGATTGTTTGCTTCCTTAATCAGGCGAATCCCCGCCGGCGCAGTCCGAACCCGGCGCCCATCTTCGGTCGCAATCGAAACTCCGCCGCGCAACTTCTCCAGCGATTCGGCGCTCGGCACGCCCGCAACTTTCACCACGTAGGTTTTCGGAACCTGTGATGCCGCTTTCATCAACTTGTTCGCCAGCGCTCCGTCATTGGTCAAAAGCAACAGTCCCTCGCTGGCATAGTCCAGTCTCCCCACGGGATACACCCGCTTCTTCACGCCGCGAATCAGCTGCATCACCGTCGGCCGGTTTTCCGGATCGCTCACCGTCGTGACGTAGCCTTTGGGTTTGTTGAGCAGCAGGTAGATATGCATCTGTGCACCCTGCAGCAGCTTTCCATCCACGCGAATGTGATCGACATCGGGGTCAGCTTTGGTTCCCAGTTCGGTCACCACGGTCCCGTTAACCTTTACGTGCCCGGCGCTGATCAGTTCCTCGGCTTTGCGGCGAGAAGCAATCCCCGCAGCGGCGATAATTTTTTGCAGGCGTTCAGCAGGCATGTGTGAGAACTTCCAAATAAAACATTCACGGCTGCGTTCAGCAAGGTGGAAGAGCGGCGCTTTAGCGCCGTGTAAAGGGCCCCCAATTACTGGGGGCCTCAGCCCCTGTGGGCCGCACTTAATTCCGCCGCTGCGGGCTACTCTTTCTGTGCAGCGGACTCCGCGATCTCTTCCACCTCCGCAGACTCGGTCGTTTGCGCCGCGTCTTCCACCGGAATCAATTCTCCCTGGAAAGACGCTGCCACCAGCTTCTCGAACTCCTCCATGCTGGGCAGTTCATTCACGTCCTTCAAGCCAAAGCGCATCAAGAATTCTTTTGTGGTCTTGTAGAGAATCGGACGCCCAATCACCTGCTTGCGTCCAGCCGTAGTGATCAGCTTGCGATCCAGCAATGTAGCGATTACTCCACCAGAATCCACCCCGCGAATCTCGTTGATCTCCGGCACCGTGGCCGGCTGCTTATAGGCAATCACCGCTAATGTTTCCAAAGCCGGCAGCGACAGCCGAATCGGCGGCTTCAGGCTCTTCGCAAAACTCCGCACCATTTCGTGCTGCTCAGGCTTGGTCGACATGCGATATCCGCCGGCGACTTGCCGCACCTCGATTCCGTGTTCGGGCGCACCGTAATCCGCCACCAGTTCTTCCAGCGCCGCTCGCACGCGCGATTTCACTTCCACATCATCCGCCGCGCCGTCGGCCATTACCGACTCTTTCACGAGCTGGATCATCTGCTCGGGGGTGATCGGCATCTCCGCCGCATAAATAACCGCTTCCAGTTGAGCTTTTAAACTCATAGCTAAGTCCTAACTCGCCGGTTTCTGGGTTGCGGCAGAAACTCGCGAGTCATTGCTAACAACTAGGTACTGCTGGGTACTAGGCACTGCGTTATCTCCAATCGTCTCTAACGGCCGCCTGCTCCGCCATCACTGCGTCAAACCCGGTATGCTTGCGCACCGCAATCTCGCCGAACAGTTGATCCTGCCGCACCTGGATCGCCTGCAGCCGCACCATCTCCAGCAACGCCAGAAACATGCACACCAGCGCTTGCCGCGACGGCACCCGCAGCAGAAGTTGTTTCAACCGGATAGGCCTCGATTCCAGCGCCAGCCGCCGCCGCAGATAATCAATCATCTGAGCCACGGTAACCGTTTCCTCGTTCACGTTGATGACCGGCCGCGTGCGGGCGCGTTCCAGAACTTGCTGAAAGGTCTTTACCAGATCGATCACGTCCGCCGCCATCTCAGGCTCGGTCCCTTCAGCGTCCCTGAATTCCTTCAACGCAGGGTTGGTCAACACGGCATCTTCGATTTGCTGCTTCTGTAGAAGCATCTGCGCCGCTGACTTGAATTTCTCGTGCTCCAGGAGTCGGTTCACCAACTCCGTACGCGGATCTTCCAACTCCTCCGCCTTAGCCGACGGATCGCGGGGCAACAGCATCTTCGATTTGATGTGAATCAACACCGCGGCCATATAAATGAAGTCAGCCGCAACATTTACGTCCAGCTCGCGAATCTTTTCCACGTAAGCCAGATACTGCGCCGTGATCCGTGCGATTGGAATATCGTAGATGTCGATGTCCTGCTTGCGGATCAGATCGAGCAGCAAGTCGAGCGGCCCTTCGTACACGTCGGTCACCGAAATCGCGAACGGAGAATCGCTTTCCTCTTTCTTCTCCGATGGCTGATCCGATTTCCCCACAGGCTTAGAATGCCCAGATGGATGCGCGATAAGCGCCGGCGCAACCGCCTTCGGCGCGCCGTCCGTGGAAGCAACCGGTCTGTCTTCCATCCTACTTTCCATTTTCCCCCACCGGCGATTCATACGCGAGCGACATTCCCATCGTCTCGCGCGCGTCACGCATAGTCTCAGCCGCCGCTTTGCGCGCCCGTTCCGTGCCTGCCTCCAGAATATCCCAAGCCAGCCGCGGATTCTCCTCGAATTTCTTGCGCCTC
>Ga0187862_10001859_pt1 | contig 21975 bp, 21 predicted proteins | sample June2016WEW_10_1_FD_133003 | JGI IMG/M metagenome (GOLD analysis project Ga0187862, IMG submission 133003) | Peatland microbial communities from SPRUCE experiment site at the Marcell Experimental Forest, Minnesota, USA - June2016WEW_10_150 | ecosystem: Environmental > Terrestrial > Soil >...
AAACAGCGCGGTAGCGGAAATAAGGCGATCCGAGTGACGGCAATCCCGTTCGGCTGAGTGGCTTCGAGAGGACCGAACCCAGTTTGGCCCGTGGCTTCCGGTAACCTGAAACTCAGCCGCAAGACATCCCGTTTCTCAGTGAGTTCCCTGGGCAACGCCATCACCCACGCCGAAGGTTCACGAACGCAGACCTGGCCAATCACCATCCCATCGAGCAGAACGGTTGCTTTCAGCCCCAGTGACGCACAGGAATCCATCAGCGGACGAGCGTCGACGCGTAACGCGTAAGAACCTGCCGCGCGAGGTGCCAGCAATTTCAATTGGCCGGACGAACCCTCGGCCACCGAGAACTCATTCTCGCCACCATCCTGGTCATCCGGTCCCGCGGGCAACGCGTTGTGCGACAGGCCGAAGGTGTAGACTTCTGGCGCCACCCTGGAATTCCCATACCTGATCGGCGGAGAGGCGACGATTTCGGGTATATCGGGCTCGCTGGCCGGGAATTGCGGCCCGGGATGGAACATGTCCGTGGTATACAACCGCACGAACGTGAACCAGCAGGACAGTGGCCGCTGGTCGACGGAGTCCCCCAGTCCTGCCGGCACGTAAAAACCGGGGCATTCGAATTCGATTTCCAGGATACCGTCCGGGCTCGACAGGGCTGGGTCGATTTCGCACCGAAGCATCGACAGGGCCTCCAGCCGGATGCCACCAACTGGCGACCCATTGACCCGAACGTGCACGATCTGTCCGGCGATCTCCGGCGGTGCGTGACAGGGACCGAGTTCCGCTTCCAGCATCATGGGCCTGCCGGATGCCTGCAGCGGCACTCGCAGCACACTACGCGGCCCGATGGCCCAAACCCGATCGGACTCCTGGCTGCTCCAGCCCTCGCCGCGGAAATGTCCGCTGTTGCCCTGTTCAGAGAAATCGATAACGACGAGACCTCCGCCGGTGCCCATTTTGTCATCCGATTTTGTCTTGCGGCCGAACGATGCATTGTCCCGATCCAATCGTCTGAACGGTTCGGGCTGCACGGGGATCATCACTCTGGGACCTCTCGCGAGGCCCCGTCAAACAGCATGCCACATTGAATTTTGTGATCATAATCAGGTTCATCGCATGATTACGAGTTTTCGTAAGATTGCCAATCAGAATTCTCGATTCGGCGACTGCTCCCAGGGCTGCTTTGGTATGGTACCTAAGGTCTTTGTAAAAAATTCGTTAACCAATCATTAATACGGGTACATCATCCATGGCAGCCGTACCGAACGTTTCGACCGGATGACCGGCAACGGTCCAGACCACATGCTCGGAGCAAACTGGCCAACCGCCCTTATATCATCTGTTAGATATCAAACCGATTTCGATTCCAAGGTTTGCAGCGTTTCAGGATGATCCCCATGGAGAATAAATCCTGGAGCTGCGAACCCCACTTTCGGCGCCGACAGCCTCCCGGCCCACGAGCAGCGCTGCTGGGCATCTGGCCTTTGGGGTGCCCACGACATCCCTGCTTCAGACCGGCCTGCGGAAGGAGCGTCCAGTTTCTTCCTGCTACGATGATACGATATTTCACGAAACATCGTTGACAGATTGCTTTGGCAGCAGTAGCAACGCGCCATAGGTCACCCGCTCCCTGCCGAAAGGAACCATCCGATGGACGCTTCCGACATCAAAACCATGGTGCGTGAACGCTACGGCAACATCGCTAACTCCGGGCCGGCGAGCTGCTGTGAACCTGCGGCCTCCTGTTGCGCCCCTTCAACGCCGGTTGACGTTCAGGACAAGGCAAGGCGGATGGGTTATACGGATGCCCAACTGGCGGCGATCCCCGAGGGCGCCAATCTCGGCCTCGGTTGCGGCAATCCCCAGGCAATCGCCGCCCTGCACCCTGGAGAAACCGTCGTCGACCTGGGCTCCGGCGCCGGCTTCGACTGTTTCCTGGCCGCCCGACAGGTCGGTCCCAACGGCCACGTGATCGGCGTCGACATGACCCATGAAATGCTCGCCAAGGCACGCGACAACGCCGGCCGCATCGGTGCCGCCAACGTCGAATTCCGATTGGGCGAACTGGAACACCTGCCGGTCGCCGACAATGCAGCCGATGTCATTCTGTCAAATTGCGTGATTAACCTGGTGCCCGACAAAGCTCAGGTGTTTCGCGAGGCATTCCGGGTTCTCAAACCGGGTGGTCGACTGGCGATATCCGACATCGTGAATACCGCGCCGCTGCCCGACCCGCTCCGCAGCGACATCGCGTTGCTTTGTGGCTGCGTGACCGGCGCAGCCCCGGTCGAGCAGATCAAGACCTGGCTGGAAGCGGCCGGCTTCTGCCGGATCGAGGTTACCCCCAGGCCCGAAAGTCGCGCACTTATTGCCTCCTGGGCGCCCGGACGCGGCATCGAAGATCACGTCGTCTCTGCCACCATCGAAGCCCGCAAACCGTAGCGATGCAATCGCCCGATGCGGTCGAGGCTCTGGGCGCACTTGCGCACGAGCATCGGCTGTCGATCTTTCGTTTGCTGCTTGAACGTGGACCGGACGGACTGGCAGCCGGCGTGATCGCAGAACGGCTTGGGATAGCGCCGTCGAGCCTCACCTTTCATTTGCAGCACCTGCAACGGGCTGGCCTGATCATGCAGCGCCGAATCAGCCGGCACCTGATTTATGCCGCGGATTTTGAACGGATGAATGCGCTGGTCGGGTTTCTCACCGAGAACTGCTGTGCCGGCGGCGAACGAGCCTGCCCGCCTTGCGTTGGGCAGACGTTGGCCGAATAGGGCCAGGACCGCGCTCGCATGCCGGCGCTCAGTGGTCGTCGGCGAGCCGGCATCGCCGACAGCGATGGCTTTTTGAGTGCCAGGGGTTGTGTGGGTTGATCAATTCTGTCATTCTGGAAATATGGAATCTCCTGAAGCCGCAGCCGCACTGTCAGCTCTGTCCCAGGAGACCCGGCTTGAGCTCATGCGCCTGCTGATCGCCGAGGGAACGAACGGACTGCCAGCCGGCGACATCAGTACCCGCCTGGGCGTGCCGCCTTCGACCCTGTCCTTTCATCTCGGAGCGCTGGAACGGGTCGGTCTGACTCGATCGACCCGCCACGGGCGGCAGATCATCCATGCCGTGGAGATTGCGGGCCTGCGGCGGCTGCTGAGTTTCCTGACCGAGACCTGTTGTGGCGGCCGACCCGAATTATGCGGCGACCTCGCTCACCTGCTTCCCGAATTGGCAACTGAGGACCCGGGAATGACCGCCGCCTTCAATGTGCTGTTCTTATGTACGCATAACTCCGCCCGCTCGATCATGGCTGAAGCCATCCTACGCAGGCTCGGCGGTGTGGGCTTTCAGGCATACTCCGCGGGGACCGACCCGATCGGCGAACCGAATCCGGAGGTCCTGGCGAAGCTCCGCGCGCTTGGTCACGACACGGACGACCTGCACAGCAAGTCCTGGCACGAGTTCACCGGGCTGAACGCGCCACGGATGGATTTCGTGATCACGCTTTGCGACGCGCCACAAGGGCAGGTCTGCCCGGATTTCGGCAACCTCGCCGTCACCGCCGCCTGGCCGCTGCCGGACCCTGCCAAATTCGCCGGCAGCGCCATCGAGCGCGCCTCGATGTTGAACATGCTCTACGCCAGCCTGCGGCGACGGATCGAGATTTTCACCGCCCTGCCTTTCGGCTCCCTCGATCGCATGGCGTTGAAGGCGCGGCTCGATCAGCTCGCCGACGGCGGCATACCAGCACCGGCAGGAGGCCGTTGACGATGCGCGTGGGCATCAATGGCATGGGCCGGATTGGCCGGCTGGCGTTACGGGCGGCCATGGGCGGCATCTATCGCGCGCCGGATGACCCTCGCGCCGATCATCGCCTCGACGTGGTGCATGTAAACGAACTCAGGGGCGGCGCGGCAACGACCGCGCATCTGCTTGAGTTCGACAGCATCCATGGCCGCTGGCGAGAGAGTTTCAGTGCCGAAGACGACCGCGCCATCCGGATCGGCAACCGGCGCGTCGGTTTCAGTGATACCGCCTCGCCGGACGCAGTTCCCTGGGGCGATCTCGGCTGCGATCTGGTATTGGAATGCACCGGCCGGTTCGTGCAGACGGCACAGCTCGATGGGTATTTCAGTCGCGGTGTCAAACAGGTCATTGTCGCGGCGCCGGTGAAAGATGGCGGCACACTCAACATCGCCGTCGGCGTCAACGACCAGCTTTACGAGCCGGCACGGCACCGATTGATCACGGCAGCGTCCTGCACCACCAACTGTGTCGCCCCGGTGGTGAAAGTGCTGCACGAAGCCATTGGCATCCGCCACGGGCAGATCACCACCATTCACGATCCGACCAACACCAATGTCGTGGTTGACGCGCCACATAAGGATTTGCGGCGGGCCCGCTCGGCTATGCTGTCGCTGTCACCGACGACAACAGGAAGTGCGACCGCCATCGCGCTCATTTATCCGGAACTCAAAGGCAAGCTGAACGGCCATGCCGTGCGCGCGCCAGTGCTGAACGCCAGTCTGACCGACTGCGTGTTCGAGATGGCGCGGGCGGTCACCGTCGAAGAAGTCAACCAGCTGTTCCGCGACGCCGCAGCCGGACCGCTGGCCGGGATCCTCGGCTTCGAGACAAGGCCGCTGGTGTCGGCCGATTATGTGAACGATACGCGTAGCGCGATCGTCGATGGGCCCAGTACGATGGTTACCGACGGCACGCTACTCAAAGTTTATGCCTGGTATGACAACGAGGTCGGCTATGCCTGCCGTATGGTGGACCTTGCCAATATCGTGATGCAAAGGAGCGTGTGATGTCCGCGGTACGCAACTATGCAATCGTCACCGCCAGCTACTGGGGTTTCACGCTGACGGATGGCGCGATCCGCATGCTGGTGCTGCTGCATTTCTACAGCCTCGGCTACACGCCGTTCACCCTGGCGTTCCTGTTCCTGCTGTATGAGGCCGCTGGAATTTTCGCCAACATCGGCGGCGGCTGGCTCGCTTCCCGGTTTGGCATTCCGCGCATGTTGATGACCGGCCTGATGTTGCAGATTACCGGACTTCTGCTGTTATCCGCACTCAATCCAGGTTGGAGCACGAGCTTGTCGGTCGCCTGGGTTGTGGCCGCGCAAGGCATCGCCGGCGTCGCCAAGGACCTGACCAAGACCGCATCCAAGTCCGCGATCAAGGCCACGTCCGAGGGTGGATCGGGCCAGTTGTTCCGTTGGGTCGCCTGGTTCACCGGATCCAAGAATGCGATGAAAGGCGTGGGGTTTTTCCTCGGTGGCCTGTTGCTGGAAACAGCCGGTTTCCGCGGCGCCTTGTGGCTCATGGCCAGTGGCCTTGCAGTTGTGCTCGTCGGCGTGGCACTCAGTTTGCCGCGGACGCTTGGCCGTGCGCAGGCATCAAAGTCGTTTCGCGAATTGTTCGCCAAGAGCCGCGCCATCAACCTGATGGCAGCGGCACGGATCTTTTTGTTCGGCTCGCGCGATGTCTGGTTCGTGGTCGGCCTGCCGGTATTCCTCTACGGTCTGGGCTGGCACTACATGGAAGTCGCCGGCTTCATCGCGAGCTGGACCATCGGCTACGGTCTTGTGCAGGCGATCGCGCCTTCCGTCATTCGCCGCAGCCGCGACGGGTTGTCGCGCGAGGTGCCTGAGGCCCGCCTGTGGGGCGCGGTCCTGACGGCAATTCCGATCGGTCTCGCGGTGACGCTCGGCAACCTGCACATGGGCCGGCCCGATCTGATCGTCACCACTGGTCTTTGCGTGTTTGGCTTCGCATTTGCCGTGATCTCGTCACTGCATTCCTATTTGATCCTGGCTTATGCCGGGTCAGCGAAGGCGGCAGAGGATGTCGGATTCTATTACGCGGCAAATGCCGGCGGCCGGCTGATGGGTATTTTGCTTTCGGGCGTTCTGACCCCGTTGGGCGGGCTGGCTGCCCGTCCGTGGGGTTCGGGGGCGCTGCTGGCGCTGTGTCTTGTTGTGACCTGCCTGCTGCCGTCTGGCGCGGCCGCGCGCTCGATGCCGGCCGTGACCCTCAACTGAAAACGGATCATGCAACAAGCCATCGCACCGGTTCGTCCGAGCGCTGCGCTCGGAATTTTCGAACGCTTTCTGACGTTGTGGGTCGCGCTTTGTATCGTCGCCGGGATCGCTCTCGGCAGCATCGCACCGGCACCGTTTCAGCTTCTGGGCGGGCTGAGTGTTGCAAACGTGAACATCCCGGTCGCGCTGCTGATCTGGCTGATGATCGTGCCGATGCTATTGCGCGTGGACTTCGGAGCGATTGCCACCGTCACCCGGCACTGGCGCGGCATTATCGTTACCTTAGTGATCAACTGGCTGATCAAACCATTCTCGATGGCCTTGCTTGGCTGGCTTTTCATCCGCGTTTTGTTTCGTCCGTACCTGCCCGCCGATCAGATCGACAGCTATATCGCCGGATTGATCTTGCTCGCGGCGGCGCCCTGCACGGCAATGGTGTTCGTCTGGTCCAATCTTTCCGGTGGCGACCCGAATTTCACCCTCAGCCAGGTGGCGCTGAATGACGCAATCATGATCGTTGCGTTTGCTCCGATCGTCGGGCTGTTGCTCGGGTTGTCCGCGATCACCGTGCCGTGGGACACGCTGTTTCTGTCGGTGGTGTTGTATATTGTCATTCCACTGATCGCAGCGCAGCTCTGGCGGCGCATGCTGCTGGCATATGACGAATCTGGGCTCGCCCGTGTGCTGCATGCGTTGCAGCCGGTATCGCTGGTCGCCTTGCTGGCGACGCTGGTTTTGCTGTTCGGGTTTCAGGGGCAGCAAATTTTGCAGCAGCCGTTGGTGATCCTGATGTTGGCGGTGCCGATCGTCATCCAGGTTTATTTCAACGCCGGTCTCGCTTATGTGTTCAATCGTGCCTGCGGGTCGGCGCATAATGTCGCCGCTCCATCAGCATTGATCGGCGCCAGCAATTTCTTTGAGCTGGCAGTGGCAGCAGCAATCAGCCTGTTCGGCTTCCATTCCGGCGCGGCGCTCGCGACCGTGGTCGGCGTGTTGGTTGAAGTGCCGGTGATGCTTTCGGTTGTGCGGATCGTCATGGCGACGCGTGGTTGGTACGCGAGGTCCTGACAAGGTTCTTGAGCAGCCAACGCACGCGTGCGCCGGTCACCTGTTGCGTGGCCGCAGCAGTCCCTCGCGTGGGCCGGCCAGCAGGCTGACGATCCAGAACCCGCCGGCCGTCAGCACGATGGCCGGACCGGCGGGGATCTCCACGTTGAACGAAATCAGCAACCCGAGCAGCGACGCGGCGATCGCCAGCACCACCGCTACACTCACCTGCCCCGCCAGCGAGCCCGACCAATGCCGGGCAGCAATCGCCGGTAGCATCATCAGGCCGACGGACATCAGCGTGCCCAGTGCTTCGAAGCCCGAAACGACGCAGAGCACGACGAGGGCGAGGAAACTGCTGTGCCAAATTCCGCCATTGCCGGAGGCTGACATTGCACCGCCCGGCAGGCCGGGGTCGAGACTTTCCAGAACCATCGGCCGCCAGATCACCGCCAGCACCGGCAGGGTCAGCGTGGCCGCCGCCGCCATCGCCAGCAGCGCTGTGTTATCGACCGCCAGCACGCTGCCGAACAGCAGATGGGTCAAATCAACACCGCGTTGGGCGGATATCAGTGCGACCCCCGCCGCCAACGCAACCAGATAAAGCCCGGCCAATTGGCTGTCCTCACCCATGCCGGTTCGACGTGCGAACCAGCCGGCAAGTAGGGCGACCGCCAGACCCGCCAGCATTCCGCCGGTCCCCATGGCCCAAACTGACAGCCCTCCCACCGCGGCACCGACCGCGATGCCAGGCAACACGCCGTGTTGCAGCACGTCGCTCATCAGGCTCATACGCCGCAGCACCAGGAACACACCTAACGGCGGCGCGGCGACGGACAGCGCGAAACAACCCGCTAAAGCGCGCCGCATGAAGCTGAGCCCGAACGGCGAGACAATGAGATCGTGGATCAGGCCGCTGCCTCCACCGGCGGGTCCGACGCCGATCTCATGGACGTTCCCGAGGGGCTTCCCCCGGGGATTTCCATCCGTGGTGGGACAGACGCCCGCAGGCGAGCCTGACGAATGGCGGTCGCCGTCAACACCTCGTTCGTGGCGCCCCAAACATGCGCGCCAGAGCCCAGAAGCCCAGAGCCCAGAAGCCCAGAGCCCAAAAGCCCGGGGCCCAGAAGCAAAGTCTGCGGAAATTCCGCACGGATCAGATCGAGATCGTGCAGCACGGCGACAACGGTGCGGCCTTGCCGATGCCACAGGCGCACGATTGCCATCAGGTCGGCTTCGGTCGTTGCGTCAACGGCGCTAAAGGGCTCATCCAGCAGGATGACCGGCGCATCACGCACGATGGTCCGGGCAAACAGCACCCGCTGGAACTGCCCGGCAGACAGCGCGCCGATCGACCGGGAGCCGAGACCATCGAGGCCCACCGAGGCCAGAGCACAATCGGCAATCGCGTAGTGCTCGCGCCCGATCTTGCGGAACAAGCCCAGGCGAGCCGTCCAGCCCAACGCCACGACGTCCCGGCAGGTGATGGGGAACGAACGGTCGAGGCGTCCCTCCTGAGGCAACAACGCAATCGACCGCGGGTCCATCCCACCCCGCAGGATGCGTCCGGACGCCACTGGCAACAGTCCGCACATAGCCAGCAACAACGTCGATTTCCCGGCGCCATTGGGGCCCGCGACCGCGGTCAGCGTGCCTGGCGCAAAGCTTCCGGCCAGATCGCGCACCACGTCCCGCCCGCCGCGCCGCAGCGTCACCTGCTCCAGCCCGATCAGCGGCGGCGACAACTGGGTCATGCCAAAGCCCAGATGACGGCGAGCCACACCATGCCGAGAACCGCGCCGGCCAGGATGAGCCTGGCACAAGTTCCGGCGGCCGGAGACAGCGGATGTAGCGACCATGGGTTATCCATGGTTACGATATAACATTGCATAAGCTGAACCGGAAAGAGGGCATCCCGGCGGCGTTCGGTCTTTGCGGCGTTTGGTATTATCCTGCCGTCACATGACCGACTCCGACCCTGATGCGGATGCTCGCCGCGAACTGCGACGCCACCGCGCTTTCGCCACGTTCTTGCTGGTGCTCATGGGTGGCCTCACTCTCGGGTGTTACGCGATACCGGAGGGGTGGGCGACCGACTTACTGCAAGCCGCGGCCAAGGCGGGCTTCGTCGGCGGCATCGCCGACTGGTTCGCGGTCACCGCGCTATTTCGGCACCCGCTCGGCATCCCGATCCCACACACCGCCATTATTCCCAACCAGAAGGAGCGTCTGGGCCTCGCCCTGGGCCGCTTCGTCGCAAACCACGTGATCACCGCGGACGAGGTGTCTTCGGTACTGGGCCGGCTCGATGTACCCGGGATTCTGGCGCGGTATTTGAGTGATCCGGTCTCGGCGCGACCTGCCGCCAGCGCCCTTGCCGCGCTGTTGCCGCGGATCCTGGCCACCGTGGAGGACGGCCGTGCTCGCCGGGTCGCCAGCCGGATCATTCCCCGCGTCCTCGGCGGCGCCGGCGCCGGGATCGTGGTGGCCCGCGCGCTACGCACGCTGGTCGAGGGCGGGCGCCACCAGGAGGTGTTCGGCTTCGTTCTGGAGCAACTCAGGACCTTGCTCGGTGCCCAGGAGGAAACGTTGCGTGCAGCCATCGAGGAACGGGTCCGCGAGCAAGGCGGACGGCTCATCGGCTGGGCTCTCGGCGCCTCGATCGCGCGCCGTGTGCTGACCGTGGTCACTGCCGAGCTGGACAAGATGAGTCCGGACGGCTCCGAGCTGCGCGCCGCATTTGATGAGTGGATCCGCCGCGAAATCAACCGGATGGAAGAGGACCCGAAACGCGCCGCTGAAGTTGGCGCGGCGATCCGCAAGGTCGTGGCACATGAGACGGTGCAGGCCTGGCTGTGGGACGTGTGGTCTCGGCTGCGCCTGGCGCTGGAGGCGGACGCCGGCCGGCCGAATGGACGCACGGTTGCTTATATCGAAGGTGCTCTGGGCAATCTCGGCACCATGCTGCGGTCGGATCCGGGGACACGGGCCAGGGTCGAGACCGCCTCGGCTGGCATCATCAATGAATTGTTGCCCTCGGCACGAGAGAGATTGTCTTCGTTCATCGCCCAGGTGGTCGGGGGGTGGGACGCGAAGACAATCACGGATCGATTGGAATTGCGGGTGGGCAAGGATCTGCAATATGTCCGAATGAATGGGACGCTGGTGGGATTTCTGGTTGGTGGTGTGCTGTACGCGGTGCTGCGTGCGGCATTTGGGTACGCGAGCTTTTAGGTACTTTGACCCGGAGCCGAGAAATCGATGCCCAACGATTTTTCGGTCCTCGCGCTCGATGCGATGGGCGTCATTTATCAGACCGGCGATGACGTCGCTGACCTACTGACGCCGTTTGTCGCCGCACATGGTGGCAGCACCGATCGCGAGCTTGTCGAACGCACCTATCTTCTTGCCAGTCTGGGAGCAATCCCGGCGATGCAGTTCTGGCGAATTGTTGGAGTCGATCCTGCTCTGGAGGACAGCTACGTTGGCTTGCATTGTCTGACCGATGGCATCCGAGACGTTCTGATTTGGCCACGAAATCGTGGACTGCCAGTTTGCTGCATTTCCGACGATTTCGCCGAGTGGTCGGTCAGCCTCAGACGGCGATTTTGCCTTGAAGATCTCTTTGGATCGTGGTTCGTCAGCGGAGAGCTCGGGATCAGAAAGGCGGATATGGCGATTTATCAAGCAGCGCTTGGCGGCTTATGTTGCGGATCAGGCGAGATACTGTTTGTCGATGATCGCGTCAGGAACCTTGACGCTGTGCGGAAGCTTGGGCTCGCGACAGCATGCCTGAAGACAGCGCCGAACCTCGATGGCGCCCGCAGGCGATTGACGAGCGTGCGTGAACTTTTCGGGATGTTCCGGTAGTCAGACGCATTCACCTCCGGCACTGACCCAACTCGAACGTTCGAATTGCCTGGTGCCTCAGGGCGCCTGTCAGGATTTCTCCTACTGATTGCTTTGGTCCGCCCGATGGTACAAGCATTCACTGGCGAGGGCCGGGTTGTGTGGCGGGTCTTAAGGGTTCTCGCATGGCGGTCGGGCCAACCATCGCTGGTCCGCTGGCTGGAAGCCTCTGCACTTTTCGCAGCGGCATTCGTGTTGCGGTACGCTCTCGGTTGGTCTGAGGGGGCGATTCCGTTCGTGACATTCTATCCTGCCATCCTCATTGCCGCCCTGCTGCTGGGATGGAAGGAAGCCGTATTCGTTCTGCTGCTGTCGATCGCAGCTGGATTGTATTTCTTTCTGCCGCCGGACATGATTTTCTGCCAATCGGATGGGCATTGGCCGGCACATTCAACATCGCCATCATCATTGCGTTGAAGGCTCTTGCGCTTGATCTTGCCGAGGCAAACGAGCGGCAACGAGTATTGTTTCAAGAACTCCAGCACCGCGTGGCGAACACGCTGCAATCCGCGATTGCGCGACTGCATATCCTCGGACGAACCTTGCAGACTGATCCGAGCGAGACCGCAGCCATGTTGGACGATGCCATACAGCAGATGTCGGCATCCGCGGCTGTTCACCGACGCCTCAACGACCCGACCTTGTTCAGTAGAGGACCGGAAGCGATGCTACGCGACGTGGTAGGTTCTGTCATAAGCCAGTCTTCGGTCGACCTGACGTTTCACGTCGAAGCACTTGACCTGTCGCTGGATCAACTGAGCATCATCGCCATGCTGGTCATCGAAGTCACCAACAATGCAGTGAAACATGTTTTTCAACAGCAGTTGGGTTCACGCCTGCAGGTGACCCTGGTGGCCCTGCCAGGCAAACATGTAATTTTGGCGATCAAGGACGACGGCCCGGGACCCGCGAAGTCCAGCGATCCCGCGCCGGCGGCGCAAAACCTGGGCCTGCGGATCATTGAAGGCCTGGCCGAGCAAATCGAGGGAACCGTTTCGATAAAGGTTGACCAGGGGACCGAGGTGGTAATTACTTTTCCGACCTATTCTCGCTTCTCCGAAAAGCAATTCAAATTCAGCAACCACCGACGATAGCAAATTCGGCACGGCATGCCTGCCGCGACCCGGCTTTGCCGCCTCGCGTTCTTGGCTAGAATAGGGTGGGAGCCTATGCTATAGACTCCTGATGACCCATACCATACGTGAAAAACAAAAACTGCTGGCCCGCGTCCGTCGCATCCGTGGCCAGGTCGAGGCCATCGAGCGCGCCCTCGATACCGAAGCAGGCTGCGAACAGGTCATGCACCTGCTCGCCGGCGTGCGCGGTGCCATGGCCGGCCTGATGGCCGAGGTGGTCGAGGACCACGTGCGCACCCATCTGGTCGATGCCGCGAAATATCCGAACGCGTTGAACGCCGAGGCCGCCGGTCAGTTGCTCGAAGTGGTCCGGACCTATCTCAAATGAGCGCCATCGTGGATCAATATTCCGCAATGCCTCGGCCACTGCGGCATTCGCACGAGTTTTTGGGCGAAGGCCATGCGGAAAACGCTCGTCGGACCTGGATGGTGATCTGGCTCTGCGGCGCCATGATGCTCGCCGAGATCGTCGGTGGTCTGCTGTTCGGATCGATCGCTCTGGTGGCCGACGGCATGCACATGAGCACCCACGCCGGTGCATTGTTGCTTGCGGCACTGGCCTACAGCTACGCCCATAGACATGCCGAGGACCCGCGCTTCACGTTCGGCACCGGCAAGTTGGGCGACCTCGCGGGCTTCGCCAGTGCCGTCATCCTGGCGATGATCGCGCTGCTGATCGGCTACGAGTCGATCAGCCGTATTCTCGAACCGGTGCCGATCCATTTCGCCGAGGCCGTCCCGATCGCCTGCGTGGGGCTTGCCGTGAATGTCGCCAGCGCATGGTTGCTTATGGGCAGCACGCATTCACGTGGGCACACGCACGGACACGACGGGACGCACCATGACGACGCACATCATATAGCGACGCAGAATGGCACAGCCGTACTGGGCATATTCGAAGATGGCGTGCCGCCCCGATTTCGACTGAGTACCGAGAATCTGGCAGGTCTCGATGCCTCATCGGTGATCATCGAGACCGTGCGGACGAGTGGCGAGCGGCAACGGTTTACGATGGCCGACCGGGGCAAGTGGCTGGAATCGACGGATACGATTCCGGAGCCACACGAATTCGCGGCGACTCTTTGGATCGGCGACAATGCTGTCCCGGTCACCTTCACCGAGCACGCCCATGGCAGCATGCAACGCGACAATAATATGCGGGCGGCTCTCGTCCATGTGATTGCCGATGCTGCCGTATCTGTGCTGGTGATCGCCGGTTTGCTATTGGCACGGACGTTTGGATGGCTCTGGATGGATCCGCTGGCTGGCATAATCGGCGCCGGTGTGATCGCCAGTTGGTCGCGCGGTCTGATCCGGGATACCGGGGCCATTCTGCTCGACATGAATCCGGATCGGCGGATGGCGGACAATGTCCGGCAGGTGATCGAGGCCGGTGGCGATACCATTGCCGATCTGCACCTTTGGCGTCTGGGCCCCGGGCATTTGGGGGCCATTGTCTCGATCGGTACCAAGGAACCGCGCGGTCCCGAGCATTACCGGGCAAGACTGGCACAGTTCCACTCGCTGTCGCATCTCACGATAGAGGTGCTGCAGGTCTGATCGTCGATGATTGGTCGTCCGACAATCAGAGCAATGTTTCGCATCAGGCGAAGTTCATAAAATTTGCGTTCTGCCGCAACCACCCGATGGTTGGGCTGGTATCGCAGCAATGTCGTGGCAGATTGCCTCTGTACAAAAATCATCATTTCCGCAAGGCGATTGCCCCACTTTGCGACGCCACCTCCGGGATCCCTTCCTGCGGTAACAACCGACAGCCCGTCCACCAGTTCCGTGCTCACCTCTCCACGGCATGCCGGCCTCCGAGCCAGCCGTATCTTGCCGCACACTGCCTGGAGAGATCACTGTGTCAGGGCCGGGTGGTGAGGTTGGGGGGAGGGTAACCTCACCGACCCGGCCTTAAGTTTACGCCTATGGTGTGTGGCCCGGCCAAGCCGTGGAGAATGTGAAGCTGACCGCGTCAGCTACCCGCCGCCACAGGTCGAACCAGCAGCCCCGCCAGGCGGTCGGCAATCGGCGAGCCGAGGCCGGTGCAGGCATCGGGGCCTTGCTGAGCTCGGAAGGCGCCATTGTCACCAACGGTAATGTCGTTAAAACACAGCGGGTTGCGCCACAACGCGGGCGCCACCCAGCCCAGTTTGGTGCCAAACGCGGCAAACAACCCGGCATAAAGCGGTGCAACCGCGCTGGTCCCTCCGGTTGGCGAGACCTGGCCTCCGATCACGACGTTGTATCCTGTCTCCGGATCCGCATTGGCCGCAACGTCCGGCACCATCCTGCCTGGCATGTTTGGCGCACCGATCTGCCAAACCGGCATCGGCTGAAACAGCGTGGAATACCCGCCACCGGTGCCCTCACCGCTTGCCTGGCCCGGGTCGTTGTTCCAGACGGTCTCCAGGGTTGCTGTCTTGCGTGTCCCACCGCAGGCAATCACGTGCGGGCAGCTGGCAGGCGTATCGACATTCGCCGCGTTCGGCCCGCCGTCGGAGGAGTCGTTATCACCGGACGCAGCAAACACAACCATTCCCGCCGCGACCGCTGCTGCGGCAGTTTGTTCCATGTACTCTGCTGCCGGCTTTCCCCACTGCGCCTCGTCCGATCCCCAGGAGATCGAGCACACGTCGCAATCATCATGGATCGCAGCGCGTACTCCGGTCGCGATATCGTTGACCCAATAGATTCGGATGATGGCCGGCTTGCCGGTTGCGACCGAATAGGCCGCAGCTGCGACCTGGATATCGAGCGCGACCTCTCCGTCGGAATCAGTGTCGACGCCTGGTCGGTTGCCCGTGCCGTCGACGGAGACATCGGTGACCGACGGCATTGGTATGTTATTGTTGGAACAAAATTTTTCGAGGTCGGCCGAAACCCAACCGCCGCCTAGTTCGACAATGGCAATGACACCGCCGCCGACCAGACCGACGGGCCAGCCGTAAGCCCAACACAAAGCGGCAACGTCCCATGGCCTGGCATCGGATGCGCGCTCAGCAGGGGCGGATTTTGGGAATTTGATGTAGGGGCGGTCCCGCGACCTTGCCCGCGCTTCATTAGTTATGCTAACATTATGTGGTATCACGCGATACTCTGGTTGAATGATGGTCATGGTTTCCTCAGAGCGAGAATGTTAAACAGGACTGGAGGGACGGACTATAAAACCACCACAGGCGCTGGCTGGCCGCATGCATCCGATTCTGGTGCGGACAGCAGAGGCATCACCTCTCGCTTCTCTGGCTTCGCCCGATGGCGTGGCCGGACCTACGTTATTATGTATAACCGATACATTGAGTCGATTCAAGTCAACAATCCACTGCCCAGGAGATCAGGGCTCGGAGAGCGTGGCGGTTTCGGTGCGAGAGTGGTCCGGCCCTCGCCTGGACCAAACCGCGATCGTCAGTGCCCCGTGGCTGGTCCGGCTGGTTGCCCGGGCGTCGCCGCCGCCGGACCGGCGCGCAGCAGTGTGGTCATCAGAGGGCCCAGTTCCGGCGGCAATCCAACGATCGTCGTCGGTAATCTGCCATCTGTTTTGTGCCCGAACGAACGCAGCGCGTCCGCCGCCGCCAGCGACTGAATTGTCGCGGCATATGGCGCGAGCAGCGCCGCGATGGCCTGATCCTGACTGGCGATATAGCGGCGGTTGACGGCGTCCTGCACCGCAGGATCGAAGGTGAACGTATCAGCCCAACCCACGAAATCGAGCGTGATGCCGACCGCAGAGAAATAGTCGTGGGCCTTTTGCTTCACACTTTCCATAATTTTGCCGGCGTCGCTGTTGGCCTGATCGAACGAACGCGACGTGATTTCATCGCATACCAGAGTCTGCACTTTCTTGCGGCCCACGTCATCCATGACGTCGGCAAGCTTGCGGCTGTAATACACGGAAGTGAAAATGACTTTGGGATCGCTGCGATCGCCCTGCGGCGGCGTGACGCCGAAGTGATACAGGTATTTCGCCGCGTTCGCCTCCTCCACCGACGTTCCGATCGAGACGCCAACGGTGATGTTGAGGCCTTCCTTGCTTTGGCACGGAAAGCCCTCGCGTCGGACCGAGGTGCCACGATCGGTGGCATCGACCCATTCCCGGCTGAATGGTGTGCGGTCAACGATAATCAGCCGGCCGGCCGGGACGTAGAAATCGTAAAACGAGCCGGAGCCGGACAGTTTGGCGTGTGGAACCACAAATCGCTTCAGCGCGACCTTATTGGCGTTCAAATACGCCTCAGACTCGATCTGGGCCTGATTGTCCTTGTTGGCGCCGGCATCGGGGATCCAGAACGCCGATTCATTCGGGAGAATGGTGTAGGCCTCGGTATAGTCGGTCTTGTCGTAATAGGCGGCGGCCGGATGTGCTGCTGCCACGATGCCGCCAATCAGCACAACCAACCGCAGCATGCCGCGAAGCGGGCGCCACCAGAGCGCCACGAGAACGGCCAGAAGAACCACGAACGGGATGCCGATGTGACTGAAGAAGTTCATCCCGAAGCTTGACACGACATAAGACGCGTCACTGTTGTCAAACTGCTTTCCGGCCATTTGGGCGGTCAGCAGAGTCCCGACCGGATAAAGGATGAAATTAATCCAGCCATACAACAAGATGGCGACGACCGTGCCCAGCAGTCGCGCGATCAGCCCGCGCCTGCCTTCAACCCCTCGCCGGTCCGAAGTGATGAGGGCGCCCATGCCGTTCCTCCAAAGGACTCGTTTCCGACCGGCACCCATAGGTCACAAATCTTTCAGGCGCCTCTCGTGCAATTATAGCATGTCTGTGGCATCGCGAATCGAATATCCATGAGAGCCGGTAAACTTCGTAGAACGTAATCGTCAGCGTCTGTCGGCATCCGTGGCCCCGAAGGGCGAATGCCAGAAACGACCGTCCGGCGACAACCCTTGCACCCACCACCGGCACGGTCATCATGGCCCTTCCCGGCCCCCAGGAGCACCGCGTGCTGAGCCTTTCCGTCCTTGATCAGTCTACCATCGTAACCGGACGATCACCCGACGCGTCGATCCGGGAGAGTATCCGGCTGGCACAATTCTGCGAGAGTCTCGGCTATGCGCGGTACTGGTGTGCCGAACACCATAATTCCGACAGCCAGGCCGGCACCGCACCGGAAATCCTGATCAGTGCCATCGCCGCAACGACCCACCGGATCCGGGTAGGCTCGGCCGGCGTGATGTTGCCGCATTATTCAGCGCTGAAGGTGGCTGAGCAGTTCCGCGTGCTCGACGCCATCGCCCCCGGAAGGATCGATCTGGGGCTTGGCCGGGCACCTGGCTCGGACGGACGCACGGCTTATGCGCTCAATCCGCGCGCCGATGTGGCGGCGGACGAGTTTCCCGCCGCCGTGCGCGACCTGATCGGCTGGACCAGCGGCGAGAAACTGGTCGAGGGCCACCCATTTCGGGATATCCGCGCCCAACCGATGGCACCAACCCGGCCGGAAATCTGGATCCTGGGCAGCTCCGATTACGGAGCGCAGGTCGCGGCGTATTTCGGGCTGCCATTCTGCTTTGCGCATTTCATTACCGAAGGACGCGGCCTCGATCAGCCATTCGCACTGTATCGAGAGGGTTACCGCCCCTCAGCCGCCCACCCCACGCCGCACGGCGCGATTTGCGTCTGGGCTGTCACCGCGGAAACGCCGGCCGAGGCGGCACGGCTGTTCAGTTCGCGCGAGATTTCCCGGCTGAACCGGGACAGGGGGATATATGCTGCCCTGCCGTCACCCGAGGAAGCCGCCGCCCAGGTGCTGTCGGATGCCGAAAAGGCGCGGGTTGACCGGACCCGCTCGCGGTCGATTTATGGGACACCGGATGTCGTCGGCGCGAAACTCCGGACGCTGGCCGAGGAATTCCAGGTCGAAGAAATTGCCGTCCTGACCACCGTGCACGATCCCGAGGCACGGCGGCGATCCTACGCACTGCTGGCTGCGGAATTCGGCATGCAAGGATGACGTTCGCAAGGCTCCGAAAAGCGATGGCGCTCCAGCCGTCTCGATCGCTGATGGCATCGCCCCGGTGACTGAGCCAATCCTCGCGGTGGACAATCTCTCCCGCCACTTCATTGCTCGCCGAGGGATTTTTTTCGGCCGGTCGACCGGCACCGTTCGGGCCGTCGACGGCATCGCGTTTGCGGTGAACCACGGCGAGACCCTGGCTCTGGTGGGCGAATCCGGTTGCGGCAAATCCACCACAGCGCGCCTCGTGTTACGGCTGATCGAGCCCACTACCGGCAGCATCCGCTTTGAAGGAAGTGAAATCCAGGATTTGCATGGCGAACCGCTCCGCGCATTGCGGCGGCGCATGCAGATCGTGTTCCAGGATCCGTTTGCCTCGCTCAATCCACGCATGAACGTGGGGCAAATTCTCGAGGAACCGCTCATCGTCCACCGTTTGGGCGATGCGTCATGGCGCCGGGCCAGGGTCGAGGAACTGCTCGGCGTGGTTGGCCTGGCTGCGTATCATGCTCGACGCTATCCGCACGAATTCTCCGGCGGGCAACGCCAGCGTATCGGTATCGCGCGGGCTCTGGCCGTCGAACCGGCTCTGATTGTCTGCGACGAGCCGGTTTCTGCGCTCGATGTGTCGATCCAGGCGCAGGTGGTCAATTTGTTACGCGATCTGCAACGCCGGTTGGGGCTGGCGTATCTGTTCATCGCCCATGACCTGGCGGTGGTGAAGCATGTCGCTGACCGGGTGGCTGTGATGTATCTCGGCCAGATCGTCGAAATCGGGCCAAAACAGGCGTTGTTCAGCGATCCGCGGCATCCCTATACACGAACATTACTTGCCGCCATTCCACGGCCTGATCCGCATCGCAACCGCTCCCGCGCTGATGGCGATGCCGTCAGCCTGGATGTGCCAAACCCGATGAACCCGCCCTTGGGATGCCGGTTTCACACGAGGTGCCCGCACGTGATCGACCGCTGCCGGATTGAGACGCCAAAGCCGATCGAATGGACCGCGGATCACCTGGTCGCCTGTCATCGCGCCGCCGAACTGGCCCGCTCGGATGCGATCGGCGAGGATCACGTGGCCCCGGCGGCGGCCCGGCGGATGGCGCTTTATGCGCAGCGACGGCAAACCGCGGCCACGCAATAATCCAGATGGTGCGGCGCCTTCGATCGTGTCCTGTGCGCCACAGGGCTCCGCTTGCCACAGCACCATCCGGTCCGGCACATGTCCGCCCGATCGGAGATCGTGTATGCGCTGGATCTGTGCGTTGATCGTGACGTTGGCCTTGCCTCTCGCGGCCCAGGGAGAGAGTTTGCCCGATGGGGGAGTGACCGCACCCGACGTAGCGAGTGCACTACGCCACGCCGGCTATCCGGCGGACCCGATTGCTGACCACGCCGGCGCTCCGCTGGTTCACAGTTCGACCGGCAAGGTGTTGTTCAACGTGAATTTCTATCAGTGCAGCACGGAGCTGCGGTGCGCATCGATCGAGTTCGTTGCGGAGAACCGGCGCAAGGTGGCACCCGCGATCATTGCGGCCTGGAACCGGGAGAAGCATTTCGGTCGGGCCTTTCAGGACAGAAACGGTTTCTCCTGGGTGGCGATGGATGTCGAAACCAGCCATGGCATGACGACCGAGGCCCTGGACGCCAATATCAACCGTTGGATCATGGTGTTGAATGGGTTCGAGAGCTTTCTGAAGGATTAGCCTGGCCGCGACCTGACCGTCATGCGTGACCACTCTGGGTGGCCGCGATAACCGATGCGCCTCCGGTTGCGCTGTTCCGTGCGGTTGTGGTGCACTCGGCCGCAGCGCTAAGGTTCCGGAACCCGATCGTGCCTGAGGTCGTTTCCTGGCAATCCGGCAGCTGCCGCGCAGGCACGCCGCCACGACCCGATGCTTCCTTGCCAGTCGGCTGGCTCCAACTCCCGAGGTTCGAACGATGAGTTATTACATGAAGGTGCTGCAAGCCGACGAGCAGGTTAAGTACGTTGGTAAATTGCACTGGACCATTTACCGAAATGCTATTTTGCTCGCAATTCCGGCGGTAATCGTCGCTGGCCTTGCTATGAGCCAGACCGATACGACGCGATCGCTGACGCTTGCAGTCAGCGGAATTCTGGCGATTTTGGCTCTGGTATCTTTCCTCAGCGCATGGTTCGTCCGCGCATCAACGGAAATTGTGGTGACCGACAAGCGTATCATCCATAAAGTCGGTTGGATTTCCCGTCACACCGAGGAAATCAATATCACCAAGGTTGAAACGGTTGATGTGGCGCAAGGAATTGCCGGCAGAATGTTTGATTTCGGCACCGTGTTGATCAGGGGAATTGGCGGCAGCTGGGAGCCGCTCCGCCGGGTGGCCTCACCGCTGCAATTACGCAATGCAATCATTGTTGGCTAGGAAACGTCATGGCTTTGGCAGACACGCGACGATCATGCGTGGTACGACGAGGGCGTTTCCGCCGACCGGGGTGAGCGCATGGCCTGACAGATGCCGCAACGGGCGCTATGTCTGTGACACCATCGCCCGACCGGAGGAAATGGAATGAGCACCGTGAACGCCAATATCGCCGCCCCTCGCCTGCTGCTGGTCGCCGGCGGCGCGGTAAAGCAGATCGCCGAGGTATTGGGCAAATTCGGTCTGTTCCGCCCGCTGATCGTCTCAGATCCGTTCATGGTCAAACTGGGCTTGATCGATCGCTGCCTCGCGCCGTTGGCCGCCGCCGGCATCAAGGCGGATGTGTTCAGCGATACGATCCCCGAACCGGTCGATACGGTGATCGAGGCCGGCGTCGCAGCCTTCGCCAAAGCCCCGTACGACTGCCTGATCGGATTTGGCGGCGGCTCGCCGATCGATACTGCCAAGGCAATGGCGATCCTCGCGTCAGGCGGAGGCAAGATGCGCGACTACAAGGTCCCGGTGGCGGCGGACCGAGGCGCCGTGCCGGTCATCGCCATCCCTACCACCGCTGGCACCGGCAGCGAGTGCACCCGCTTCACCGTCATCACCGACCATGAGCGCGATGAGAAAATGCTGATCAACGGCCTCGGCTGCCTGCCACTGGCCGCGATCGTCGACTACGAACTCACCCTGACGGTGCCACCGCGAACCACTGCCGATACCGGTGTGGACAGCTTTACCCACGCGCTGGAAGCGTTCGTATCGCAACGGGCCAACCCGTTCTCGGACGCACTGGCGCTGGCCGCGATGGCTCTGATCGGCAAGAACATCCGCACGGCCTATGCCGAGCCCGACAATCATGCCGCGCGTGAGGCGATGATGATCGGCGCAACCCAGGCAGGCCTCGCGTTTTCCAACAGCTCGGTGGCTCTGGTGCACGGCATGTCGCGACCGATCGGCGCGCATTTCCACGTCCCGCACGGGTTGTCGAATGCCATGTTACTGCCGGCGATCACGCGGTTTTCAATCCATGGCGCCGAGGCCCGCTATGCGCAGGCAGCGCGTTGCTCGGGCTTTGCCGCTTCCGGCGACCGCGATTCGGTAGCGGCGGCGAAGCTGGTGAGCGGGTTGGAAACCCTCAATCAGGAGCTGTCGGTGCCGACGCCATCGGGCTTCGGCATCAAAGAGGCAGATTGGACCGGCAAGATGGAACTGATGGCCGAGCAGGCCTTGGCCTCCGGTAGCCCGAACAATAACCCGCGCGTCCCAACCGCGTCCGAGATCGTGGCGCTGTATCGGGCGGTCTGGACCGGCGCACCGGTCAATATTTGACGTTCGGCAAACACGGCAGAGAAGCCCGGCCGGATTCGACGACACGTTGCGGTCATCGCACCGTTTTGTTCGGACCAGCAGTGCAGCCGGCGCGATTATCCATGCGAAAATAACATGGCACGACCGC
>Ga0187862_10001867_pt1 | contig 21926 bp, 18 predicted proteins | sample June2016WEW_10_1_FD_133003 | JGI IMG/M metagenome (GOLD analysis project Ga0187862, IMG submission 133003) | Peatland microbial communities from SPRUCE experiment site at the Marcell Experimental Forest, Minnesota, USA - June2016WEW_10_150 | ecosystem: Environmental > Terrestrial > Soil >...
CGAGGCCATTGAACGCATTCATGCCGTAATGGGGGATATACCGCTCGATGTTTTTGAGGCTGACTGGCAACGGCAGTGGCTTGTAGAGCGCGGCGTCGAGATCATTTCTGAGGCGAGCCGCCACCTCACGGATGAACTCAAAGCACGTCATCCAGAAATTCCTTGGGAGAAAGTGGCGGGCCGCTTCTGGAAAAAGTCTGCCGAGAGGAACTGGCAAAGGAGCTTGTCCGCAATCAGCGCGGCTGATGCGGTCGTTTTTCTGAGTTCACGCCTTGGGGCACGCGCCCACACCTATTTGGCGAAGGCTTCAAGCAGCCGAGCTATTGGAAAAAACCTGCTGGCGCATCTGCGAAAGGCAAACTCGCAGTCTTAAACCTGAAAGATTATCTCGCAACACAACCCTTCGGGAAGGAGTCAGGCTGCGCCTTCCAGATCCGTGGGCCAGCCGCCGTGCGCGCGCTTGTAGGCTTGCAATGCCGGCCAGATATGCTCCACGCAAAGTTGCACGAGCTTGTTCCGTTCACCCGCCTTGAGGGCGTCGAGCATCTTGCGATGCTCGCTCCGGGATCGCACCAACAATACAGGATCGCCGATGGCGTAGCAGCGAATGCCGAGGGTCTCAACCCAAACGCGCTGGATCATTTCGGCGAGGTAGCCGTTGTTGCACGCCGAAAACATGGTGTGGTGGAACTCGTTGTTGAGTGTGCAAACCCGCTTCAGGTCGTGACGGTCCACCGCCTCGCAATATTGATCATGGATCGTTTCGAGTCGAACGATCAAGGCCCGGTCGGCTGGCAAAGGGATACGGCGAATGGCTTCGGCTTGTAGCAGGGCGCGCATCTCGTACATCTCTTCGACCTCGCGCGGAGAGAAATCCCGCACTATGGCACCCTTATTCGGTCGGCGACTGACGAGGCCCAGTTTCTCAAGATCGGAAAAGGCCGACCGGATAAGGTGGCGCGACGCCCCGAAGCGAGTGCTTAGATCATCCTCGATGAGGCGCTCGCGCGGCCGCAGCCGACCAAAAATAATGTCCTGCTTGATATGATCCACGAGCTCGGCGAGCTCGTTGTCCGAATATGACTTGCGCAAAGCGTGAACCGCCTTTCTGGCACTGTCCCTGCACGAACTACCTTACCGTGAATTCCGAGTCGTGCATATTCCTCTCGCCGGCAAAACAGTTAGCCGGGCGCGCGCCACAACGTTTACAAGATCGGCGACAACATAGCCAACAAAATCATTGACAATCCCGTCGTCTCCTTGAGACAGTAGCCTCGCCGCATGTCAAGAGACAATGCCCCGTCTTCGGGGACAGCCTAGCGACAAGGCAGGGAGCGAGCATGCGCTCGAGAGGGGGCACCAGAGTGTGACGCGGCGCGAGGTTGCCAATAAGGTGATCACGGCTCCGGAGACGGCTTACCGTCTCGACGGACCGGCCGATGCGCCTGTCCTGCTGCTGAGCAACGGCCTCGCTGCCGATTTCTCGATGTGGGATGCGCAAATTCCCTTTCTGGCAACGCATTACCGCACGTTGCGCTACGACAACCGGGGGCATGGCGACACGCCAGCGAGTCTCGGTCCCTACAGCATCGATCTGCTCGCTTCCGATGCGCTCGATCTGCTTGACCAGTTGGCGATCCGGAAAGCGCATTTCCTCGGCATGTCGCTCGGCGGCACGATCGGATGGATGCTTGCCGCGTCTTATCCCGAACGGATTGCTTCGCTGGTGCTGTGCGATACCCCGATCGAGGCGGCGCCGGAGGTTTGGGCGACACGCATCACCACGGCCTTGTCACGCGGCATGGAGCCGTTGGTCGAGCCGACGCTTGAGCGATGGCTCACAGCATCATTCCGCGCCGCTGCGCCGGCGGTCACCGAGCGGGTGGGGCGAATGATCCGCCGCACTTCGCCGGTGGGCTATGCCGGCTGCGCGGCCGCGATCCAATCCATGCAGCTGACCGCCCTTCTGCCTCACATCAAGGCGCCGACCCTCGTGGTCGTCGGCGAGAAAGACACGGCGACACCGCCGGCAATGGCTGAACGATTGGCGGCGTCCATCCCGGGCGCGGAGCTCGCGGTCATCAAGGCCGCCGCTCATCTGCCGAATATCGAGCAGCCCGAGGCTTTCAACGTGACTATTGGCGATTTTCTCCGGCGGCATGCGGGCGTGCGTCCGCAGAGCGAGCCGGGCGCGCAAGGTTAACACACGTCGTCCATGAGGACGACTCACACAGGAGGAAAGCATGGCCGACTACACCGACGAGAAGGCGCACAAGCACCTGCTCAGGGAGGCACTCGAATACGCCGAATTCAGCCGGCGCACAATTTTGACCGGGGCCACGGCGCTGGGCGCTGGTGCGCTCGGTGGCGGCTTAATCGGCACGGCCAGTGCTGATGAGATCCGCGTGGCGCAAGCGACTGGCAAAAAGGTGCGGGTCGGCGTCCCGCTCACTTACGGCCCGTTCAACCAGCCGTGGCGGCGAGGCTGCTGGCAGGTCGTCAAGACCCTGCTCGATAATGGCTGCGAGCCGGTCTGCGTGCGCGGCGAACCGACCAAAGCCAGCGAACAGAGCGCCGAGCGCACGCTGCTCGACCGCAACATCGATGTTCTGGTGCTGGGCATTTACTCCCTCGAGTCGGAGACCGCTTACATCGTCGAGGACGCGCATAAGCGCGGCATCAAGACCGTCGGCTTCGCGGTTTCGGTCAAGGATTCGCCCGCGGTGGTCGAGGACACCTGGGGCACCGCGACGGCAATGGGCTATTTCATCCAGAACATGCTGCAACGTCAGGGCACGCTGGTGCAGACGGCGGAAGCCCGGGGCTTCTATACGCCGTTCGACATGGAATCCGACATGCTGGAGCTGATGACCAAGTTCGAGCCGCGCATGAAGATGTTGCCGTTCATGCACGGCGGCGTGTCGACGCAGGACGAGATCTCGGACGGTCGGCAGAACGCGCTTGCCATGCTCCAGGCCCATCCCGAGCCAGGCTCGGTCGATGCCATCGTCTCATGGTGGTGGCCTTTCACCATCGGGGCCGGCCAAGCTCTTCAGCAGACCAAGCGCTCCGAGATCAAGATATTCAACCACTACTTCTCGGACCAGCTCTTGAGCGCAATGGCGGCGAAGACTTTTCCGATCGTGTTCAGCACCGACGTGCCTTGGCACATTCTGGGCCAAAAGACCGGCGAACTCGCCATCAAGCTCGGCCGCGGCGAGACTGTGCCGAACAACGTCTACCGGGTGCCGATCACGGCGATCACCGCGGAGGAGGCGGGTAAGGCGCTTGCCGAGCTCCAGGAAATGGACAAGCAGGCGATTGCGCTCTTGAAGCAATACGGCGGCTAGCAGTACGGCGCCTGGGCCGGCGAGGTTGTCCTCTCCGGCCCAGCGCTGAGTTCGAGGGCTTGATACGGGGGCAGGAGTGAATCATGGCGGGACGACTCGACAAGAAGCGGATCATCATCACCGGCGGCGTCAATAATATCGGCAAGGAGGCGGTCCGCCGCTTCGTCGCCGAAGGCGCCAAGGTCGTGATCGGCGACATCAACGAAGCGGCCGGACGGGCTGCGGTCGCCGAACTTGGCCCCAGCACCCATTTCGTCAAGGTCGATGTGACCGACGAGGCCAGCGTGCATCAGCTCATCGAGAGCGCTGTCGCCTGGCTCGGCGGACTCGATGTGTTGTGCCAAAACGCCGGTCTGCAGCATTCCGGCGCAGTAACCGAGTTCGACGCCAAGCGGTGGGACGCGATCTTCGCGGTCAACAGCCGCGCCCATTTCTTCGGCGCCAAGCACGCGATTCCGCATTTACGCAAATCCGGCAAAGGCTCGATCATCAACACAGCCTCGCTCGCCGGCAAGCGCGGTGGGCCGGGTTTGACCGCCTACTCGGCTTCAAAGGGCGCCGTTATCGCCTTCGGCACCGCGCTTGCCATGGAGCTTGCCAGGGACAATATTCGCGTCAACACGATCTGTCCTGGGTGGGTCGATACACCCTTTAATCAGCCGGCGATCGATTTCATGGGCGGACGGGCGCAACAGGAGAATGTGGTCAAGCAGATCGTGCCGCTCGGCCGACAGGCCATCCCCTCCGAGATCGCGCCGCTGTTCGTCTATCTGGCGTCGGATGAATCATCCTACATGACCGCGCAGGCCATCACTATCGACGGCGGCGTCTACAATTAGCAGTACCGGACGGCGAGCGTAGCATTGCCAGAGAGCGAGCGGAACCCAAGGCGCATGAGCGAAACAACTGCGTTCACGAACGGAACGACAAATGTGGCCCGGGCGGCGGCCGCGGAAGCGTTGTGGCTGCGTCTGCTGCGACGCTGGGGCACTATCTCTGTCATCGTACTTACCGCAATCGGCTTTGGCTTCGCGTCGCCATGGTTCCTCACGCTCTCCAACCTCAATAACATCTTGTTCTCAATGATCGTCAGCGCGCTCGTGGCGATGGGCCTGACCTTCGTCGTCATGGCGGGCAGTTTTGACCTTTCGGTTGGGCTTGCGGTTACCTTTACCTCGATCGTCACAGCCTTCGGGGTTCCCGTGCTCGGACCGTGGGGGGCTATCGTTGCAGCGCTGATGGCCGCGGCGCTAATCGGGCTGGTGAATGGACTACTCGTCACTTACGGCCGGCTCTCGGGCATCGTCGTGACACTCGCCATGATGTTCGTGCTCGAGGGCATGAACACGTTCCTCACCGGCGGCTACCAAGTGCCGGTGAGCTACAGTGAGGTGGCTTTTGCCTTCATTGGCCAGGGCAAGATCGGCCCCGTTGGTTTCCCTGTCTTGCTCCTCGCCCTGGTCTTTGGCGTCGCCCACGTGCTCGCAACTAAGACCAAGGTTGGCCATTACATTTCCGCCGTCGGCGATAATCCGATGGCGGCGTTCTACTCGGGCATTAACGTGTACCACTGGGTGATCGTGGCCTTCGTTCTAGCGGCCGTGCTCGCGGGCGTGGGCGGCGTCATCAACACCTCAATCTCGTCGTCGGCACAGCCGGTCGGCGGGCAGGGCTATCTGCTCGAGGCCTTCGCCGCCGTGTTCCTGGGCGCGACCATCCTGGGCTACGGCAAGCCGCACGTACTCGGGACCCTGCTCGGCATATTCTTTATCTACATGGTGAACTCTGGAATGAGCATGGTCGGCTTTTCGTTCGCCGCCCGTCAGCTCTTCGCCGGCATCATCCTGATCCTCGCGGTCGGCGCGAATGCGGCGCTCAACCGCGAAGAGATCCACCTAAAATTCATCTAGGCGGGGCGCTCCATGACCAAAAACGCGCTGGTCGAGCTCCGCGAGTTGGAGAAGGACTTCAGCGGCACAAAAGTCCTCAAGGGTGTCTCGCTCACCTTCACGCGGGGCGAGGTGCATGGGCTGCTCGGCGAGAACGGCGCAGGTAAGTCGACGCTGATCAAGATCCTGACCGGCGTCTACAGCGCCTCGGGGGGTACGATCCTGCTCGAGGGCAAGCCGACGCGCATCAGCAGTCCGCTGGATGCGCATCGCCTCGGCATCGGCGCGGTATATCAGGACGCCGAGCTGGTCTCAGGCTTCTCGGTTGGCGCCAACGTCCTGCTCGGCAACGAGCCGGGCCGCTTCGCGGTGTCGCAGCGGCGGATCAACGAGCGCGCGCGCGAAATTCTGGCCGAGATCGGCGTCTCGGTCGACGTCGATCGCCGGGCGTCAAGCCTGAGCGCCGCCGAGATGCAGCTCGTGACACTCGCGACCCTGTTCCAGCGCCGCTATAAGGTCATCATTCTCGACGAGCCGACGGCGCGTCTTTCGGCCACTGAGGTCGAGCTGCTGTTCCGGATCGTGCAGCGCTTCCGCGAGCAGGGAATCACCATCATCTACATTTCGCACCGGCTGGGTGAGGTGAAGGCGGTTTGCGACCGGGTCACGATCCTGCGCGGCGGTCGCGTTTCCGCCATGCTAACGCGCGACGAGATCACCGAGGAGCGGGTTACCGAGCTGATGGTCGATCACAGCAGCTCGTCCCGGCTCGAGACTTACAATCAAGGCCACGCTACCGACCGTGTCGTTCTCGATGTCGAGGCACTTGCGACCGAGCATCTTCAGCCGATCTCTTTCAGCCTGCGCGCCGGCGAGGTCGTCGGTATTACCGGCCCGGTCGGCGGTGGCAAGGAGGAGATCCAGAAGGCCCTCGGCGGCGTCGCCCGTCATAGCGGTCGCATCAGTATCGACGGGCGCGTCGCCCATATCGCCAGCCCGAGCGCGGCGCGCGCCGCCGGTATCGCGGTCATCCCAGAAGACCGCCGCAAACAGGCGTTGTTCCCAAACCTTTCGATCGCGGACAACCTCGCGCTGCCGGTGCTAAACGTCTTGAGCCGAGCAGGGCTGATCGACCGCAAACGCAAGCTCGCCTACGCCGAGGGCGTGATGGCGCGGTTCTCGGTCAACCCGCCGCAGGCGGACAAGGCAATCAAGTTTTTCTCAGGCGGCAACCAACAGAAAGCGGTCATCGGTAAATGGATGACCGCCGAAGCCAAGGTCTACATCTTCGTCGAGCCGACCTCGGGCGTCGATGTTGGCGCGATCAAGGAGATTTACGACATTATCCTGCACCTCGCGCGCCAAGGAGCGGCCGTCATCGTGATCTCGTCGATGATCCACGAGATCCTGGCATTGGCGGAGACGATATACGTGGTCCATGACGGACGTCTCGTCTACCGCGCGCCGAAACGCGACTGCACGCACGACCAACTCCTTGCCATCTCGATGCAGGGGCGCTCGCGTTTGGCGGCTGCTTGAGGGCACGGCATTTTGCAACAATGGGGAGACTACGACATGAGCGGGATCACTGTAGAGGATGCACAAAAGGGCATCGCCGCCGGTTTGGCCAAGGCAAATGAGCTGAACTCGCCGTCGAGCATCGCGATCGTCGATGCCGGACGCAACTTGCTGGCCTTCCAACGCATGAACGGCGCCTTGCTCGCCAGCATCGAAATCTCGCAAGGCAAGGCATTCACCGCCCGCTCGCTCAACATGAAGACCGGCGACGTCATGCAATATGTGCAGCCCGGAGCGCCGCTTTACGGCATGGAGACATCGCACCGTGACCGGCCGTTCGTCGTTTTCGGCGGTGGCCAGCCGATCACCCGGAAGGGAGAAGTCGTCGGCGCAGTTGGCGTGGCTGGCGGCATGGTTCCTGACGACGAGGCCGTCGCCGCCGCGGTAGCCAAGGCGATTGAGACGGCTTGACCAGCTTTTCGTATCCAATGCCTGAAAGTTGGAGCGCCAATTGCTTAAGATCGAAGCCGTTGGCGTTCTCGTATCCGAGTAGAGCAACCCGGCTTCCGCTTTTCCGGATCATGCTCGGGGGCCGGCAGGCGGACGAAGGCTCCAGCCCCAGCCGGCATCTTCACCGGCGTCGCGCCGACAAATTCGGTTGCTGTTAGGCAATCGCGCGCGGTGCGAGCTCGATCAAATCGACGATGTCACGCACCTCGATGCGGTCTTCGACGCCGAGCGCCTGCACGGCAGCGGTGTACATGACCTTGTCCTTCGGACACGCGACGACGAAATAGTTCGCGTCACCGAGCGCCAACGCTTCTTTGATGCGGTTCTCGCTCGGCCGCTCCGTGACGCCTGTATCATCACTCCAGATGCGGCCGCCGCCGGCGCCGCAACAGAACGAGTTCTCACGGCAACGTTCCATCTCGTGCAGCCGGTGACCCGTACGCTCAATAATCCGCCGTGGCGCATCGAAACCGCCGTTGTAACGGCCGAGGTAGCAGGGGTCGTGATAGGTCGCGACCTGCCCCGACCCCGGCGCGAGGGCGAGGCGGCCGCTCTCGATCAGCTCGAGCAGAAGCTGGGTATAATGTATCACCTCAAACGTGGCGCCGATCGCGCGGTACTCTTGACGCAAGGCGTTGAGGCTGTGCGGATCGGTGGTCATGACGCGATTGAACGTGCAGCTGGACAAGAGTTCGATATTGTGCCTGGCCAGCATTTCGAAGAGGCCCTCTTCGCCGGCGCGCCGCACGTCGTTGCCGCTGTTTTGCTCGGCCTCGTAGAGGATGCCAAAATCCACGCCGGCCCCATGCAGCAGTTCGGCGACCCGGCGTGTGTTGGCCTGAACCCGCGGGTCGAACGAGGCGAAGTCGCCGACAAACCACAGGATGTCGACCGGCTCCGCGCGGGCGTCCTTGATCTTGAAGCTCAAATCTTTGGTCCAACGTGCGCGCAGGCGCGGTGACTTGCCCATCGAATTGCCGTTGCGTTGCAGGTTCGAGAGCGCCTCCTGCAGCATCGGCTGCACTCTCGCCTGCTCGACGAGCTGACGGCGCATATCGACGATTTTGGGGATGTGCTCGATATGAACGGGGCAAACCTCCATGCAGGCGCGGCAGGTGGTGCAGGCCCACAGCGTTTCCTCCGCGATGGCGCCGCCGAGAAGCGGTTCCGGGGTTGCGCCGGCCGTCTTGTCGATGAGATGGTCGCGGAGATCGGTGATCAACATTTTCGGACTCAGCGGCAGCCCCGCTGCGTAAGCCGGGCACGCCGCCTGGCAGCGGCCGCATTCGGTGCACGAATAGAGGTCGAGCATGTTCTTCCAGGTGAACTCCTCGATCGCGCCGACACCGATCGGCGGATGGTCGATGTCGGCGGGCGGCAGTGTCCCCTTGGGCTCGAGGCTGCGGAAATAGACGTTGATGGCCGCCAGGATCATGTGGCGGTGCTTCGAGCCGGGGAGGTAAATCAGGAAGCCGAGAACGGCGCAGACATGGGCCCAATAGAAGAAATGTTCGCCGCGCGCGGCGCTCTCGCCACCGAGGCCGAGTGCGGTCAGCAGCACCGCGATCTGGCGGCTCACCGGCCGCCACGGCGCCGCCGCGTCATGGCCGGCGGCAATGGCGCACGCTGCCTGGAGCAACATGGTGAGCACGACAGCGGTGATGAGAAGATAGATGAGCGTGGCGTCGAGCATGTTCGAGCCGCGGAAGCGCGGCGGCCGGATGACGTATCGTTGCCACGCGGCGAGGCCAAGACCGACGAGAATGACGACGGCGAAAACGTCCTGGAGCCAGGCAATCCACGTATTGCCGCCAACCGGCGCCAAGCTGAAGCCGGGAAAAAGGCCTGACCCGAAGGCCTCGACGATCGCCGTGAACAGCACAATGAAGCTGCTGAAGATCATGGCATGGAGGATGCCGGAATAGCGGATCTTCAGCAGGCGCTCGTGGAGTCCAACCGCGCGCAGCACGCCGAGCATCCGTTCGCCCGGCCTATCGAAGCGCGGATCGGGGCGTGCCCGCAACAGCGGGCGCAGCAGTCGGTAGAAGCGCCAACCGGAGACGGCGCCCGCGAGCGCCAAGAGCAGCCAGAGGGTGAGCGACTGCACCGCCACTAGCCGGTCCCACCGGATTTGAGGAGCTCGCCGAGTGCAGGCAAGAAATCGAACAGGTCACAGGTCGTGCCGTAATGGGCGACACGGAAGATCGGCGCCTTGGCATCGGAGTTGATCGCGATGATGAGTTCGGCCCCACTCATGCCTTCGAGATGTTCGGGCGCGCCGGACACGCCGGCGGCGATATAGAGTTTCGGTTTGACCTTGCAGCCCGACTTGCCGACTTGGCGCTCCTTCGGCAGCCACCCGGCATCGATCACCGGGCGGCTGCCCGCAATCTCGGCGCCCAGTGCCGCTGCGACTTCCTCGGCGAGGGCGATGCTGTCCTTGTCGGCGATGCCACGGCCGACGCAAAGGATGCGGTCGGCTTGGGTCAGGTCGACAGCGCCTGGCGGCGGCCGCGTCTCGCTCACGAAAGCCGTGCGGAGCTTGTTGATCGCGTCCGGCGGCGTGAGGTCGAGGATCTCAGGTGGCGCGGCGCCCGTTTGTGCCTCGGCATAGCTGCCAGGTGTGACGGCGAAAATTGCCGGGAGTTTGGCTCGGGTCGTTGCTCGCAGCTTTCCGCCGTAGACCAGGCTCTCGGCCTCGATGGTATCGCCGGCTGCTGCAAGCTTGACGCAGTAGCTGACAAGCGGACGGCCCGTGCGCACCGCGAGGTTCGGCGCCAGATCGAGCCCGACCGAGCTGTAGCCCAGAAGGACGATAGCCGGATCGCGCAGGCGCACTGTTTCGGCAAGGACTGTGGCGTGGGCTTCCGGCGTGTAGGGTTCGAGCGCCGGATGCGCTACCGCCAATACGCGGTCGGCGGCGCCGAGCTGGCCGGCGACTTCCTGTGGCGCCGCGGCCGCGACTAGCGCCTCAACTTTCATGCCGGTAGCGCCGGCAAGCTCTCTGGCCGCGGTCAGTAACTCGAACGAGACCGGCTGGATCGCGCCAGCGCGGGTCTCGATATGAACCAGGATATCGCTCATCGCCGTCACGCTCTCACAAGACCACGTTCGACAAGCAAGTCGTGAAGCTTGTCGGCAACCGTTTCGGCGTCGCCTTCAAGCATGACCGCTTCGCCGCTCCGCGCCGGCTCGCGCAAGGCCAAAATCTCGGCCGTGTCAGCGGCCGGCATCGCGTCCGACTCAAGGACAGCGATCGGCTCGCTCATCGCTTGACGCAGCTTGCTGCCCGAGACGTAACGGGGCGGCTGGGACGCGGTCTGTACGCCAATCACCGCCGGCAGCCTAAGGCGCAACGTTGCCGCGACGCCGCCGCTATATTCCTGCTGCACCTCGATGCCGGCTCCCGCAGCCCGCAGCCCCCCGACCGCGCTCACATGCGGCCAATCGAGCGTGGCTCCAAGATAGGGCGCGAGCTGTCCGAACAAGTCTTCGGGCGTCTGGACTCCGGTCAGCACCAGCTCAACGCCCAGTTGCCGCACCGCGGCCGCGATGACAGGTGCCGCTGCGCGGGACGACAACCCGCCTTCAGCGCTGTGGGAAATCTTTACCGCACGATCGGCGCCGCGGGCGATCGCGCTCTGGAGCATCCGGTCGGCACCTTCGCCGGCCAGCGCCAACGCAATGACGGTAGCACCTTCGGCTTCCTTGAGGAGGATGGCTTCCTCCAACGCGTGGTCGTCGAATTCGTTGAGCCTCATGCCGACCCATTCGCGATCGATGTCCTTGCCGTCGTCGGCGATCTCGAACTCCCCGCTGAGGTCTGGCACGAGCCGTAGTACTACCGCGACAAGCATACGATCCCTCCAGTGCGCACGGTCCAAGTGCTTCAGAATCGGGCGCGATTCTCCGCCCCCGCCGCGGCCCTTCAGTGACGCGGAACGGTCCGCCTATGATCAACGATGTGCGGACCTGCTCAATACGTAAACACGAATGTCAATGAAATTGTCAATTATCTTGTAAGCAAGTCCGGGCTGTGGCACTTTTCACCTGTTGGGGCAAATCGGCGGTCCGAATAGGCCAAGGGAGGACCGCCGCGCACAGAAACGGCAAGAGGGGTTTCGGCCATGGCTAATATAAAGAAGGGCGCGAAGGTCGCCGACGTGCTGATCATCGGTGCCGGCGCATCGGGTTCGGTAGCGGCAAAGCATCTCGCCGAGGCCGGTATCGACGTGGTCTGCTTGGAGCAGGGTCCAAAGGTCGACAACAGCGAGTTCTGGGGTGACAAGCCGGAATGGGAATTGATGGCGCAGAAGCGCTGGCATCCCAACCCCAACGTCCGCGACCTTGAAAACGACTACCCAGTCGACACTTCGGAGTCTGATGTAAACCCGTTGATGTACAACGCGGTCGGCGGCAGCACGATTCTCTACGCCGCGCATTGGCAGCGTTTCATGCCCTCCGACTTTCGCGTGAAGACGCTCGACAGCGTGGCCAATGATTGGCCCTTCACCTACGAGGATCTTGAGCCGTTCTACGATGCCATGGACATCGAGATGGGCGTCTCGGGCCTTGGCGGCGATCCCGCCTACCCGCCAGGCAAGGCGCCGCCGCTGCCGCCTTTGCCAATCGGCAAGATCGGGATGAAAGCCGCCGAGGGCATGAACAAGCTCGGCTGGCATTGGTGGCCCGGACCGAACGCAATTCCTTCCCGGCCTTACGACGGACGGAACCAATGCGTGCGCCGCGGCACCTGTTTGACCGGATGTCCCGACAGGGCCAAGGCCTCGACCGATCACACCCATTGGCCGTCAGCGCTCGCGCACGGTGCCGCGCTGATTACCGGCGCCCGCGTGCTTGAGATCACCGTGAATGCCGAAGGGCTGGCGACCGGTGCCATCTATATCGACCGTAACGGGCGCAAGCGGGAGCAGCGGGCCGAGGTGGTTATTGTCTGTTGCAACGGCGTGGGCACGCCGCGCCTCCTTCTGCTCTCGAAATCGGCCCGGTTCCCCGATGGTCTTGCCAATTCCTCGGGTCTCGTCGGCAAGAACTTAATGATGCATCCCTATGCCGCCGTCACCGGCTACTTCGATGAGTCGCTGGAAAGTTGGTTGGGGCCCGCCGGGCAGACCATCCAGTCGATGCAGTTCTACGAGACCGACGCGGCACGCGGTTTCGTCCGCGGCGCCAAATGGCAGGTGATGCCGAGCGGCGGGCCGCTCGGCATGCGAGCAGCCTATGGCGGCAAGCCGCTCGAGGAAGCTTGGGGCGCCAACCTTCACCGCAACACTAGAAAGGTTTTCGGCCGCGCTTTCGAATGGGGTATCATCGCGGAGGACTTACCTGACGAGACGAACCAGGTCGTACTTGACGCCAAGCTTTGCGACAGCGACGGTATCCCGGCGCCGAAACTCATCTACAAGAATTCCGACAACACCAAGAAGCTGATCGACTTCCACCTCGAACGGGCCAAGGAGGCAACGCTCGCGGCGGGTGCCGTCGATATGTCGGTGACGCCGCTGATGCGCGATTGCGGTTGGCATCTGATGGGCACCGCTCGCATGGGCGTCGACCCCAAACGTTCGGTGGTCGACCAATGGGGCCGAGCGCATGAAGTGCCCAACCTCTACGTCTACGACGGCAGCGTTTTCGTCACCTCTTCGGGCTTCAACCCCACCGGAACGATCTGCGCCATTGCCTTGCGTAGCGTGAAACATCTCATCGCGCAACGGCGCAACCAAAAGGTGGCAGCATGAGCACCAAGCTTGATGACTCTTTGCGCCGCACCTTCCTCGCGATCGCCGACGTGTTGATCCCGGAGGCGGAGGGCATGCCCATGGCCAGCCAAGTCGGCGTTGGCGGCGAGATCCTCGACCGTATGCTTGCTTTACGGCCCGATCTCCGCGAAGCATTTCTGCGCGGCCTGCGCGCCGCCGCCGGCAAGCCGCCCGCCGCTGCGGCCGAGACGCTCAATCGCGACGACCCCGCGGCTCTCGGCGCCATCGGGCTGGTGGCGTCGGCAGGATATTACATGAGCCCGCGAGTGCGCGCGCTGATCGGCTATCCCGGGCAGGAGAGCCGCCCCGCCGATCCGGACGTCACGCCGGAATATGTCGCGAACGGAATGCTGCAACAAGTAATCGATCGCGGTCCGATCTTCAAGCCGACACCAAAATAGCGTGGCGCGCGCGCCGCAGCGGCGATCTCAAGGCTGCGGCGACAAGTCATTCAGGAGGGAACACATGACAGCCAGTGGCAACCCCACCGCGCGGCGGCCGCAGCGAGACGAAGTGGTCGATGTGCTCATCATCGGCGCCGGTCCGTCGGGATCGGTTGCGGCCAAACATCTTTCCGCCGACGGACTCTCGGTGGTCACGTTGGAGCAGGGCCATATGCCTGACCGCGACCTCTATCCCGGTCGGCGACCTGAGTGGGAGCTGGTCAGCCAGAAGCGTTGGCATCCCAATCCCAATGTCCGCGATCTGCCTCGCGACTATCCGGTCGAGACCAGTGAGTCCGACATCAACCCGCTAATGTTCGCCGGGGTGGGCGGCAGTGCCACACTCTATGCAGGTCACTGGACGCCGTTTACGCCATCCGACTTCCGGGTGAAAACGCTAGACGGTATCGCCGACGACTGGCCGTTCACGTACGAGGAACTGTTCCCGTTCCTCGACCAGATCGAGCGCGAGGTGGGCGTCTCTGGTATGCCGGGCAACCCGGCCTATCCGCCCCGTGGCAACTTCCCTACGCCGGCGCTGCCGATCGGCAAGGTCGGGCGCAAGGCGGCCAGCGGCCTCGACAAGCTCGGCTGGCACTGGTGGCCCGGCACCAACGCGATTCCCTCTATTCCCTACAACGGCCTGAATGCTTGTGTGCTGCGCGGCACCTGCATGACCGGGTGTCCCGAGGGCGCCAAATCCACGACCGACATTACCTTCTGGCCGCATGCGATAAAAAACGGCGCTCGTCTGGTAACCGGCGCGCGCGTGCGGCAGATCGAAGTCGACGAGCGCGGGTTGGCGACCGGCGCCGTCTACATCGACGAGCACGGCCGGGAGCGCCGGCAAAAGGCGAGAGTGGTGATCATCTGTGCCAACGGCATTGGCACGCCGCGCCTTCTGCTGCTCTCTGCCTCCAAGCGCTTCCCCGACGGACTCGCCAATTCGTCGGGCTTAGTCGGTAAGCGGCTGATGATGCATCCCTTCTCCGCCGTGCTGGGAGTCTATGACGAGGATCTCGAATCCTGGCGTGGACCGTTTGGCCAGACCATCGACTGCTACCAGTTCTACGAAACCAACGAGAAGCGCGGTTTTGTGCGCGGCGCCAAGTGGGGCGCCATGCCGACCGGCGGCCCGCTCGGTGCGATGTCTTTCGTCGGCACCAAGATCTTCTCTGAAGGCGAAGCCACGATCGACGATGCCTGGGGTGCGAGCTTGCACGAGGTGGTCGGTCGGCGCTTCGGCCACAGCATCGTCTGGGGCATCATTGGCGAGGACTTGCCGGAGGAATCGAACCGCGTGATGCTCGATCCGGCGGTCACCGACAGCGACGGCATCCCGGCGCCAAAGCTCCACTACCGCAATTCCGAGAACACGCGGCGGCTCCTCAAATTCCATGTCGACCGCTGCGTCGAGGCGGTGAAGGCCGCTGGCGCCATCGAGACCGTTGTGGTTCATGAAGTCCGCGACACCGGTTGGCATTTGCTCGGCACTTGCAAGATGGGCGACGATCCCAAGACGTCGGTCGTCAACCGCTGGGGCCAAAGCCACGACGTGCCGAACCTTTACATCTTCGACGGCAGCACCTTCCCGACGTCGGCCGGCCTGAATCCGACCGCAACGATCATGTCGGTGGCGCTGCGCCAGACCAAGCACCTTGCCGCCGAGCGCCGCAATCAGGAGGCAGCCTGATGTCCACTTCAACTCCCAGCCGACTAACCGCGGAGCTGCGCGCCGTCTTTCAACAGCTCGCCGATGTTCTTGTCCCCGCTCACGGCAAGATGCCGGCGGCGACCGCTGTCGGTGCGCATGAAGCCTTGCTCGACGACGTGCTCAAACACCGCCCCGACATTCGCGACGACCTGTTACGTGCGCTGACTGCGGCCCAAGGCAAGGAGCCGCGCGCTGCGGCGAATGACCTGTTGCGTAGAGACGCTGCGGCGTTCAACGCGCTCGGCCTTGCTGTGTCTGGCGCTTATTACATGTCGCCGGGCGTGCGCGAGCTGCTCGGCTATCCCGGACAGGAAAGCGTCACTTACGACCCTTACGCGACGCCCAACTATCTTACCGACGGCATGCTCGAGCGCGTGGTGGCGCGCGGCCCGATTTATCGGGCGACTCCCCGCTAGTTCTCCGCGGCGCCGGTAGGCGCGATGTCATCGTTTGTTCAGTCCACGCTGCAACAAGAAAGCTCCGATGTCCAAGTCTTCCACGGCCGCTCCGGAGGCACCGCCATGCCAGGAACCAGATCCGCACCCCCGTTCGCCGCACTTTCTCATGCCGCGCGGCGCCTGCGATTGCCATGCTCACGTTATCGGCTCGCCCGATCATTATCCCTTTACGACTGAGCGAAGCTATACTCCGCCGCCGGCACCGGAGGAGGCTTATCTCGCTATGCATCGCGCGCTCGGCATCGAGCGCGGCGTGCTGGTGCAGGTGAGCGTGCATGGCACCGACAATCGGTTGCTTATCGAAACGCTGCGGAGTCATCCGGAGCGGCTGCGCGGCATCGCTGTCGTCGCGCCCGACGTTGCCGACGCAGAGCTCGACGTCCTCGATGCTGCCGGAGTGCGCGGTCTGCGCTGCAACGAGCTGTTCGGCGGCGGTATTGGGCTGGAAGCGATGGAGAGTCTGGCCAGACGCATTGCACGCCGTGGCTGGCATCTTCAGCTCCTGATCGACGGGCGGCGTTTGCCGATCATCTCCGCTCGGCTGGTGCGCCTGCCGGTGCCCTTTGTCGTCGATCACATGGGATATATTCCGACCGCTGGCGGTCTGGACGACCCGGGCTTTCAAGAGCTGTGCAAGCTGCTGAAAGAGGCCGACTGCTGGGTCAAGATTTCGGGCGCAAACCGTATTTCGTCGCAACCCATCCCCTACCGCGACACGATTCCTTTCGCGCAGACATTGGTTGCGGCGCGACCGGAGCGCGTGGTCTGGGGCTCGGACTGGCCGCATGTTGCGATCAAGGGCCCCATGGCGAACGACGGCGTTCTTCTCGATCTTCTCGCGGAATGGGTCCCGGATGAGCCGACGCGGAACCGTATCCTGGTGGACAATCCCGCGGCGTTGTACGGCTTCTGAGCTGATCCGGCCTCGCGTCGAGCGGCGCCGCCGAAACGAAGGTCGACGCAATGACGTGGCCTAAGCCAGACGCGAGCGCGCCGGAAGCCGCGGCCCGTTTCGGCGCGGGACAGTCTCCTCTCAGAGTCGAAGACGCGCGCCTGCTCACCGGCCGTGGACAGTTTATCGGGGATAGGAGCTTCCCAGGACAACTGGAAATGGTCGTGGTCCGCTCGCCTCACGCCCATGCCGAGCTTGGCGCGATCGACGTCGCGGGGGCGCGCGGCATGCCGGGCGTTGCCGGCATCTTCACCGCCGAAGATCTCGCGCGCGACGGACTTGGCGCGATGGGCTTCACCGCGATCCTCGGCAGCGTAAATGAAAGACATCTCGCAGCGCCTCCGCGTTTTGCCCTGGCGCGGGAATGCGTGCGCTATGTCGGCGACCCGGTCGCGATCGTCGTCGCCGAACGGATCGATCAAGCCAAGGATGCGGCCGAAGCCGTGGTGATCACGTTCACGCCGCGACCGGCCGTGACCAGCTTGCGCGAGGCCACGCGGTGCGGCGCACCTTCGCTTTGGCCGGAGGCTACCGGCAACGTTGCAGGAGTTTTCGAGATCGGCGACGGCGACGCTGTCGATTCCGTTATGGCGACCGCGCGGCATGTCGTGCGGCTCGCGCTCGTCAACAACCGCATCGTGCCTAACCCGATGGAGCCGCGCGTTGCGGTTGCTGTTTACGATAAGGAGAGCGATCAACTGACATTGCATGCGTGTTGCCAGGCGCCGCATCTGATGCGGCGCCTGCTCGCGAATGAAGTGCTGCACATCCCGGAGGACGGTCTTCGAATTCTAGTTTCCGATATGGGCGGCGGCTTCGGCGCGCGGATCGCGCCGTATCCGGAAGAAGCACTAGTTCTTTATGCGGCGCGGAAACTCGCGCGGACGGTGCGATGGCAAGCCGAACGCAGCGAGCTCTTCCTCGCCGAGTATCATGGCCGCGATCATGAGAGCGATTGCGCGCTGGCGCTTGACGCCGACGGCCGCATTCTTGCGCTGCGAGCGGATGTGCTTGCAAATATGGGCGCCCATCTTTCCTATTTCGGCCCGGCAATCGCCACGCACACCGGAAATCGCGTGGCGACGGGAGTCTACCACGTCCCGGCATTGCATATCCGCGTGCGGTGCATCCTAACGAATACGGTGCCGACCGGCCCTTATCGTGGTGCCGGCCGGCCGGAGGCAATTTATCGGCTGGAGCGTCTGCTGGATGTCGCGGCGGCCGAGATTGGCATGGACCCCATTGAATTACGCCGGCGCAATCTCGTGCCCCGCCACGTCATGCCCTATCGTACCGCCGCGGGCGCGACCTACGACAGCGGAGATTTTATCGAAGTCCTCAACAACGCCGTTAGCGTCGCCGATTGGGCGGGCTTCCCCGAGCGACGCGCCGCGGCTCGGCAGCGCGGCCGACTGCTCGGGCGCGGGTTAGCCTGCCATATCGACACCACGAGCGGGCTAGAGCCCAGCGAAACGGTTACTGTGGAGGCCGACGCGGGAGGCGCGATTACACTTCTGTCGGGAACGCAGGCGATGGGCCAAGGCCTCGCGACAGTCTATGCGCAGATGGCGGCGGCGCGCCTGGGCCTTGCGCTCGGCGCGATCGCGGTGCTGCAGGGCGACACCGATCGCGTTGCCTCAGGTGTCGGTAGTTATGGCTCGCGTTCGCTGGTGACCGGCGGTGCAGCGGTCGCGCGGGTAGTCGAGCGCCTGATTGAGCAGGGGCGCAAGATCGCGGCGCAGCAGCTTGAGGCGGCCGAGCAGGACATCGTATTCGCCGACGGGCGTTTTTCGATCGTCGGCACGGACCGGAGCGTGAGCCTGACCGAACTGGCGGGATCGACCCAATCGGGCCGCCTTGTCGCCGAAGACACCGCAACGGCGCCTTTCTGTTTTCCCAACGGCTGCTGTATCGCCGAGGTCGAGATCGATATGGAAACCGGCGCCACCGAGCTGGTACGCCTCGTTGCCGTCGATGACGTCGGAACTGTCATCAATCCGATGATCGTGCACGGCCAGATTCATGGCGGCAGCGCTCAAGGAGTCGGCCAGGCGCTTCTTGAGTTGTGCCATTATGACCCGGGTTCGGGACAACTCATCACCGGCAGCCTCTTGGACTATTGCCTGCCGCGCGCCCACGATCTGCCTCTCTTTCAGTGCTTTACCGACCTCTCCACGCCGGCGACGACGAATATGCTCGGCGCCAAAGGTGCCGGCGAATGTGGAGTCGTCGGTACGCCGCCCGCAATTGTCGCGGCGGTCGTCGACGCCCTGCGCGAATACGGCGTGCGTCATCTCGACATGCCGATCCGCTCCGAGGCGATCTGGCGCGCGATGGCGGCCGGTCAAGAATTTCCCGGACGCAACCGTCGAGGCAAACTTCGGCGACGACCGTATGCATTCTATACAGGCGCGAAAGGCGGTGGATAAATTGACCAATCCAGCAATGCGATCTTTGCTCGTGGCACGCTGAAACCGTCATTGGCGTTTGCGAGTGGCTTTAATGAAGTTGATGAGGAAGAAATGGCGAGTTCTCGAGCAAGGCCGATTGCTCTGGTGACCGGGGCATCATCGGGCATTGGCGCGGCATATGCCGAGCGCCTCGCGCAAGATGGCTACGACCTCATCCTGGTGGCACGGCGGCGGCACCGGCTGGAGCTGCTGGCCGAGCGGCTGGGGCGCGAGGCCGGGGCCGAGTGCGAGCCGCTTGCGGTCGACCACGCCAGCGCCTTTTCGCAGCTCGAGGCGCGGGTCGCGGTGGACGAGGGGCTCGCCCTTCTCGTTAACAGCGCTGGCTTCGGCGGATACCGGCGCTTCATCGAGGTTGAGCCCCAGGTCATCAATGCGCTTATCGACGTGCATGTCCGCGCAGTGGCGCGCCTCACCCGTGCGGCGGTGCCGGGCATGGTCCGTCGCGGAAAAGGGGCCGTTGTAAACGTCGCATCGCTCCTTGCGCTCAGTGGCGCACTACCACCCAACCCGTTGCCTTACCGAGCCGTGTATGCCGGCGCGAAGGCGTTCATGCTGGCCTTTACCGAGGCCCTTTCTGGCGAGCTTAGTGAGAGCGGAGTCCGGCGGCGTAGTTATTCTTTGTTCTTGCGCGCCCTAGGTTCTGGCGGCCTTTTAGCCAACTGACCAATCAACCCATCGTTCTCCTTCGAGCGTCCAGGGTGGCGGGAAGCGGCGGGCAGCGGGCGGCTATTGCGATCGGGAGCGATAATAGCCGCAAAACGCACCAGCGGCCACGCCAGAGTCAGCACGAGGCCTTCTACGACCGACGCACCACTCCGGCAGCTTGGCGAAAGTTGCTCGGCAGCCTCGGCGCGCGACCGAAGGCCCAAATACGTCCGCTCGTGCATGCCGCGCGGCCTCTCGTCGAGATGCCCGATTGTCCCGGTGGGCTGCTGAAGCCTTCGGGTTGCTCGTGATGCGCGAAGCACGCTCGGGGGATATGTTGCGGCCATGACCAATGCTTTCAGAGTCGTTCTCGATAGTGCGTCAGTGCGAGTCGTTGAGAAGCGGCCAATCCGTGATTGCGACAATCTATCGTGCTATCGTGCACGCTTTGGAAAAACGCTCATCAGAATGATTTTTGCGTCGAGAAGGAGCGACCAGTTTACGATATAAAATAAGTCGTGCGTGATTTGCTGCCTCATATTTGACTGGGCATCGCGATCCTGAGAGAAGTGAATCTGGGCCCACCCGAAAATTCCCGGTCTTAATGTACTGCGCCGCAGCGCGTCTGACAGATGCTCAGCAGGCGGCAGCGAGGGAGGAGCGATGTATGAGCAAGGACCGACGATCGACATTTCTCCGCGCAGAACATTTATTAGCATCGGAAGCCGGTCGAGCCCACTTTGAAACAAGAAGCGGCCGGTATGCGTCGGTAGCCCGCCGAAGGTACTGCATCGAAACTTGAAGATTTTGATTTTCTGATTGTTGTAGCAATACTCGATCTGGCCAGAGAAGACAGGCCCGCGTGAGCCAAGCTTGATCGCCAGCGACGCAAGCAGGAACAGGGGCGAAATAACAATCAGCGCTGTGGCTGCGATTATGATGTCGAATAGGCGTTTTGCGACAATCTGGAAGGAACGCGTTGCGCCACGAGGTTCCTGCGAAAGTGCCATAGCTATTCAATGTTACGGAAGCAACGTCGGGATATGATCGCTCGGGTGCCTCCTTTGCGATTAAAGATACCCTTGGCGCGGTAGACGGTGCAATTCTCGTACGCCGCAACCCACGATAAGTCCTGCGTTAATCCTAGTGGTTAGGGTTAAGTTTGCCGGTCAAGTCATGACGTTGCTCTCCTTCCCGGATCCCCGAGCCTAGCGGCTTAAGGTGGGCAACGCCTGCCCGCTCTAATTCAACATCGGCCGGGACAATCCCGACTTTGGGAGGTCGATAGCGTACTGTGGTCCGTGTCAACAGGTGCGCCATGACCTGAAGAATGCCGCCCACGAAATACCCGATCTGAAGCGACGCCACGGCTCCAAACACAGTGAGTGCAATTGTCCTGGGTTCACGGCCACTTGCGATACCGCTCACGGCCGCTACAAGTAATGTCGCTGGACCGAGAACTAAGATCTTGAAACGCAATCCGAGCATTATTCCGGCAAATGCGGCGATGATGAGAAAATCTATCACGGCGGCCCGCCTTCCTGAAAGGCGCTCGCTTGATTGGAACCCGGAGGCGCGGGTGCCCCCAGCGTTCTGGGGTTCTTTTATGCCGACACCCGCAAAACGAAATAAACTAGCTCGACGAATCCGTATCCCAGAAGGGCTGTCCAAGCCACGCTGATCCCTAATCCTAGGATTATGAGTGCCGACGGCCAAACGCGCCGAAAAAGTGAGAATGGGCTTATTATAATTAGCGGTGCTTCATAGGACATTGAGCGAGGGTGCGCCCATTCGCACCAACAGTCTGTATAAAATTGCTCACTTGCGAAATTAGGACTTCTTACGGAGGAAACATCAAAGGAGCCGTCGCGAGCACTTCAACCAATCTGGCAGCCGCTCGGCCCGCTACACGGATCGAGCCCGACGCGGGGGGATATGTTGCGGCCATGACCAATGCTTTCGGAGTCGTTTGGTCGACGGCTGCAATAGGGCGCAAAAGGCAAGACGATTTTGCCTGTGCGCTTTCGGCCGCGCACCTATTTCCGCTATTGACCCCAGCAGCTGAGATGGTTGTCGGTCGCTTCTCTAATCGGCCGTTCTGGGTCAAGCGCTTATCAGACTATCCACCGCTGCAGTGTCGATGTCTCTCGCGGGCTCGCGCTTCTCTTCGGACTCGGCACCAAGGCCCTTCCATCA
>Ga0187862_10001868_pt1 | contig 21924 bp, 18 predicted proteins | sample June2016WEW_10_1_FD_133003 | JGI IMG/M metagenome (GOLD analysis project Ga0187862, IMG submission 133003) | Peatland microbial communities from SPRUCE experiment site at the Marcell Experimental Forest, Minnesota, USA - June2016WEW_10_150 | ecosystem: Environmental > Terrestrial > Soil >...
CCGGCCGCGCGTCGACGAGATCAACGCACTGGAAAAGGAGCTGGCAGAGCTCTCCGACGAGGCGTTGCGCGCCCGCACCGACGAATTCAAGAAGCAGCTCGCCGAAGGCGCAACCCTCGATGACATTCTGGTTCCGGCCTTCGCCACCGTGCGCGAGGCCGGCAAGCGCACGCTTGGCCAGCGCCATTTCGACGTCCAGATGATCGGCGGCATGGTGCTGCACGAAGGCCGCATCTCGGAAATGAAGACCGGCGAAGGCAAGACGCTGGTGGCGACGCTGCCGGTCTATCTCAACGCGCTCGCCGGCCGCGGCGTCCATGTCGTCACCGTCAACGATTACCTCGCCAAGCGCGACGCCGAATGGATGGGACAAATCTACAAGTTTCTCGGGCTTTCCGTCGGCGTCATCGTCCACGGTATCGACGATGAGGAGCGCAAGAAGGCCTACGACTGCGACGTTACCTACGGCACCAACAACGAGCTCGGCTTCGACTATCTGCGCGACAATATGAAGTACCGACTCGAGGACATGGTGCAGCGCGGGCACACCTACGCCATCGTCGACGAGGTCGACTCGATCCTGATCGACGAGGCGCGCACGCCGCTCATCATCTCCGGTCCGCTCGACGACCGCTCGGATTTCTACAACACGATCGACGCCTATGTCCCAAAGCTCGACCAGGCCGATTTCGAGCTCGACGAAAAGCAGCGCACCGTCACGCTGACCGAAGTCGGAATGGAGAAGATGGAGCAGGGGCTGCGGCAGGCCGGCCTGCTCAAAACCGATTCACTCTACGACGTCGAGAACGTTTCCGTCGTGCATCACGTCAATCAGGCACTCCGCGCGCATAAACTGTTCCAGCGCGACAAGGACTACATCGTGCGCAACGGCGAGGTCGTCATCATCGACGAATTCACGGGCCGCATGATGCCGGGCCGGCGCTATTCGGAAGGCCTGCACCAGGCGCTCGAGGCCAAGGAACGCCAGCCGATCCAGCCGGAAAACCAGACGCTGGCCTCGATCACGTTCCAGAACTATTTCCGCATGTACGAGAAGCTCGCCGGCATGACCGGAACGGCGTCGACCGAAGCCGACGAGTTCCAGGACATCTATAACCTTGAAGTGCTGGAAATTCCGACCAACATGCCGATGGTCCGCATCGACGACGACGACGAGGTCTATCGCACGGCGGCGGAAAAATACCGCGCCATCATCACGCTGATCGAGGATTGCAAAAAACGCGGCCAGCCGGTGCTGGTCGGCACCACCTCGATCGAGAAATCCGAGCAGCTCGCCGAGCTTTTGCGCAAGCAGGGCTGGGAGCAGCACGACTTCTCCGATCCGAACGCGTTTGCCGCGCTTTATTCCGGCGACGAGGGCGCGACCAAGGCCAAAGTCTTCGCCATCCTCAATGCCCGTTATCACGAGCAGGAGGCCTATATCGTCTCGCAAGCCGGCGTCCCCGGCGCGATCACGATTGCGACCAACATGGCCGGCCGCGGCACCGACATTCAGCTCGGCGGCAATGCCGACATGCGCATCCGCCAGGAGCTCGCCGATATCGAAGACCAGCACGAGCGCGAGAAAGGCCCACGCGCCGCGGAAATCCGCGCCCAGGTCGCGCGTCTCAAAGACAAGGCGCTGGCCGCCGGCGGGCTCTACGTCCTCGGCACCGAGCGCCACGAGAGCCGCCGCATCGACAATCAGTTGCGCGGCCGTTCCGGCCGCCAGGGCGATCCCGGCCACTCTAAATTCTTTTTGTCGCTCGAAGACGACCTGATGCGCATCTTCGGCACCGACAAGCTCGACGGCATGCTGACCAAGCTCGGGCTCAAGGAGGATGAGGCGATCATCCATCCCTGGATCAACAAGGCGCTGGAAAAGGCGCAGCAGAAGGTCGAGGCGCGCAACTTCGACATCCGCAAGAACATCCTGAAATTCGACAACGTGATGAACGATCAGCGCAAGGTGATCTTCGATCAGCGCGTCGAATGGATGGACGATAAGGTGGTGGCCGAAGTGGTCGGCGACATGCGCCACACCGTGATCGACGATCTGGTGGCCAAGCACGTGCCGGAACACGCCTATCCGGAGCAGTGGGACACGCCGGGACTGAAGGAAGAGCTTAAGCGCGTGCTCAACCTCGATCTGCCGGTCGACCAATGGGCCAAGGAAGAAGGCATCGCCGACGAGGAGATTTTCGCCCGCGTCGAGCGCCGCGCCGACGAGCACATGGCGTCGAAGGTGGCGCAGTGGGGCACCGACGTCATCCGCTATGTCGAGAAGTCGGTGCTGCTGCAGTCGCTCGACCATCTCTGGCGCGAGCATCTGGTGATGCTCGATCATCTGCGCCAGGTGATCGGGCTGCGCGGCTACGGCCAGCGCGATCCGCTCAACGAATACAAGGCGGAAGCCTTCAACCTGTTCGAGGCGATGAGCCAGAGCCTGCGCGAGGCGGTCACCGCGCAACTGATGCGGGTCGAGATCCAGGCGGCGCCGCCGCCGGAACAGCAGCCGGCGCCGCTGCCGGTGATGGCGGCGCACAAGCTCGATCCAAACACCGGCGAGGACGAGATGGCGCTGGCGACCGCCGGCGCGGAGACGCTGGCCCGCCACGGTATCGGCCCGGGCGCCGGCCCGGCGGCAGCGCGCGCGGCGCCGGCGCCGGCGCCGGCGCGCAATCCGAAAGACCCGACGAACTGGGGCAAGGTCGGCCGCAATGAGACGTGTCCCTGCGGCTCAGGCAAGAAATTCAAGCATTGTCACGGGCGATACGCGTAAGCGGACGACAGAGGACGGACGACGGAGGACAGATAGGCGCCTTCCGTCCTCTGTCGTCTGATGTCCGTCGTCCGCTTACTGAAAACCGCCCCAGCGATTACTGAACGAGCCGGCCGGCACCACGGGTTGCGCGCCGTTGAGCACGCCATTGTTGTTGTTTGGCGGCGGCGCGCCGTTGGCCTCTTTCTGAGGCGCGGGCGTCGGTGCGGGCGTAGCGGCGTTTTTGGTCTTGGTAGTGTCGGCGACCTGCGGTTCGCTCTTTTGCGAGTCGGTGTTGTTTCGCGGCCGCGCGGCGGGTTTGTTGGGCTTCACCGGCGGCGGTGTGGCCGTTGCGGTCTGCTCGGTATCGGCGGGCGCACTCGCCTGCTCGGTATTGCCCGACGAGAACAGGCTGCTGAAGAAGCCGGTATGTGTCGGGGCGCTCGGCGCGTTCGTAGCAGCAGCACTCGTAGATCCTGTGGAGCTGGTGTCGGTCGAGGCAACGCGTGTGCTGTTCTTGTTGAACAGGCCGCCAAAGAAGCTTGAGACCGTGCCGCCGCCCGTGCTCGATGGATTGTTGGCCGCGTAGGACGATTCCTTGGTCGAAATCTGCGGCGGCAGCCGGCCCGGCTGCAACGGCGGCACGTGCAGGTGGCCTTCGTTGTCGTAGGTGTAGGTCGGATTTTCCAGCTTGCTCATGAACACGCGGTTCATGCCGCCGTCGGTGCCGGTCTCGATCGGCACCGTCGCCACGTTCTGCATTTGCGCGAACTGGTAGTCGTCGTTCTTCTGCTTCGCCATCGCCTGCTCGGCGACGTTCGGATCGGTCTCATAGACCGGGCAGCGGCCGGACGGCGAGAACGCAAGCGGCTTGGTGGAGCCTGCCGGCGGCACCGCATCGAACACGTAATGCTTTTCGCAGACGTCGACCTTCGGCTCCTGGTGCGACACTTCGAAATGATCGTTGCCGACCTTGATCATCCTCCAGTACGCCATGTTCGGATTGTCGCGGTGGCGCGCCAAATTCGCCGGCGTCATGCGGAACGGATAGGCCTGGACCTGGAATGCCTTTTGGCCGCCGAGGAACGCTTCCCGCGCCAGCGAATAAATCTCGCCGATCTGCTCGTCGGTCATGGCGTAGCAGCCGCGCGACGAGCAATCGCCGTGGATCATCAGGAACGCGCCGCTGTAGCCGTTGGCCTTATCGAAGGCGTTCGGGAATCCGATATTGATGGCTAGGTAGTAGCTGGAATTGGGATTCATCAGGCCGGGCGTGATTGGATAGAAGCCCTCAGGCGCCTGGCGATCGCCTTCCTTGACCTTCGGCCCAAGGCCGCCTGACCAGCGGCAGATCGGATAGACTTTCAGCAATTCGTAGCGTGCCGTGGTGTCCTGCTTCCAGACTTCGAGCTCGGACTCTTCCTTGAAGATGCGGACGAGGATCGGCGATTCCTTCGGCATGTTCTTCTGGTCGAGCAGCGACAGCATCTCCGGCGACAATTCTTTCATCGCGCGGGTGGGAAGCTGATAGCCGTCGTCGCCGTAGCAGCCGGCAAGCGTCAACGCACCGGCGAGAACCGCCGACGCCGTAAGCGCGCGGACAAGGCTGGCGCGGAACAATGCAGAACTCCCCCAACCGATGGTCCAACCCCATGCCATCACTGGATAATCGTTATCCTTAAGAGGTGGCTTTCGCAAGGCAGCCCAAGGCCGGTGCAAAGATTGCTCACCGCGGCAATAATGAATGGTAAATTTGCATTAAATTTGCAGAGTTAAACCAACCAGCTAGCCATCTTGTATACCGTCGGCGGAGCATGCGGGGCGGTGGTCGTGGATCAATCGCGGCAAGATTGTGGCAAAGCCGCTTGTGGAAGCCATCGGCTGGTCAGCCGATGGTGCGCCCGATGGCGGAGAATTTCTCGCGCCGCAGCCGGGTGATGGTCGGCCGGTCGAGGCCGCGCAATTCGCCGAGCGCCTTGGCAATGGCGTCGCCGGTCGCCGCGATCGTCGCGGCCGGATCGCGATGGGCGCCGCCGGTCGGTTCGGGCACGACGGTATCGACGATGCCGAACCGCACCATGTCATGCGCGGTGATCTTCATGCTCGAAGCGGCGTCCTGGGCTTTGGCGGTATCGCGCCACAGAATCGACGCCGCGCCCTCCGGCGAAATCACGCTGTAGATGGCGTGCTCCAGCATGATCACGCGATTGGCGGTGGCAATCGCGATGGCGCCGCCGGAGCCGCCTTCGCCGATGATCGCCGCGACGTTGGGCACGCCGATGTCCAGGCACGTTTCGGTCGAGCGCGCGATCGCCTCGGCCTGGCCGCGCTCTTCGGCGCCGATGCCCGGATAGGCGCCCGCGGTATCGATCAGCGCGATCACCGGCACGTCGAAGTGGTCCGCCATGCCCATCAGGCGGGCCGCCTTGCGATAGCCTTCCGGCCGCGCCATGCCGAAATTGTGCTTGAGCCGGCTGTCGGTGTCGGAGCCTTTTTCGTGGCCGATGATGCAGACGCTGTCGCCGCGGAAGCGGCCGAAGCCGCCGACGATGGCCGCGTCTTCGCCATGCTTGCGGTCGCCGGCGAGCGGCACGAAGTCCTCGATCAGGGTCGCCACGTAATCGAGGCAATGCGGCCGCTGCGGATGCCGCGCCACTTGCGTCTTCTGCCACGGGGTGAGCCCGGCATAGAGCTCCTTGAGCGCCTGCGCCGCCTTGCCTTCGATGCGGCTGATCTCGTCGGCGATCGCATCGCCGTCGCTGTTGAGCGCGCGCAATTCCTCGATCTTGGCCTCGAGCTCGGCCACCGGTTTTTCGAAGTCGAGATAGTTACGCATCACTCAAACCAATTTGCGCCAAATTGATTGATGGCGCCCGCCGCGTATCAAGGCAAAGCTCCCTGCGAAGCGCGTACGAGTCAAGCAAGGGCTCCAAGAGCATTTTGTTCCCGGTCATTCCTGCGCCAGCGGGTGCAAATCGCGCACCAGGCTTTTCAGGCGCTCTTCCAGCACGTGGGTGTAGATCTGCGTGGTCGAAATGTCGGCATGGCCGAGCAGCGTCTGCACCACGCGCAGGTCGGCGCCGTTGTGCAGGAGGTGGCTGGCGAAAGCGTGGCGGAGCACGTGCGGGCTCACCTGCGTGGCGCGTAGCCCTGCGGCGGCGGCGAGTGTTTTCAGTTCGCGGGCGAGGTGCTGGCGCGTGAGGTGGCCGCTTTCTCCAAACGACGGGAACAACCACTTCGACTTGGCATCGTGTTTCGATTGCGCGAGCAGCGCGAGATAAGCCGCAGTCGCACGCTTGGCGGCATCGTTGAGCGGCACGAGCCGCTCCTTGTTGCCCTTGCCGCGCACGACGATGACGCGGGCGTCATGGCGGGCGGCGGAAGCGGGTAACGCAACGAGCTCGGAGACGCGCAAGCCCGTTGCGTAGAGCATTTCGACCAGGCAGGCGAGCCGCGCCGCGCGCAGCCGCATGGCCAATGGCGCCGCCGGATCGCAGATGGTCGCCACCCGCAGCAGGCGATCGACTTCGGACAGCGTGAGAGTCTTGGGCAGCGCGCGCACGCGCTTGGGGCCTTCGAGCACGGCGGCGGGATCGTCCTTGCGCTGACCCTCCGCATAGAGAAACCGATAGAGCTGCCGGATTGCCGAGAGCCGCCGCGCCACGGTCGCCGGCGTCATGCCGCGCCGTGCCAGGTCGCCGAGATAAGCGCGCAAATCCTCGGTCGAGGCGGTGGCGATGGAACGGCCGGCACCGGCGAGATGTTCGGTGAAATCGGCAAGGTCGCGACCATAGGCGGCGAGCGTGTTTTTGCCGGCGCCGCGTTCCGCCGCCAGCATGTCGAGATAAAGCGCGGTGAGCCGCTCGCTGGAATTGCGTCCCGCGCGCGCCGTGCCACGAAGCGTTGCGCGGGCCATCGTTCTGGGAGGCATGGTGGCGCCCTCAGCGGTTCTTGAAGAATTTGTCGGGCGGGATCGACACCGTGATCTCGCGCGGCTTCGGCTGCACGAAGTGCGACAGCGCATAGAGGCCGCCATAGATGGCGGCGCCAAGGACAGCGATGACTGCGAGTAACCGGAACAGGCTCGGCATCGTCAGTTGCTCGCGCGCATCCCATTGGTGCCGGTGGACGAGACCGAGTACGATCATGTTCGGCCCGGGCTGGCAAGTCACATGGCAAGTCACTTGGTAAGTCACTTGGCGCACCTCCGGGATGGCCTTAGGAGTGACTGAGAGGGGCCGAATGGCCGATCGCAGGCTTGGATGTAAATGACTGATACTGCTTTACAAACTGGCTCGCCGGAGCGCGCCTCGGCGGCCGCGATTTTAGGCCTCCTTGGCAGCCGCTCGATCGTGCTGGTCGGCATGATGGGCGTGGGCAAATCGTCGATCGGCCGCCGGCTGGCGGCGCGGCTCGGCGTGCCGTTCGTCGACGCCGATGCCGAGATCGAAAAAGCCGCCGGCATGAGCATCGCCGATATTTTTGCCCGCCATGGCGAAGCTGATTTTCGCAGCGGCGAGGCCCGCGTCATCGCGCGCCTGCTCGACGGCGGCCCGCAGGTGCTGGCGACCGGCGGCGGCGCGGTCATGAACGCGGACACCCGCGCGGCGATCAAGGCGAAAGGGGTCTCGATCTGGCTCAGCGCCGAGCTCGACGTGCTGATGCGGCGGATCAACAAGCGCAAGAACGACCGGCCGATGCTGCAAACCGCCGATCCGGCGGCGACCTTGCGGAAATTGCTGGTCGCGCGTGAGCCGGCCTATGCCCAGGCCGATCTCACGGTGCAGTCGCGGGAAGTGCCGCACGATGCGATCGTGTCCGAAATCATGATGTCGCTTGCGGCGTTTCTCAATGCGCCGCGATCGCCGCAGCAAGAGGCAGGCGCATGACCGCGCTTGTTCGCACGGACCCGGCCACTGTCCATGTCGCGCTCGGATCGCGCAGCTACGACATCGTCATCGGCCGCGGCCTGCTCGCTTCGCTGGGCGCCCGCATCGCCGCGCTGCGGCCGGGCGCCAAGGCGGTCGTCGTTACCGATGGTAATGTCGCGCGCCATCATCTTGATCCGACCGAGGCGGCGCTGAACCATGCCGGCGTGGCATCGAGCCACGTCATCGTTCCGGCCGGCGAAATCTCCAAGAGCTATCGCGTCTTCGAGTCAGTCTGCGAGTCGATGATAGCCATGCGTATCGAGCGCGACGATCTCGTGGTCGCGCTCGGCGGTGGCGTCATCGGCGATCTCGCCGGTTTTGCCGCGTCGGTGGTGCGGCGCGGCGTCGACTATGTGCAGGTCCCGACCACGTTGCTCGCGGACGTGGATTCCTCGGTCGGCGGCAAGACCGCGATCGATTCCGCCCACGGCAAGAACCTGATCGGCGCCTTCCATCAGCCGATCCTGGTGCTGGCCGACACCGCGCTGCTCGACACGCTGCCGGAGCGCGAATTCCACGCCGGTTACGCCGAGCTGGTCAAATATGGTCTGCTCGGCGATGCCGATTTCTTCGCCTGGCTGGAAAAGAACTGGCGCGACGTTTTCGCCGGCGGGCCCGCACGCGAGCACGCCATCGCCGAGAGTTGCCGCGCCAAGGCGGCGATCGTGGCGCGCGACGAGCGCGAGACCGGCGATCGGGCTTTGCTCAATCTCGGCCACACCTTCGGCCACGCGCTTGAAGCCGCCTGCGGCTTCTCCGACCGGCTGCTGCACGGCGAGGCGATCGCCGCCGGCATGGCGCTCGCCTTCGAATTCTCGACGCGGCGGCAGGGCCTGCTGCCGATGGCGGAAGCCAAGCGCGCCATCCGCCACCTGGCCGAAGTCGGCTTGCCGACACGATTGCAGGACATTCCGGGCCCGCTACCCTCCGTTGACCAATTGATGGATTTGATCGCGCAGGACAAGAAAGTGAAGCGCGGAATGCTTACATTCATTCTGGTGCGCGGCATCGGCGCGGCCTTCATCGAGGCCGGCGTCGATGCCCGCGAGGTGCGCGTTTTTCTGAGCGAGAAGCTTACGGAACGATGACTGCGATCGATTGGTTGACCGTTGCGGCGATCCTGATTTGCTTGTTGGTGTCGGCGTTCTACTCCGCCAGCGAAACCGCACTGACGGCGTCGTCGCGTGCATCCATGCTGCGGCTAGAGAAACAAGGCAATCGCGACGCCGGCATCGTCAACCGGCTGATGGCGACGCGCGAGCGGCTCCTCGGCGCCATCCTGTTCGCCAACAATCTGACCAATATCGCCGCCTCGACCTTGGCGACCGGCGTGTTGCTCGAAATTTTCGGCAAGACCGGCATCATCTATGCCACGCTGGTGATGACGGTGCTGATCTTCGTTGTCGCCGAAGTGCTGCCGAAGACCGCAGCCTTCAACGCGCCCGATCGCATGGCGCTCGCGGTGGCGAAGCCGGTTGAAAGCACGGTGCGCCTGTTTGCGCCCGTCCTGCGCGCCGTCGAATGGTTGGTGCGTGTCATTTTGAGCGGGTTGGGCATGCCGGTCGGTAAGATCCAGTCGATCCTGTCGCCGGACGAGGAATTGCGCGGCGCCGTCGATCTGATGCATCGCGCCGGCGTGGTGGAAAAGCACGACCGCGACATGATGGGCGGGCTGCTCGATCTGCGTGAACTCACGGTGTCCGACGTCATGGTTCACCGCACCAAGATGGTCATGCTCGATGCCGACGAGCCGCCGCGGGAGCTCATCGACGCCGTGCTGGCGGCCGGCGTGACGCGGCTGCCGCTGTGGCGCGGTTCGCCCGACAACGTCGTCGGCGTGTTGCACGCCAAGGAAGTCTGGCGCGCCTTGCATGCGGCGGGCGGCGATACGTCCAAGATCGACATCGGCGCACTGACCAAGCCGCCCTGGTACGTGCCCGACACCACGCCGCTCGCCGAACAGCTCAAAGCGTTCCGCCACCGCAAGACGCCGTTCGCGCTGGTGGTCGACGAATACGGCGAGCTGGAAGGCCTGGTGACGCTGGAAGACATCGTCGAGGAAATCGTCGGCGACATCACCGACGAGCACGACATCGCAGTGCCCGGCGTCCGCCCGCTGCCGGACGGTTCTGTCAATGTCGACGGCGCCGTGCCGGTGCGCGACCTCAACCGGGCGATGGATTGGAATATTCCCGACGACGAAGCGACGACGATTGCCGGCGTGGTTATCCACGAAGCGCGCTCGATCCCGGAGCCGGGACAGAGTTTTACCTTTCACGGTTTCCGCTTTCACGTGCTGCGCAAGACCAGAAACCGCATCACAGCCTTGCGCGTGACGCCGCTGGTGCGCAAGGTCACCGCGAAGGCAAGCTGATCAGATAATTCGAACCCACAGACCATAGATACGGGGAGACGCGAACCATGGCGAACGGCACCTACGAGACAGTCAAGATCGAGCGCGATACCGGCGCGAATGCAGGCATTACCTGGGTCATCCTGAACCGGCCGGAGAAGCGCAACGCCATGAGCCCGCAGCTGCATTTCGACATGGCCAACGTGCTCGACGAATTGGAAAGCGACGCCCAGACCAAGGTGATCGTGCTCACCGGCGCCGGCGAGGCCTGGTGTGCCGGGCAGGACTTAAAGCTTTATTTCCGCGAGCTCGACAACAAACCAGCGGAACGGGCGCGCGCGTCATGGGCCAGCCACTACTGGCGCTGGCAGAAACTGTTCACCTATCCGAAGCCGACCATCGCCATGGTCAACGGCTTCTGCTTCGGCGGCGGCTTCACCCAACTCATCGCTTGCGATTTTGCCATCGCCGCGGAGGACGCGAAATTCGGCCTGTCCGAGGTCAATTGGGGCATCCTGCCCGGCGGCTTTGTCAGCAAGGCGCTGACCGACGCGCTGGGCTTGCGCGACGCGGTCTGGCTGGCGATGACCGGAGAGACTTTCGACGGCAAGATGGCGGAGAAGATTCGCCTCATCAACAAGGCGGTGCCGCGCGACAAATTGCGTGAGGAGACGATCGCGCTGGCGCAGCGCATGTTGAAGCTCAATCCCGAAGTGCTGAAAGCCACCAAGCTCGCGGTGAAGAACGTGCGCGTCGTGCCGCATGAGCAGGCCGCCGATTATCTGCAGGCGAAAAGCCAGGAAATGCGCCTCCAGGACAAGGAAGGCGGCCGCGCCAAGGGCATGAGCCAGTTCCTCGACGACAAGAGTTATCGCCCGGGTTACGGGCCGTATGCGCGATCGACCGAGGCAAAAACGTAACGCCGGCGGCGCACGAAATATCTTCGACCCATGTAATCTCGACCCATGTATCCGGTGAAGGACGGGCACGATGGACACGACGATCACGCCGCTCAGTGAAACGGCCGCGCCGATCAATACGGGCGTCCGCATCGGCCATGTGCATCTGAAGGTCGCCGACATCGACCGCGCGCTTGAATTCTATTGCGGCGTGCTCGGCTTCGACTTGATGCAGCGGATCGGGCCGCAGGCGGCATTCATTTCCGCCGGCGGCTACCATCACCACATCGGGCTCAACACCTGGGAGAGCCGCGGGGGGCGGCCGCCGCCCCAGGGCACGACCGGCCTCTATCATCTGGCCATCCTCTATCCAACGCGCGCGATGCTGGCCGATGCCTTGCGCCGGCTGGTCGATGCCAAAATTCCACTCGACGGCGCCTCCGATCACGGCGTCAGCGAGGCGCTCTATCTGCGCGATCCCGACGACAACGGGGTCGAGCTCTATTGGGACCGGCCGCAGGCGCAGTGGCCGCACACCGCCGACGGCAAGCTCGCCATGTTCACCCGCCGGCTGGATTTGATGAATTTGCTCGCCGAGAATGACAAGCCGGCGGCAACGCAAGTCGACGCGCCGCTGTTCGAGCCGTCACGCAGTTCGTAGTCGACGATCAGCTTTCGCCCGGCGCCTGTGCATGAATCGCCAGCGCATGCACGCCGCATGCAAGCTCCCCCGCCAGCGCCGTGTTGATCATGCGGTGGCGCTCGATCCGGCTCTTTCCGCGGAAGGCTTCCGACACGATATAAAGACGGAAATGAGTTTCGCCGCCCGGCCGGTGTCCGGCGTGGCCTTGGTGGTGATGGGATTCATCCTCGACGCGCAAGCTTTGCGGCGCGAAAGCCGCCGTCAACTTTGTCGTGATGATATCGTGCATGGCCATGGTAACGACTTAGCGACGTGACAGTGGCACGGTCAATAACGCAGCCGCGCACTTTTGCGCCCTGTCAAGTCTTGAAGGCGCCATCGACGCGACCGCATAATCAAAGATGATGAAGACGGATTCGCCGCTGTTTGATCGCATCAGGGTCAAGCCTGACCAGGACCGCAGGTTGCGCGCCGAGCTGCCCGCGTGCCAGTGGCCGCGCTGCGAGGCGCCCGCGACCCATCGCGCGCCCAAAGGTCGGCTGCGCGCCAACGAGTATTGGCGGTTCTGCCTCGAGCACGTGCGCGAATACAACAATTCCTACAATTTTTTCGCCGGCATGAGCGAGGACGCGGTCGCGCAATATCAAAAGGAAGCGGTCACCGGCCACCGTCCGACCTGGAAAATGGGCTCGATCGGCGGCAAGCGCGCGGCGCCCCGGCGCGCCCGCGGCGGCTTTCGCGCCGCCGAGTGGGAAGCGGCGGACCCGTTCTCCATGCTTGGCGAGACCGGCGGGCGGCCCGGCCATGCGCGGGCGGCGGCAGAGGGTCGCAAGATTCTCAATGCACAGCGCCGTGCCTTAGACGTGCTCGGCCTTGAAGCCGACGCCAAACGGACCGATATCAAGGCCAGGTTCAAGATGCTGGTAAAGCGCCATCATCCCGATGCCAATGGCGGCGACCGCGGTTCCGAGGACACGCTTCGGGAGATCATTCAGGCCTATAATTACCTGAAGTCTGCGGGCTTTTGCTGACCCTGGGGATGGTCGCCGCGGTGGCTTTCGCGGCGTTGGGCGTTTCTGCTAGATGTACCGCGACATCCGACCGTTCCCTCTCCCTACCCTTCCCCGCAAGCGGGGAAAGGTAGGGAGGGGGCTGCGCCTCGGATTTGCCGGGGCCACGGAGGAGTGATGACTCTCGCAGCACATACCGAATCCGGCTTGCCGGACATGAAGGTGTCGATCCGCCAATTGTTCGGCATCGACAGCGACTTGGAGGTGCCGGCCTATTCCGAGCCGGACGAGCACGTGCCGGAAATCGATGCGGACTATCGCTTCGATAAGCCGACCACGCTCGCCATCCTCGCCGGCTTCGCCCGCAACCGCCGCGTCATCGTCACCGGCTATCACGGTACCGGCAAGTCGACCCACATCGAGCAGGTCGCGGCCCGGCTCAACTGGCCATGCGTGCGCGTCAATCTCGACAGCCATATCAGCCGCGTCGATCTGATCGGCAAGGATGCCATCGTGATCCGCGAGGGCATGCAGGTGACCGAATTCCGCGACGGTATTTTGCCGTGGGCGCTGCAGAACAACGTGGCGCTGTGCTTCGACGAATATGACGCCGGCCGTCCCGACGTCATGTTCGTGATCCAGCGCGTGCTGGAATCATCCGGCCGGCTGACGCTGCTCGACCAGAACAAGGTGATCAAGCCGCACCCGTCGTTCCGGCTGTTCGCCACCGCCAATACGGTCGGGCTCGGCGACACGTCGGGCCTCTATCACGGCACCCAACAGATCAACCAGGGCCAGATGGACCGCTGGTCGATCGTCACCACGCTGAATTATCTGCCGCACGACAACGAGGTCGAGATCGTGCTCGCCAAGGCGCGGCACTATCGCAACGCGGAAGGCCGCGACATCGTCGGCAAGATGGTGCGGGTGGCGGATCTTACGCGCAACGCTTTCATGAACGGCGACATCTCCACCGTCATGAGCCCGCGCACGGTGATCACCTGGGCGGAGAATGCCGACATCTTCAACGACATCGGCTTCGCCTTCCGGCTGACCTTCGTCAATAAATGCGACGAGCTGGAACGGCCGCTGGTCGCCGAATTCTATCAGCGCTGCTTCGGACAGGAGCTTCCCGAATCCGCGGTCAATGTCGCGCTCAGCTGAGCCGCCGTGTCCTCCAACATCAAGCCCAAGACCCCTGTAAAGGAAGCCCCGACCGAACCGTTCAAGCGCGCGGTCGGCGTTTGTTTGAAGGCGATCGCCGGCAAGGGCGATCTCGAAGTATCGTTCGCGGCCGAGCGTCCGGGGCTCGCCGGCGGCAAGGCGCGGCTGCCGGAGCCGCCGCGGCGGCTCAATGAGCGCGAGGCGGCGATCGTGCGCGGCCACGCCGATTCGATCGCGCTGCGGCTCGCCTGTCATGACCCGGCGGTGCACAGGAAGCTGGTGCCGGGCGGCCAGCAGGCGCGCGCAGTGTTCGATGCCGTCGAGCAGGCCCGCGTCGAGGCCATCGGCTCACGCCGCATGGGCGGCGTCGCCAAGAATCTCACCGCCATGCTCGACGACCGCTTCCACCGCGGCAAATTCGATGAGATCTCCGACCGTGCCGACGCTCCGATCGAGGACGCGCTGGCCATGATGGTGCGCGAACGGCTCACCGGCGAAGCACCGCCCGCCGCCGCGCGAAAACTGGTCGATTTGTGGCGACCGCTGATCGAGGAGCGCGCCGGCCGCGATCTCGACAGGCTCGAACGCGTGCTGACCGACCAGCGCCGTTTCGGCGACGTCGTCCACGACCTGCTCGATTGCCTCGACATGGGCGAGGACCGCAGTAGCGAGTCCGACGAGGAGGAAGGCGACGAGGGCGACCAGGAAAACCAAAAGGACGAGCAGGGCGACAGCGGGGAAGCGTCCGATTCCGCCGACAGCGAGCGCATGAGCGCGGAGGCGGAAGCGTCCGCCGATGAACTGCCCGACAGCAGTTCGGAAGCCGTCGATGCGCCGGCCGCCGAGATGGCCGACGACGCTGAAATGGGTGACTCGGAATCCGCAGCCGAGCCGTGGCGGCCGCGGAATCAGCGCAACGAGCCGCGCGGCCCCGACTACAAGCCCTTTACCAGCAAGTTCGACGAAGTCGTCGGCGCCGAGGATTTGTGCGAGCCGGAAGAGCTCGAACGGCTGCGCGGCTATCTCGACAAGCAGCTTTCGCATCTCCAAGGCGTCGTCGCGCGGCTGGCCAATCGGCTGCAGCGGCTCCTCCTTGCGCAGCAGAACCGCGCCTGGGAGTTCGATCTGGAAGAAGGCCTGCTCGATCCGTCGCGGCTGCCGCGCGTCATCGTCGATCCGATGCATCCGCTGTCGTTCAAGCGCGAGAAGGATACCGACTTCCGCGACACCGTGGTGACGCTGCTGTTGGACAATTCCGGCTCGATGCGCGGCCGCCCGATCACGGTTGCCGCCACCTGCGCCGACATTTTGGCGCGCACGCTGGAACGCTGCGGCGTCAAGGTCGAGATTTTGGGTTTCACCACGCGGGCCTGGAAGGGTGGGCAGTCGCGGGAATCCTGGCTGGCCAGCGGCAAGCCGCCCAATCCCGGCCGGCTCAACGACTTGCGCCACATCATCTACAAATCCGCCGACGCGCCTTGGCGTCGTGCGCGCAAAAATCTCGGGCTGATGATGCGCGAGGGTTTGCTCAAGGAAAACATCGACGGCGAGGCGCTCGACTGGGCGCATAAGCGGCTACTCGCGCGCTCGGAGTCGCGCAAAATTTTGATGATGATCTCCGACGGCGCGCCGGTCGACGATTCGACGCTCTCGGTCAATCCGGGAAATTATCTGGAGCGCCACTTGCGTTGGATAATCGAGGATATCGAGACGCGCTCGCCGGTCGAGCTGATCGCCATCGGCATCGGCCACGACGTGACGCGCTACTACCGCCGCGCCGTCACCATCGTCGACGCCGAGGAGCTCGGCGGCGTCATGACCGAAAAGCTCGCCGAGCTGTTCGAGGACAACCCGACCGAGGAACGCGTGCGCCCGGCGCGGCCGCGGCGGCTGCATTCGTAAATATAAAAAGAACATCTGTAAGGGAGTGACCCATGAATATTCGCGGGTATTTGTCGTGCATCGCCGTCCTGTGCCTGCTGGCGCCGCCAGTGGCCACGTCGGCAATCGCGCAGACCACGAACTATCCGGAAAAGGCGGTGATGATCATCTCCGATGCCGGCGCCGGTTCCAGTCCGGATGTTGCCATGCGCATCGTTGCCGACGGCTTAAGCAAAATTTGGGGACAGCAGGCGGTCGTTGTCAATCATCCCGGCGCCAACGGCAGCATCGCCGCGCGTGCTGCGAGCGAGGCGTCACCCGACGGCTACACCCTCTATTCGCCCGCGCTGTCGACCTTCGTGGCGCTGCCGACGGTGGCGCCCAATCTGCCGGTCAAGCTGCCGCGCGATTTTTTGCCGATCGGCTTCATCGCCGAGCAGCCAATGTTTCTTTCGGTCGATCCTAAAAGCGGCATCACCACGCTGCCCGAACTTATCGATCGCGCCAAAATAGCACCGGGCACGCTGTCGATCGCAGTCTCCGGCGTCGGCCGCATGACGCATCTGACAGGCCTGCTGTTGCAGCAGAAGGCCGGCATCAAACTCATTCCGGTGCCGTATACCGGGGGTCCTTCGGCGGCGCTGGCCGATGTGGCCGGCGGCCGCGTCACCATGATTATCGAAGGCTATCCCGGTATTATCGGCGCGGCGAATGCCGGACAGGTGAAGCTGATCGCAGTGGCTTCGCCGCAGCGGCTGGCGGAACTCCCCGATTTGCCGACGGTGGCGGAAACCATTCCTGGTTTCTCGGCAGCAGGCTGGCTCATCGTCGCCGCACCGGTCGGCACGCCGGCGCCGATTATCTCCAAGGTGAGCGCGGACATTGCCAAGGTCGTCGCCGATCCGGACGTGAAAAAGAAACTCGCGGCCACCGGCAGCTATACGCACGCCATGACTCCTGACGAGACCGGAGTCTTTGTCGCCAAGCAGCAGGAAACCTGGCTGCCGGTGCTGCAGACGATTTCGACGCAATAAAGCAATCACGCGTTTACGCCGTTGCAACGTCGAAGCCGTCCAACCCTCCGCGCTCGATGGCGCGTCGCACGAGGCCCGTCGTTTTTGCCTCTGCGGCAAAGTCGGAGAGATAGGATAGCAATCCGGCGCTGCCCTTCGCGACGGCCATGCCTACTCGATTTACGCCGTAACCTTTCGCCAGCACGCGAGCCCCGGGCAATCGCTCGGCAAACGCAATGAGCTGATCGCGCGGAAACGCCAGCGCATCCACTATCTGATCTCTCAGCAGATCGAAGGCACTCTCGGGCAGCTCGACGCCAATCAGCTCAGCTTGCTTGACGATACGGCGTAGCGCTAGCGCCGAGGCATGACCGTCGACGAGGCCGATGCGCCGTCCCGCCTGATCGGTATCTTCGAGGCTCCCGATCGTCGAGCCGACCGGCACCAGCAGCGAATAGTCGAACTGGAAAAGTGCCGGCGAAAAATCCACGACGGCGACGCGCGACGGTTCGATGCCGAGAAATGCCACGTCGCAAGCGCCGTCTTGCAAACCGGCAACCGCATCCTTGGGCGAGGGATATTTGATAACCCGCGCCACGATGCCGAGCCGTGCCGCGAGTGCCCGCACAATCTCAATTGCGATGAATCCAGTGCCGATGCCACGAATGCCCGCGGCATCCTCGGCGTATTGCGGCAAGAACAGCGCGAGACGAATGGCGCCGGCCGCCGCAAGCGCGGCGACCCGCGGATCGGCCGGTGGCATGCTCTGCGCTTATCTCTCGCCCGCCTCGGTGAAGAATTTTTCGCCATAGGCGAAGCGGTTCGGCCCGAGGAAGAAGCCGAGCAACACGGCGCCGTTCGGCGCCACGGCCTCGTGCTGATTGCCGGCCGGCCGCCAGACGAACTGGCCCGGCCCGCATTTGCCTTCGTGATCTTCCAGCGAGCCTTCGATCACGTAGGTCTGCTCCAGCGCGGTGTGCTCGTGCAGCGGCACCACGGCGCCGGGCTCAAGCTTGAACAGCGCGGTGGTGACGCCGTCGCCGTCGGTATAGAGCACCTTGATCTGGATGCCGGGGAATTTGGTCTTTTCCCACGGCAGGTTCGGCGCATCGACATAGTGCGCGGCGCGCTCCGGCGGATTATCGGGCTTGATGTCGGAATGCACGACCTTGCGGGCTGGCGCGGACATGGCTGTCTCCTTCGGTCCAGGGCGTCGGTTGGCTCAAGCATATGGCGCTCGCCGGAGCGCCGCCAGGGCGTAGGCGCCGCGCCGCCAAAACGCCAAGACTCGTGCGCCAAGGCCCGCGCGCGGCGGGCCTCCAAGGTCGACCGAAAATTATGCGTACGTGACTACGCCGTCGCCTTGCGCTTCTTCACCACTGCGCGCTTGAGTTCGAGTACCCGCGGCGACAGCTCGGCGTCTTTGGCCTTGAGCAGAAACGCGTCGAGGCCGCCGCGATGATCGACGGTCTTGAGCGCATTGGCCGAAATCCGCAGCCGGATCGAGCGGCTGAGCGCGTCCGACAGCAGCGTGACATTGAGCAGATTCGGCCGGAACCGCCGCTTGGTCTTGCGGTTCGAATGGCTCACCCGGTTGCCAATCTGGCGTGTCTTTCCGGTCAGTTCGCAACGCCATGACATGGTGGTCGTTCCTCAAAAGCCCCGCCGCGGCAAACGCCGCCTGACGACGATGTGGGATATGCGCGGAGCTATAATCAGGGGTCTCCGCAGCGTCAAGCATATGTCGGATATGGCCTTTATGGCCGTGCCAAACCACACAAAGGACGCATTCCCGAACGAGGAAGGGCTTGGGGGTTTCAAGCTTAGGCCATATCCGGCAGGCAAAGGTACCCCATAGGTGAAACCGAGCCTTTGACCCGCCGACCCGGCGGCATGTGGGGAAACACTGTCAGTGTCCGTGCTGCCGCAACGGCTTCCTTTTGATGCCGCCTCCGCCGCCTTCGCCGCGGCGGTTTGCGTCATGGCGGCGCTTGCCGCCGATGCCGGCCATGTCGCGGCGGCGCAAACGCATTTGGAAGCCGAGTACACCGCCACGCTCGCCGGCCTGCCGATCGGTCGCGGCACCTGGGCCATCGAGATTGCCGAGGATCAGTACACCGCGGCAGCCAGCGGCGCGACCGCGGGACTGCTGCGGATTTTTACCGGCGCGCGCGGCACCGGCGCCAGCCGCGGCAGCTTCAGCGGCGAACAGACGATGCCGACGAACTATGTCGCGACGATCGATTGGGAGCACGGCAAGATCGATGACGTGCGCATGGCAATCTCCGGCGGCAATGTGAAGGATTTGTTGGCCGATCCGCCGCTGTACCCACATCCCGATCGCATTCCGGTGAGCGACGCCGACCGCCGCGGCGTCGTCGATCCCATGAGTTCGACCATCAACCGCGTCGGCGGCAACGGCGATCCGGTGTCGCCGCAGGCCTGCGTCCGCAAGGTCGCGGTGTTCGACGGCCGCGTGCGCTACGACCTGCGCAGCGAGTTCAAGCGCATGGAAATGGTCAAGGCCGAACGCGGCTACCAGGGGCCGGCCGTGGTTTGCGCGGTTTATTTCGAGCCGATCTCCGGCTACGTGCCGGAACGGCCGGTGATCAAATATCTCGTCGCGCTGCGCGACGCCGAGGTCTGGCTGGCGCCGATCTCCGGCACCCGAGTGCTGGTGCCGTTCCGCTTCTCGATGCCGACGCCGCTCGGCATGGGCGTATTGCAGGCCACTCAATTCGTCGCGTCGGCGCAAGCGCCTCATCCCAGCATCAGCGCGAAAACCCAGTAATCGCGGCCGTCGCGCAGGCGCAATACCCGTGTCGCATAATCTCGACGAAGCCACGCCGGCCACCCATGTTGGGCGCTGGCCATCGGCGTCCCCGTTATCCACAGGAGGCAGCCTCTTGACTCGCCAAGGAATCGTGATCCGCCGCCGCGTTAACGTTTTGGGCGCCAAAACGACGCAGCAAAATCGCTCATTACACCCGATCTGGTGTACAAGGGCGGCTACGGCGCCATATATCGCGGTGAACGAACTCGAACAGCACGAGAGTCGCCGATTCGGCCGCGATTCGTTCCAGACTCGTTCCACATGTTAAGCACAGGTCTTTCCAGCGTCGCGTTGTGATACACAAGCCATGCCCCATCCTCCTGCCGCGCCAGCGGCGGAGGCACGAGCGGGGCGCCATGCCGGACTGTTGATGCCGATTTCCTTCTCGCCGCCCGTCGATCGTGACCTGCGCGCCCGTGGCGCCGGCGTCACCGCCGTGTTGGGGCCGACCAATACTGGAAAGACCCATCTGGGGATCGAGCGAATGCTGGCGCATTCCTCGGGCCTGATCGGCCTGCCGCTGCGCCTGTTGGCTCGCGAGGTCTATAACCGCGCCGTCGAGCGCGTCGGCGCCGACGCCGTGGCGCTCGTCACCGGCGAGGAAAAGATCAAGCCGCCTAATCCGCGGTTTTGGGTCGCCACCGTCGAGGCCATGCCGCGCGATCTCGACGTCGCCTTCCTCGCCGTCGATGAGATCCAGCTCGCCGCCGATTTCGATCGCGGCCACGTTTTCACCGACCGCATGCTCAACCGGCGCGGCCGCGAGGAGACGCTGGTGCTCGGCGCCGCCACTATGCGGCCGATCGTCGAGCGGCTGTTGCCCGGCGCCAGCATCGTCAGCCGGCCGCGGTTGTCGCAATTGACCTTCGCCGGCGAAAAAAAGCTGACGCGGCTGCCGCGCCGCTCGGCCGTCGTCGCGTTCTCGGCGGAGGAAGTCTACGCCATCGCCGAATTGATCCGCCGCCAGCGTGGCGGCGCCGCGGTGGTGCTCGGCTCGCTGTCGCCGCGGACCCGTAACGCACAAGTCGAGCTCTATCAGGCGGGCGAAGTCGACTACCTGGTGGCGACCGACGCCATCGGCATGGGGCTCAATCTCGATGTCGATCACATCGCGTTTGCCTCCGACCGCAAGTTCGACGGCTATCAATTCCGCAAATTGAGCCCGTCGGAACTGGCGCAGATCGCCGGCCGCGCCGGCCGCGCGCAGCGCGACGGCACCTTCGGCACCACCGGCCGCTGCCCGCCGTTCGAGAATGAGCTGGTGCAAGCGCTGGAGTCGCACACATTCGAGCCGGTGAAGCTGGTGCAGTGGCGCAACACCGATCTCGACTTCTCCTCGATCGGCGCCTTGCAGGCGACACTCGCGATGGCGCCGACCGAGGCCGCGCTCGCGCGCGCGCCGACCGCGGAAGATATTCTGGTGCTCGATCACGCCTCGCGCGAGGATGAGGTGCGCGCCTGGACGACGAAGCCGGCCGACGTCGAGCGGCTGTGGGACGTCTGCCAGGTTCCCGACTATCGCAAGATCGCGCCGGCGAACCACGCCGAGCTCGTGGTCACGCTGTACGGTTATTTGCAACGCGAGGGCAAGGTCGCGACCGATTGGTTCGCCCGCCAGATCGCGGAGAACGATCGCACCGACGGCGATATCGATACGCTGTCGACCCGCATCGCGCACGTCCGCACCTGGACCTTCGTGGCCAATCGGCCGGATTGGCTCGCCGATCCCGAGCACTGGCAAGGCATTACGCGCGGCGTCGAGGATAAGCTCTCGGACGCGCTGCACGAGCGGCTCACCGAGCGTTTCGTCGATCGCCGCACCAGCGTGCTGATGCGGCGGTTGCGCGAAAACGCAACGCTGGAGCCGGAGATCAACAAGACCGGCGATGTCGTGGTCGAGGGCCATGTCATCGGTCGGCTCGACGGTTTCCTGTTCGTCGCCGATGCGTCGTCGGGCGGCTCGGAGGCCAAAGCGTTGCAGAGCGCGGCGCAGAAAGCGCTTGCCGGCGAAATCAGCGCGCGCGCCACGCGGCTCGCCGAAGCGCCCGATGAGCAATTCGCGCTCGCCTCCGACGGTGCCATTCGCTGGACCGGCGCTGCGGTCGGCAAGCTCATCGCCGGCGAGCAAGTTTTGAAGCCGCGAGTCCGCGTCATCGCCGACGAGCATTTGACCGGTGCGCCGCGCGATGCGGTGGAGGCGCGGCTCGATGCTTTCGTCAAATCCCATCTGGAAAAGCTGCTCGGCCCATTGTTCGTGCTGTCCGCGGCCGAGGACGTCACCGGCATCGCGCGCGGCGTCGCCTTCCAACTGGTCGAGGCGCTCGGCGTGCTCGAACGGCAGAAAGTCGCCGAAGACGTCAAAGGGCTGGAGCAGCCGGCGCGCGCCTCCTTGCGTAAATACGGCGTGCGCTTCGGCGCCTATCACATCTACATCCC
>Ga0187862_10001869_pt1 | contig 21922 bp, 16 predicted proteins | sample June2016WEW_10_1_FD_133003 | JGI IMG/M metagenome (GOLD analysis project Ga0187862, IMG submission 133003) | Peatland microbial communities from SPRUCE experiment site at the Marcell Experimental Forest, Minnesota, USA - June2016WEW_10_150 | ecosystem: Environmental > Terrestrial > Soil >...
CTATGATAGAAGAAACATTTTTCCGGGAGGGAGAGGCCGTCTTCATTTTGGAGTTTTGTGCCCGCTTGACAACATGGTCCAAGAATGATGATGAACTTGCGATTGGCGACACAGGAATTGTGACACGAAAAGACTTAAAACCGAAAACACCTTTTTCATTCGTTCCTCCATTTGATTCAGTTGACTCCACCGTTCCGGAAACACTGGCCGGGACAAATCAATATGAACTCCCTTCCATCTCCTATCCACACCGTGCCGCTACATAGAACAGGAAAGCCTGTCCGGCGGCTTACGGTTTTTATAATCTACATGTTTGCCAAGGATCTTTAATCTCATATTCTGCAATGTACGGGCGCCTGCTCTGAGCACGGTGTGGACAGTCTGACGGGCCTTGACGCCGTAAATTCCGGGATAATGCCGGTGCTTTACATCGTTGTGGCGGGGGTGGTATCATCAAATCGGTTATCCAGGTTCCTGCTGTTGATATCGAAAAGTGGAGGACGGAGGAGCACCATCTGAGGTGTCTGGTTGCTTTTAGAATCAGCCTGCATGTCGATCTGGTAAGCTTCTCCAGGTGAATTCCTCTTATCAGTCCGGATTAGGTTTCCTAAAGTTCTTAGTGGGCGGGCCTTCTTTTTTGGGAAGGTTCTTGCAGGTATCCTCATTGCCGTACACGCCGCCGGCCGGAGTCCGGAAATCTTGACAATCCGGGTCAGGTCTGCGTGGCCGGTTTTTGTCTACATTATGGAATGACAAAGGAGGAGAGTCGAATGGACAGTTGGAAACCCTTGAACGAAGCCGAGAAGGCCAGGTACAATACGATCAACAAAGACAACCTGGAATTCCTCATGAATCGGTACAACCGGGTCAACCGTTGGGTGATTGCGGATATGCTGCGGCGCAGCCGGTACCGGTTTCCCGATAAGCCTGCACTGATTTTTGGCGATCGAACCCTAACTTACAGCACCCTTGAAGACGACTGCAACAAAGTCGCCAACAGCCTCCTCGAACTGGGCATCGAGCGCTACGACCGAGTGGCCATTCTGGCCCACAACACCATCCACCATGTCTTGACCTGGTTTGGCTGTTGCAAGATCGGCGCAATTTACCTGGCGGTCAATTATCTGTTGCGGGGCCGTGAAATCGCCTATTGCATCAATCATTCCGAGAGCAAGGTGTTTATCGTCGAAGATGCACTGTATGATTCGGTTAAAGATGTTCTGGCCGAAATGCCCACCGTTAAGACCTTCATCTGGTCCAATCAGGGCAGTGGTAAACCGTCGGTGGATGATCGGTTCAGGGATTTTGATGACTGGTATCAGAATGGTTCGCTGGAAGAGCCTGACACTATTTTGCACATCGAAGATCCCTGCCAGATGACCTACACCAGTGGCACTGAATCTCTGCCCAAGGGAGTGATCATAAGTAACCAGGCTCTGATGGCTCAGTACATGGGGGCCATTGTTGACGGTCAGTACGAAGACGATGACCTCAACGTCAACGCCCTTCCCATCTATCATTGCGCCCAGCGGGACGTGTTCATGAACCCGATCTTCTGGCTCGGCGGCACCAACGTGCTCACGGCGCCGGATGTGGGCCTGATCCTCAAAAGCATTGCCAAGTATCGGGCGACCATGTTCTTTGCTCCGCCTACCGTGTGGATCGGCATGCTGAGACATCCGGATTTCGCGAAATTCGACCTCAGCAGTCTTAAAAAATGCTACTACGGCGCTTCCATTATGCCGGTAGAGATCCTCAAGGAAATCTTGGAGAAATTTCCCAAAACCAAAATCTATAACTATTACGGCCAGACGGAACTTGCTCCCTATCATACCATTCTCAAGGCCAAAGATGCCCTGAGCAAACTGGGCTCTGCCGGCATGGCAGGCCTGAACATGGAAAGCCGGTTGGAGGATGAATTCGGAAATACCATTGAGGCGGTCGGCAGCCCCGCCGAGATTTGCGGCAAAGGGGCGCACGCCTTGATCATGTACTTCAAGGAACCGGATAAGACTGAAGACGTGATGCGGGGCGGCTGGTTTCATTCCGGGGACGTGGGCGTCCTGGACGAGGATCGCTATATTCAGGTGGTGGATCGCAAGAAGGACATGATCAAGACCGGCGGGGAGAATGTTGCTACCCGTGAAGTGGAGGAAGTGATCTACAAGGATAGTCGAGTCCAGGAAGTGGCGGTGATCGGCTTGAACCACCCCAAATGGGTGGAAGCCGTCGTCGCCGTGGTGGTCCCGAAAAGCGGCGAAACGATTCTGGAGGAGGAGATCATCGGTCTTTGTAGAAGGGAACTGGCTCCATTCAAAACCCCCAAAGCGGTGCTGTTCCGCGAGGAGTTGCCCAAGACTCCCAGCGGCAAGATCCTCAAAAGAGACATGCGCGATACCTACAGGGATCTTTTCACCGAATGATAATTGGCGCGGAACTGACCTTGGGCTGATTTATTGAGTCCCTTTCGGGGAAAAAATCCAGACCACATGTACTCGTTTGCCGGATGCGCCTTTAATCTTTGGGGGGATTTTGGACTGGTTGGCAGGGGGCAAGAGGATTTGGACCTCCGGCCCCCCGCTCCCTCAAATAGTTCAAGAATGCCGTGGATTCCGGCTCCCGGACTCAAGACTTCCGGGACAAGCCTTTTAAGGCTCTTCTCCAACAAACTGACCCCTTTTCATCACCTGTCAGGGATTTTGCAATTCCTCAATTTATCGAGGCGCAACATGCAGGAGATAGAGATTATTTCAGGAACCGACCTGATCAAACACCTGAATATCCCCCCATACGGCCTGCTCGATGACCTCAGATATCGCGTGAAATTTTGCCCGCGTGATAAAAAAACCGGGACCCCTATCCCCCCTCCCGGGCATGAGAGTGAACTCAAAGCGATTCAGAAACTGGAAAAGATTGTTTCCGAAAAGGAAATTGCCCTGAAAATGGCTGTTTCTGAAAAGAAATCAGCACTTGAGCGTATACAGGAAACGGCGCTGGAGTCGATAGATTCCGGTGTGCCGCTTTCGCAGTCGACCGAGGATCTTCGGAGGCCTTATGAGGCCCGCGAGCGAGGGATAGAGGCTGACCTTGATCTGTACCGCAGACAATTAGCCTTACTGAAACACCTGGCCGGATACCCGCTGCGGATGTGGGAACGCTATTGTCCCGCCGGCGAGGAGGAGAAAGGCCGGGCGATAGATGTACTGCTCGACGCGGTGTTTTGGGTCCAGTTCGAGGCGGGTGCAAATCGGATCCTCGAAGCGACTGTCGAAGGCCCTGATAGCAATCATTCTCAACAGCCTGGGCACGTGGTTGAAGTTGACGAGGCATTCTCAGAAAATAATTCACCCAAAAAGTTAGTCAGGGCGGCCGCAAACGCAGATAAGATACCCCAACGGAAATATCTTATGGAACGAATTCTCTTTGAGCGTTTCCTTAAGAATGATATAGACGACCACCCGGAAAGCACAATTGCTGCCGTGATAAGGCGGGCAAAAAGGAAGATGCCTATGCTCGAGCCGGTCCCTGACGGGCGTATGCGGAAATGGTATAAGACAACTGTAGAGGAAAGGTAGCACGAAGCGGGAAATAATTCCTTTTGGTTCTATCGCTTCGCGACTTCCTGCTTCTCGCTCCTTGCTTCTCGCTGCATTTATTCCGCATGCTTTGGTGAAGGAGGATGCCGCTGTGGACGAACACTCATTTCAGCACTATCTCCTCGGTCTAATGGCCGTCGCCAACAACATCCCGGCGATTCCTTTTTTTCTTGGACTATGCGAGGAGCTGAGCCCCAAGGAACAACACAAGCTCTGCATCATAGCCACGATAACCTCTTTGATCACCATGATCACCGCCATGATCACCGGCATGTCCATCCTGGGCTTTTTTGACATCAGCATCTATGCGTTCCGGATCGCCGGTGGACTCCTCCTGCTCAACACGGGCCTTAACATGATGAATTCGTCCCAGCAAGTGGTCGTGCAAGAAGGTGGTAAATACTCCTTCTCGAAGATGATTTCTCTTGCGGTGATCCCGATCTCGATCCCGCTCACCACCGGGGCCGGAACCATGTCGACGGTCATTCTCTTCACACAGCAGATTCACCACTCTGACACGCTGATGATCAAGCTCATCAGCGCCATCCTATGCATGACGCTCATCATCTATTTGTCGTTCCGCTACTCACCACAATTAATAAAGATCTTGGGCCACACCGGCATGGACGTTCTCGCCAAGATCTTCGGCCTCATAACCCTGGCGCTCGGCATTCAGTTCATGATCACCGGCATCCAAGGGGCCTTTCCTAAGCTCATGTGACCCTCCCTGCATGGGGGCTGTACATGTGAGAGGGAGGAACCGCAGGAGACCTCCCTACTCGATTTCTCCCATATTTTTTGATAACCGATGCCGCTCATTTTGATGAATGAGCCGGATGGCGCTTTATAGCGCGGATATTGGGATTACCGAAAATAGATGGATAAGGAGCTACTTTTTCAACATCTCCTTTCCGCAACACTCGAGCGACCCCTTGCAGCTTGATTCGCCCTTACCACAGCCGCAGGTCTTCTCTACCTTGAGTTCCAAGCCGCAGGTCGGACATTCGAGCACATCTCCCATGCACATTTCACCGCAGTTAGCCATTTTGTATCTCCTTTGACCGTCTGAAGGGTTTTTAGCACGCTGGTAAACTAGTAACTATTTATAAGATTTCAACCGAGTCTCGGCTGCTTTCAGCCGGGATAATGCACCAAATGTTTAACGACGCCAAAGCGCAGACCTCCAGGCGCCGCCTTGGAAGACGGCGCTGCCAACGGATTGGTTTTTGGCAAATCAGTACTTATTTTATATCGCGTTGAAAACAGCAGATCGTAAATTTGGAGCATGCCAAATTTAAAAGGGGATTCCATATGAGAACCGGATTGCTTTTTCTCTCGTCTGTAATCGCTGTGGCCTTTTTTATTTCTGCATCGCAGATCATTGGTGCGAACGCCGGCGCCCAGTCCGTATCAGCCCCGGATCGCCTCTCCATTGAGCAGCCCCGATATTCCGGACAGTGGAAAGGCAATGACCTTAGCGTCGAATACCGCTATTCCAAAGACCAGGGGCAAATGGACCTGTCGGGTAACATCCGGTTTGCCTATTCTATGACCATGGGCTACACCAACCTGCAGGACTTTCGCCTTGGTGCGATATTTCTGGATAAAAACGGCAAGGTTCTCAAAGAAATCGGACTGGCCACCAATCGCGACGCCTTTGATCCCATCCCTTTTAATCGCAGGATAAACCTACCGTCCGATGCCGTTTTCATGGCTTTCAGTTACCAGGGAAAAGCTTGCGACGAGGGCCGAGGGAAGACTTCTTTCTGGTTCTACCCGATCCACTGACAGTACCCGCCTGGAACCTTCAATATCCAGTCGGAATTGCGATTTCGGTAGATAATTAGCGGACTTACCATCTTCTACTTGCTTGACGATTTGCGCCATGATCCAGCCATTTTCCCGCCAAATCAAGCCTTGATCATGTCAAAAAGGGGATCGGCTTCCATCTGTCCCACTATCAATTGTCCTTGTGAAGCTTTTGGTGCATGGACGCGAGAAGAGCTACCGCGAAAAAATATAAGTGCCGTTGATACCCGGAGTATCTGCTTTATTTCTTGCTTCCCCCGCGATTTGACATTAATGTGGCATGTGTTTAGAAGGGTTCAAACCAACAATATGAAAGGATTTGAAGAGTTATGCCTCAAGGTACCGTAAAGTGGTTCAACGATCAGAAGGGTTTCGGATTTATCACGGTTGAAGACGGAAAAGATGTTTTTGTTCACCACAGCGCCATCGAGGGTTCCGGCTTCAAAAGCCTGCAGGAAGGCGATCGTGTCAGCTTCGAAATTGAGCAGGGCGCCAAAGGACCATCGGCAGTCAAAGTAAAGAAGCTCTAACTGCTCATCCATAGAGGAATCCGAAGGGCTTACCGGTGCATTTGCCGGCTTGACCTACTGCGAATCCGCAGATCGAGCGTTCGAATCACCCCGGGCGCTTAGGATTTTAGGGGTGCGCTCAAGGTCGTACCCATTTTCTAAAAAGCTACACTCCTGTCCAGTTTCTTCTATCTTGTTGATTTCATGTGCCCGCTTCCGGCATTCGTTTCGTAACGCCCGTCCAAAAGCGCCGAAGTCTTTCGCTCGTCAGTCTTGCCACAATTTGTTCGCGATCAGGGAAGTGATAAGCTGCATAGAGATGATAATTGCCACGCAACCCGGCCATCCGGCCTGCTTCCAGAAAAAACCCGGAAGAATCGAACCGGCACAACCGCCAAGGTAGTAACAAGAAACGTAGAGACCTGCGGCGGAAGACCGGGCCGCGCCTGCAGCCTTACCCACCTGGCTCGAGGATGCCGACTGGCAGACAAACACGCCCGTGGCCTGGAGCGCCAGCCCTGCAATGACAACCGGTAGATGCTGAATCAATGTCAGCAACATGCCGGACCCGGACACTGCTACAGCTCCCACTAAGGCCCGGCGGTAACCGATACTGTCCAGGATTCGACCGGCGACCGGGGTTATCACTGCGCCAATAAGGTACACGGCAAAAATTGACGCAAGCGCGGCAGACCCAAGAAAGAAAGGCTTCTCTGCCAGGTAAAAGTTAACGTAGGTAAACGCCCCGACCATGCAAAACAGAACGTTAAATCCAACGGCGTAAGTCGCCAGAAGCTGCGGGTTACGCAGATGCTTCCACACCGACTCAAAAGCCGCCGGGGCATTAGTTTGACGTACGAATTTCGTGGAGCGCGGCAAGAGCCGCCATGTACTCAGGGCTGCGGCTAAAAGGACCGCGCCAAGAACGACAAAGGCCGTGCGCCAACCCCAGTGGGTTGAGGCTAAACCGGCAATGAAGCGTCCCCCGAACCCTCCGACAACTGTACCGGTCACAAAGATCGCCATGGTGGAACCGACCGACTGGCCAGGTGATTCCTCACTGATGTAAGCGATGGCGACCGCGATAATGCCCGGGATGAAGATCCCCTGCATAAAACGCCAGACGATCAGTTGCACAAGATTGGCCGCTGTCGCCGCTAGAACCGTCGGAACAGCGAGTCCCAGCATCGCGGCAACGATAACTCGTTTACGTCCCACAGCATCAGCCAACAAACCGATCAGTGGGGCCATTAACGCCACCGCCAGCACCGGAGCGCTAACAGTGAGGCTCACCATCAGTTCGGATGCCCGGAAGATCTGCCGAAATTGGGGCAGCAGCGGTTGAGTGGCATAGAGTGTAAGAAACGTGCCGAAGCCGGAGATAAACAAGGCCGTCAGGGCGCTCATCCGCATGCCAATTGCGGTTCGAGCAGGTATGGCAAGCCCGGTTGCGGAGCACTGGGCCTGTGCAGTCTTCAAAGTATCCCTCCATATCACTTAAGCTTATCATCTCGTGAAGTATGTTAACGTTGCCGTATTACGATTTCAAATATATTATGGGTCAGGAACAAAGTTCATAACCGGCAGTTGCCAATCTCTTGAAAGCTAAATTACACATGAAAGTATTTACCCCCTTCGATCTCAAAGGCATGGCGTTGAAAAATCGCATCGTCAAGTCTGCCACTCTCGAAAATATGGCCACACCTGAGGGGCTACCAGCTCCAGAGACCCTGCGCTTCTATGAGCGTCTTGCTCGTGGAGGTGCAGGGTTGATCATCACCGGTTTCGCATACGTCAACGAGTCTGGACAATCAATGCCTTTGCAGAACGGCATTCACAAGGACAAGGCCGTCGCCGGGTGGCGCAAAATCACCGATGCCGTACATCAACTGGGTGGCAAAATCGCCATGCAGATTGCACACGGCGGAAAGCAGATAAAGCCCAAGGCCCTTGGAGGCCGCAAGGCATTAGCTCCTTCTGCGATACCTGACCTTGCTTATTTCACCATACCCAAGCCGATGACCGATGCTGAAATCCTTCAGACCATACGGGACTTCGGAAACGCGGCCGCCCGTGTTAAGGAGGCAGGATTTGACGCGGTACAGATTCACGGCGCACACGGATATCTGATCTCAAGCTTTTTGTCGCCTTTAACCAATCGCAGGCGGGATATGTGGGGCGGCGATTTTGAGAATCGATTCCGCTTTCTTGCCGAAGTATATAACGCCGTGAGGATGTCAGTGGGCTCCGATTTCCCGGTCTTGTATAAACTGAATGTGAATGACTTTGTCCCTTTCGGCGCCACACCAAAAGACAGTTTCCCTGCTGCAAAGAGACTCGCCGGGCTTGGGCTCGACGCCATCGAAATCAGCGGCGGGACCGGTGAGATTGCGCTTGGCATCATGCGGGGAGATAGTTGTGCCGATATAATCGCACGAGACCGCAGCGCCTTAACAAAATATTATTTCAAGCTTATGTTGGGTGTACAGAAACTGCTCTTCCCGTTTCACGAAGCATACTTCCTCTCCTATGCCGAAAAACTGAGGCCTCTATTAAATATCCCTCTAATCCTTGTGGGCGGCATCCGCAGTCCTGAAGCCGTGGAGAAGGTAATTGAATCAGGGGCTGCAGACCTTGTGTCAATGGCACGGCCACTGGTCCGTGAACCAGGCCTGCCAAACAGGTGGTTAAACGGTGACCAGCAACCGGCCCAATGCGTATCATGCAACCGCTGCCTTGGAGAGACGGAGCAAGGGAATAAGCTGAAATGTTATTACATTGAAGAAAAGTAACGGTACGGTCGCACCGGTCGCAAGTTCCATACGGGCGTAGGCGAAAATGGTATAAAAATTGACGAGGACTGAATTTTCTTTCCCCTTTTCGTTTTTCGGCAGAGGGGGGATTTTTCCCCATTTTTAAAGCAAAACATTGGGCCCCGGCTCCCGGACTCAAGACTTCCGGGATAAACTTCACCGGGGTGACGGCCCCACGAGGTTTTAACGATAAAGTGGGAAGTTCATTCCTTGAATCTCTGCGTTCTCTGCATGATCTGTCTATGACCAGTTTCTGCGGTGGATTTCTTTGTCACCGCTTCTCCGCCTCTCCCGCACCTGCGCCTGAACCCGTGGAAGGACCCTAAGACAGGCGGCTATAAACAAGGATTACCAAAGCCCAGCCGACTGCCCAGATCAACGCCGCCAAAGTGGCCAGGACACAAATTACTCCCAGAAGTCTATGATGGAAGTTCTCTTCATTTCTTTCCCGATATCCCAGAAGAAATCCCGCCAGTGCCCCGCAAAGCATTCCTCCGCCATGTGCCCAATTGTCAATTCCCGGAACCAGGAAACCAAATGCGAAAATTCCGATGGCCCAACCACCTACCTGATGATAGACCACTTGCCCGAACTGCCCGCCCCTGCTTTTTCCGAAATAGAGCGCTGCGCCGATAAGGCCGCAAATGGCTGCTGAAGCTCCCAGGGTAAAAGGGACTCCAACCAGGTAAGAGGCCAGAAAACCTCCGACCCCGCTTAGCGTGTAAATCGAAAACATCCTGTAGCTGCCGTATTCTTGGCAAATGAGCGGGCCGATTTGCCGCAAAGCAATCATATTGAAAAGAATGTGTAGAATGCTTCCATGCAAGTAGTTGGCGCTCAGGACCGTCCACCAGCGATGCAGTTGGTCGATGGGGTATGTACCTGACGCCCCGAGGAGCAGCAGACTTTTGGCGCTGGGAGAAAAAAAACTCAAAGGGTTCGCAGAAAAACCGATAGAGGCCGGATTCATGAGAATCGACAAAATGAACATCGCGGCATTGACCGAGATGATGTTCATAACGATCCGGTCTGGCCCCAGCAAACCTTTGCCAAGGGCAATCTGCTTCAAGCGCGAGCCTGGATTTCTCAGACCGCAGTAGGGACAACTCTGCTCATCAGCGCTGATAAGCCTTCTGCAGTTGGGACAAAGTAAGGAGTTTCTGCTCTGTTTTTCCATGCTTATCCAATATCCCCCGGATGCGGTCTGAAATCTGCGGACACGACCAGACCCTTGAAAATCTCGTAAGCCCGCTTCGAAGGCTGGTTTGCTTCCGGCTTGAGTTCTTCGTAATTGGGGTGCCAGCAATCAATGGATTCCATCCGACTCCCACGCGACAGGGCAACAGGAAGCAGAAGCCCGATTGCTGAAGTAATCAGAAAAATGCGGTATAAAACTCGCACCCGATAACCTCCCCAACTCTCTTTCGGCCCGTCATAAACTAACAGCCAAACCATGCGAAACAGTGCGCGCGCCAACCAGGGGGCACGATTACACTTTTGAAAAGAGAAAAGCAATAAAATTTATCTTAACCACATGATATCACGGTTAAATTATCTGAATGGATGAAAAATCCGCGCGGATTATTTGTTGTAGCGTTTGACAACATCCAGGGGTGTTGGTGGGATTGACATGCCGGATCCATCCAGTGAGCGTCTTCGTGCGCCATTGCCCTGGTACTCCTTCTTGCGGGGGGACAGCGAATCTGTTAGGTTGTGCTAACATGACGCATAAGGAACTTGAAAACTATACTCCCGGAAATGTCAAAGGCCGGGAGTCCCCTGGCAGAGCCTGGGGTTTAGCCATGATTAATTAAGCCGAGGGATCATAAATTGATGCTTTTTAAGATTCTGATTCTTGCTATCGTTCAGGGGGCGGCCGAACTTTTGCCGGTGTCGAGTTCCGCGCATGTTATCGTGGCGGAAAAATTAATGGGCCTTGACCCCGTCAGCCCTGAGATGACTCTTCTACTGGTAATGCTGCATACGGGTACGATGTTTGCCGTGATCGTTTATTTTTGGAGCGCATGGAGGGCAAATTATTTTCGTTCGCTGGAGGCCTTCTTAAGTTTTGCAAAGCTCCTTGCCGTAGCCACTGCATTTACCGGTGCAGTAGGCCTTTTGCTGAAGTCCTTGATAGAAAAGGTTGTGTTTCGAAATGTCCCTCATGCAGAGGTTGAGCTCCTTTTCGGCAACATGACTCTGATCGCGGTGTCGCTATTTATCGTGGGCTTGTTCATCATTTATGCCGGAGTCAACGCGAACCGAACGAGCGATAGATTAAGTCTAGGCTTAAAAGAGTCGTCATGGATAGGCGCCATACAGGGGCTTTGCCTTCCTTTCCGTGGCTTTTCCCGATCCGGCGCCACGATTTCAATGGGATTAACCCTGGGCATCGGCAAAGTGCGAGTCGAAGAATTCAGTTTTGCCCTTGCCGTGGTGTTAACGCCACCGGTTATCGCCCGCGAGGTGCTTCGCCTGCTGAACGCGCATTCGGCTGCGCTCTCTCAAACTTCCCCCCTTCTTACGCTCTTCTATCCCAGTTTCGTAGCAATGGTGTTTAGTTTTATATCCGGCATCCTGGCGCTCAGATGGCTATCGCGCTGGCTTGACCGCGGCTTGTGGCACGTCTTTGGTTATTACTGTTTAGCGGCATCGATCATCGTTTTCACGCTGCACTCGATGATCGGGATCTAACATATCGCGACCTGCGATGACGTTTTTCGTCATTGGCAGTGACAAAAATTGTGATTCGCTTGGCGCTTATTGGGAGGCAGCGACGCGCCCACTCTCTCGCGTGTCCGTTCGGCACATCAAAAATCCAACCCCAGAGCCGGTTTACCTAGGTCCAACGTAAATTTTGGAAAATTCCGGATCAAGGCATCAATTTTGCTCATCCCATTTCCTGCAACATTAGGAAAAACATTGTAACCAATCTATAACCTCTCTCACATTGATTTTGCGCACAAAGCCGCCCCGATTAAGGGGGCCGGAATTGAGCCGACAGCGGCAAGAAGCTTCATGTGGAGAGGAAGGAGCCGGCAATGAGGAAGTTTGCTTTTATAGCAATCACCGCGATTCTTCTCATGGTACCCTCCCTGTGCGGGGCCATGGATTTTTATCCCCTGCAGCCCGACATGGCGACCAGGATTGAGGCTTTAAAACAAGCGGTCCAGACAGAGGGGGGCACTTACGAAGTCGGCTACTCCACTGCGATGGATAGGCCTTTAGAGCATCTTACCGGCCTTAAGGTACCCCCGGGGTGGAACAAAAGCGAGGCTCCGTCGGTACAGATGCTCAAATCCAGCGTCCAGAACCTTCCAACCTCTTATGACTGGCGCGCTCTAAAAGGTGTCACACCCATAAAGGACCAGGAACAGTGCGGATCCTGCTGGGCATTTAGCACTGTCGGACCCCTGGAGTCCCAGATCCTTCTGCAAAATGGGGGAACCGTTGATCTTTCCGAACAATACCTGGTTTCCTGCAACGCCGATGGTTGGAACTGCAATGGGGGCTGGTTTGCGCACGACTACCACATGAACGAGTCTGGGCAGGATAACAACGGACCGGGGGCCGTCCTCAATGCCTCCGATCCTTACACCGGGACCAGTTCCCCATGCGGGGCTACCTACAACCATCCCTACAAGATATCGAACTGGGCCTATGTAGCAGGCGAGAGCGCCGTTCCGACCATCGAGGCAATCAAGCAGGCCATTTACACCTATGGGCCGATCTCCGCCGCAGTCTATGCCGGACCGAAATTCCAGGCTTACCAGGGCGGGATTTTCAACACGAGTGAGTCGTCCAACGAGATTAACCACGCTATCGTGCTGGTCGGCTGGAATGACGACCTCGGGCCGAATAACGGCTACTGGATCCTGCGCAACTCGTGGGGGACGTCCTGGGGTCAGGCCGGCTACATGTACATCCGCTACGGGATAAGTCAGGTGGGATACGCCGCAAATTTCATCGAGTATGCCGGTGGAACACCCAACCCGAACCCGACGCCAGCGCCTCCGGTTGTCACCAAACCCGCCCTAACAGGGGTCTTCGTAAATCTTTCTGCCGGCAACGAGGGGCGGACCCTTACCGGGAATTTCTGGCTGGAGAATTTAGGCACCGCAGCGACGGAACATTCGTTCCGAGTGCTTCTCTATCTTTCTAACAACGGGGTCTCCAAGACCTCCCTGCTTGGGTCAGCCACCATATCGACTTCAATTCCTCCCGACTACTATGTAAATCTCATGATCAGTGATTACAGCTCGACATCTTTCAGTGGGAAATACCTGATCGCCGTCATCGACCCGAACAACTACATTCCCGATTCAAACAAAGGCAACGAAGTTGTCGTATCTCTAAAGATTCAAAAAAAGTAGTCAACAATGAATCCGGGCGCTTCAATGCGCCCGGCAGGACTTTCATCAGCCGGGCGGCACTCGATTTGATTCTCATTGCGAGTCTTCAGTACTGCATCTGGATTCCGATTTCCATCACTTTCGAGGGCGGTATGTTCAGGTAGGACGATCCGCCGAGCGCATTGCGAAACATGAACGTAAACAGGAACCTGCGCCATCTGGGCATGGTCCTCTTGTTGTCGCGCACTAGACTTATCCGGCCCAGGTAGTACGTCACCTCATCAAGATTGATGTCAAGCCCTTTGGCCCTGGCCAGGGACATTATCTGCGGTATGTCCGGCGATTCCATGAACCCGTAGCGGGCGCTAATCCGGCAGACGCCGTGACCCAGCCTCTCGATTTCTATGCGCTCGGAGTCAGCCACCTCGGGATCGTCGGTGGTGAGCACCGATAGGATCACCAGTTTCTCATACATGGCCCTCGTCTGGTTGACATAGCGCAGGAGCATCGGCGGCACTTCCCGTTGGAAACCGGACAGGAACACGCCGGTGCCCGGCAGGCGTATCAAGTTCTCTCTGGCAACCTTCTCCATGAATTTTTCTTTTGGAACGGTGCTGGTCATAACCATTATCGCCAGCCTCTTCCAGCCGTCCCACCAAGCGACCATGATAACCATGATCATCAGGGCGCTGCCCAGGGGTAACCATCCGCCGGTGGTAAATTTCTGCAGGCATGAACTGAAGTAGGTGAGGTCCATTATCATGAAAAGCAAACAGAGCGGCAGGGCTCTAATGGCGCTCCATCCCCAGACCCACCTGCAAATGAAGTAGAATATCACTGAAGTGATGAGCATAGTCCCTGTGACCGCTATTCCGTAGGCGTCGGCGAGGTTGTCGGAGGCCTTGAAGTGGAGCGTTATCGCGATGGCCGCCACCAGCATAAGAATGTTTACATCGGGGAGATAGACCTGCCCTTCGGCCATTCCCGATGTGTGCACAATCCTCATGCGAGGCAGGAAGCCCAATTGAATGGCCTGCCGGGTCAGCGAGAAGACCCCGGATATGATGGCCTGCGAGGCTATGATCGCAGCAATCGTGGCTAGCAAAACCATCGGGTAGAGCAGAGCGTGTGGAACAAGGCTGAAAAACGACGCCTCCGCGTTTGCAGGGTCGTGCAAAATCACGGCGCCCTGGCCGAAATAGTTGAGAACAAGGGCCGGGAGCGCTACGAAGTACCAAGAGACGCGGATAGCCTTGGCCCCGAAGTGCCCCATATCGGCGTAAAGGGCCTCACACCCGGTCACGCAGAGCACTACGGCGCCCAGCAAAAAGAACCCGCGTATCCCGTTGTTTAGAAAGAACCGGATCCCATAGGCCGGGTTGACGGCGGCCAGTATGTCAGGCCTGCGAGAGATTGCCGCAACCCCTAGCGCGGCGATGACCACGAACCACAAGATCATCACTGGTCCGAAGAACTTGCCGATCTTGCCCGTACCCTGGCTTTGTGCCCAGAAAAGCAGAAACAGTATGCCACAAGTCAGGGGGACAACCAGCGGCTTAGTGCTCTCGGTGGCCACTTCGAGCCCTTCCAGCGCGGACAGCACCGAAATGACCGGAGTTATGAGACCATCCCCGTAGAGCAGTGCGGAACCGAAGAGCCCGGCCAGGATCAGTCCCCTGCCCAGGCTGGCTCCCCTTTTCTTGTGGAGAAGGGCCAGCATGGCAAAAACGCCGCCCTCTCCGTCATCCTCGGCCATGAGGATAAACAGCGCGTATTTGAAGCTGACCACCAACATCAGTGACCAAAAAATCAAGGACACCAGACCCAGAACGTTTTGCGGCGAAGGGGTGACCGATGATTGGCCTATGAAGCAAACTTTGAGGGTGTACAAGGGGCTGGTGCCGATGTCGCCGAACACGACCCCCAGCGCGGCGGCGACCAGGACACCGGCCTTCTCTTTAGGGTGGCCCATGGAAAATCATCCCTCCCCCGGTTTTATATACCACGATTCCAACAGGTCATTTTCGGTTCGCAGACCCTTCCCACCACACCTGGGAAAACTCCAGGCGCGTAGCCTCCACAAGGTTGTCGACATCCTGCTGCGACTCCGGCGTGGTTTGAAAACCCGGGAACTCGAGGGTATGCATTATCAGACTGACCGCATCGTCCACAGTGATCGACCTGAGGTGTATCACCATGTCGTAGAAGGTTGCGTCCCAGGTGTCGGCCCCGTAAAGGGAAAGCGCCCACTTTCGCCGCTCCTCGTCATCCCTGACGATAATCTCACGGGCCTTGGCGGCAGTGATTCCCTCCCGCTCGACCTCCTCGGCAACGCGGGCCTCAAGGTCGCCCACTATCCGCACCTTGAGAACGTGAGGTATGTCCTGAAGGAAGAAGTTCCCGAAGAGCCCGTGGTAAACCACATTGTCTTTTTGCACGTGCTTGAGGAGGGTAGCGCGGATGTAAGCCACGTATTTTTTCTTGTCGCTGGTAAAACGCTCGAGAATCTTGGGGGAATCCTCGATCGCCCGGACCAGCTTGATTTCCGGGATGTTGAATTCCTTTGAGGCCGCCAGCAGTATCTCACGGGAAATACAGTCATAACCCAGCTTTGCCGCAAGTTTTTCCGCCACTTCCCGGCCTCGGTGGTACGAGCCTCTCGAAATGGTGATTATCGCCATCTCCCCTCCTTTCCTCATTCATTGATGAAAGCTTCCTTTCAGCTACTTTAGCATGGAAAGTCCAAGATGAGACATGATGATTGCCATGGCCCGCGAAAAACCTCAGCTATACAATTACTCAAGGCAGGTTATTGCACAGAGGATAAAAGAAAGCAATTTCCCGATCGGTACGATCGGATTCGAACCAACGGTCATTTTTTGCAGGAAACTCTCCGGACAAGCAATGGGACACAAGACGTCAATAATACTTGCGCAAACCCTCTGCTCGCAGCCTTGGCGGGATGCCCATCGTGTTCCCCGTTGTTCTCGATCCCAGGGGATTTAAGGCGGCGCGGGCCTTCGATGATTTTCGCGTCGGCGGCCTCACGATAAAAGCGCTCTCCTCTCATTTCACATGACAGCCTGCCGCGAAACAGGTAGCGTTGGTCTTGTAAGTAAAATTTTGCCTTACGCTTTTTCAATTGATTATGTTACGCCATTTTCAATGGTGTCACGACGGCACATGAGATACTGCTACGAAAAAGGGGCACCTTTTAATGATTTTGGGCGTCCCGCGCGGCGGATCTTCTCGCCACAGAACGCTCACAATGGGCCAAGCTACGCTTCATAAGCGCATATTTCCACCATGCAGCGAGGACATGATGAAGTGCGGTGAAATCCCCTCTCCGCGTGTGTCCCTGTGTCAGTCTTTAGGTGAGCGGCTGCACTATCACTGCCAAACCGTCTTGACCGCTATTTTCTCAGATTTCAGGAGCTTTGGAGCTTCACTTCCGCGACTAAAGACAACCGTCGCCTTCTTGGCCGTCCATAAAGGTTTTCCGGCGTTGAGACCATCCAACAGAACGACTTCCTCGCCCTTCTGCCCGTTCTCACAATAGAAGTTTGCCGTCTTACCCTGGACTTCAAAGCTTGTACCCGTCATCGGCCTGCAAATATTGCCGTCTGCCAGTTCGACAAGCCATCCGCTCTTGTATTCGCTCGTCATGGATTGGGCCGGGACATCGGACCGGGGCAAAGGTTCGGTCAACTTCAATCTGAAGCCGGGCTCTCCCCTGGCGGGATTGGGGTTGCATACCGCATACTTTTTGTCTGCGGATGCAAAGCAGGGATCGACAATTTCATTTCCTATCATGCAGCGCCATGCATCAGGCCTTGGGATCGCGATGGAGCGGGTCCAGCACTTTCCTTCCCGCACTCCACGACCCGGTGTATCCGGCATAAATTTGATAATTTTTGTCGCCTGACCGGAGAAAGGCATCGCCGGGAGCGCCAGCGTTACAAAGACCCCAAACAAGACCAGACAGAAGGTCCATCCCGATTTTACATACGCCATAAACCCTCCTAAATAGTGAATAGTGAATAGTGAATAGTGAAAAATAACTCTTTATAGGTCTATCGCTACGCGAGGAATAGTGAACGGAAAGAACACTTCTATTTGCTCGAAAGGTTCCTGTGCGCCACGCTCCGTTAAGTCCATCCTGTCTCGCTCTTCGCGTTTTCACCTCTTCGCGCGACAAATTTGCTTTCGTCTGTTCACCGCTCACTGCTCACTGCTTTTAGGCAGCGGCCCCGGGTCACCCTGCGAGATGAATGCGCCCCAGAACAGGGGCTCAGCCGAGACGGCCTTGACCTCCAACTGCGCTTCGCGCAAGGCCTCTGCCCTTGGTCTGCCTTCCAATATGCGCTTGTAGAAGCCTTCCATCAGCATCCGCGTTTCTTCATCCGGAATCTTCCATAAGCTCATCACGAGCGTTTTCGCTCCGGCCAGAATGAAGGCCCTGCGCAACCCGAAAACCCCTTCGCCCACCTTTATATCGCCCAGCCCGGTCTGACAGGCCGATAACACAACCAGGTCAGTGAAAAGCAACTCCAGACCTGAAGCATCTTCCGCAGTCAGGATACCGTCCTCAACCTCCGGGGAGAGCACCTTTCCCAGAAGCCAGGTGTTGGCGCCCGCCAGCACAAGGCCTGAGCGCAGCAACGGGTTTTCCATACCCAGTGACAGCGGCTTGGCCAAATCCGCCGCGCTTTTTCCGCTGTCCGTCTGGAACTCTTTGCCCCCTGGAGAAAGCTGCTGGTCCGGCAGAAAGAAGCCGTGAGTAGCTATGTGCAGGATGCGGGGCGAGCGTGCGTCTTCAACCGTGCGCTTGGTGGCTGCCCCACCCTCCAGAGCTTTGACACCGATCATGGCCGCAATATGTTCACCCTCTTCACGAGTGCCCGGCAAACGCGCGAAATGTGGGGCATAGCGGACCATTTCCCGTGACTGCCTTTGCTGCGCCTTATCTACTCCCGTTTGATCGCTTTTCGCGCTGGCTTCGAGATCGTAGTCCGGGTCCGCGATCACTATCGGGGGGGCGGCTCCCTGGGCCGAACCAGCGCCAAAACGCAGGATGTCCCGCCCGGTGCCGACATAGCTGATATGGTAGTCCTCGATAAGATAACGCTCTTTGTCAGCGGGCAACACACCGAAGGGCAAACGATATATGTCGCCGTCAGGGGCCAGGATAAGCCGCTTACGATCGCCAAGGAAGTTTTTCAGAGGGTCGAAGAGCGCTTCCCGAAGTTTTTGTCCCACATTCTTAGTAGCTTCCTGCTTGCCCCTCGCCACGTGCCCAGCCGGTTTTTCGGCCTTTCCTGTGATCGCGCCTCTGAAATCGGAGATCATGTCGTCGATGAGGTCCGCCTCACCCAGATCGATCATCTCAATGTTGTCAGGTTGGCCCGGGAGAAGGACGAAAGCCAGATAGCGAGCCGGCTTCCAGACCGACTGTCCCTGCGCGCGTAAGGCTTTGAAGTCGAATGGATTGAACCGGACGAACTCAACAAAGGTCGTACCCTCGGGAAGCGCCCCGGCAACTCCGGCCCGATTGGCTTCAATGAGTTTTCTTTCCAAGTCGATCTCCGGGACCCGGCTCGCCAGCAAGACTTCAAGGCTCTCCTTTTCGGCTGTCCACTTTTCGATCAACTGCCGATGGGCCTCGGGGCCTTCTGGACCCGGACCCGCCAGGATCTTTTGGGCAATCTGGACGCTCAGGGTCCTCAGCCTGCGAAGGGCAGGCACAAGCTCCGGATACCGCCCGCCAAGAATTGCGTCCCGCCGGGCCGCCAGTGCTTCAGCCACAATCGCCTTGCGTTTGAGAACCAAGTCAAGCCCGTCCCTCACCGCGTCGGGCGAGTTCGACAGATACTGTGAAATCAGAGATAGAAAGCTGTCCATGTCCCCGCGAAGGACCGCGACGTATCCCATGCGCTGGGTTTCGGAGGCGAAGGAAAAGACTTGCCGAATCAAATGGTCATTGATACTTTGGGCCTGCTTCATCAGCTCCAGGCCCTCACCTGCGCGGGAAGTCGCGGCACAGAGCGCTGCCAGGTTGTTCAGAGTGGTGCCGACATCGGGGTGATCCTTCCCCAGAACCGCAATCTTTATTTCCAGGGCCTTTCGGTAGAGCGGTTCGGCCTCCCCGTACCTGCCCATCACATTATGGTAGAGTGAGGCCAGGTTATGCAGGGCAAGGGCGACATCCGGGTGTCTGTTTCCCAGGGCCGGCTCCCATATATCTAGCGCCTGTAGATACAGAGACTCAGCTTCGGGGTACCTGCCCATCTTTACGTAGAGCACAGCGAGGTTCTGTAGGCTCAGGGCCAAGTCAGGGTGCTTTTCTCCGAGGCTCGACCTCTGGATCTGGAGCACCCTCAAATACAGTTGCTCAGCCGCATCAAACTTGCCCGTATAATAATAGAGGTCCGCCAAGTTGTTTAGACTGGCAGCAAACTCCGGGTGCTTTTCTCCCACAGCGGCCCGCCAGATCTCATTAGACTGACGGTAAAACGATTCGGCTTTACCGTAATCCCCTATGGTTTTGTATAAACCCCCAAGATTATTCAGGGCAGCAGCAGCATCGGTGTTCTGCTTTCCGAGTTTCGCAGTGAAGATCTGGAGCGCCTGCCTGTAAAGCGGCTCGGCTTTGGCGTAATTGCCCGTGTCTTCATACACGGAACCAAGGTTAATCAGGATTCGGGCATATGCAGGATGCTGTTCGCCAAGTACCTTCCGAGCAATGTCCAGTGACTTTTGATAGGTAGATTCGGCCTCCGAGTACCTTCCTACGAAGTGGTAATACTGCGCGAGGTTGCTTATGATGACGGCATAGTCAGGCTGGTCTTCCCCCGAGATCTTCAGGAGAATGTCTGCCGACTTTTTATAGAGCGGCTCCACTTCAACATAGTTGCCCATCCGCTTGTAAAGCGAAGCAAGGTTGTTAAGGCTACTGACAAAAAACGCATTGTCCTCACCTGCGCCGGCGCGAATGATGTCCAGAGCACGAAGGTAGAGTGGCTCCGCCTCGGCATATCTGCCCGTTGCCGAGTAGAGGCTTGCAAGGTTGTTGAGGCCTAAAGCGAAATCCGGATCGTTTTCTCCATGTGCTTTTTTCGATATCTCCAGGGACTGCTTTAAAAGAGGCTCTGCCAGGCTGTATTCGCCTTTGGCCTGGTAAATTGATGCCAGATTGTTGATACAACTGCCAAACTCCTGATGCTCCTCGCCCAGGCTGCGCCGCGCAAGCTCACAGGTCTCAATGCAACGAGCGAGCGCTTCTACATAATTGCCCTGCCTGAAGAGGCTGACAACTTCTTTGTTCAGCCCCACAACCCTGTCGGCAGCTGAATTCGAACCCACCCCGTTTGCCGTGTCTCCCTGATCCGCAAGGACGCACAGAGATTTTGACAGGATTAACAGGATTAATAGGATTGCAAAATAACTTCGCAGAGTGTCGAGATCTGTTTTGTCTTTGGCCTGTTGTTTTGGTGTTAATCCTGCAAATCCTGTCAAAGGTCTTTTTGCCACTGTCGCTCTCTTCTTGAAAGGACTATGCCCCGCCTGCGGTGCAAATTCCGGTTTTGCCTTTGGCCTGTCGATTTCCTGTAAATCCTGTCAAAGGCCAGCCGCTACGTCAGTTTCTGCAGTTCCCATAGATCCCTGTAAACACCGGATTGGTCGAGCAGTTCTTCGTGCCTGCCTGCCTCAGAGATAGTCCCTTGATCGAGAACGACTATGTGATCGGCACCCTTGATAGTGTACAACTGGTGCGTGATAATGATGCGCGTTCGCCCGGAGAATTCGCTCCGCATCACCTCGTGAATCAGCCCCGCTGTCTTCACATCTATGTTGGCCGTATATTCGTCACAAATAATGATTTCCGGGTCCTGCACAATTAAGCGGGCCAAGGCGAGCCGTTGCTTTTCGCCAGCCGAAAGGTTCCTGCCCATATGCCCTGCGACGAATTCCAGACCTCCTTCATGGGATTGGACGAATTCACGCATTTGCGCCAGATCGACGGCCCTGTTAAGCAGCCTGTCGTCCAATCCGTCGGCTGAGGCCATCAGAAGGTTTTCACGAAGTGAACAATTGAAGATAAACGGGTCCTGGGGAATGAGTCCCATCAATTTCTTGAGCTGCTTCTCATCGATTTGTTCCAGAAGCCGGTCATTGATCAGTATTCTCCCGCCTGTCGGGTCGAGTAATCGCAACAGCAGGTTGAATATAGTCGTCTTTCCCGATCCACGTTGGCCAACAATGGCAGAAAGCTTCCCCCCCGGGATAGTGAACTCCAGACCGTCAAAGACCCCACGACCGTTGAAGCGCATCGAGACGCCCTCAAACTTGATGGACTCAACTGGCAACAGCCGCGCGGCAGGGCTCCCGGCCTTCACAGGAGCGGTCTGTGCAAACGTCCTCGGTTCGGGCGTCAGCATCATCCGCAGGCTTTGGAAACTCGGGGAGGTCAGGGCCGCCTGCTGAATAAAATTATATATGACGGAATAGATATGCAGAAATTGCTGAAGAAACAGTACATATGAGATCGTGCCGCCGATGAGCGAGGAAACCGTTGTTGGCTGGCCCGCAACGTAGGCACTCAACAGTCGGGGCACCACCACGATGATCGGGACCGCACCGAACAGGCTCATCAGGGACATTGTCGTTACGCCCCCAAACTGCCCCCACCAGGCAATGCTAACAGAGCTGCCCTGCGATCTTTTCAGAGTATCGTCGAACCGGCCCGCAAACCGGTCGAAGCGACCTCCAGCCACAATGTCCCTGAACCCCCCTATGGTCTCGATCAACTGATCGGACATTTCGGTGAAGGCGTAGCGCAGGTA
>Ga0187862_10001871_pt1 | contig 21901 bp, 20 predicted proteins | sample June2016WEW_10_1_FD_133003 | JGI IMG/M metagenome (GOLD analysis project Ga0187862, IMG submission 133003) | Peatland microbial communities from SPRUCE experiment site at the Marcell Experimental Forest, Minnesota, USA - June2016WEW_10_150 | ecosystem: Environmental > Terrestrial > Soil >...
GCTCGGCGTCATCGGTGACGCGGTTCACCATACCGTGGGCCAAAGCCTCATCCGCGCTGACCATGTCGCCGAGCAAATAGAGTTCGCGTGCCTTTGCCGTGCCGACCACCCGGGTCAGGGTCCAGGTGCCGCCCCAATCTCCTGACAAACCAATCTTCAGAAAGCCGGTCCCGAAACGTGCCGAACGAGCCGCGACACGAAGGTCGCAGGCAAGTGCCATACTGAGACCGGCGCCGACTGCAACTCCGTTCACCATGGCGATGACGGTTTTCGGGATCGCCCGCATCAGGCGCGGGATACGGTTGGAGAATTGGATTCCTGCGGCGCGTGGTTCGAAACCTGCGGCCGCGCGCTCGCCCATCGATTTGACGTCGCCTCCAGCGCAGAAAGCGCGGCCAGCACCGGTCAGCACGATACAACCCACGGTATTGTCGTGACCCAGTCGTTCGAGCGCTTCGAGAAGGCCTGTGCGAATGTCCATGGACAGCGCATTCAGTCTCTCAGGGCGGTTCAATGTCAGCGTGGCAATGCCGTTCTCAACGGTCTCGATCAGGTCGGGCACAGGTTCCTCCAACGGCGTGTTTTGCCGATCTTGGCGTTGCCGGGCTTTGGCTGCAACACTGGTGCGGCGCCTGCTCAAGGAGTATGACGATGCAACTGAAGTTGGACGATCGGCTGCGGATCGGCATCCAGACCATTCATAGGCGTACCGAACCAGCGACCGGACACTGGTTGCCAATGATCGACGATCTGGCGACGTTCGTGGAGTTGGTTGATCGATGCGGGTACGATTCACTGTGGGTTGGCGACCACATCTCCTTTCCGGTTCCGATCTTCGATCCAATGCTGCAACTGGCTCAGGCGGCGGTTGTCAGCCGCCGGCTGACCCTGGGAACGGGAGTGCTGTTGCTTCCGTTGCGGCATCCGACACCGGTCGCGAAACAGGTGACGACGCTCGACCACCTCACTGAAGGCCGCCTGATCCTGGGCGTTGGCGTGGGCGGCGAGTTTCCAAAAGAATATGCTGCCTGCGATGTGCCGCGCAACGAACGAGGCGCACGTCTGGCCGAAGGCGTTCAGGTACTACGGAAATTTTTCAGCGGTGAGCCTGTCAGCCACCAGGGGCGGTTTTACGGACCGTTTGAGGATGTGCCGATGCGTCCCCCACCGCGGCAGTCAGGCGGACCACCAATCTGGTTCGCGGGACGCAAGGAAGCAGCGCTTCGACGGATTGGGCGATTGGGTGACGGGTTTCTGGCGTATGTGATTACGCCATCCATGTATGCTGCCGCTCTGGAAACCATTGCCTCTGCCGCAAGCGAGGCAAACCGGGACCCGGAACCATTCGGCACCGGACATTTGCTGTTCACGCGGCTTGATCACACATACGAAACGGCGCTGGATCGTGCTACGGAAACGCTAAGTGTTCGTTACGCGATGGATTTTCGCAAAGCTGCCGCGAGATATTGCGCACTGGGAACGCCCGAGCAGGTCGTGGAGCGTATCCGCGAATTTCATGCCGCTGGCGTTCGGCATGTGGTGCTTGACCTGCTCGGGCCTTATGAGGAGCGGCACCGACAGATCGAGTGGTTCGCAACCTGTGCCCTCCCGTTGCTGACAGACCTGCGACCGGGGTAGGATAGCGCTCATGCAGCCATGTTGGGAGGAAACCGCTAAAACTGCCGCTTTTCGCCAATTAAAATTCAGTGTCCACAAAGCGGATTCAGCAGATGTCGATGAAAGGCGCCTTCAGCTGCTCGGGTCGATTCAAAGGCAGCCTGGCAATGCCGTCTTCAAAGGTCTTGATCAGGTCGGGCACCTGGTCCTCCAACGGATGGTTTTGCTCGCCGGAACTTTCTCTCACTTCCTCTTTTATCGCCACGTTGTCGGACGCAACGCCAGCCAGACCCCTCAGACAGCGATGTCGAGGCCGGGATTGTGACGTGGCGTAATGCGTGCATCATGATGCCAATGGAACAGCATGGTGCGCATGATGTGGAGGGCCAAACTTTAGGATGCCACCGTAACGCCGACGGTGCTAATTGTGTTCCCGGTAAGCACGACGTCGGCGTCAATCGTGATTGTCCCGCCGGTCCCCTGCCAAAGTGGCGAGTTGCAAAGCGCGTTGACTGTGCCGCCGTTGATTATTACGCCGTCAAGTCCATTCGTCTGACTTTCCATGGCATAACCGAGTATGGCATGGTTGCCATCGGCCGCGGTCTTGTTTAAGGTTGCGCCGTTCAGTCGCACCGGCGTTGTCGATCCGTCTGGGATATCAAATATAGTTGCTTGCGGCGCCGCGAAGGTGCCCCCGTTTACAATAATACCGTGTTCCTGGCGACATTTAATCGCATGGCCTTGGAGTGGGCCAAGCGGGCCGGATGCTGTCGGATCAATGGTTGATGTGGTATTGTTGAGTGTGGTCTGAGCTCCCGGCGCGGAAGAGAAGTAAGCATTGTGAGTTGAGCCTGCCGCGTCACCAAGACCGTTATTGTGCAGCGTCGACCCGTTGTCGACCCAAACGATTGGGTATCCGCCGGACGCGAAGCCAGTCTGGTTTGTGATGCAGGTTAGATTATTTGTTTCAAGATAACTGCATCCCTCGTTCGGACGAACTGCTGCGGTCATCTGGCCGTATGTCTGATCCATGGCGACGCCGGTTATTGTGCCGTTCTGCACAATGCAGCCAGGTGCATTCGGGACGATAAGCCCAAGCCCTCCACCTGCCAGGTCTGCTGTCAGTCCGGTGCCGCTCAATGTTGAACCACCAAGGTCGAGCATGATCGGAACGCACAATTCAGGCAACGCTTCATTGTATGTGTCTTTGGCCACCAGCACCATATCACCACCTGCTGAAGCATTTATACCTGCAGTAATAGTCGCGAGAGTTTGCCCAGTACCACAGTTAATTACTTTGCCACTCGTGCCGCCCATGACTGCCGGTGCCGCTGGCAGGGGCGGCAGGGCCGGTAACGCTGGCGTGGTGGCAGTCGCCGCTGTGGTGAATGCCGCGGGGAGCGTCGCGCCATAGAGCGACCCTTCCGATGGGTTCCACAATTGCACTTGTCCACCGACGAGGATGCAGAATACCAGGCCGGTTCGCACGATAAGCTGGTCAATCCCTTGCCCTGATCCGCCCCCACCGATCTGCGTGCTATCAATGAATGCCACGCCGAGACCAGCGGCATTGATGGTTAATGTCCACACCCCGCCGGTATTATCGACCAGATATGGCGCGCCAGTGACCTTGCCGTTCAGAATGAGAATTTCAGAGTTTTCCGGGCTTGGCTTCGTGGCATTAACAATGTCGGGCAATCCGCCTGCCGTAAGCGGAAAGTTGTTCACTAACGGAACGGTTGGCGCCGTAACGGCCGAATCTTCTTCCGCAGTCGCAATGGCGGCGAGTATCAATTTTTCTTCAGTGGAAAGTGGTGTCGTGAACGTTAGCGTGACTGGCATCAAACTACCTTTCAACCATTTTGATGATAATATCGGTTAGAGCCGCCCATTTCGTGAGACCATCGTTTATGGTCTGTCGATACGTTGTATGCTTCGCGCGCCGGGAAAGCTGGTTCCTCATGCCCAACAATGCGACGTTCCGGATCGTCCGAGACCGTGCCGATGGATCCGCCAGTGGGAGCCCGGGGCTCCCCAATCTGGCTCGCCAGACGCAAGGAAGTCGCCGTTCGGTGGATTGGGGGCTGGATGACGGGTATTCGGCATAGGTAATCACGCCGGCCTTGTGCGTCACCGCCCCGGAAGCGATTGCACCTGCCGCGAGGGACGCGAGCAGGAACCTTCAACCATTCTGCATCGGTCATTTGTGTTTCACGCGGCGGATCTCATGCTGCCGCACTTGCTGCATTCCCGCTCGGTCTCAATGAGAATCGGCGGTGGCAGATCAAGCGGGTCGTGACGGGAGCCCTCCCGTTGCTGCGTGGCCTGAGAGCGGGTTAGGGTAGGGACCATACAACCCATGTCGGGAGGAAACCGATGAAACTGGCGTTTTTCGACGATTTCAAACTCGGTGTCGTCAAAGGGGATTCGATCGTCGATGTGTCGACCGTCGTCCAGGATATCCCGTATTCCGGTCCTGGAGACCTCATCAGCGGCCTGATTGCCCGATTTGACGCTTATCGGGCTAAGCTTGAGGCGGCTTCAGCAGGACCCGGGGTCGCGGTTTCGGGAGTGCGCCTGCGCCCACCACTGCCGAAGCCAGGCAATATCGTTTGCATGGCGGTGAACTATATGGAGAACGGGACGTTGGCGAAGCCAGCGCCGATTAACGCTTTCCACAAAGCGCCCACATCGATCATCGGTCCGACCGATACCATGGTTTTGCCCGATGTCCCCGCCACGATTTTTGAGGGTGAGGCGGAAATGGCGCTGGTCATCGGCAAGCGAGCCACGAACGTTCCGGCGTCTCGGGCGATGGACCATATATTTGGCTATATCAACTTCATCGACGGATCGGCCCGTGGCCTGCCGCCGCCGGGGAACGTATTCTTCCAGATGAAGTCGCGCGATACGTTTGCCCCGATTGGGCCGTATCTGGTTACCAAAGATGAAATCGCCGACCCACAAAAGCTGCCGATCAAGCTTTGGGTCAACGGCGATTTGAAACAAGATTTCAATACCGATGACATGGCCCACAATATCGCTCGGTGCATCGAATGGGCGAGTTCGATCCACACGCTTGAGCCGGGCGACATACTGGCGACAGGGACCAATCACCGTGGTCTGTCCAGCTTCATGGATGGTGACGTTGTCGAATTGGAGACCCAGGGTCTGGGCCGGCTCCGCTTCAACGTGAGGGACGAACTGAAACGCACATGGCTGCGTGAGACCCGCCTTGATCGTCAGCAGAAGGGATTGGAAGGACCAACCCCGCAGGTTTCGGGAAAATACGCGAAGACCGGCTGACCATGCTTGGGGCCTGGCTCGTGGTGCGCGCGGCGGTTGCTGATCCTGATGACCGCGCAGCCTTCGATACGTGGTACCGCCAGGAGCATTTGCCGGATGCCGTAAAGGCATTTTCGGCAAATGCTGCATGGCGGGGCTGGAGTTCGACCGACCCATCCATTCATTGCGCGTATTATCGGTTCGAGTCGCTGGAGCAGCTTGATGCGGTCATGGCTGGCCCTGCGATCAAGGACCTGATCGCGGAGTTCGATCGTTGCTGGCTGGGCCGCGTGACACGGACTCGCGAAGTCGTGGCGGTGGCTGACGAGTTCGAGGAGCGGCGGGCTGGCTGAACTGTAGATTACGAGGTTTTTGTGTCTTGATCGCTCGCCAGCATGGGGCAGGGCATCAGGTAACAGTGAACGGCGTCGAATATATACTTGCGGCGCTGCCGTCTGTTCCTTCCGCCCAGGCATACCACGTGCCGGTGGTCGACGGAGTTGGCATATATTGACCCCAAAGATCAGAATTCACGTACGTTGCAGTCAGCCAGGATGTTGGCGGCGTGGTCGGAGACGTCGAGAAGCCGAACTGAATTGTCTCAGTCGCCGGGTTCACATGCGCGTTAACGCCGATCACTCCGGAGCCGTGTACGTAGCTTCCGGATGGTACCATATTCCAGGTGATGCTGGTTACCAGCCCAGAGGACTGGGCTGTTACGGCCGTAACAATGGATGAGGGAGGCCCGGATCCATTGCTTCCCGAGGCAGTTACCTGAATGTCGTAAGACGTCGCTGGCGAGAGGGAGCCAATGTTCACGGTCGTGGCGGACAGGTTGTTGGCGGCAGTAATCCAGGTGCTCTGTCCGGTTATTCTGTACTGGACTGCGTAGACAGTGCCGCTTGGGGCGTTTGCGGGTGCCGTCCACGAACAGGTCATGCCGCTCGAGGTAATATTTGTAACGGTGACCGCAGTCGGGGCACTCGGGTCAGTACCGCTTCCAACGGTGCTGACCGTTAATGTCGACGAGATTGGACCGGCCCCGATATTGTTCACGGTGCCGACCGTGAAATCATAACTAGTTGATGCCTGCAGCCCGCTAACGGAGAGGTTCAGGCCGCCATTGGTCTGGCTCGCGAGCAGCCACGGTGTCGTTCCAGTGACCCGATATTGGAGCGAGTAACTGGTGACGGCGCCTCCGGACGTTGGTGCAGACCAGGACACTGTGATGCTCGTCGAGGTAATGGAAGATGCTACCAGAACGGACGCCTGCCCAGGGGCGACCGTGGCAAGGCTCCCGGCACTGATTGAGACATAGATCATGGTGCCGGCGGAATATGCAATGCAATGAAGCACGCCGCACTGACACGGCGACAGTTCGCTCGATCCATTCGATGTAAGAACGTTCGACGAAAATGCAACCTGACCCGAGCTGACGTTTATCAGTTCGCAGGAGAAACCTGACGCCAAATTGATTGTCGAAGCCGAAATCGAAATGGGGCTACTGCAGATAAGGATCGCGCTATTATGTGTGGCTGCGCTGAGCGTCGTGTTGACGCTTAGCTCGATGACTGGTCGCGTCCAGGATGGCAATTTCCCGGAAACCCACGGCCAAAGTGCGCTCAAGGTCTGCCGAAGCATGACATTGTTGGGCTGGGCTACCCAAAATGTGTCGCTGTCCGACGCGGCTGCCGCCGGTGAAGCCTCGTCTATGGTCAATCCATCAAGAAAATTTGCATACGAAATAGTATGATCCTGACCGCCCTGGCTTATGCCAACCAGGTCTGTCGACGCGATTGTAGCAACGGAAGCAAGCGAGCTTAAACTGTATGTCGTGACGCCGTTGAGGGTTGACGACGAAATGACCCCGTTCGCGTCGATCGTGATATTCGGTCCCGCTGTGAACAGCTCGCGAATTTGGGTGAGTTCCAGCAACTGTGACGCGCCGGCGTTGGTCACGATGATCTGATCGTCCGGGTCCAAACATGTCTGGAGCGGAAGGGACGTCAGGTCAAAGCTGCTGGAACTTAGCGTACCGTTATTGAGCGTCAGGCCAGCACCAACGGCGATCGTATCTGGGCCTCCGGTTCCGAGGCTAAAGCGACCCAGGATAGACGGCGGTGCAACCATGATCGCAGGTTGCGTCTGGGCTAACAGGGCTCCCACGGAAACCGCGTGAACCGAGCCGCCTTGACTGATGGGAACCAGATCTGACGAGGAAACCGTATCTGCCGCGGGGAGTTGAGAAATTGTGGGCATGAAACCTCGAAATGCGCAGCGAGAGAGGAACGTCGAGCCTAGGCGGTAATCTGCAACCCACTACAATCGGCAATCCATTTGGTGCCATCGTAAAACACCGTGACACCGGTGCCTGCCCCGGCAGCCTCATTTGGCTTCCTCCCGTTTGTCGCAAATGCCTGGGCGCCGGCTCCCGGAGCCGCGGGTAGCCCGCTGACCAGATAAGAAGGCAGCACAGGCGGGCTGGCAAAGTGTGGCGAGACAGAGTTGGTCCGGAATATCTCACGCCACAGAGCTGAGCCGTCCGAAATGATATGATATCGATCATTCTGTCGCAGCGTGATGGGAGCCAGATCCATTGCATCTGAGCCGGCTGCGACGATCGATACGGTACCCGCTCCTAAGGCAGAGAAAGTGAAACCGGTGCCCGCCATGACGGTACTCGCCGGTGGCAGAGTTATGGTGTACGAACCCGCTCCGAGGAGAAATACAATACAGCCAGATGAACTGGCCGATAGCGTTGCATTTGCGCTGAATACGATGCCGAATGAAACCGCGATACCTCTGCCGATCGCGCAGATTGTGGCACCATATTTCGCGATGATTGAGCTCAAGACGCTGGAATAGGCGAGGTTTACCGAGTTGGTTGGCTCAAAAGCAATGGACTGGCCAGCGGCCAGACGGATTGCCGCCGCACCGGCCAGCTGAGTGGCACCAGTTGTATCGAGGACGGAAACCGAGTACGGAACATTGACATTGAAAACGCGGTAGACTCTACCAGTAGAGCCACTCGCAATTGAGACGCCGACAGCGGTGGACAGTTCGGCCGCTGCACCTGCCGTATTGTTTTGACCCAGTACAAGCGAGAGGATCTGACGTTGATTGGCGTCGTCCACTCCGTTACCAATCCAATCCATTTCGGTTGTAACCGATGCATTGGTCCAACTGGAGGGATTGCCCGTGGTATCCACGTATTGAACGTAAGCAGACCACATTAGGGGTTGTGGAAGTGGCGCCCCAGCTGAATTTGTTCCGACGGTTTCTCTGATGGCCTGAACAAACCGACCAACATGCCTTGACGGGCTGGTGGAAGACGGAGTTTGTGATCCGCTCCATATGAGGCGATCATAGCCTGCCCAAACGTTGTTGAGTGGGCTTTGACTGATGATTGTGTCAGTACGCGAATTTGCGATTACCGACTGTACGCTGCCTCCCGTGTGACTTACGACATAGGATGCGTGCAGAACAGCAAAATCCGTCGGTTGAGAATTGCCCTGAGATAATATCGCGCCCGACGTGCCAAGGCCGGTGACGGTTGCCGGTAGAATGACCCCGCTCGCGTTCTGACCTGTAGGAATCGAGTCACCAAGCGGAGACCCATTTGCCAGCGTGGTACCGTCGATGATCCACTTCACGGGCTTCGTTGTCGGGATGCCCCAGTTCGGCGCCGCCTGGATGAAGGTCGTACCATTTGGAACATATATCGTTCCCCCGGGGGGAGCAAGCTGGTAGGCAGAGATAAAGGCCGATGTGTCGTCAGTCACGCCGTTAAATGCTGCGTTACAGGGCGCCAGCTTGACATTTATTACCCCGTTCGGACCAGGGTTGGCATCAACGTATTGCTTGGTGGCAGCATGGAGCGGTGCCGTTGGTGCGGATGCAAGGGTAAGAAGGCCTGATAGTGAACCACCCGATATTGGCAGAACGCCGGATATCTGCGTGTCGACATATTGTTTGTTGGTGACGCTTGTAGGTATTGCAGGGGCCACTGTCAATGTAATTGGTCCGGTCACCGTACCTCCCGCTACCGGCAACGCGGCAGCCAGCCCAGTGTCGACGTAACTCTTGGTAGCAGCCTGCGAGGTAGCTGTCGGAGTGCCGCTGAGAATTAGAGGGCCGGTCATCGTGCCGCCGGCTTTTGGCAAAACCGTTAAAATTTGAGTGTCAACGTAAGTCTTTGGCGCTGCATGATAAGGGTTCACCGGTGTGCCGGACAAAGTCAACGGGCCCGCCAACGTATCACCGGCCCGAGCGAGCTTCGTGTCAGCGTATTGTTTGGTCGTCGCCTGCAGTGCACTGGTTGGATCTGCAGCCAGAGTGAGAGGTCCACTCAGGATGCCACCACTCAATGGGAGCGACGTGGCGACCTGGGTGTCCACGTAACCTTTGGTCGCAGCTTGCGATGTCGAGACCGGGGCGGCTAAAAGTCCCAGCGGCCCGGTCATGGTATCGCCGCTCCTGAATAATCTGGTATCGGTGTACTGTTTTGTGGCGGGGTTCAGCGGTACGGTTGGGTCGCCGGCAAGAACAATTGCGCCGGTCAACGTGAACCCAAGATGGAGCAAACCTGCACTGCTATCGACGTAATTTTTGGTTGCAGCCTGCAGGGGGGCAACTGGATCAGCGGCTAACTGTAACGGACCGGTTAGGGTATCGCCGCCGCGATTTACTTTTACATCAACATATTGTTTCGTCGTCGCTTGCAGAGCGGCCGTTGGGTCTGAAGCCAGGGTCAGCGGGCCCGACAAAGTCGCACCGCTCTTCATAGCCACGGATGACGCGAGGTCTGCAAGTCGAAGGCTCGTGGTACTGCCGGTGGGCGTCACTTGCAATTGCGAACCGTTCACGGTGGCGATTGCCGACAGTCCCTGGAAAAATACACTGTAGCTGACCGCGACGTTCATTCCGCTCTGGCCAAGAGGCACAAGGTCGCCAGGCGACGGTACCAGGCCACCTGGCAACAACGCCACGGAATATGGTGCGGCCAAGGCAGAGAGAGTCCCCGCTGCCAGATTCAGATAACTACCAATTGCGATTGTTTCAGGTGAACCTAATCCAGCTGTGGTACGGCCGAGGATTGTTCCGGCGGGGATATTGAGTTGAGCCTGAACGCCCGCCAAAACCTGTGCTCGGGTCACTTTCCGAGTTATGAGGTTTTGGCTGACCAGCAACTCGTCGCTATCAGCAGCCGCCGTTGCCGGGGCTAATTGGTCTATTGTCGGCATTTCTATTGAGACCTCTCAAGGTATTCAGGCTGAGGAAAGGCCATTTGAACGTTCGTTGCGGTATCGCTCCATGATGGAGGCATTGTGGTGAACCTTGTCATGGCTTGATAAACTTGCCAGCCCGTTCAAGCGCCGGGACATTATCCCACAAAGCGCCGCCATCCTTGGGGTTTGCACCAAGCGAGCCTGAGATCGAGATGGACACGGCGATACTGCGAGTTACACACCTGTCAACGGATCCTTGCCGATATGCATTGGATGCGGATCCGACGGCGTTTCCAGTACGGAGTGTTGGACGTTGGTCGGATTGAACTGCGGGATGCTCGGTGGCGGCCCATGATCCCTCGCCTGGACAGCCGCCCGGGTCGGCGCACGATGATCACGCATGGAATCCGCTGGCGCGGATAATCGGTCAAAGGCAGTCGACGCGGGCCAGTGCGCTTTGTCACACCGGCTCGAGTTCGCGGCCTGGTCGAACGCCCAACTGAGGGCCTGGTTCCCGGGCGGCATAAATAGTCCTGGCGGCCTATGAGGTGGGGTACAATCGAGCAGGCATCCCGCAGGCCTCACAAGAACACCATGAAGCCTCCATTCCGTGTGATTCTTTGGCACTCAATCATTTGCCGCGAGAAAAATTCCAGGTTCAACAATTGACGATGGGGTTGCCATTCTCATCGGTGATCGGATCCATTGTTGTTGTCTCAATCGCATTCTCCGGGACCGATGGCGTTGACAACGCCAGGACCGGCAGCAGTACAGTTCGCTGAAGTGTTCTGCCACTGGCGAGCGTGGTTTTGACCGTGACATTGTAGGTCACCCCTACCTGGCCGCTGGATAACCAAACAACCACCCTGTATCCGTCTGCGGCGACATTATCCAGGGCCAGGTCGCCAGGTTGACTTGGATCGACCTCTACGTCGACGCTCTCTATCGTGTCTCCCTCGTTTCCTACAAGTGCGGGCTCGATGTCCAACTGATAATCCAGGATGTCTCCGGGGTCTTTGGAGGGCCAACTCAACATCGTCGGGGCAGTTGCCGTGGTTCCCCGCGGCACGGGAACAAAGCTGTCGATCGTTATGGTTCTGCTTCTACTGGGCTTCCAGATATGCGAGACCAGGGTCACCATGAAGTCATTATCCTGTTTCCAATAAGCGCGATGTTAGGATCGCCGATGATCAGTCTGTGCAGATTGCGATGATCATGAAGAACGTCCGATACCGAAACCATCGATTATACCGGTTCTGGTAGGAATCATCGGTGCGTTCTCAGTTCGTGACGAAACGATCCGCGGTTCCGGTATCGGGCCGGCATTGTCTGACTAAGGGACAGGTCGCCTGCTCGGGCAGCAAGCATTCCATTTGCTAACGGGACATCAGCTTCGAGGTGGGCTCTGATGGGCCTTCCGCGGGCGTTGGTTACCATCGAACGATCACGAGACCGCCACCACCCGGTGCACCATTGTATGGAGTACTGCTATTTGCTCCGGTACCCGCGCCGGCCGCCCCGCCTCCAGGGGTGGTCCCGGCAACGCCGGTGGTGCCGCTGTTCTGGCTGCCGCTCATCGGCGCACCGCCTCCCATCCCGCCTTGATTTGGTATTCCATCCTGACCTGCCGACCCAGACAGATTGACATCGCCATTAATTCCTGTTCCCGACGGTGTTGCTCCATACATAGGAGAACCTGCGGACGCCAGATAGTTAAGACTACCACCGGTGGCGCTAACATACTGTCCGAAACTTGTTGTGCCACCAGGCCCGGCAGGAATACCTCCGGTGGTCCCCGCGACGCCGCCATTTCCGACAGCGACACTTATGATTTGTCCAGGCAGAACGCCCTGGATCAGCTTGCGCGCGTAACCCCCTCCAGATCCTCCACCGCTCGGGCTTGTCGAAATTGAGGCATAGCTGCCGGAACCTCCTCCCCAAAGCTCAACTTCAATCTGGGATACACCGAGCGGAACAATAAAGGTGTCACTACTCTGAAAACTCTGCACGCCCGAACCGAATCCAGGATGAAGATCCGGAAGCTTCCAGGTTATGAACGGCGCCGTCGGCAGCGTGGTAATGTTGCCCGATACAATCGTGGTCTGACCATAGGACGCGGTTATCATGTAAAGCCCGACCCATCCTTGGTCGGCTGCAGGCGTGAGCTGCGTACCCGCCGATGATGGTACACCGCTCTTCAATAGGAATTGCACAGACTGACTTCGCAATGTAGCCTGAGGTAATCCGGAATTTGCAGGGCCGCTATATGGTTGTGACGGATTGGCTGCATTATAATACGGTAATACGATCAAATCCTGATCAGATTCCTGCAGGCAAGCCTGGATGACATAATCGACGGCATATCCGGAATTGACCGGTGCCTGTAATTCGAAATATTGCGGTGTAAGATTGATCCCCATTTTGATGAGAGGATCCGTGGTATCTGCGCTGAGCGAACCGTATGACGTTGCATCAACGACAGACATCTGGATCAGACTGCCCGGCATAACCTGAACGGACATCGACGTGGGAATGGTTGGGGTGCACGCAAGCCCATCCACGACGATTCCAGTACCCAGCGTAGCTCGCATGAGAAAGCCAAGAGCTATCATCGTGTTACGATTGATCGACAATAGGTCGGTATCAAGTGGGATGGCACCAGGGTAGACTATGTTTCGATCCATGGGCTGCACTAACTCTCAGAAGAAGATTAATAAGATGGTGAATACCAATTCTTCGAAAGGCGAAGCGGTCAGGGCCGCCGGTTAAACGCATCGCGATAATGCATGTCCTAATCGATTGTCACCGCGAGCGATGAGACGAAGATCCCGATGAAGACGGTACATGGCCATGGCCCCATGGGAGTCTAACGTCTGGTATATGAGTTGGTTGGTGCGCCGGGATGTCACTCAAAGGAATTCCCGAATCGATTGGTAGCCTGCAGGGCATGCCCCATTTCTCGGGTCAAATACGCCTGCAGCCATTCTCGAAGAGACAAACTGTCCAGCCACAACTCGCCAACCAGGTTCGACGATTGGTCGGTCGAGGTTGACTTTGCAGGCGGGCGCGCCGAACCACGCTCACCGAGATCGGAGTCTTCCGGCCCAGGAGCCACGCTGTCTGTTCCGCCGTGGCGGGGGACCGCTGCAGTTTCGTTGGAGATGGGTGGACGCGGATCGTCCCGCGTTGTTGCAATATTTCTCGTTGCCACCGCTACACTGACGCCGAACGTCTTCGTGGTCTTTGGGACAACCGCATCATCGCGTCCGGCGTGGTCACTATTAAATGGCACGGAAGCATGGTCTGGTGACCAATCCCGACGCGCGGCGACTTTGCCGGTTGACCGCGCGGGAGTGGTCTCCACCGATGTTGGCAAAGCTGTGGTTGCAACGGAAACATGGAAGCCCGAGTCTAACCCAGGCTGCGGTATACTGGAAGCCAACAGATTGCTTGCATTTGGCTTCTTCTGCGTCTCGATCGGCCTCTTTGTATCACGTTTGTGGTGTGTGCCAACGACCGGATCGCTGTGCCTTGTCGGATCGTTAGCCTTCACCCGGACACTTTCGTGAAAGGACGGCAGCAACGCCAAGGGTTGGCCCTTGTTGGCGATGCCCGAAGACGCGGTCGAATGTGGTGCGCGGCCCGTTGGATCGGCCCCGCGGACTACGTTGTGACCGGCCTCGGGTGTGTTCTTGAATGCCGAGTCGCTTCTTACGCCGTGCTCCCGTACCGCAATGTCAGACTGCGCAATTCGGCCGATTGAAAAACTCTCCTGGTCAGTGACGGTCCTGCTGACGCTGTCCGGTGGAATGCCGGATGGCCGACGATCCATCCGCCATTGATTTGCCCATTCACCAGTCGAGTTTCGAATGATCGCGGGCCTACCGGGTCGAAAGAAACGTATCGACTGATGGAACATGGCCAGGTCTTACGTGAGCGTCATGGTTGGACTGATGTCCAGATGATACTTCCTACGGCAGCTGTCCGAGCGATAGTTTCGTAAATTTCCGGATCGTCCGCCCATGCAGAATTTGTGTTCAAGCTAGTGTACGAGCTAAGCCCAACACCGTATCCTCCAATGCTTCCGTCCCATCCATTGATCATCGCGATCCCGGTACCTACTGGCCGGTAGGCGGTAACAAATGCCTGAAAGGGTGAATTGAGATTTCCCCACCCACCTGAAATGCCGTACCCGACGCATCCGATTTCCGTTGTAACCGATGTGCTATAGCATCCAGTATCCTGCGGATTTGTCGGTTCGAAAATAACCGGTGGCCTGCCAGTCAATTCCAGCAGGGTGTCGTAAATCGCGGCGCGAGTACACCGGTCTCTGAGCAGCTCCATGCAGATCCTCTGACGGAACGACGAGTCCGTTTCTTGCAAACGCCGTTGCAGTCTGGACCCGAAGTAATCTGTTGCCGCAAGATCGAGCCAACCGTCAGTGGCGGTGCCTATTCGAGTCTGCATCGTCACGTAGTCCAGAAGGCCAAGCAAGCCCACCCAGCCGGCGGCAAGAGAATTCAGAACCGTATCGAGTATAGGCGTGTTTTCGCCAAACCAGCCGACAGGCAGGGTAGCTTTGATTCTTTTGAGGATGTTCTGTTGATCAAAAAGCATCTCAGGTGAAACTTACGCTTTGTGGCATGAACGAAGTTGTAGCCGACGCAATCAGGTCCGCCGCCTGGCCATTCAAGGTAACATTCGACACGTTGATGATTTGGGATTCTGTCTGATATGCCAGCAGACTGATTCGTGTTAGCGACAGCGCGCTGCCAATTGGCAAGTTAATTATATAAGTCTCTATGGTGGCTTGCAACAAGCTCTGAGTGGTTGTCGCCGATAACGATGTGGGAAGTTGCACCGAAAGGCTTACCTGAACCTGAACGATTTGTGGTGGTTGGATCGAAAAAGTCGTTCCGAGCGGCCGTACCGCTTGTATCGCAAGGGAGAGCGAGTTGAACAAGCTATCAGATAACGATCCACTGCCGTCATCGACAATAATCAGCATATTTCCCAGATAGAAACTGCCGGCCGCATCTGTGTTCTCCAGAATGACGTAGCTCAAATTTGTTCCAACGAGCGAAATCGCATAGCCAACTGCATCCAATGTGGCCCGTGAGCGCGCCGCAAAGAAATTTGCGAAGCGAATTCTGAATGCCGCATCGCTTTCCGGGTCCTCTCCCCCGGTCGTTGGGGCGGCATTATTGATGGTATCTATTCCCGATACCGGCGACGCAAGAACCGTTATGGTATTGGCGAGCACGTCCCCGGCCTGCCCGGAGATCAATGCGGCTATCGGCAAGTCGAGTGACATGACGCCAGGTGACAAAGAATACGCGCTCAGAGAAGGCTGCCATGCTGGATTAGACAGATCAACGGTAACCGCGAAACTGACTGAACCATCCTGGGTTTTGACTACGGTTCCCACTGCGACAAATACGGTGGCGGTCCCGGAGAACCTGGAAAATGTTGCGATGCCCGACGAGGTTACAGCCGGCAGGCGCGAGAGCGAAAAGTCGGCCATCCAACTATCGAGGTCAGTGCCGCTACTAGTGGCCGCACGGGTCGTTTGCAAGGTTAGTAGTACGAGCCATTGGACCCACAGGACGATGGCGGCATTGGCCTCAACTATGGCACGGAGTACCGAACCGATCGAAATATCGATCAGCCGGCCAGCGGAGGCAGTGATCGCAGCAGACATATCGCGGACGATGTCGGTGAAGTTACGGGTTGGAAGGTTCATTCCACTATGTACCAAGTCCCAGAACGACGGAATTCTCCGCAAATGTGCCGGCGACCTGATATTGCACGGTTACCGAGATCGTCGCGGACGGACCAGTTGTGGACTGGTTGATTTGCACCGTAGGTGCTGGTGTCGCTGCAACAAGCGGCTCAAGTTGAAGCTGGTTCAATATTGCTCCGTCAATATTGCCCGGTGAGTATGGTTTGCCAACATAGCCGCCCAAACCGGCTCCATAATTGGTATGCCAAATATAATCGCCCGGGTTTGTTAATAATCGTCGCACCACCCGTTGTTGAACGTTGGCCTGGACGATTGTCACGTTGATGTCACCGCTGGGACCAACAGAAAGGTCCGCCCCCCAGTCGCAGACGATTGTGATCATGCCGACCTAGTCCAGTGGCAGCGGGCCTGAAGTAACCAGACCATTGCTTGCATGATGAATGTGGGCATTGTAATCATTCCGAAGTTTGCTGAGGGCGCCGTAGGAGTCGTAAACGTCACCTGAAACATGAAGATCACCCTCAATGGCGACAATACCCGAATTGAGCAGCCGAATCGAGCAACCGGATTGATGGGTCAGATTAATTTCACCCGGTTCCGCCGGAGGCGGGCGCACCAGATTCGAGTAAAGACGGCCTACGATCAAGCCATGTTGCGCATCGCCTTCCTGTGGAATGACCAGTACCTGATCGCCTGGGCTGGGAGGACACGTCATGCCCCAGCCCGAACCGACCCATTGGGTTAGAACTGGCAGCCATCCGGTCAACACCCCTTCGGGCTGCAGCAGGACTTTTGCCATAGCGGTCTGCGAATTCGAGGACGTCACGGTGCCCATTCTGGGCTGTGCGACGCCCCCTTGTGCCGCGCCCCGGTTCGCAGCCACGACTTCAAAGAAATTATCCACTTGGCAAAATCCGGTCTCCGAGGGAAACCGATGAGTTAGCCGTCATTGCGGAGCCTTGAATATATTGGATAAACCCTGCGGTGGTCGAGAATTGGCGTCGTATCGACCTGACGATATAATTGCCATCCGCAATACTATTGCCGCTATTGACGAACAGGATATCGCCGGGCATCAACGACATTTCGCCGGGCATGACGATCTGTACCGTCATTGATTGTTCATTCAGTGCGTCAAGACGCTGGTTGACCAACCGCTCGGCGTCCTGCGATGTCAGATTGGGTCTGACCAGGGCAACTTCCGCGGCTGGGTCAGCATTCAGGGTAGGAAGAGCGAAAGCGGATTGGTCAGCTGATTGATCATCGCTGTAAGTCAATGCCTGACTCAGCCATGAATTCCAACTCTTTGCCGTTAATGCCATCTGATCCGATGTGGGGCATATCTTGTGGAAGGTCAGCGCTATTACGTTATCTGCGCCAATCGACCTGGCGTTTCTCGATAACGCCTCTGCGGGGGCAAAATTGAGCGTAACGCCAGAGACAAATAGTTGAAATCTCTCGGTTTTGGCAAGAGACTTGAGGAGGTCCCACTCACTCGTGATATGGGAGTGAGCGTTTAACAGGACCTGGTTATAACCATCGCACTGATAGCTGCCGACCATCGTTGAAGTGGGCGATATATTTTGAACGAACCCATGCCTGGCGGCAATGGAGTTTGCTATCTCGCTGGCAGTTTGATTAAAAAAGGAATCCTGGTAGGTTGAGCTGATTAGAACCGATGAATAGTCTCTCCCGGTTATTCGAGCGGTGCTGTTTATGGGGTCGATTGCGATGTTATCAGCCAACCCTTCGAACATGGTGGAACCGTTCTCGCCTCGCCGGGAGCGCATATATATAGCCACGGTGACCTTTCCGGCTATCAGCGGCAGCCACTGGTCTGCTTGTGTGTTGCCGCTCGTGCTTACTGTTAGTTCGAATCGAGAGCTCTTGCAGGATCCGTTGTTCGATATATTCGCGTGCATGACTGAATCAACGTCTGCACCATTGATCTGGGCCCAAACCCTGGGGGCTCCTGAGGTATTGCCGGGCACAATCCTACCTTTGTCCTGAGAAGTCAGGCGGAAGGATCAAAGTCATGGGAGCACCGAAGGTAAATGGATCTCGCAGCTTATTGATTTGTGCAATTCGGAACCACTGTGTGGCATCGCCGAAGTACTTTGCTGCTACCTGAAATAACGTGGTGCCAGGCTGTACAAAGATTGACTGCGTCACTGTTGACTGGTATCTTCCGCATATGTGATTATACTTATCACGCGATTGCGTCCAAGGGTGAGAGCGACTTGCTGGCCGCAATCAGCAACGAGCGCAGCCAAATAGGCAGCGTATTCGATAGGTGATCCTTGACCGGCAAATTCGTCATTTTGTGGCTCGTCATTGAGCGTCGTGAGCTGATCATCTATTGACTTAACCAGATCCTGAACCTGCCCGAGTGCCTCCGACGGAGGCATACCGAGATTAGGCGCAGCCAATGTGAGAAGGGCGTCGATTTGATCCGACGTCGGATTTATGTCCGTGCCACCCAGTAAACTCAGCACATCGCTCGCTTGTGCACCTGGGGATACTGACAATACATCGGTTGGATCATCCGTGCCGGCGTTAACTGATCGAATGACATAACAGGAAAGCCTGTAGGGTATCCATCGGTCGGACGAGTAGTCGAGTTCGAATTGCCTTATTATGACAGATAATGTCCTGGAGCTCCAGGACAGCACCAAGGGCGCTCCCAGGACCCGAAGATAGTCAATTGAGCGGATTCGATTTGCCGCGTTGATTCCAGAGAAAATTCCTCGAAAACTAATGGTCTCGTAATCGTCGCCGAGATAGTCAATTGTTGAAAATCCGGAACCAAGATGGTGTACCGCAAGGCGCTGTTTCGTCTTTAGGTGGATTTGCCCGGGCGACTCGAGACCCTCGAAGGAAAAAGGTCCCAGTGTCAGCAACGAATTCGACACGATATTTGGCTCCAGTTGACTCCGGCGCGACGGTTGGAAGAATGGAAAATGAACAAGTCATTTGACCTGCTCTCGGTCTGAATTGTTATCAACGCACTGCAGGTCGGTGGCACTGGAGTCGTGATAGCCGTTCGGTAAAATCCCGGCTGCTCGGGCTTTTGATACTTTTGCCGACGGGGAAGGTTCGGTGGGGTTTGCCGAGTAGCCCGCACGGGCATTACAGTAGCCACTTTCGACAATCCGCAGTGCGATTCACAATGCCAGAGACTAACCGTGCCATCACAGGATAAATCCCGGCTTGTCATGCAGAGATTCGATAGTTAACGATACCGGGAGCGTAGCTAAGGGTTTTGCAAAACATGGCAAAATTCCCATCGATCCCGATCAGAAAGCGAGAATGCGACATCGAATGGCACGCCATTCCGAATGAGGTAAAGACATTCAGTCAGATCGGCGTGCCCTCGGCGTTTCCCTCGGGTGGACCATCAAACAATAACGAAGGCTCATTGTCAGCGGATAGTGCTTCCGCGATCGCGTGGAGACCGCTATCACCCAGTTCGGTAACTGCCGCTTCGATCTGACGCTCATTTATCGGCGTCGGGCGAGGAATTCCATTTATCTCGACGGCAGAGACCGCCAGAGCTGCCATGTTCAGCCACGCATCATTTTGTGAAAGTACTGGGCCGGCTGCCTTTAGCAGTCGAAGACGATCCAACGCATTGATACGTCGAACAGTGAGCCGTCGCCCCAGATCGTCGATGATTTCAAGCGTCTTATTGGCATTGGCAATAATGAGATCTGTTGGTGTTATCAAATACGTCGCCTCCGAGACCCGAAGAATTCAAGTTTTTGCTTGACTGCTGCATCACCCTTCCATAACCCGGCATTGGTCAGGCGGAAGACAACCGAATCGTATTGATAGGTTGACGTCGATCCATCTACCTCTGACACATATTGGTACATTGTGCTGGTCGCACTTATTGAACCATCGTAGTAACTTTGCTCGGTGCCTGCAATGAAGTCTTCGACAACCGAATCACCTCGTTCAAGCTCGAAGCTGCCTTCCCAACCCTTCGGCAGCTCCATGCCCATCTGGCTGCCGTCCAATCGATTCACTCGAACTGACTGCGTAACCTGACGACTTTCAAATGATGTTACGTGAGCGAGATCGATGGTCCCCGAAGGTCCAACGACAACGAGTTGAGTATCCCGTCCAACCGAAAACACTGAAATAGCCATAGTACTACTCCTATTGTCCCGGTTGGCCGGCTGGCAGCGTCTGGATTGCGACTTGCACCGTTTGCCCGCCTTCCAGACTGATTATGAACACATCATTTATGGACTGGTATTGAATCTGAACGTTTGCTTGCACATATCCGAGCCCGGTCCTACTCGGTGGATTATTGGAGGTATCGCAGATAACACTATATGGCAGCGTACCGTTTGTGCTGCCCAACAGACCCTGACCCAACATGTTCTGTAGGAATGACAGAAGTGTTCCGCGAATATTCTGAAACAGGCTGGCTGTTATCACCTGGCCAATATATTGACCCATCCCGGCGGAGAGCGTCTGTGAGATGTAGTTGGTTAGCCTGGGGTAATTGTCGCCATTTATCGTTACATTCGACGATGAATTCAGGCCACCTCGAACGCCCCAATACGAGCCACCCGGTTGGGGATTTGAGATGACGTCGATTCCTGCACTAAAAAGAGTAGCAAGGTTGGCGGAAGAATAGGTTAACGTCTCTCCGGATTGCGGTTGACCCGATACCTGACTGCCGATCACGCCGTAAAGCGGCTTGTTCAGACTTGATTGTTCGGGTGACAGGTTCGCCAGCCGGCCCGCGGCGAAACCTTGCGGAGAAACCAGGCGGATCAAGCCATTTGCCTGATCCGACCACCAAAGCCAGTCGCCGAACATTAGCTTTGTGGAATAACAATCAAGGCCAACGGATTGCTTGACCGCCACCGCATCCGAAATCACGTCGCCGGCTGGTCCGGTGAGGATGACATATACCCCTTCGCTAAGACCAAATCCGGCCTGGTCGGTCCAGGTGCTGGAATCGTCGGCGTCGGCAAGCAGCGCCAGGCCGCACCCCTGCCCTCTGAGGGCGTACATTCCTGTACGAAATGCGGTGTCCTGGCCGACAAGCTGCGTTGGGGTTACGCCGGCAGCGCCATCTGACCCAGCAGTGGCACTACCAAGGGTTAATGAAAAGCTCGTTGGCGTGCTCGTATTTCCATTCGGCTGAATGGTAATCAGGCGGGATGCGGAACGCTGCACGCCAGCACCCGCGTTGACCGCACTTGCGAGTGATAACCAAAACGTGGCGCTGCTTCCGGTGATGTTATCGAATACCTCAGGCTGGACGCCAGGAAGGCTCGCAGTTAGCCGCCAACTCGACTGCTGCGAGCCGGGTTGCAGCGTGACCGCTATCTGGTTTCCGAACGAGCCGGTATAAAGTGCTGTGATTGTCAAGGCAGTGCCAGGCACCGCGGCAGAAGCGAAAGTGTCGGTTCCATCGGTGACCCTGACCCCTCGAAAGTCCTGGGCTCCCTGTTGTACGGCGGTGGCTACTTGCGTACCCATATCGTATTTACGGGGCATGATGGGTCCGAAGTTCGCATAATAGTCCAGCATGGATCCCACGATTACCGGAGTTCCGACCGGGCCCCATGGAGACGTCCCAACTATTCCGAGAATATTTGTTGGGACACCATTCAGGATCAAATTCTGAGGCGGTACAATCTCGACATACAAGTCCGGCACAATCAGTGCCGTATTATTGATTGCCCCTGCCTGAACGATTGGCATTTGGTATTGAACCTCGATGATTCGGGTTGTGCTACGACGATGGTGATTTGTCGGTACGCAAGTGATTCAAAGATCACGGAAGACCTGGCCGGGCGTAATGCACATGTTGTCGTCGGTGGCAGTGAGCCAGCCTTGCGCTAAAACAACCCGGACTTCCGGCGAAGTGGAGCGCCTGCCGATGCTCTATATCTTCAACGATGAGACAATGACTTACCTCCCACGATCCGCCGGGCATTGGCAGCTAAACCCGTTGTCTCTCGGTCGAAAGGGCGACAGTCAGGGAACAACTTTGCGAGCCAGC
>Ga0187862_10001874_pt1 | contig 21891 bp, 22 predicted proteins | sample June2016WEW_10_1_FD_133003 | JGI IMG/M metagenome (GOLD analysis project Ga0187862, IMG submission 133003) | Peatland microbial communities from SPRUCE experiment site at the Marcell Experimental Forest, Minnesota, USA - June2016WEW_10_150 | ecosystem: Environmental > Terrestrial > Soil >...
GTCCTACACTGGGCATAACTCGATCGCGGACCTGCTCAACGCGAGATTCGATGCGTATAAGGCCGAAGTCCGCACGAGCTTCTTCGACACGCACTTCCGCGCCTTCGACCGCCAGATCGTATTGGTCGACACACTTGGCGCCTTGCATGCCGGCCGCACCGCATTCGAAGATACCGAGCGTGCGATTGGCGATATTTCCGCCTGCCTCGCGGCGAGGGACTCGATCTTGCCACGCTTTCTGGGCGGCTCCGGGATCGAACGCATTGCCTTCGTGGCGACCAAGGCAGATCACGTGCCGGAGTTGCATCGCGATAATCTGCGTGCGCTGATGCGCGATATGGTCCGACTGGCGCGTGAAAACGGACCGGACGCAGTTTCTTACCACGCCGCCGCTGCGGTCGTTTCGACTACCGATGGGTGGGCCGACCAGTCCGACGGTCATCGCGAGCCTGTGGTGTGGGGCCGGAAGCTGGGGGAGACGCAGTCGCGGGCATATCGCGTTGGTAACGTCCCGATCGCTCACCCGCCGGACAGCTTTTGGTCCGGACGCTATTTCGAGCTGCCCGCTTTCACGCCGCCGCCGATCGACCCAAATGCGTCGAATGGTATCCCGCATCTCGGTCTGGACCAGATCCTGGTCGACCTGATCGGAGACAGGTTATGAGCGCTTTCCAGCCTGGCTTTGTCGGCGATCCGCTAAGACCAGAACCGCCGCCGGTGCCGACCGAAACGATTGAGCGACGGCTTGACCCGGGCTTCATCGACACCCCCAGCGCACCGCCCGAAGCGGTTCCCGCGGTGGTTCCGGCCGCCCCACCGTCGGTCGGCCTCGGTGCTCTTGGTTGGATCGGTGTTGGTCTTGGCATCCTGGTCGTAGGCGGCTCGTTGCTGTCGCTGATTGGGTTCGTTGCCGACCAAATGGCCCGGTCCTCGGCGCTCGGTTGGGCCAGCCTGGTGACGGTCGCAGCGGGCGTACTCGCGGTGCTTTACGGCATTGGTCGCGAGATCGGTTCCTACCGCCGGCTGACCCGGGTTGATGCATTGAGGAGCAAACTTCGCCCACCGGCGGTCCCGCTGGAAATCGCGCGAGCGGAGTGCACGGCGTGGTTGCAAACGGTGGCGCACAAACTGGCCGATCCCGAGTCGGTACGCCTTGCGATGAACGGCTGCACGACGACGGATGAAGTGCGTGCCATGTTGGCACATCGTGCGATCGAACCGCTGCGGGAGCAGGCGACCGCGATCGGCGGACGCGCGGCCTCACAAGGCGCTGCGATGGTCGCGATCATTCCGTCGCCGGCTCTGGAGGGGCTTGCCGCCGGCCTGCGGTCGCTGAAGTTGATCCGGGACATTGCCTCGCTTTATGGGTTACGCCCAGGAGTGAGTGTGACATTGGGGCTGGTGCGACGGGCGGCGGTGACGGCGGCGAGTGTCTATGGCGTGAATGAGATCGCAGCAGCAGCGGCGGCGCATTTTCTGGCTGACGCGCCGGTGCTGCGATCCATCGCATCGGCCGCCCCTGGTGCCGGCATAACCGCGCGGCGGATTTATTTGCTGGCGCAAACTGTGGCCGAGGCCTGCTCGCCGCTTTAGGATGATCCACTGTTGTTGGGCCGAGACAGATCGAGGAACCATGACACACAAAACCATCCGCACGCCGGTGCTGGAAATCGCCTACACGGAATCCGGCCCGGCTGAAGGGCCGCCGGTGATCTTGCTGCATGGCTTCCCCGATGACATGCACGCCTACGACGGCGCCGCGCCACCCTTGGCGGCGTTAGGATGGCGCGTGCTCGTGCCCTGGCTGCGGGGTTATGGCCCGACCCGCTTTCTGTCAGCGGACACGCCTCGTTCCGGCCAGCAGGCCGCTTTGGGCCTGGATTTGCTCGACTTCATGGACGCGCTTGGGATCGAGCGTGCGGTGCTTGGCGGCTATGACTGGGGCGGACGGGCAGCGTGTGTGGTTGCGGCGCTGCGGCCGGAGCGAACCCGCGCTTTGATGTCGATCAACGGCTATAACATTCAGAACATCGCCGCCGCGTTGCAACCCGCTACGCCTGTGCAAGAGTGGCGGCACTGGTATCAATGGTATTTCAACACCGAGCGCGGCCGCGCCGGACTAACTGCCAACCGTTACGAGTTCTGTAAGCTATTGTGGCGCCTCTGGTCGCCCAATTGGCAATTCACCGATGATGCCTACGACACGACTGCCGCGAGTTTCGAAAATCCCGACTTCGTCGATGTGGTGATCCAGTCGTATCGGCACCGGCACCAAAATGCGCCAGGCGATCCGGGTCTGGCATCGATCGAGGCGCTGCTGGCAGCGCAACCTTCGATTACCGTGCCCACGATCGTTTTGCATGGCGAGGCGGATGGCGTTGGCCCGGTATCGTCCTCTGAGAGCCACGCCAGGCATTTCACCAACAGTTACGAGCGCCGCGTCATCCCCGTGGCGGGCCATTTCCTGCCTAACGAGGCACCAGCGGCCATCGTGCAGGCCATCGTGGATCTCGGTTCGCGAAGCTGAGACACCGCTCAGGCTTGCGCACCGTACCATCCTGCCGCCATTCTGTGCCGCATAACCATCCGGCCCACGCCGGGACACAGGAGAGGCCGCATATGACCACACCACCCGGTGCTCGACTGAGCCGCCGTGCCCTGGCCGGCGTCGCCGTGTTGCCGTTGCTTGGCCTGGCGTTGCGCGGCCTGGGGCCGATCGGCACCGCCCATGCACAATCCGACGCCGAGAGTACGTTCGACCGCGTCCGCCGTACCAAGGTGCTGCGGATTGCTGCCCTGCCAGGGGAATTGCCGTATTTCTCGAAGGACCTCGTTTCCGGCGAATGGAGCGGTTCCTGCATCGAAATGGCCAACGACATCGCCAAGGTGTTCGACGCCAAACTGGCCTACGTCGAGTCCACCTATGGCAACTCGGTGCTCGATTTGCAGTCGAATAAGGTCGACCTTGCCTTCGCGCTCAATCCGACACCGGCGCGCGCGCTGTCGATCGGTTTCACTCATCCGATGATCATCCACCCGTTCGGCTGCGTTGCCCGCAAGGGTCTGGCACCGAAAACCTGGGCCGACATCAATAAGCCGGACATCCGGATCGTTTACGATATCGGATCGTTGCATGAAACAGCCGCGAAACGCTATTGCCCAAAAGCCCAGTTGACCGGCTTTAAAAACCGTGACGAGTGCTTGCTCAACATGCAATCCGGCCGCGCCGACGTCCACATTCTCGCCGCTATCCTGGGCCTTTCGGAGGTTGGCAAAAATCCAACGATTGGTGCGTATTATTTACTGACCGAACCGCTGGTTGCATTGCCCAGTTGCCTGGGGATCCAACGTGAGCCGGATATACGGTTCCGGGACGTCATCAATGCGTGGCTCGACATGGCTCGCGGCAGCGGACAGATCCGTGAGTGGATGCTGGAGGGGCTCGCCAAGGCCGGCGTGTCGCCCGATCAGGTGCCGGCCGCGCTGACCTTCTGAACGGACGAGCAGTCCCATGCATTACCAATGGGACTTCCAGTTTCTGCTGCGTTATGCGCCTTTGTTCTGGAAAGGTGTACTGGTCACACTGGCCTACACGGCCGGAACGATTTTCCTTGGCCTGATCCTGGGTTTGCTGATCGGACTGGGTCGCCTGGCCCGCGCCGACCGAGCCGTTTTGTCCGCCACGCCGGTTAAATTCTGGTTGGTCTCGCCAGCATTTTGGGCGTTTCCCCTGCAATGGTGCCTGATTGCGTTTGTCGAGGCTTTCCGCTGCACACCGTTGCTGGTGCAGATCGTTTGGGTCTATTACGCGCTGCCTGTGCTGCTTGGCGTGCAAATCCCGGCGACTGTTGCCGCAGTCATGACATTGTCGTGTTACACCGCTGCATTCTACGCGGAAATATTCCGTGGCGGCATCATGTCCATTGAACGCGGCCAATGGGACGCTGCACGAGCGCTCGGCCTGCGTCCCTGGACCATGATGCGCCAGGTCATCCTGCCGCAGGCAATCCGGCGCATGATACCGCCATTCGTTAACCAGTCGATTACCCAACTGAAAAACACCTCGCTGGTATCGACCATCGCGGTACCGGACCTGCTCTACAATGGCACGCTGATCACCGCGGACACGTATCGGCCGCTGGAGGTCTATACCGTCGTCGCAGTCATTTATTTCGTGCTATTGTTTCCCAGCACGATGCTTGCGCAGTGGTACGAGAAGCGGTTGCAAACCGACCGCTAAACCTCAGAACGAGTCGTCAGACCCGCCGCCGCTGTCGCCGCCACCGGAATCCAAACTGCCACTGTCGCCACCGCTGGTATCCCAACTGCCGCCGCTATTGTCGGTCCAGGATGAGTCCTGCGTCGGTTGCTGATCCCAGGTGCCGCTGTCGACGTAGTCCTGATTGGCAGCCGCCCCTCCGCCAGTGTTGTCCCAGGTCCCTTGGTCGGTAGCAGCAGGTGCGCCCCACGGATTGCCCGCCATTCCGCCTGCCGGCTCACCCCATGCACTCTCGCCCATGTGATGACCGCCGGTGAGCATGTTGGTCAGCAGGTTGCCTGCCACCAGGCCGCCCGCGACGCCCGCCGCGGTCGTCAACGCCGAGCCCAGAAAGCCCGAACCGCTGCGTTGGAACATGCCGGGCTGATAGCCGGACGCGTATTGCGGAGGAGGCGGTGCATACCCGGGAGGCGGCGGCGCGTAACCCGGCGGAGGCGCTGCCTGCTGCCCACCCCAGGGCCCAGGATTCGGGGGTGGGGCGGCCTGCGGACGGCCACCGCCGAACAGGCTGCTGAAGAACCCGCCGCCACTTTGCTGCTGCTGCGGTTGTGGCTGCTGCTGCGCCTGCTGCAACGCCTGGCGGGTGCGCTGCAATTCGGCGTCCATCTGTGCGATCCGGCTTTGCGCCTGGATCAGCCCCTGCTCCTGCACGAAAGCGAGTTGGGTCATGCGGTAGGTCGCTTCCGGGTAGCGCTGGAACAGCTGCCCGATCAGCGCATCCGCGTCTCGATCGACCGGCGGCAGAGGCGCGGTCGTGGTCGCCGGCACGGAGCCCGCAGCGGCACCCAATGGCGCCGGTGCGCCGCCGATCCGGGCGACAAACTGGGAAATGATGTCGCGTTCTTCGTTGGTCATGTGAATCCCCAATGGGTCACTGGTTTTGGGCCTGGTGGCACGTAAGCACTGACGCGCGATGTGGCACCGTCCTTGCTCCGGTTCAATGGTCCCGCTCCAAACGGCCGATTCAACTTCCGAACAGTCCGAGCCGGCGATCCTCGATCACTGGGCAGCGATCCATTACCACAGTCATTCCAGCGGCCCGGGCGCGCGCCGCCGCCTCCTGGTCCACCACGCCCAACTGCATCCAGATGGTCGCTGCGCCAAGGCGGATCGCTTCATCGACGAGGCCGCTGACGTGGCTGGAGTTGCGGAACACGTCGATCATTTCCAGCGGCGTCGCATCCTGCAAATGACCGACGACCATTTTCCCGTGCAGCATTTGACCTGCTAGGCCAGGATTGACCGGTGTGACGTCGAACCCGTGGTCGAGCAGAAACCGCATTACGCCATGTGACGCCCGCCATGGCTTCATCGAGGCACCGACCAAAGCGATCCGGCGAGTTGTGGTCAGTATCCGCCGGATGGCTGCATCGCTTTCGCCATCAACGTTCATGTGCGCGCCTAGCGGCGCCAATCCAGTCTGGGTTCGGCCCGGGCCGAGCGGGCAATAGGATCGTTGCGGCGCACCGGGCGGGCATTTGGCGATGGGGGCGGCCGATCCTCGAGCGTGGGTTCGCCGGCAGGTTCTCCGTGGGACTCGGTGTAACGTTCCACCGGCTGACGTTCCACCGGGCGTTCAGCTGGACGCTCAGCAGTTCGCTCAAGGTTCGGCGCAGTGTAAAGTTCGTGCCGCGCGGGTGGAATTGGTGGACGGGTCGAGATGCGGTCGGCGCGAGGTTCGTGCAGTCTGGGTGGAAAGACTTCGTCGTAATCCGCGATAGGCCCACCGCCGGCAGGAAACCTTCCCGCCATATGGCGGAGGTCGCTTTGGATTTCTTCCAGCCTGCCCTCGATGACCTCGAGGCGGCTTTTTACGCCAAACACGCTGAACGGCATGAACAGGAACGACAGCGCCCATAGCGAGGCCGGCACCAACAAGGCCAGCGGCACCCACCATGGCAGCCAGTCCGGAAGATTGAGCATTTGAAGCATCTGACACTCCTGGCATGAACCGCTGACCTGGCATGAACCGCTGAGTCGTACCAACCGCTTTTTGCGGCTGAGCCTACACTGCGCCTCGACACGGCGCTGCCGTGTCGTGACTGCGACAGATGGTCGGCTCGCCCCCGGAGCGCACGACCGGGACGGCGCGGGCGGTGACCCCGGCCGCCACTACTCCACCCCAACCATCGCACCCATCGTTTCCCCGATCGAACGGTGCAGCACGAGGTCGGCAGCGCGATCCAGCGGGGTCGGCTCCCGATTTACGATTACCAGTGATGCACCATTGCGCTTGGCCAGTTCCGGAAACCCGGCGGCGGGATAAACGACCAACGACGAGCCCATGACGATGAACAGGTCGGCGAGCAAGGTCTCCTGCTCGGCTCGACGCATTTCGTTGACCGGCATGGATTGGCCAAACGAAATGGTCGCTGTCTTGACCCAGCCGCCGCAGGCGCAATGCGGGAGGATATTGTCGCGCTCGAAATCGACCCGCAGGGCGGGGATTTCATAGCGCTGGCTGCAGTCCAGACAATGCGCATAGGTAGTGTTGCCATGCAGCTCGATCACCTTGCTGTCGGGAATGCCGGAGTCCTGATGCAGCCCGTCGATGTTCTGCGTTATGACCGAGGTCGCCTTGCCGCTGCGGATCAGTTCGGCACAGGCGCGATGGCCGCGATTGGGGACGGCCTCGCGGAACATATCCTCCATGGCAAAGCGGCGGCGCCAGGTTTCCCGTCGGGCCTCGTCCGAGCGCATGAAATCGCGAAAATCGATTGGCGCCATTTTGGTCCAGATGCCACCTGGGCTGCGGAAATCAGGGATGCCGGATTCGGTGCTGATCCCGGCGCCGGTAAACAGCACGACCCGGTCGGCAGTGTCGATCAGGCGGGAGAGTTCTTCCAGGTCTTCGTCCATGTTTTTTCCAACGGTCGGGTTGTTCGGGGAGGACGGTTCGGGTGCCTCTTGGATGCGTCGCAACGTAATAGGCCGGGCCGGCTTGCGGGAGAGCACGTCGGTCGAGAGGGAATTGTTGTCCTGCGCGCGGTTGGGCTCAAGTCCCTGGGCGCCGCCGCTTATATCGGACAGCAAGGGCCCGGTTGGCGTTAACCTTGCTGTCAGTCATCCCCTGCGCGTCGTCGCCCGAGATCGCCCGCTCCCGGCACCAAAACCGTCGGGGCTTGTACGTCGAGACGGCGAACGTGCCGCCGAATGCCAGACGCAGCGATCAGAAGCGGCGCGGTAAGCGCGAGACATCCAGACACCAGGAGTGGAACCCGGTAACCACCACTCGCGTCGTGCAGAATTCCCATGAACTGGGGTGCCAGGTAACCCGAGGTATTGCCGATCGTGTTGATCGCGCCAATGCCTGCTGCTGCCGTGGCGGCGCCGAAATAAGCCGTCGGCAAATTCCAGAACACCGGCAAGGTTGACGTCAACCCCGTAACCGCAATGCAAAATGCCAACATCGCAACATAAACGTTTCCCAGGGAGAACGCTGCTGCCAGCAGACCCAGAGACCCGACCGTCACCGGGCAGATGACATGCCAAAAGCGCTCGCCGCTACGGTCCGAGCTGCGCGAGATCAGGATCATGCCGAGCGACGCACAAAGGCTTGGCAGCGCGCTCACATATCCCACCGCAAGGTTCGAGAGACCGAGGCCCTTGATGATGAGCGGCAGAAAGAACCCAACCGAATAGACACCGTAAAGAATGAGCGTGAAGGCAATTGTAATGATGACGATCTGTGGATTAAGGATTGCGCTGCGCAATCCCTTGCCGTGCGTCGGCTTGCGGGCTGCTTCGCCATCCAGATGGTCTTGCAGCCAGCCGCGCTCCGGTTGCGTCAGCCAAGGCGCCTCGGTTGGGCGATTGCGGAGCAACGCGTAACCAAACAACGCGAGCAGTAGGGCAGGTGCACCTTCCATCAGAAATATCCATTGCCAGCCGGCAACACCCAACCAACCATCCAGCGACAGAATATTGCCGGACAAGGGAGCGCCGATAACGCTGGAAATGGCGCTGGCAGCGAAGAAAAACCCCATCATTCGTCCGCGATATCGGCTGGGAAACCAGCAGGTCATGAAATAGGTGACGCCCGGGAAATATCCCGCCTCCGCCATCCCGAGAATGATGCGTGCGATGACAAAGCTTGTCTCGCCCTTAACCATGGCGGTACCGGCCGATGCGATTCCCCAGACCGCCATGATGATCGATAGCCAAACCCGCGCACCAAGCTTTCGCAGCAACAGATTTGCCGGAACCTGGCAGAGCACATAGCTCCAGAAATATGCACCCGCCGCCAGGCCATAGGCGGACGTACTGAGCGACAGGTCCTTGTTCATGGTCAGTGCTGCGATCGACACGTTGTATCGGTCGAGGGCGTTGATGATGTAGCCGATGCACAAATAGGGCACCAACCGCCATGCTACCTTCCGCATGAGCGCGGTTTCAAAATCGGTCACGACGTTTCCTCCGGACGGCTCGTGAGCCAACAAAAGCCGATCCGGGTCGGAAGTCCAATTTCCTGGCGCTACAGTGACATCGAGGCAGGGACTGTGTCAGGTTGACGGGTTCGAGTTGGCAAGCCGCATGCCACTGCTTCCGAAAGTCACCGTGGAAACCTTTCCGTTGCGAGAATGTTATGGACAGGCGCCGGAGTTATGCGAGATGCGACTCCATGTGCGCGCCATATGCCGTGGCTACAGACCGTCTCACCCGGTGACCGGAACATATACCTTGCCATCAAACAACCGCCGCGCGGTCCGGTAAAACGCGCCGCTGTGCGCGATCCATGCACCGTCGTGCTCCTGGCTGACCTCGGCATCCACCGTCAGGATTCCCGACGGCATGCCGATCCGCACTGATTCTCCCGCGTTGGGGCCGAGCACCTGATTGACCAGCGTGCCGCGAATGCGCGCCGCAACACCGGTACACAGCGAGGCGGTCAGCGGCAACGCCCGATGCGGCTGACCATTCGACAGAAACCGCGCGGTCAAATCGATCTGATCTGCACCGATCGGCTCGCCCGAAAGCGTCGGTGCATCCATCGGCGGCGCTACAAAACCGATGATCGGAGCGCCATGGATCGTGCGCGCCTCGTCCTCGTCCCGCGCGATCCCCATCGCCACCGAGGCGGTGCGACGAATACGTTGCAACTTCTGCAATAACGCGGCGTCCTGATCGAGCGCTTCGGGTAACTCGCGGCCGGTCAGACCGAGATCTCGCGCCAACACGAACACGCATGCATTGGCTGCGTCGATCATGGAGGCAGCGATGATGCCAACGTCAGGAACCATCAGCGCATCGACAGGATTGCCGGTCGGCAACAATTTGCCGGTCGTCGCGCCGCCCGGCGCGAGGAAGTCCAGTCGCACCGGTGCACCAGTGCCGGCGACACCAGGAATTGCCATCGTCCCATCTGTCGCCGCACGTCCATCGGTCAGCGGAAACGTCGAGCGAATGATCTTCCGCGTATTGGTGTTGAAAATGCGCACCACCGCCCGGTCGCCGTTGGGGCGGAGCAACCCCTCATCCACCGCAAATGGCCCGACCGCGGAACTCATGTTGCCGCAATTGCTGCGATAATCCACTGCCGCCTCACGGATTTGCACCTGGGCGAAAGTGAAGTCGATATCCGCATCATCGCGTTGCGACGGCGCCAGTACGCAAACCTTTGACAGCGAGGAAATCCCGCCACCCATACCGTTCAATTGGCGTCCGTTCGGATCCGGACTGCCCATGGCGGCCAGGAAGATCGGGTCCCACTCCTCGCGCGGCGGCAAATCTTTGGCGTGGAACATGATGGCGCGGCTGGTGCCGCCTCGCATGAACACGGCGGGGAACGCGCTTAACGGCATCGAACGTCTCCTGTGTCAGAACCCGAACGGGACCCGTTTCGTATTGCCGCTCCGGAGGTTGCGATACCGGGCCAACGCGAGCAACGGGAAATACAACCGGTAACCATGGTAACGCAGATAGAAAACGCGGGGAAATCCAACGGCGTTATAGGGTAGTTCAGTCCATTCGCCATCCGGCCGGCGAGTTTGCATCAACCAGGCGATGCCACGCGCAACTGCTGGATGATCCGTCGCGCCTGCTGCCATCAGGCCAAGGACGGCCCAGGCGGTGTGGCTGGGGGTGGACTCTTTGTAGCGGCCAGGAGGGGCGCTTCGATAAGTTTCTTCATCTTCGCCCCAGCCGCCATCGTCGCGTTGCACCGACACCAGCCAATCGACAGCTCGGCTTATTGCGGGGTCATCATGACTGAGCCCAACCGCGTTCAACGCACACAGCACCGACCATGTGCCGTAAATGTAGTTGGTGCCCCAACGGCCGAACCAACTGCCGTCTGCCTCCTGCTCCCGCCGCAGGAACGCCAGCGCCCGCGCCATCACCGGATTGTCCGTCGTCATTCCGATCTGCGCGAGGAACGAAACGCAGCGTGCGGTGACATCGCTGGTCGGCGGATCGAGTAGCGCGCCATGGTCGGCAAACGGAATATGGTTCAAATGTAGATGCGTGTTCTCCGGTTCGAACGCGCCCCACCCGCCATCGAAACGACCACCGTCCTTCGACTGCATTCCGATGATCCATTCGCGTGCCCGGTCGATCGATTCCTCATAGACTGAATCGCCATTCCGGGCCAGCAACATACCGACGACGGCGGTATCGTCGACGTCTGGATAATGCGGATTTTCATACTGAAACGCCCACCCGCCGGGACGCAATCCTGGACGTCTGACAACCCAATCGCCGGCAACATCGAGAATTTGTTTTTCCAGCAGCCAACGGCAGGAATGGTCGACGTCGATCCCGGCCTCCAGCATGGCGTGGCCGGCGAGACCAGTGTCCCAGACCGGAGACAAACAAGGTTGGCAATACGCTCGGTCGTCAAATTCAACGAGCAATTTTCGCACAGCCTGCCAGGCGATCGCGGCGCTCGGATGTTCCGGCGCAAATCCCAGCGTGTCGAACATCATGACGCTGTTGGCGATGGCGGGGTAAATGCCGCCCAGACCATCATCGCCGTTCAATCGCTCGGTTACGAAGGCAATGGCCCGTTGGGTCGCACGCTCGTGGCCGGCGCGAGGAAACCGAGGTTGCACCGCTCGCAAGACGGTGTCGAGCAGCTTGAAGAACCGGCCCCAGCTCGACCGGTAAGGTCCTCTGATCCAGTCGCGAACCTGATCCGGGGGAGTGCAGAACAGTTCAGGTATTTGGATGTCACACGGATTGCGAGCCAGCGGGCGCTTCGCCATCAACACCAGCAGCGGCACGATAACGGTCCGCGACCAATACGAAACCTTCGACAAATGAAACGGAAACCATTGGGGCAACAACATGATCTCCAATGGCATTACAGGCACCGCACGCCAGGGCACCTGCCCGAACAAGGCTAGCTGCGCGCGTGTAAACACATTCGTTCGTTCCGCACCGCCTGCGGCGAGAATTGCCTCGCGGGCGCGGCGCATATGCGGCGCCTCGGGGTCGTCGCCAATCGCCTTCAGCGCAAAATACGCTTTGACGCTCGCGGAAATATCGAACGCGCCATCGTGAAACAGCGGCCAGCCGCCGTGTGCACCTTGAATGCCGTGCAAATAGCGGCCGATTTTCGCCTGCAGCGGCAGATCGATACGGTCCAGAAAATGTTCGAGCAACACGTATTCAGCCGGGATTGTGGCGTCGGCCTCGAGTTCGAACACCCAATGACCGTCATCGTGCTGGCGCCGACCAAGCGCCCCCGCAGCGGCGGCGATCGCCTCATCGAGCGCTGTGCTCGCGACCAGCGAATCACTCGACATTGGCGACAATGCGCGGTTTTTTGGCGATTGGCTTTGCCGCATTCCTGGCTTGCGGGATCAGCTCAGCGGCGGTCTTACCGGATCGAATCGCACCCTCGATCGTCCCGGGCAACCGCGTGTCCGTCCAATCCCCCGCCAGCAGCAAATTTCCAATATCCGTCTCTGCCCCTGGGCGGCGCTCTTCCTGGACGAAATTGGCGACGATCGTCGCGCGCCGCTCCTTTACGACCCGAAATGGTGGCTGGTTCGCATGTGTGCCCACCAGATCAAGTGCCTTCACAACGTCGCGCCAAATCTCCGCGGCGAGATCGTCCGCCCGCCGGTCGATCAGTTTATTTGCGGCACTGACGGTGACCGAGACGCGGTCGGGCCGGACAAATATCCATTCGGCAGTGCCGTTGACCAGGCCGATGAACCCGGCCGCGGCGACGTCCGAAACCGATTGCACTCCGATCTTGAAATGCACATTCAGGATCGATTCGAATGCATTCGGCACCGTAATCTTCGGCAACAATTCTCCGGCCACCCAGGGCGGTGCGGCGAGCACCACAAAGTCATCTGCGCCAAGCGCGATCTGCCCGTCGTGGGTACCTAGCGCAATAACACGGTCGTGCTCAACGACGAGGCGGGTAATCCGGCGATTGAACAGAATTTCCGCGCCACGCTCCCGCAGCGTTGCGATGGCGGGATCGACCAGAGCTTCCGACAAGCCCTCCTTCGGCACCCGAGGCAAACAGGCGTTGCCGCCCTTCAACAGGGTTTCCCGCAGCACCGAGCCGAACAAACAGGCCAGCGCCTCGTGTGGCCTGGTGTTCAGCGCCGCCACGGATAACGGTTCCAGCAACAGCCAATACAGCGAGCTGTGGCGCATCGCCTCCGCCATGACGGTATCGTCCCACACACGTCCGAGCAGGCGGATCCGCGGGTACTCGCTCGCGGTCGTCCGAGGGACGCGCCGATCGGCGAACAGCACCCACCACGGGATCCGCCCGCGGTTCGGACGCAGCGTCCATTTCCGTCCGGTTTTCAGGTCCATGAAAGGGAAGATCGGGTTGCGTGGCCCGGTGAAGCAGTCTCGCGCCCCGATCTCGTCGATGTAGGCGAAAGCCGAGGTGTTGCCCGACAGCAAGAGATGGTTGCCGTTGTCCAGGCGCATCCCAAGTTCCGCATCGAAATAGGAGCGGCATCGCCCGCCGCCTGCTGCCGTGGCTTCGTACAGGCTTACCGCGCGCCCAGTACCGGTCGCCGTGATGGCTGCCGACAGGCCAGCAAGACCGGCGCCAATGACATGGACTCTGCTCATTCGGCCCGTTGTTTGCCCGAAGTGAGGCCGGCTTCGCAATCGGCCGCCCAGCCACGCTCAACCGCCGAGGTCAGTTCTCGAGCACGCGCAACGCAGTCACACCCTCGGCCAGAATTCGCAAAAGGTCCGGTAAAGCCAGCGCGACGCAGCCCTCGGTCGGCGCATAATCGGGACGTGCGACGTGCAAAAAGATCGCGGACCCGCGCCCTTTGGCCACCGGCTGATCGTTCCATCCGAGCACGCCGATAACATCGTAAACAGCGTCCTGGCGCCACAATTCTTCGTGCCGCGCATCGTGCGGCAAATGCACGAGCCGGTTGTAATCCCGATGTGAAGAATCGTCGCACCAACCGTCGGATTGCGCGATCGGCTCGATCGGCATCATGCAGCGTGGCGGAGGCACGCGGTCGGCCCGGTATAACACGCGCCGCAACGGCAGGAGACCGGCGGGTGTGGCACCGTCGCCCTCCTCCTTTTCAACCCGCACACCACCGTGGCCGAGCGCGCACCGTAACGTCTGGTCGCGCCAGATCAGCCTGCCGTCGGGATGAACCATTGCTTCCACGGGCGTTTTTCCTTTGGTAGACTCGTGCGGCAGCCGCTTGTGACGTCTCAATCGAGCATATGCCCGAAGCGCACGGCCTTGGTCGCCAGATACGCGTCATTCACCTCGTTCGGTGCGAAGGCATGTGCTTCGCGTCCCACCACCTCAACGCCACACGCCGTCAGCCCGGCGATCTTGCCGGGATTATTGGTCAGCAGCCTGACCTTGGTGACGCCCAACGCGAGCAACATGTTGGCGCCGACCAGGAAGTTCCGCTCATCCGCGCCCCAGCCTAACACGCGGTTGGCATCCATCGTGTCCAGGCCCTGATCCTGCAACGTGTAGGCGCGTAACTTATTGACGAGGCCGATGCCGCGGCCCTCCTGCGCCAGATACAGCACGATGCCGGCGCCGTCCTGGGCAATCCGGTGGATGGCGCCGCGCAATTGCTCCCCGCAGTCGCAGCGCATCGAGCCCAGAAGATCGCCGGTGAAGCATTCGGAGTGAATGCGGACCAGTGGGGCCTCGGCCGTTTCCGGCCGGCCGATCACGATGGCCAGATGCTCGATTGCCGACCCCTCGGCCCGAAAAGCTATCACTCGCGAGTCGGGTGCATCGACCAACGGCACCGGGGCAGAGGCGACGATCCGTAGGCCCGCTGCCTCCATTGCCGGATAGCCGAGCACATCGTCCTCGGCGACGCCGATCAGCCCGCGCTCCGCAAGGTCGACGAGCGACGCCGGCGGCACGACCAGTACAGCAGGCAGCAGCCGTCCAAGTTTTGCCAAAGCGATCGCGGCGGCGGCTCCCGGCGGGGGCGCGGCCGGCAATATCCCGGTGGCAACCGGTTGAACTGCGGTGGGATCGGCAAGGCCGCGCAGAGCGTGTGGGTTGGCGAGCGTATCCGGCAGAAACGCCGCGATGACCGCCGCATTCCCATCGGCGGGCCGGCGTAGTACAGCGGCCCCCCTGACCGGCGCGAACAGGATCATCGGAGGAGCCGTACCGAGCGAGATGAACTCCGCGAGGCTTTCTGCGCCGGCGGTTTCTGCTGCCAGCAACAGCAATGGGCTGGCTCCCTCCAGCAGGACCGGGACGCCCCGGCGCAGCTCTGATGCCGCCCGATGCACGCGGCGTAGCGTTCTGATCAGGGGCTCGACGCTGGAGGTGGCGAGGGGAGACAGGGTCATGGCCCTCTGATAGTGGGGACTGAACCAATTTGGAACAATCCCGGCTAAATTTCGTCACGTTTGGATTATAGCTGAAGTTGCATGGTGCGACTGAATTTAGATTCGCTCATCCAGGGGGATAAAGCTGCGATGCCGTGTCTGCAGACGATCCTGATCGTCGACCGCGATGCCGCCATGCGCCAAACACTGCGTGAGCAGCTGACCCGTGACGGCTTTGCCGTGATCGAGGCGGCCAGCGCACACGAGGCGGAAATCTTTCTGTTCGGTCAGCAAACGCAGTTCGCCGCAGTTATCATGGATGCAGTGCTGCCGGACGGCGATGGCCATGCCGTGTGCGCCCGTTTACGGGCCAACGGGATGTCGATGCCGATTATCCTGATGAATGGGTCAAACTGTGCGGCAGAGGACACGATCAGCCTCGCCAAGCCATTCCGGCTCAGCGAGTTGATGGTCCGTCTGCGCGCCCGGCTCGTGGCCAGGTCAAAGATCGAGCCAATCCCGGATGTGTCGGAACCGATCAGGATCGGGCCTTATGAGTTCAGCCCCGAGGACAAGGCGCTCCGTCATGGCGACGCCAACCTGCGCATTCGGCTGACGGAGAAAGAGGCAGCGATTCTGGCATTCCTGTACCGCGTAGGTGAGCGGGCCGTGCCCAGGCAGGAATTGCTGACCGAGGTCTGGGGTTACCATCCAGAGGTGACGACGCACACGCTGGAGACCCACATCTATCGCCTGCGGCGGAAGATCGAGGCGGATCCGGCGAAAGCGTGTTTGCTGATCACCGTGGCAGGCGGGTATCGGCTGGCGGTGGGGTAGTCGCGGCTCGCGCGCCTACCCCGAGCGTGCGCGACTGTCTGCCACGACCTCTGCCGCCGCCACATGCGGCATGCCAAACGCGTGGGCGACAGCCGGATGGGTGACCTGGCAATCGTGGACGTTCAAGCCCTCCCGCAAATGCGGATCGTCCAGCATTGCTCGCCGCCAGCCTTTCTGCGCCAGCGCCATCACGAACGGCAGCGTTGCATTGGTCAACGCATAGGTCGAGGTCCGCGGCACCGCGCCTGGCATATTGGTCACGCAGTAATGCACCACGCCTTCCTCCACGTAGGTTGGCTCGGAATGCGAGGTCGGCCGGCTGGTCGCGAAACAGCCGCCCTGGTCGATCGCAATATCGACCAGCACCGAACCGGGGCGCATTTGCCGGACCATCTCCCGGGATACCAGCTTTGGAGCCGCTGCGCCCGGTACCAGCACGGCACCGACCACGAGGTCAGCGGAAAGGACTGACCGTTCGATCGCCTCGGTGGTGGCGAACAGGGTGGTTGCGCGCGCGCCGAATTGCAGATCGAGTTCTTTCAACCGCGGAATGGAGCGGTCGATGATGGTCACCGACGCCTCCAGTCCGGCGGCCATGCGCGCGGCATTGCTGCCGGAGACGCCGCCACCCAGGACGACAACCTTCGCTGGCGGCACGCCCGGAACGCCACCGAGCAGAATGCCCACGCCGCCTTGCTCGCGCTCCAGGCAATGGGCGCCGACCTGGATGGCCATGCGGCCGGCGACCTCGCTCATCGGCGCGAGCAACGGTAGTGCACCGTATCGGTCAGTCACGGTTTCATACGCGATGCAGGTCGCGCCGCAGCGGATCAACCCTTCGGTCTGGGCGCGGTCGGCTGCGAGGTGGAGGTAAGTGAACAGTATCTGGCCACGACGCAGCTGGGCGATTTCCGTTGGCTGCGGCTCCTTTACCTTTACGATCAGCTCGGCGGCTTCGAATATGGGGCCGACGGTCTCAGTGATCTCGGCGCCGGCCGCGCGATAAGCGTCGTCGCCGTAGCCGATGCCAAGTCCGGCAGCGTGCTCGACCATGACCTGATGCCCGAGTTGGCACAGTTCCCGCACCGCTCCCGGGGTCAGTCCGACCCGGTATTCCTGGATTTTGATTTCCTTCGGCACACCGATTTTCATGACGTACTCCGAGTTGGGCCCAGGATATGGGCAGCATGGCGCGGAATTCAGCCCCGTCGAGGGGAGACGGGCGAGGCCTGGTGGCCGAATATCGCGGATCAGGTCCCATCCTTGCCGATCCCGTCCGCATTGGTCAGGCTCACACTTTGACGGACGGCGAATGCGAAAGCGTGCGGCTGAATGACACGCTGCGTGGCATCAGGGCACCCATCTGGCGCCGTCTGCGGGTGCCCTCGGACACACTGTCGGTTGAGTTCGCAGCATGGCGCGACAGCGTGCCATGGACTGGTACAGTTCCCAACGGTATGCCTTCGATATCATCGAGGTTAGTCATGGCGATGCAGACGTGGTTGAGGACGTATTGAACGAATCGCGATTGACCCTGAACGCGGTTCGGCTCGGGGGGTTGAAACGTTTCAATTACACCGGTGATTTTGGCGACAACCGGGAGCTCGTGATCTATCGAGGGAATTGTTGCGGCTACCCTCGGCAAGGCATATCCGGTCTGCATCGCCGGCGAGCGGAACGATCCGCCTTCGGATTGCGGTAAGGATCACTGTCGGCGCTTACCAGACTCTCCAGATGCGTCCGGTTCCTTTGAGACGGTAATCAGTGGCAGCTACGCTCATCTCAACTTTACCCATCGCTGGATCGCCAATGACGAATGTGCCATCCCCATTCACCGCGTAGATGACGATAACATGTGCCTTCGCCTCGAGTAATATCAGCAGATCAGGCCTTAAAAGGTCTGGGATGTCCTTCAAGGACACGTTTTCCTTCATCTTACTACTGAGACCGAGCCATTCAAAGACTTTGTCCAATGCGTGAAATATAGACAATTGTCCCGATTCATAAATACCCCTTGTCGTCATGAATTCGGTGATCTGTTCCAGGTCGAAAACCCTGGTGCAATTGAGATTCGCACCGATCATCGCGCACGCCGCGATGCCGCACGCGTCCTTCTTCCATTGCTTTATGTGGATCGGACGTTTGACGGGGATCACGTAGGGAAGTGAAGGCGCGCGCGGTTCGTGCGCGTACGCGCCCATGCTTTGAATCTTGCACTGGGAACAAGGCGTCGGGTTGCCGTGATAGGGGCATGTCGGCATGATTTCGGCTCCATGTGAGTGGGTTGCGACCAGGCCAAAACCTCCAGGGGCTGCTTTGAAACTAATCGAATCATCCGAGTTTCGAGCGTCGGCCAGCCTGGCCGGCGCACTATCCCTACTTTAGTAAACGAAGCTATCTAACGCTCGTGCATCCGGCAATGATTGTCTCAGCGCGTGCGCGTGGCGGCGGCATTCCAGCGCGTTGCTCCGGTCAGCCCCATCGATCAAGGCCTCGTCGCCGGGCATACCAAACCACGAACGATAACCACAACATTTGCGGTGCCAAAGTCAGGCATGGCACGATCAGCTTCAAGTCACCTGAGGCCCGAAGAAACCCGAAACAGCACGCCCCGCCAAATACCGCGAAAGCCCAGTGGATCAACGTCACCAGCGGCGCCGGCACGCCCGATCGTTGCGCCACCTGATACAAATGCCCGCGATGCGGCTGAATCAGTCGTTCGCCGGCCAGGCTGCGGCGTATCAAGGTGAAGCCGACGTCGAACAGCACCCCGCTCAGCAGCATTGGTACCAACAAAAACGACAGCTCCGCTCCGTCGAACCGGCTCGCGATTACGCCGAGGACGGCGATCATGAACCCGCAAAACTGGCTGCCGACGTCGCCCAAGAAAATCCGCGCGCGGGGAAAGTTGAACGGTAAAAAGCCCACCAGGCCCGCAGCCAGCATTCCGCTGGCGGCGTAACAGAACCAACTGCCGTAACCGGCGGAGAAATATGCCATGAACAGGCTGGCAATCAGGATGACGCCACTGGCCAGTCCATTCAGCCCATCAATGAAGTTGACGGCATTGGTCGTGAACAAAAGCCACGCCAAAGTTACCGGTGGGCCGATCCAGCCAACATAAACCGGCCCGACATACGGGATGCGATAATCATGCAGATAGATTCCGGTGCCGACCGCGACCAGGGCTGCGACGGCCTGGATGCCAAGCTTTACTACGAACGGCCAGTCGAACAGATCATCCAGAAACGCTACGACTGCAATGGCAACCGAGGCGGCGATCACGCCCAGAAAATACTCATTCGCCAGTCGTGCGAATTGAGCGAAGCCGTAAAGCAGCAGCAGGCCGACCAGGAAGGCAACGACAATACCGGCGCCGCCGCCTTTTGGGATCGGCCGGTCATGTGCCTTGCGCGCCTCTGGCGTATCCATCACCCGCAACGCGATCATGGCGCGGACGACGACCGCCGACAGCAAGGCGAGTAACGCTCCGAACGCCAGATGACGCAGGATTGCGAGGGATGTCATTGGTTGGAGCGAATGTCAAAGCGGCGGCAGAAGACGGGGCGACCGGTCGGCGGCATGATCCCCGTCACTACCAGCTTGTCGGACATTTGTCTCCGGAACCGATGATCGGGGTGCGCCCGGCATCAAGGTGAACTGCCGGACTGCCCCGGGGGGCCAGCGATAACCCACCGAGGGCGGCCAAGCCCTCAGTCTGCTGGCGACTTCACGTCAGCGCGTAAAACCTTCCAACTCATCTTTGGCCCAGTCCATTGCGTCCTTGATGCTCTGGCCTGAGACCAGACGGCTGACCATGCCCGGAATGACGCTGCGGTTCCACATCTGCACTGCAATCTCCGGCGGACCGGACGACCCGGTGATATAGTACTCGGCATCGTGCCACGGGCGCAGCGGATAGTTGTAAATCGTTCCCTTGGGCGGCTCGACCTCTTCCCAGATCTTGAAGTCGTTGAAGGACGGGAACGCCGGGATGTCATATCCGGCAACGGCGTCGGTCATACTCTCGACCGCCTCGCGTTGCGACAGATATATCAGGATGTCTTTGGCGGCACTGGTGGCTTTGGAGAAATTCCAGATGCCCCAGAAATATGGCCGGTGCGGCACCATACGGCCCTTCGGCCCACGTGGGTTCGAGAACGTCCAGCAATCTTCCGCGACCTGTGGCGCGTCGCGTTTGGCGACGGCCCAGGCGGAGGGAGGGTTCCAGATCAGCGCGCTCTTGCCGGAAATCAAAGCGCGGTTGTTGGAGGCATCGTCATATTGCACCGTATCGGCCGGCATGAACGGGATCAGCCGTTTGCAGTAATCCATCGCCTCGCGGACGGTGTCCGAGTCGACCGTAATGTTGCCCTTGGCATCGAGCAGATCGGCGCCGAACGCGCCGAACGTGGCACCCCAGGTCTGCCGCGCGTCAGTGCTGCCCGCGCCGCAGCCCAAACCAAACGTGAAACCGGCCTTATGGCAGGCTTCGGCAGCCTTGAGTTGGGTTTCGTAGGTCCAGTCCTTCGAGGCCGCAGGCGTGGATTTCGCGTTCGGAAACCATTTCTGCACGTCGATGCCGGCATATTGCTTCAACAGGCTGATGCGGCCGCATGGCGTCAGCGGTGCGGAGCCCCAGGCCACCGGCACGGCGCGCCACGAGCCGTCGGCCACGCCAAGGTACTCGTAAGCATGCCCGACCTTGCCATATTTGCCGGTCAGCGTCTTCATGAGGTCGTCGACCGGCACCAGCGAGTCGGCAAATTCGTGCACCGTCCACATATCGAACGCGTAAATGTCATGGCCGGTTTTCGCCTGTGCTTCGGCCGCCATCGTTATGTTGATCTTCTCACCGATCGAGGTGAGGAAATCGAGTTGCACCTCGACTTTGTTCTTGTCGGCCCAGGTGTCGACGAGCTTCTTGAGTGACGCGTCTCCGGTGGGAACCCAATGATCCCAGATCGCAAGACTGAGTTTGCCTGCGGCGCCGGCCGTGCGGATATGCACGAGTGGCAGTGCCGCGGCGGCGGCGGCCGTGGTCAATGCCCGGCGGCGACAAATGCGCTTCGTCATAGGAATAATCCCCTAGGCTTCGATATTCTGTGGCCAGGCGGTCGTGGTGGGTGTCTGACCTGTCCCGTCACTAACGGGCGGCTCGCTCGCGCGTCAAGGAGCCGCAACACAGGTCTGGCGTTGCCTCCGCGCCTGCGTAGCCTGGCGCATCGGATCACGATCCACGCGCGTATTGGCGGCATTGGCATACCACCAAAGCGCGCAGATTGACACATCGCGGATCGTCACCTACGAGTGAATGCGGCGTTGGTTGGGCTGGCCTGGACTTGTAACAGCTGGAAAAGGAAGAGAAAAGTGGGAAGCGTTACAAAATTGATATCGTCGACCCTGGTTGTCGGCGCTGCACTGATCGGCTTCGGTTCCTCCGTTATGGCGCAGGAAGGAACGACGAACTACATGGGCGGCGTATCTACGGGTATGAACTCTGGCTGCCCCGCGACCGAATGGCACATCAAACCCGTGCCGCCGACCGGAGCCGTTACGGTCACTGGCGTTGCCTACTTCAGTGACATGAGCGGGATCAGCCTCATCAAGGGGGCACGCACTGCGGAAGGCGCGATCTCGGGTACCGTGACATCAGTCTGGGGCAAGGGACCGTCGGGTAAATTCACCGGCCAGCGAACCGGGAATACGGTGCATGTTGAACTGAAGGGGCCAGGCTGCTCCTCCCACGTGGTTGACGTGCACCCAATTTCGCAGGGTTACGTCAGTCCCGGATAATTCGGCTTCCCGCATGCGCGGGGCTGATCGGGCCTGGCGCCCGGGAGCTGAATGGTAATGTCTGCCTTTCAGTAGGTGGGATGAGTCCGAAGTTTAATGGCGTTCGACCGAGTTTGCGCGGGACGCTCGTGTGCGAAGGACGTTCGGGCCACTATGCATGTGCACCAACACGTGGGACCCTGGCGCGTCCCGCGTGCTTGACCCTGACGCGCCGCAAA